>MTLD01000282.1_pt2 | contig 154571 bp, 144 predicted proteins | sample 1982471 | NCBI WGS metagenome assembly MTLD01 (sample SAMN05712604, study PRJNA340218) | biofilm metagenome | isolation source: sample SPM anode biofilm adapted to -50 mV | place: USA | collected 2012-02-03
CCGCCGATTCCTCGGCCATGTCGCCTTCTTCGGCATCATAGGCCTCGCGCACGTCACCATAGCGCCGCAACAGCTGGCGGCCGGCCTGTTCATCGGCGTGCTCCATCTCCGCGGCCAGGCGCTCCAGCTCGTGCCGGTGATCGATGGCGTCCCGGCATACGAATTCGGCGGCTGTCTCCAGACCCCGGTAGGCGGGCGGCTGTTGCGATACCGAGGCCACGCGGGCGCCGGGCTGGCGCCGCTTGACGCCGCTGTGGTCGTTGTCCTCACCGACAAGCATCCGGATCAGCGTCGTCTTGCCGCAGCCATTACGGCCGACCAGCGCCACCTTCTCGCCTGGCTCGATCGACAGTGTCACGTCGGAACAGATCCAGCGTCCGCCAAACTCCTTGCCAAGACCCATGGTCTCGATGATAGCCATGTCGCACCCTTCCCGTCTGGACGACATCCAGAGCGCACCATGATACCATACAACGGCGTTCGATTGGACGCCGCCCGGTCCGACGTCGTATAGTGCACTCCATGATCGATCAGTTCCTGTTCTGCGATTGGGACGAGGCACCGCTGGCGATGGATTTCGAGCTGCCCTATGGCCACCTGCTCGGGCGCTGTGCCGACAGCGTAGGGAGACTGGCGGTCAGCGACCACGATGATCCGGCCGCCTGGCAATCGGCGCTCGAGCTCTACGTGATGGCGCCGGCCATCGTCAACGTGGTACTGAACTACTCGGTGTGCATCCAGTTTGGCCTGCCGCTGCACCCCACCGAGTACTTCGAGGTCGACCAGCGGGGCCCGAGCATGGGTTGCTACGGTGCCGACATGGAACAGGAAGCCTTCGACCTGCTGGATCGCGCGATTGCCCTGTCCAGGGCGGCGTACCGGCTCGATCCTGGGTTCGCGGCGATGGCCGCCGATCTGGAGGCCGACCTGCCGCGGATGCTGCTCGGCTTCCTGTACACATCCCGTCGCGACAAGTATACCTGGCGCGCCGCGGAGCCGGACAAGGTGCGCTCGCTGGCGACATCGGTGCTTGCCACCAGGCGGCCCCATCTTGCCATAGGCGCCGCCCACGGATCGATCATGGCGGGACTCCTGCTCGCCGAGCTTCTTGCGTGTGACCTGTGGTTCCTGCGATTCAGCATGTTCAAGCGCAATGACAAGGCACCGGTCGTCTCGCCACGCGACGAGGCCAGAATCCGCTCCTACGGTGACGGGTCCGACATTCTGGTCTTCGACGAGGATTCAGCCTCCGGTACGACGCTGGGGCTGCTCGCCGCTCGGATCAGGGCCATTGCACCGCGAGCGCGGACAGGCGCGGTCATCAGGCACCAGAGTTCGTCGTTCCGTCCCGACCATGTGGGCCGGGTATGGTCTGACTGACCGGCCGGATCAGCCAGCTGCGATGCGGATGCCCTCTGAAATCCTCCGGTACGGTACGCGCGCTGGTGTCCTCGACACGCGCTCCCGGTATCGAGCCGGCATCGATCCGCAACGATCGGGCGTTGGTGGAGAAGAAGAGGACTCCATACGGATCGAGCACCGCGAGGCAGGCATCGACCAGCAGGCGCCAGTGGCGCGCCGTGTCCAGAAATCCATCCATCTTCTTTGAATTGGAGAAGGTGGGAGGATCGAGCACGATGATGTCGTAACGGGCGCCCCGACCGGCCTCCGCGGCCAGGAAGGCCTGCACATCGGCGCGGACGCCCCGGTACGTCCCTCCATCCAGCTTGTTGAGGTATATATTTCGTTCTGCCCACGATAGATACGTATTGGACAGGTCAACGCCAACAACCGATGCCGCACCACCGGCAAGGGCGTATACCGAGAAGCTGCCCGTGTAGCAGAACAGGTTCAGCACCCGCTTGCCTGGAGCCATGTCCCTGATCATCGCCCTGGCCGGCCGGTGATCCATGAAGAGGCCGGTATCGATGTAGTCCGCCAGATTGACGATGAACGACAGGCCCTGTTCGCGTACCGCAAACTCCGCGGCATGGGTTGTCTGTCCGCGCGTACCGACTGGGGCGGATTCACGGCCATACTGCTCGTCGAGTCCAAGGCGCTTGCGTGTCTTGATGAAGAGCGACGAGCGGTCCAGGTGTAGCGCGGTGGCGGCCGATTCGGCCATCAGCTCCAGCCACGCGGCCTCTTCAGCATCAGGCTTCTCATACGGCCGCTCGTAGAGGTACAGCACGGCTGCATCGCCATAGCGGTCGAGCGACAGCGGAATCTCTGGTATGTCGCGGTCGTAGATGCGCCAGCAGTCGCAATCCAGGCGCCTGGCCATCCTGGCCAGGTGCCGGTCACGCTTGGCGACTCGATTCTGGAAGAATTGCGCCTGTTCCGTGTCCTTGGCGCTCAGCATCGACCATCGGGAGATTCACTGCGCATGCGGCTCTTCATCGACAGCATCGCATACCCGGAAGACAGGTCTTCGTTCTGAACCACGATGGTATCGGGAAGCTTGAGCTTGACGTTGGTGAAATTCCATATCGCATTGATGCCGGCTGCCACGAGTGAAGAAGCGACATCCTGGGCACCGGACGACGGCACCGTCAGGATCGCGACCTTGACTCCCAGATCGGGCAGGCGGGTCTGAATGTCCTGAATGGGGAAGACCGGAGTCTCATGTATTCTGCTGCCGGCCTTCTTCGAGTCGGCATCGAAGGCCGCGACGATGTTGAGCCCATGGGCCTTGAACTCGGGAAAGCCGCAGAGTGCACTGCCAAGGTTGCCGGCCCCGACGACGACGGCATCGACCGTACGATCCCATTGCAGATAGGCCTCGATCGCACCAATCAGCGGCTGCACCGGATAGCCTCGCTTCGGCTTCCCAACCACGCCGGTAATCGCAAGATCCTTGCGGACCTGAATCGGCTCAAGGTTCAATTCCTGGGCGATGAGCGTGCCTGACAGGTACTCATCACCATGTTCCAGGGCCTGTTTGGCTATCAGGAGGTACGACGGCAATCGTCTGACAGATGGTGCGTATGATACTTTGCATTTGGTCATGCGGCGCCTCTCATGGTGAATATAGTATTAATCGAATAAAACTAAAGATAACGATAGCGGCAAGAATGGCATAAAGTCAAGAAAATAACGGTAGTTGTGTTTGAAAGAAGAAGGCTCCGTGGAAAAAGGAGGTAAACCACGGAGCCTCATGTAGCCTTATGCAAACTACAGCATAAATATACGTGATATTCGCCTCTTATGCAAGTCGACCCGGTGCTTGAACCCGCATCCGGCTCTTTTGTTTATGCTTTCTATGCAGTATAAAGGGTAGTACCAAAGTCGGCTGACAGGAGAAAAAGATGAGGATGACCACAAAGGGACGGTATGCACTCAGGGCAGCCATAGCCCTTGCCAAGTCCACTGATGGCGTCGCCCCGGTGTCGATCAAGTTCCTCTCCCAGACCGAGGATATTTCGCCGGAATTCCTTGAGCAGATATTCTTCAAGTTGCGCAAGGCAGGACTCATCGAGTCGGTACGCGGGCCAGGAGGCGGTTTCCTCTTCGCCAAGCCGCTCGCAAGCATCACGCTGAAGGACATCATCGAAGCCTCCGGCGAAGGGGTCGAGCTGGCGGCCTGCGCCATGGAAAGGCCCAATGCCTGCGGCCGGTCATGCACGTGCATAGCGGGGGACATCTGGCGCGAGATGGCCAACCACCTCAACGCATTCCTGGTGGGTATGACGATGCAGGACATGGTCAATCGGACCAAGTCGACCGAGACGCATGTTCCGCAGCTCTGACATGCCGCCTGTTTTTGATGGCAAACTGCGTTATATTGTAGGAACAGCATACATGCTGCGCAACAAGGAGGTTCCATCCATGAAGAAACTCGTACTGGTCCTGATGGCCATGTGCTTGCTCGCCATTCCGGCCGCATTCGCCGATGATTCAGGAGGATTGGCGTTCCAGGCGGGAATCTCGTTGGGCACCGACGTCATCATCAATGGCGCAGGCAATCCGGAGACCTGGAACAGCCTGGGCTTCCAGCCGGACCTTTCCATCGGGCCTTTTGGTCTGGGCTTTGACCTGACCATGCGCTTTCACCTGATGCCGGATGCCAACACCGCCATTACCATCTTTCCCGGTGACTGGGTACCCGACTACGATGGCTCCGGCAAGAGCATCCTTGACCTGTACCTGCCCAAGATCATGTATGTTCGTTACGGTCTGCGTGGCGATGACCTGTTTGCCAAGCTCGGATCGATAGAGGACCTGACGCTGGGCAACGGCTTCATAGTCGGCTCATACTCAAACACCCGATTCCTTCCCGACCAGCGGATTTTCGGCCTTGACCTCGGGCTCGATGGCAAGCTGTTCAACTTTCCCTACGTCGGCATCGAGCTGCTGACAGGCAACCTGGCCCGCTTCGACGTGGTCGGTGGCAGGCTCTTCGCCCGCCCACTGATATCCACTGGCCTGCCCATTCTGGAAAACCTGCAGATTGGCACCACGCTGGCGATGGACAGGATGCCAGGGCTCTACTCCACCACCAGTTATGATCCTCTGTACGTCTATGGCGTCGACCTGTTCCAGCCGATACTGACCGGCACGGTCTTTCCGCTCGCGGCCTTCACCGAAGTCGCCTTCGAACCCAAGGGCAGGGCCGGCTACATGCTTGGAGCCGCCGGCCGGCTGATCGGCTTCATTACCTATGGTGCGCAGCTCAGATTCCTGGGCGCGGGCTTCCTGCCTACCTACTTTGACGCGAACTACGACCTGTTCCGGGCCGACAAGGCAGCGCTTATGGCGACTGAACCAACTGGAAACGGTTTCGCCGGCTGGCTCGCGAAGGCGGGATTCAGCATTCTGGACGACAAGCTGTACTTCGACGTGAGCGTCGATGGCCCCTTCCAGGCCATCCCCGCCATCGATACCGGCAGTTCCGCCGACTACCCGCACCTGCGCGGCACGATCGGGATGGCTGAAGGCATCCTGGGGGGCTTCTTCGTGAGTGGCTCCTATGACAAGTACTTCCTGGGCAGGAACAGCGGCTTCTTTGCAGACCTCGTCGACGCGAACGATGCGGTGATAGCGGCCGCCTTCAACTACAAGACCGGCGCGGCCGTCTTCACGCTGCTGTACAACCTGCGCTACAACGCAGAAACCAATGGTTTTGATGTGACCTCGAGCCTGCAGAGCTCGATCAAATTCTGATGGCAAGGGGGTTCTGGATATGCGGATGAAATCATCGATCATAGCCCTGGCCATGCTGGTGGCGGCAGGCGCACTTGCCTTCGCCCAGGCTGGCCAGACCTTGATACTGGAGTATGTCGACGGCTCCAATCTGACCGTCGTCTACCCGGACCAGACGTCGTACAGCTATGCGAACGGCTCGATACAGGAAGGTGACGCCGTCCCCGTCGGCTCGACGGTCAAGACTGGTGCGGGCACCAGCATCGAACTGAAGCTCAAGCCCAACGGCACGGTTATCAAACTGGCCAAGATGACAACCTTCAGGGTAGAGACGCTGGGCACGCCGCAGAAGGACCAGAACGGTTTCACGCTGGTCGGCGGCAAGATACGCGCGGTGGCGGCGGTCGGATCGCAGTATACCGTCTACACGACCAGCACGGTCGCCGGCGTGCGCGGCACTGACTTTACGATGGCCTTCGAGGAAGGTGCCAAGGCGACGCTGCTCGTCACCAAGGGCGCCGTCGAATTCGCGCGTCGCGCAGCCGATGGCTCCGCGGCCGATGCCATCATGGTAGCCGCCGGCCAGTTCGCCGACTTCTTCAAGAGCTTCACTCCGGCTCCATTCACGCCGGAACAGCTGTCGGAAGAGTATGGTGACGTGAACATTGACCCGACGCACATGCCAGCCCAGGCCGAGGACAAGTCGGCCGAATCAGGCGACCAGCAGCCGGCCGACACGGCCGCGACTCCGGCTCAGGCGGAAGCGGCCAAGTCGCAGACCAGCAGCGCCTTCATGGAGTGGCTCCGCGACTCGCTGGGCATGGAAATCGGCTCGATCACCATCAATGGCGACACCTGGGCCAAGGCCGTGATCCAGCCGACGATAACCCTGGGCAAGCTGAGGGCCGGGCTGTACCTGCCCATCATCTATTCCGACAACCTGTTCAATCCGTCCACCTGGTACAAGCCGGCGGGCAACAATGAATGGTCATTCGGTACCGATATCGGCTGGTCAACGCATCCGGCAGACGCGGCGCTCGATGCCGCAACCGACATCGCGCTCAAGTTCAAATTCATAGAGTACGGCAAGCCGCTGGTTGATCCGTTCTTCCTGAAAGTCGGCAACCTGAACGACTTCACGATCGGGCATGGCCTGCTGATGCGCAACTATGCGAACGACTCGGACTTCCCGTCGGTCAGACGCATCGGCCTGCTGGTCGGCCTCGATCAGGGTTCATGGGGCTTCGAGGCGATGACCAACGACCTGACGGACAACCAGATACTGGGCGGACGGCTGTATGTCAGGCCCATCCCCGAATCCAAACTGGCGCTCGGCATATCCAGCGTGGTCGACCTGTACCCCGCGTCGATGGTCGATACGACCATAGCGCCAGACAAGTATGGCGACCCGATGTTCATAGGCGCCGCCGCCGACCTCGACCTGCCCATCATTGCGACGAGCCTCCTTGGCATACGCTTCTTCGCAGACGGAGGCGCGATGGTGCCGTACGTGCGCACCGGTGGAGTCGGTTCGGGTGACGCGGGCCTCCGCTACGACATGGTCTACGACAATGGCTCCATCAGGAACTGGGGCGCAATGACCGGCTTCATGGGCAATGTGCTCTTCCTGGACTGGCGTCTCGAGTACCGCTACTTCACCGGCGCCTTCAGCCCCTCGTTCTTCGATTCCGGCTATGACCGCAGGCGCGGCGAGCTGGTCGCGGAATGGGCACAGTACCTGAGCGGCACGACCGCGATAGACCAGGCTCCGTCCGTGATGGGCATATACGGTGAAGGCAGCGCGTCGATCATCAACGACAAGCTGTCTCTGAGGCTCGGGTACTTCTGGCCGTGGTCAGCGACCGCGACGAGCCTGGACGAGCAGCTGTCGACATCCGATGACTACTTTACCGCGACGCTCATCGTCAAGAAGGGCCTGATTCCCGTCATCAACGCGTCGGGCGCCATACGCTACGAACGCAGGCACCTGATCCAGTCGATCATCGATGGAGGATCCCTGTTCGACGAGAACACGATATTCTCCGGTGAGCTGGCGGCGCCCGTACCTGGCGCGCCGAACCTCGACCTGGCGCTGGTCGTCTCGACCATGGTATCACGCGATACCAACGGCGACATAGAATACACGACGAGCGGCAACCCGAAGATCGTGCCGGCGGTGACGCTGGAGACCCGGCTGCACTTCTAGCAGGCTCGTTTCTCCGGTACCGCAGGGCCGCTCCGAAAGGAGCGGCCCTCTTCGTTTGAGTCATCCTGGCTCGTGACAGGAGTCGACGCCGCGGTGTATACCCTTACCATGAGCGCACCACGGATACGGGTTCTCGATCCGCAGACAGCCAAGCGCATAGCCGCCGGTGAGGTGATAGACCGGCCAGCGGCCGCGCTTCGGGAATTGCTAGACAACGCCATCGACGCTGGTGCCCGCCATATAGCCGTGGAGCTTGATGGCGGTGGAGCCGAACGCCTCCGTGTCGTCGATGACGGCTCGGGGATGGGCCGGGAAGACCTGGCCCTGTCGATCATGCCCCACGCCACCTCGAAAATATCGACCCTCGATGACCTGTTGCGGCTGTCGACGCTCGGTTTCCGCGGCGAGGCGCTCGCCTCGATTGCGGCGGTAGCGAGCGTCGAGCTGATCAGCGCCGAGCGTGACGATGAGGCGTGGCGGCTTGTATCGGAGCCGGGCCTCCAGCCGGTCATCGGGCCCTCGCGCGGATCGCGCGGCACCGCCATCACGGTACGCAACCTGTTCGCGTCGTTTCCAGCCCGCAGGAAATTCCTCAAGAGCGCGGCGGCCGAGGCCACGGCGTGCCGTGCCGTCTTCCTGGACAAGGCGGTCGCCTGGCCCGAAGTCGAGTTCAGCCTGCGTTCCGGCGGTACGGCGCTGATCGTGCTCAGGCCGGCAACAGGGCTGGAGCGTGTACTCGCGGCGCTGGCGCCCGACCAGCCCAGGGAACTCTTCAGGGAGCTTCTGGCCCATGGCGCAGGCTTCAGTGCGCGGATCGTCGCGGGCCTGCCCGCCGTCTACCGTGGAGACCGGCGCCAGGTACAGGTCTTCATCAATGGCAGGCGCGTGCAGGAATATGGCATAGCCCAGGCGCTCGAGTACGCCTACCGAGGAGCGCTGCCAGGCGGCGCATGGCCCTTGGTATGGGCCTTCATCGAGGTTGAGCCCGAGCAGGCCGACTTCAACATCCACCCAGCGAAGAAAGAGGTCCGACTCAAGAACATCGATGACATCAGGGCCGGCGTCATACGGGCCATCAGGGACTACCTGGGTTCGCAATCGAGACACCTGGAGGCTGCCACCGGGCACGCGTCGTCGATGTTCGACATGCCGGCCGATCATGGCCAGCAGCGCACGCCCCAGGCCATCTGGGCGGGCGAAAAGGCAACATGGTCGGCGATCGCCGATGCCGCCGCCAGCGCCCGCACTGAGCCGCGATCGGTGCGGGACGCGGGCTCCGGTACCGATGCCGCAGCCGGTGACGCCGGCCGGTTCAGGTACCTGGGGCAGGCCCTCGGCGTCTTCCTCGCCTTCGAGGACGGTGACGAACTGGTGCTGATGGACCAGCACGCCGCCCACGAGCGGGTCCTGTTCGACCGGATCATGGCTGGTGGCGTGGTATCGCAAGATCTGCTGGTGCCGGTGGTCTACGACGCTGAATCTGATGACGAAGACGCCTACATCGCCGCCCATGCCGGATCACTGGCCGCCGCGGGCTACCGGCTTGTGCGCGAGGGACGCTCATGGCTATTGGAGGCGGCTCCGGCGATGCTCCCCGAATCGATGACCGGCTCGATATTCCAGCTCCTGCGAACCATGCCCGACCCGGCGGAACTGTTGCGCGAGACCGCCGCCCAGTCGGCATGCAAGGCCGCCATCAAGGACGGCGACGCCCTCGATGCAACCGGCGCGATCGCGCTGATCAAGGCGGCGCTGGCCTTGCCCGAGCAACGCTGCCCCCACGGGCGGCCAATCTGGCTCAGGCTTGGCCGCGACTACCTGTTCCGCGCCGTTCGCAGGATCGTCTAGTCGAACACTCCTAGCGCAATCCGGACAGAATCGTTTCCGCCTCGGCCCGCGACTTGAAGTCGGGCTTGCGCGCCACCAGATCGGAAAGGGTCTTCTTCGCGCTCGCATTGTCGCCAAGGGCGACATAGACCTTGCCCAGCTCGAACATGGCGTCCCAGTTGTCAGGCGCTAGCTTGAGCAGTTCCACATACGCATCGCGGGCCTTGGGCAGCGCTCCCGACTGCACGTACGCGCGCGCAAGGTTCAGCCTGATCGTCGTGTCACGCGGCGCCAGGGCGAGTGCTGCCTCATAATGGAACACGCTCTTGTCATAGAGCGACTTGGCGCCATAGGCATTGGCAAGATTGTTGTTGGCCTCAAGCGAGCGCGGATCGATGCGGTAGGCCTCCTCCAGCACGGTCAGGGCCTTGTCGACAAAGCCAGACTCCAGATACAGCCGCCCCAGATTGACGCGCGGGTCCACTGCCTTCTTGTCCAGTTCCGCCGACTTCGCGTAGGCCAGCAGGGCGCCATCCACATCGCCGGTCTTCTCGGCGGTCAGGCCCAGCTGATACTGATACAACGATACCGATGGCCCCAGCTCCACCGCCTTCTTCGCAAACGGCAGGGCCTCGACGGCCTTGCCCAGATCGTACTTGACCTTGGCCAGGTTGTAGCTGGTCAGGGCATCGGGAGCGAGCGCCATCGCGCGGTCAAAGACCTTCTCCGCCTCGGCATTCCTGCCGGCGGCGGCGTATGTTACCCCGAGATCCTTGAGAGCGGAGACATTGTCGGGCTCGAACGAGAGAGCCGTCTGGTAGGACTTGATGGCTCCTGCAGTATCGCCGCGCGCTCCAAGGATGCGGGCCGTCTCTATGTGGGCGCGCACATAGTCGGGCTTGAGCCGTATCGCTGAGCCGAAGGCGCCCAATGCCGATTGGTCGTTCTTGAGAGCCCGGTAGGTCATGCCCAGATTGAAGAAGGCCGGCTCGTACTTTGGATTGAGTTTCAGCGTAATGGACTCGAACGCCCGCTGTGCCTCGGGGAATTTCTTGACCCGGTAATACGCCTTGCCCAGCTCGTAGGCGTACAGGTAGTTGTTGGGATCAAGCTTGACGGCTTGCTCCAGCTCGCTCTGGGCCAGGTCGGGCTTCTCGAAATCGTTGTAGAGCTTGCTCAGCGTATAGTGCGGACGCGCGTCGCCAGGATCGCTGCGTATCGCCTCCTGGGCCGAGCGCTGCGCCTGCTTGACCGAATCGAGCCCCTCCGGACTCGTGGGGGCGCGCTTGTAGCCATCATAGTAGCCTTCGGCGATCTCGGCGTAGGTCTGTGCGGCGAATTTCGTCTCGCCTGCGGGCAGGGTCGCCACCGCGCTGTCGAATGACTTCTGCGCCGTTCCGTAATCTCCGGTGGTCATCGCGGCGCGCCCGGTCTTGACCAGCGCGTTGATGGCTTCCATGCGGTCGCGCATCTCGCGGCTCTTCTTTGCCAGCTCCTCGTCGGCGGCCTTCTTCCTGGCAGCCTCGGCATCCGCCTCCGCCTTCAGCCTGGCATCCTCCTCAGCCTTGCGCGCAGCCTCGGCCGAGGCTGCGGCAGTTGCGGCCTTCGCCGCCGCGGTCTGCTCGGTACCCTGCCTGGCGGCGCCACCCTGGGCCACGCTGTTGACCGTCCGCTCGAGCGACTTGCCCAGCTCGCCAAGGCTCTGCGCCAGCGCTCCGGTATCAGTGGAACCGCTCCGCGAAGCGTCCTCCGCCTGGGACTTGGCGCTCATCTTTTTGGCCAAGGCCTCATCCTGCAGCGCGCGCGCATCGGCATCGGCCGCATCCTTGATGATCAGTCTGTCAAGCAGGTCAAGAGCACGGTCGTAGTCACCACGGTCTATGTACTCGCGCGCCAGGGCCAGCATCGTGCCGCGCTCCTTCTGCCCGGTTCCCGATACGATTCTCAGCGCGAATACCGCCGCGATGACCAGCGCTACCGCGATGCCACCGACTATCAATGCCTTCCTGGCTCGTTCCTTCATCGTCATGCTCCTTGCCATCCGGCGTCGTTTCAGTCGTCAAGAGATGTATCGGAATCATAGCTCTGGACATCGCCGGAGCCAGCGGACAGGTTGGTGGTCGATTCGGCCGCCTGGAGCAAGGACTGGGCAACGGCATCGAGCATGGCCTTCTGGGCCTGCTCTTCGGCCAGCTTCTGCGCATCGGCCAGGGCCTTGGCCTGGGCTGCGGCCGTCGCCTTGGCGCCCAGCAGATCCAGGAGGCGCCGAATCTCCGCGGCCTGGGCCGAGCCCGGTTCAAGGCTCAGATACAGCGAATAGTCGGCGGAAGCGCCAGACTGGTCCCCCAGGCGCATGCGCGCGTTGGCCCGATTCAGATAGGCCGGCGCATAATCGTTCTTGATGGCAATGGCCTGGTCGTAGTACTCGAGCGAAAACGCGTTGCGCCCCTGCGCGAAGAAGGAGTTGGCTATGTTGAACAGGAACATGTGGCGGTATTGGACCGATGTCGCGAGTCCTTTCCTGAAGGCGGCGATGGCATCATCCCATCGGTTCAGCTGCTGATACGCTATGCCGAGGTACAGGAATATCTTCTCGTCCGCTCCCTGCTCCCTGGAGGCCTGTTCGAGCAGGGGCGCGGCTTCCGCCGGCTTGTTCTCCATGAACAGCCGTATGCCGTTGTCCTGAAGATCCGAGGCACCGGCCGTGGCCACGATGCCTGCGAGGCAGGCGAAGAGAATGGCGACGGCGCGTATGCGTTGTGGGCCCTGCGGTGCTGGCATCGTTCCTCCTCCATTCTTGACCTTACCACGAAATGCTCTGGAAATTCAGCGCATAGTCGTATACCATAGATGAGGATACCACGCGCGGCCACCCATTTAAAGCGCGCGTCGTGGTGCCCAGACCGTTCGAGCAAGGCGGGCCGATGTCGTTCCTCGTCATCCTTATCATATTCTTCGGCGTTGCTGTTGGCATACTGAGCATCTTCCTGGTCAGGATGATAATCATGCCCAAGCGGCTTTCGGCCGTCATGGACCTCCTCAAGCAGGGGCGCAGCCAGGCTGCCCAGAAGCTCGTCAAGGCCATCCTGGCCAGGGAACCACGCAACGAGGTAGCCCACTATTATATGGGCAAGATCTATCTTTCGGAAAACAAGCCTGAACTCGCGCTGATGGAATTCAAGACCGTCGGCGGCATTGGCCAGTTTGGCGGTGACATCCCGGAGACGGAGTTCCGGCAACAGATAGCGGTATTGTATGAAAAATTCGGCCAGCTTGAGGAAGCGCTCAAGGAATACATACTGCTCGTCAAGGGCGATCCGAAGAATGCGGAATACTATTACCACTGTGCGCGCATATTCGACATCCGCGGCAAGGCCGATGTCGCCATCAAGTACGGCCGCAAGGCCACGGAGCTGAACCCCCGGCACGGCAAGGCCCACTACATACTCGGCGTCATCCTGTACAAGACGAAGCATCCGCTCGAGGCACGGGCAGAGTTCGAGGCTGGCCTCAAATTCGACCCGACCAACTACGATGGCTACTACTATCTTGGCAAACTCCTCAAGGAATCGAACGACTACACCGGCGCCCTGCTCGCCTTCGAGCGCGCCCAGAAGAGTCCCGAACTCAAGATCAAGGCCCTGATCGAGCGTGGTGGCACCTACATGAACCAGGGCTCCTATGAAAACGCGACCATAGAGCTCGAGCGCGCACTCAAGCTCGTCAAGGACGAGGGCGCCACCGAGACGCTCTATGGTCGGTACTTTCTTGCTCTGTGCTATGAGAAACTGAAGAATTTCGACAAGGCGATAGAGCAGTGGGAGAAGATATACTCCAGGAAGCCGCAATTCCGTGATGTCGCAGAGAAGCTGACGCAGTACCAGGAGTACAGGACAGACGACCATATGAAGGACTATCTGACCTGCGGACAGGATGAATTCGTTGAACTCTGCAAGCAGATAACGGCAACCGGCCTGAACCTGGCCATACGCGACATCATAGCTACCCAGGGAGGTGTCGATTTCATCGCGGTCGAGAATGATTCCGGCAAGTGGCTGGCCGCGAAGAAACTGCCCAGGCTGCTCAGATTCCTCCGCGTCTCGGAACCGCTTGATGAGTCATCTGTCAGATCCTTGATTGACAACATGAAGAAGCTGTCAATCATCAGGGGAATCATCGTTACGAGCTCGAACTTTACCAGGGCGGCGACCGAATTCGCCGAGAATCGTTCGGTAGAACTCTATCACAAGGAGCAGCTGCAGGAGTTGCTCAAGAAGACGAATGAAAACTCCTGAGAATTTTCGTAACCTTTCCTCGAATCTTTCGTTATATTGGTAACATGAGCTTGCCAGAAGCAAGAGCATGTTCCTCCTTTCCGTGGTGTTCCCCCGGGTGATTCGTCACCCGGGGGTCTTTATCGAGTGCGGCGATGGTGATCAGGCTTGTCCATCCCGAGGTTGACAGAACATCGAATTTCGCGCTATTTTGTGCATCAGCCTACTGCGGAAGCATTCCGCCAAACGCTGGCTAGTTCCCCAAGGAGTTCGTCATGGGACAGGTAAGTAAGAACTCTCGTACGTCGAGCACAACGCATCATTTCTATTGCCCCTGCGGTGGTGAAGTGGTGATGAAGACCTTGTTCGAAGATGGTCGAGTCAAGAATGTGGCCGAATGCGAGAAGTGCAAGCGCGTCGAGCGCAGGCCGAGTGATTTCAACTGAGCAACAATCCATCGGACAGCTCGCGACCGCCCTCCGGGGCGGTTTTTTTTCGCCTTTGAAGGCCAATCCGGGCGGCGCCTCCTGCTGCCATCCTTGACAGAGCGCCATCATTCTGGTAATTTCTTCTACCGACGTTAATTCCTGTCGAACATTAATTCAGTTGCGACAATCCGAATGGAGGATATTTTGGCTAACAAATTTTCATCGGCCGAGAAGCGGCACAAGCAGGACGAGAATCGCCGCATCCGCAACAAGAGGGTCAAGAGCAGCGTCCGTACCGCCGCCAAGCGCGTCGTCGTTGCAGCCCATGCCAAGGACAAGGATCTTGCCGAGTCGACGCTCAAGGACATGATCAAGCAGATCGATACCGCTGCCCGCAAAGGCATCATCAAGAAGAACACCGCCGCTCGCAAGAAGTCAAGAATGCAGCGACTCGTCAACGTTCTTGGCGCCTGATAGCGCCTAGTTCCAGTCGATCGCCGTCGCCATGCTGGGAACGGGCACCCAATCGCGCATACCGTGATCAGCAGACGATAGCGCCACGGCTTTCCAGGAGTTGCGGCATGGCAAGAAAAGTCACCAAGGCCGAGCTGATAGACGCACTTCATGAACGCTCTTCGCTTGGTCGAAAAGACATACATGTACTCATCGATGGGCTGTTCGAGGAAATCAAGAAGGCCATACTCGATGAGAAGGCCGTTGAGTTGCGGGGCTTCGGCACCTTCGAGGTACGCATACGCAAGGGTCGAAAGCGTGCCCGCAACCCCAAGACCGGCGAGCCGGTCTCCGTTTCGGATCATGGAGTCGCAGTCTTCAGACCCGGTCGCGAACTCAAGCAAGAGGCCTGGAAAATAGCCTCGCAGTCGACCATGCCGGATGACGCCACAGCATCGCGGGAGTAGCCCGCGCCGGCATCTTCCTGAGCTGGCTCTCTTTCTGGCCTCACTGACCCTCTCCATCATAGCGACAACCGGAATATTCAGACTCGCCACGCTCGTGTGTCTTGTGCCGATGTTCTTCCTTGCAAGGCGGATTGGTCCGGGTATCGCAACCGCGGCCGGCGCGCTGCATGGAGCATTGCTGTTTGCGGCAGGATGCTCATGGCTGGGCAACTACCATGTGGCAGCGCTCCTCTTCGTCATTGGGCTGGAGGCGTTCTGGTTCGCGCTGGCCTGGGGGCTGGTCGCCGCGGCCTTGCGCTCACCGAACGGACTCGCTCCGATCGCGGCCGCGCTGCTCTGGACGGCGGTCGAGGCAGCGCGGTCATACGGGTTTCTGGGCTTCCCCTACATGACCCTGCCCTATTCGCTGGCAGATTCTGCCTTTGCCCTGCGTACCGCGTCGATCGGCGGCATCGCGCTCGTCGGGTTGATGCTGTCGTTGGCCAACGTGTCGCTGTACTCCACGATCCGCTACCTGCGGCACGCAAGGTCCATGCGTCCGCGCCGAAACCGTGTGCTGGCGGTCGTGGCGCGCGCCTTCTTTGCGCTTGCTCTGTTCGCAGCCATCATCGCGACTGGCTCGCCCCGCAATCCGGTCTCGGTACATGACGAAGCGGTGCGTGCATCCGTCGCTCCGCAGGCCTCGGCACCGCCGGGCACGGTCCGTGTCGCGCTGATACAGGCGGCCGCATCGCCCGGGATGCCCACGACGGGTGGCGCCTCGACGGGTCCGCTGGAATGGAAGCCGATGCTGGACAGGCTGGAGTCATTGAGCACCGCGGCCCTTGCGCACCATCCCGACCTTGTCGCCTGGCATGAAACGGCCATCGTGCCCCCCATCGACTGGTACTATCGGCATCGCCCCGATCGTGAGGTGTTCCAGTTCGTGCTGGAGGCCAGGTCCTTCCTGGCGGCCTATCCGGTGCCGCTCCTCCTCGGGGCGGGGTACGCATCCCCGGATGACACGGCGCGCCATACCGAATACAACTCGGCCATCCTGTACTCGCATGGCATTGGCGTCCAGCGGTATGACAAGATGAAGCTCGTTCCCTTTACCGAATACTTTCCCTACGAGCGGCAGCTGCCTGGCCTGTCACGCTGGATCATTGCCCGGTTCGGCTACTATTGGACCCCGGGAACGCGGCCGGTGGTGTTCAATGAGGGCGGGGCGCGTTTCGCGGCTCCCATCTGCTTCGAGGATTCGTTTGGCCGGCACTTCGCGTCGTTTGACGCGCCGGACTTCTTCGTTGTTTTGACCAATGACTCATGGGCTCATTCAGCCTTGATGCAGGAGCAGCACCTGGCCATGTCCAGATTCCGCGCCGCCGAGACTGGCTCAATCGTCCTGCGCGTTGCGGAGACGGGCACCACCGCGGCCATAGCGGCCAACGGCGCGCTTGTCGCCGCATTGCCCTCATTCAAGCCAGGCATCCTGTATGTCGACGTTCCACTGCACGCGGCGACCACCACGATCTACGAGGCCGGCGGCAAGCATCTCGACACGATCATAGCAGCGCTTGCTGTCGTCCTTGCATTGGGACTGGCCATCGCTGGCCGCCGGATCAATCGGATTGACAAGAATGGCACCGTGTAGGAGACTATAATTCACGTACGCAGGTGAGCGGAATCAAGGATTGCGCGATCGCGTCCACAAACATCGGGAAATTGGAGTGATACTTGGACACGAAAAAGCGGATACTCGTCGTCGATGACGAGCGGATCAATCTGGATTTCTTCGATGTGATGCTGTCCAAGCTCGGATTCGACGTCCACTCGGCCGAGAATGGCCACGAGGCACTCGATGCCATTCGCCGGCTCAAACCTGACCTGGTCATTCTGGACAATATCATGCCCAGGCTCAGTGGCTGGGAGGTGACGCGGATCGTCAAGTCATCACCAGAATACGCCGAGTTCGCGGACACGCCAATCATCATGTTCTCGGCTCTCGACGACGTCAAGGACAAGGTCGAAGGCCTCGAGCTCGGGGCCGATGATTACATCACCAAGCCGTTCAACTTTGCCGAGGTACTGGCGCGCATCCGCGCGGTGCTGCGGGCACACGACCTGCTCAAGCAGCTCGAGAACAGGGAACAGCGCATCCATATCGGGGACGCGGCCATCGACGAGCTGGTTGCGGCGGTCGCCGGAGCCAAGGCGACGCTGGACAGGATACTCGAGGAGCCGGACCTTGCATCGGCACGGGAAATGGCCGCCAAGGCCGCCGGCAGCCTTGCCAGCCTCGAGAAGCGCATTGCCAGGCTCAGGGATGAATCCGATACGCTGCGCCAGAAGGCGGCCGATATTTCCACCATGCGCCGTACAGCCAGACCATAGCGCCGCCAGGAGGTTCGTATGATAAGCGAAGAGAAGAAGCGCGTCCTCGAGCTGTTCGCGGAAGGCAGAAAGTTGTATAAACTGATGCGCTTCTCCGATGCTGTCGAACGCTTCTCGGCTGCCTTGGCAATCGACCCCAATGATGGGCCGTCAAAGGTATACCGCGAACGGTGCGAACATTATGTATCGAACCCGCCCGAAGAAGACTGGGATGGTGTATTCGTGATGAAGCACAAATAGGAAACAGGGAGCAGATGCCAAGACAATCTTCAATCAAGCACGAGGCCGAGGCCACCACAACACTGGGGCCGACAACGAGTTTCTCCGGAAGCCTGCACTTTGATACCAGCGTGATGATACGCGGCGTGTTCGAGGGTGATATCGATGCCAAGGGCGTGCTCTATATCGACGAAGGTGCCACGGTCACTGTTGGCAGAATCCGCGCGATGAGCGTCATCGTCGCCGGATCGGTGCGCGGTGACATCGAAGCCGTCGACAAGGTAGAATTCCGGTCAAGCGCACAGGTCCGGGGCAATGTCAGAACCGCACGCCTCCGGATCGCCGATGGAGTCCTCTTCGAGGGCAGGTGCGAGATGGTCCACGATGGCGAAGCGTTTGATCCCTTTGCCCGCAAGGCAGAACCAGTATCGTGACCCGCGATGAGCCGGCCACGGACCTTCTGGCTGTGCTCGGCAGCCGTGGGCTGACCCTGGCCACCGCTGAATCCTGCACCGGGGGTATGGTCGCCGCGGCAATAACCGACATACCTGGGGCATCCACGGTATTCGCAGGCGGCGTTGTCGCCTACTCGAACGATAGCAAACAGAACCTGCTGCACGTGTCGGCCGCTACGCTGGCAGCATATGGCGCGGTTTCGGCCCGGACCGCCCTCGATATGGCTCGGGGCGCCACCGATGCGCTGGGCGCTGACTGTGCCATATCGATTACCGGCATAGCGGGTCCTGACGGTGGCTCTGCCCAGAAGCCGGTGGGGACCGTATGGTTTGGCTTTGCCATACGCGGGGCCGTCACCGCCGAGCTTGCGCATTTCGATGGCAATCGAAGTGCGATCCGTCAGGCGGCGACAACCTGGGCCTTGCATCGCATGCTTGGGCTCGTGAATCGAACGAACGAGCTTGACAATCCGCGCAAGGCGGGAGTATCGTTTCCCCAAGGAAAATGATGTGCGCGCTTCCGCGCGCGGCAGGACCCAAGGCGGTCTTCTGCCAAATATCTTCCGACCGGAAACGGAAAAGCCTACACAACGCCAGGGATGTCTCCACGTGAGTCTACCTATTGTTTACAGCCGCATATACAGGCGGCGCGTTGCCTTAGATCCTTGTTTCCTGTCGACACCTACCATGTAATGGAGAAACTGATGGCAATACTACGTAAGAGCCAATCGGACGAATCGTCCGGAGAGCCCGACGTACAATCCCAAGCCGAACTCGGGCTTGATGAAACCACAACCTTGAACGAAACGGACGACGAAGGCGAAGCGGTGCCCAAGGCACAGGCCAGACGGCGCGTCGTCAGGCGACCCGCTCAGCGAGCGGAAGAAACGCCGGCGCCGGTCGCCGCGGTATCGACGGCTCCGCCGGCGCCCTACTCCGGCTCCAATGGCAATGGCCACGGCGGGCCCGGCTTCGCGGCTGCCCAGCGGCGCGATCATGGTGAGCACAATGACGAACCACGATTCGAGACACGCTCCAGTGTCGTGCCTGGTTTCGTCAGGAAGCAGGACACTGCGGAGAAATCACGCGACGATACCGCCAGGTCAGAGCAGCAGGCAGACAGCCGCCTGAGGCTGTCGATCAACGAGCTGACCAGCATGGGTTTCAAGGAACTCAGGGAGCTGGGCGGCGGTACCGGGCTCAATCATGAGGAGATGATGGTCCTCAAGAAGCAGGAACTGATATTCCAGATCCTGAAGACCCATACCGAGCGCGGCGGCATCATCTACGCCTATGGATCGCTCGAGATCCTGCCCGATGGCTATGGCTTCCTGCGTTCACCGCAGAACAGCTACCTCCCTGGTTCCGACGACATCTATATAAGTCCATCGCAGATACGTCTGTTCAATCTGAAGACCGGCGACACCGTCTACGGACAGATACGAAGCCCCAAGGAGGGCGAGCGATTCTTCGCGATGCTCCGCGTCGAACAGGTCAATTTCGATGAGCCGGCGGTCGCGCAGAACCGCATACCCTTTGAGAACCTGACACCGCTCTATCCCGAGGAGCGCTTCAACCTCGAGACGACGACTGCAGAGATATCGACCAGGATCATCAACCTGTTCTGCCCCATCGGCAAGGGTCAGCGCGCGTTGATCGTATCGCCACCCAAGACCGGCAAGACAATACTGCTGCAGAAGATTGCGAACGCGATAACGGCCAATCACCCCGAGGTCTATCTGATAGTCCTGCTGATAGACGAGCGCCCGGAAGAGGTCACCGACATGGAGCGCACCGTCAAGGCCGAGGTCATATCGTCAACCTTCGACGAACAGGCTACGAGGCACGTGCAGGTCTCGGAAATGGTGCTGGACAAGGCGAAGCGGTTGGTAGAACACGGCAAGGATGTCGTCATCCTGCTCGATTCCATAACGCGGCTTGCGCGGGCGTACAACCAGACCGTCCCGACCAGTGGCAAGATTCTGTCTGGCGGTGTCGATTCGAACGCGCTGCACAAGCCGAAACGCTTCTTCGGCGCCGCTCGCAATATTGAAGGCGGCGGTTCGCTGACCATCATCGCAACGGCACTGGTCGATACCGGCTCACGCATGGATGAAGTGATTTTCGAAGAGTTCAAGGGCACCGGCAACATGGAGATCAACCTGGATCGACGCATGTCAGACCGCCGCCTGTTCCCTGCCATCAACGTCAAGAAGTCCAGTACACGCAAGGAAGAACTGTTGCTGCCGTCGGATGAGCTGCAGAAGATATGGATTCTGCGCAAGGCACTGAGTCCGATGGATGACCTTGAGGCCACCGAGCTGCTGATTGACAAGATGACCAAAACCAAGAATAATGAGGCCTTCCTACGCTCCATGAATACCCCTATGGGTGATTCCTGAATCAGTGACGTAGGTATTTCGCCGTCATTCAGCCGGTATTCTGGCATGCATGACCGGCGCGCGAGGAGATCACGATGAAGAGCGGCATACATCCAAAGTACGAGCTCACGACGATCACGTGCGCGTGCGGCAATGTCATTGAGACCCGTTCGACGGTAAAGAACATTCAGGTGGAAATTTGCTCCGCCTGCCATCCCTTCTTTACCGGCAAGCAGAAGCTCATCGACACCGCTGGACGCATCGACCGCTTCCGCAAGAAGTACGGCATCAAGGAATAGTGCCAGACGTCGAGACGTTTCGTCTTTTCTGAAGGAGGGCCGGCAACACCAGTCATGGTGAGCCGGCTCTTTTGTTAAGGGCCTCAGGGCAGCTGCTCGAGACTCTCCAGTATCCGCGTCATCCGCGCCACGGCCCGTCCGCGGTGCGAGATGCGGTTCTTTTCTGCGGCCGACAGCTCGGCCACGCTCAGGCCGTGTTCGGGCAGATAGACGACAGGGTCATATCCGAACCCCCCTGCACCGCGCGGCGCCGCAAGCAGCTGACCTTCGCACGTTTCCTGCACGATGTATATGCGGTCGGGCGACAGGACCAGGCTCATGCAGCATACGAAGCGGCATGAGCGGTTGCTGATCCCGCGCATCTCCGCCAGCAAGAGCGCATTCCGTGCCGTGGCCTCCAGTGGCGTCGAACCATCGGGAGAGCCATACCGCGCCGAAAGCACCCCCGGCCGGCCATCAAGCGCATCGACGCACAGTCCCGAATCATCGGCGAGCACGGGCGCGTGAACCATGCTCCACAGGGCAAGTGCCTTCCCGGTGGAATTGTCCCTGAACGTATCCGCATCCTCTGGGAAATCGAAGCTGATGCCGGCGTCCTGCGGAGTCCGTATCGCAAGTGCAGGCAACGCGAGCCGTATCTCATCGAGCTTGTGCCTGTTGTTGGTGGCCATGTACAGAAGCATCATCCCTCCACGAATCAGTCTTTGGCAGCATGGTCAGTATACAGGCCGGCGTATTTCTTGAGAATCCTGACGACACCGCAATCGACGGTTCCCTTGGGTATGCCGAGCAGCTCGGCCACCGCCCTGTTCGATATGATGGGCGTGGAGCGATCCATCAGGGCTATCGTCTTGAGAAATTGCGCGTGATCCTTCTCCAGAGCGAGTTCCAGATACCGGCGTTTGTAGGGATCGGTCTCGCGGGACAAGCGACGCCTGTAGACGCCCATCCGCAACCACGCAGCATCGCGACCCCGCCTGCGTGACGTCGAGCGCCGCCTGAGCCCCAGGCCGCGTGTACGTGCCAGCGTCATGCAGGTCACCAGATCCTCCTGGTCAAGGCCAACCGCCCTGGCGATGTTCGCAGCCTGGCCGTCGTCGAGCAAGTTGGCGCATTTGATACAGAGGAACTTCATTCTTCGCCTGAATACGATCGCAGACGGCGCGCAATCGTCACGAAGCGGAAAGGCCGGCACATCGTCGGGATCATCCAGCAGGCAACCCTGTTGCTCGGACGCCTCGATCTCGTCGGCATAGTGCGCCTTGCGATCGGCAATGACTATGGCCTCCATGTCGCCATTGCGTGCCTTCTGCCGCCGTATGGACAGCGCCATGAATCGAATCGAAGTCTTCAGGAAGGTATTGAAACTGGCGCCTACCTCCTGATACCGATCGACAAGTCCAACGATTCGCGTCCAGTACCGCGCGAACACTTCGCCCACATCCTCATCCGAGTGCATGCCATAGTAGCGAGGATGTGCATACATGTCCCGGGCGATCAGATCGAGTATGGTCGTATCAAGGCCACCCTCACCGCTCCGCTTTCGAGCCACCAGCTGGGTTACATCCGTCTCAGGCATCGGCCCCTCCCTGAACCCGGCCGACACGTGGAGGCATCGCGGCGCGTTGATCGCGCCAGAATCGAACCTCCGGAGGCCGGGATCATCTCATTGCATGAACCATACCAGTTCTGTGGAGGGTATCGGGCGGTCGACGGGCAATACCAGGTGGAGCAATGACATGGGACACGAGAAGATCGGGCGGAGGCGACAGAGAAAACAGCGGCCAGATGGAGCCAGGACGAACTTGTTACTTCGTGTTACACGCTTATGTCACGAAACACCGGCTCGAAGGCGGCAGAGACCTGTTCCACGATGTCTTCGGCCTGCCCATGCATGTGCAGGCCGGCCGCCAGCCGATGGCCGCCGCCGCCAAACGCCGCCGCTATCGAGGCCACGTCGATGCGATCGCGCGACCTGAAACCAACGGTACAGTCGCCGACGCTCTCCTGCCTGACGACGACCACGACCTCTATGCCGGCTACGGTCAACAGCAGCTGGTAGAGCATATCCGAATCGCGGCCGATGAGCCCGTAACGCTGCTGGTCATCAAGATTCATGCTCGTTATGACCAGCCGGCCATCGTAGCGCAGCTGGGCGCGCATCAGCAGTTCGCCCATCAGCTTCCTGGACTCGAACGGCTTGCCGCCATTCATCGCATCGAAGGCGCGCTTGGGAGAGGCGCCGGCTTCCACGAGCCGCGCAACCGCCGCGAAGATGTCGCCGGAGCGTTCATCGAGGTGCCGGAAGAACCCGGTATCGGTGCACAGGCCAAACAGCAGGGCCTCTGCCTCTTCGACGCTCGGCACGGCACCCGCCGCCTCGATGATCAGCTGCACCAGGTAGGCAACGGCGGGAGACGCAGGATCGACGAATCGCACATCACCAGCGACGGTACCGGACGCATGGTGGTCTATGAAGGCCAGGGGAGCATCGGCGGGTAGCTGCTCCGCGATGGACCCGATGCGGGAGAGCGCAGAGCAATCGAGTACGATGATGGCGGGTTTCGGTTCACCGTCGACCGGTTCCGGCACATGATCCTGAAACCGGTTGGCAAACGGTGCTATCTCCGTCCTGGCGAATGGCCCCGACGAGAGCAGCACCGTGCGCTTTCCGGAGCGCCGGAGGAACGAAGCAAGGGCAATCTGGCTGCCCAGACAGTCGCCATCGGGCTCCTTATGGCCAACGATGTAGAAAGTTTGATGGCCTTGCAGAAACGCGACGAGGCCGGATTCATCCAACAGTGCCTTGGTATTCACACGGGGATCCATTCAGCGGAACCTGATCATGGTGACAAGCCAGGGGTCCCGATAGATGCGGGCTGGAGCCTTCTTACAACAGAAGGTCGAAGCGCTCATCCTTTCAGGTTGTGCGCTTCGACCCAGTATAGCAATGATGATGGGTGGCGACTAGTCAATATTCGAGCTTGATGGAATCCACCTTGAAACGGTCACCGGGATCTCCCTCGATGGTACCCCAGCTGGGATCCTTCATGTTCTGCAACGTAAACAGCTTGACGTGGCTGAAAGAACCGTCTGCCTTGTAGTAGACAACCATGTATGGAAACTGCGGCCCACGGCCCTTGATCATGATCGCCTTGCCACCGGGCACAAACCATGACGAAGGTATATAGAGTTCAGCCACCGATGTCGCACCTTTTCTGTATACGACGCGGTAGCCCTGGGAATGGGAGTAGACGCGCACCACATCGACACGAACCGGATACAGGTCGGACTCTTCCCGAATGGAGCCTGACTTGTCGAGGCTGCTGCTCGGGCCAGGACCAGCCGCGGCTGCCTGCGCAAAGACAATAGACCCCGAAGCCGCGATGAGCAGTACCATCATGACTATGATCATTCGTTTCATGCGTTCCTCCATGCCAGCGTTCCGGGAATCCGTCCCCGGAGCCACACCCATGCGCCGCCACAGTATGGCAGCGCGATGCGAAGCGGTATGTATCAGTATAAGGCGCTCTGCACATATCCGCAATGCGACAAAAGAACAAATTTGCCGACCGGCCGACACTTGAGAAGGGGATCATATCGATGGCATACTGACCGCATGGATGCCGTATCGGAATCTGCGCAGAGGCTCTATGACATTCTCGTGCCGCTCTGGCCGGAGGCTGGAACCGCACTGGCATACGGTAGCTGTTTCGAGTTGCTGGTATCGGTCATCCTGTCCGCGCAGTGCACCGATGAACAGGTCAACAAGGTTGCGCCCGCGCTCTTCAGGGCATATCCGGGTCCGGTCGAGCTGGCCGCCGCCGACGTGGCCCATGTCGAGGCGCTTGTCAGAACGACGGGCTTCTACCATGCAAAGGCCGCCAATATCATCGCCACCTCGCGGATGATCATTACGGAATTTGGCGGACAGGTTCCACAGACGATCGAGGAACTGGTGAGCCTGCCGGGAGTGGGACGCAAGACCGCGAATCTTGTGGTCAGCGTGTGCTTCGGAAAACCAGGCATCGTCGTCGACACCCATGTCCTGCGGACGGCCAGACGGCTCGGCCTCGCGCCGACTGACAAGCCGGCCATCAGTGAACGGATGATAGCCGCCGCCATTCCCGAGTCGAAATGGACAGCCTTCTCGTTCGCGCTGAACAGGCATGGCAAGTATGTGTGCCGTGCCCGCAAGCCCTTGTGCACCGAATGCCCCGTCCAGCTGCTCTGCCCTTCTGCTGCCGACTACCGGTGAAAGCACCGGTGCGCAGCTCGGCGTCTGTGCAGGCATGGAAGGCACCGATCCTGTGGCGGAATATGCCCTGGCCCATTTTGGCATCGAATACCTCTTCCCGTACCAGCGTCTCGTCATAGCAAACGTCCTTGATTCGCTCGCGACGCCGGATGGCGAGACCGAGCGGCAGGTAGTCATACTGCCCACGGGCGCCGGCAAGAGCCTGTGCTTTCAGCTGCCGGCGGCGCTCTGCCCGGGGCCGACGTTGGTCATGTACCCCTTGCTCGGCCTGATGGCCGACCAGCTTAGGCGACTCGAAGCGGCGGGCATCACCGCTGTCGTGCTGAAGGGCGGCATGAGCGCCGTCGAGAAGGATGACGCGTTCAGTGCGGTCCGCTCTGGTGCCGCCCGGCTGATTCTGGCCAATCCCGAGATCGCCGGGGTACCCGCCATGCTATCCCGATTGGCCGGGCTCGGTATCCATCACTTTGTCGTCGATGAGGCTCATTGCGTAGCGGAATGGGGAGACAGTTTCAGGCCTGCATATCGCAACCTGGGCGACATCATCCGGGCGATCAATCCTCGCGTTGTCACCGCGTTCACGGCGACCGCCTCGCCACCCATCCTGACCCGGCTCGCCGAATTGCTTTTTGGAGACGCACCGTACCGGCTGATAGCGGGTATGCCCGACCGCCCCGGCATCCGGTACGAGGTGCGGCCGACGCTCTGCATGTTCCGCGAGCTTCGATCCGCGCTGGTCAGACTGCCACGACCAACTCTGGTGTTTGCCCGGTCACGGGCCGGCACGGAATTGCTGGCCGAAGCGCTGCATGCGCGATTACCACAGATCGACACCCGCTTCTATCATGCAGGACTGGACAAGGCCGAGCGGACGGAGCTTGAGGACTGGTTCATGGACTCCAGGGATGCGGTTCTGTGCGCGACCTGCGCCTATGGCATGGGCATGGACAAGCCCGATATCCGGACGGTCATCCATTATGGTCTGCCCGCATCGGTCGAAGCATATCTGCAGGAATCAGGCAGGGCAGGCAGGGACGGAGCGCCGGCCTTCGCGGTATTGCTCCATGATGTCCACGAGGACGATGCGGAGCGGGCCGCACATGACGACATGGCAGCGCGGCGCGCCGCGCTGATGCGACGCTATGCCGTCTCGGCGAGCGGATGCCGGAGAACGTTCCTGCTGTCGATTCTGGGCCATCCCGAGGCCGGCTCGGTGGCCTGCCATGCCTGTGACCGTTGCGATGGCGTCTCGATGGAGGTTCCGGATGGCGCCCGTGCCATCCAGGACTTGGCCAGGCGGCATCCGCGAAGGTTCACGGCACGCCAGGCCGCCGCGTTTGCCACAGGCAACGGCGCAGCAATTCAGGCAACCCTGCGCGACTCGATGCAGGACTGGACGCCGCAGGAGGCCGAGGAGGCTCTGGACAACGCCATTGCCGCCGGGCTGATCAGACGCGTACGGCAGGGGCCGTGGAGACAGCGGCTGATCCCCGGGAAGAAGCATCAGTCAGGCAAGTCCTCGTCATCATCGTCGGATGATGGAGCGATGGCGGGGGGTGCCTCATCGGCCTTCGATCTGATCCGGGGCTTGAAGCTCAGTCTTGGCCGTCCCTCGCGCCGCCACGGATCCGCCACATAGCGTACGAGCATCCAGAACAGCACGAACGCGATCAGTGTCGCCAGCACCTCCCAGCGCATCATCACCTTGAAGGCCAGAGCCAGCCGGTCGAGTATCGAGAAATCATCGGTCATGTGGACCTCCGAGCTCGAGCTCCGCCTCGTCGCAGCTGAATGACTCACCGCCATCGGCATAGAGCGATTGCTGCAGTGCCTGGAGCGCGTCCTGCTCGGCGTTCAGAAAGCCGACCCCATAATAGTCGTTGTCCTTGTCATCGAAGCGACGCGCGACACGTCCGGTCATCGTCACGGCCGCGCTGCCGCCTGACCGCGATATGTGAATATCCAGCACCGTACCGTGTTTGAGTTTGACAGAGAATGTGGACTTCGGCATCAGCAGCAGGCAACCGGTAGCGGACAGGTTGACGACACGCGGCTGGTAGGGATCCGGCTGGTACGATTCATCGATCCGGTAGTAGTTGTTTGCCTTGAGGCTGTATGCCAGAATTTTAGAGAATTCCCAGGCGAAATCGACAGCCCTGAAGTCAAGGCAGACTCTGCGGACCTCGTCATTCATCAGATAGATGTAGCCTATCACGTATTGGTAATACAGGATTGGGCAATAGAGCTCGGAGACAACGCCTTCGCCTGACTTCTGGCTGCGGCTGCGTTCGAGCTCCGCCCCCTCCAGGAATACCGATGGCCCCTCGAACGCCTCGGCCATGGCCTGCGTTATCAACCGGCCCTCCGGATAGGGATCGGTCGAAGGTAACGGACTCTGTGTGCTCGGCACCAGCAGGCTGCGCCCGAACTCGGACACCAGCCGCTCCTCTATGCTCTCCGGCCTCCGCTCCTTGCTGAACATGACGATACCGCTTCTGGTGAACATCGTGGAGCTCTTGGCCCTGAAACTGTCCAGCAGGCTTGTTATTGAATCGGTCTGAAACCCGACGCTGAGGGCCGGCATCTCCAGCTCGGAATACTCGTTTGATTCGGGACAGTCGATCCGGACCCGCTCGTTCTGAAGATAGAACTCCAGCTGCAGATCATGCGGCGGCGCTACCCGTATCGATTTTCGCTGTGGCGCCTTGAATAGATTCTCTGGCAGGCCAAGGACAAGGTCGGCGCCAGTGACACGGCGCACCTTGGCCGGAAACGTGACACGCTGCCCCTGATAGGCCAGGTACACCGATACCGAGTCCCAGGACTTGAACTGCTCGGCCCCGACCGCCGTCGCGCGTATGCAGAGTGACTCCTTGTCGAAGGATCTGAGCGAGCCTTCGAGCTTCTTGCCCGAACCGAAGACAAGTACGGGGCTGCCTGCCTTCTGGATCTGATTGAGGATGAATTCCTTTTCGATGAATGTGACAACCTTGGCCATATCCATACCTGCCATCTTTTGGTGATCCGCCCGCGTGGGCAGCGAGGCTGACAGTATACCAGATCGGAAGGATTCCGTATAGAAACGATGCCGCAGAAGTAGTATAATCGTATCGAAATGATACACTGAGACAGGTATCCGGGAGGCCGATGCTCTGTGCGCCCGTCCTGTCGTTCTTGTTCGGGTCAAGAAAGGGAGAGCCTGCCATGAGTGCATGGAAGAGGATCGACGAGACAAGCGTATGGAGCGCCATTTCGGAGCGCCAGGCCGAGCGGCTGGGCAGTGCGCTGAGTCCGGAGCGCATCGCGCGCAGAATCATCAGAACCGGCGGCGGGCTGGACTTCTCCTATGCGGCAATGGATGCCGATGACGAGACGGTCCGTCTTCTGGGTGTCGCCGCCGCAGAGCTCGACCTGGTATCCCAGTTTCGAGCGGTAGCCTCGGGATCCATGATGAACCCGGGCGAACACCGTATGGTGCTCCACCACATGACCCGTGGCACGCCATGTGGACCGGTCATCATCGAGGGTCGTGATTACAGGAAGTTCTACGAGACCGAGCGACTGCGTGCCGCTTCCTTCGCCGACAGGGTCAGGTCGGGGCAGCTGACCGGTTCCACCGGCAAGCGCTTCGAGCGTGTTGTCCAGATAGGCATCGGTGGCTCGGACCTTGGCCCTCGCGCGCTCTATCTTGCTCTGGAACAATGGGCGCGCGAGCGCGGACGCCTGCAGCTCAGGGCCTCATTCATAAGCAACGTCGACCCGGACGATGCCAATGGCGTTCTGTCGGGCCTCGATCCGGAGACGACCCTGTTCATTCTGGTATCAAAGAGCGGCACGACCCAGGAGACGCTTGCCAATGAGGCTCTGGTCAAGGCTTACCTGACTTCCGTGCCAGGGATCGATCCTGCAGGGCACCTCGTCGCGGTAACCAGCGAGACAAGCCCTCTCGCGCACAATCCCGGGTATCTGGACTCGTTCTATATCGATGATTACATCGGCGGCCGCTATAGTGTCACGAGCGCGGTCGGCGGCGTCATCCTGTCCATAGCGCTGGGGCCTGATACCTTCCTTGGCATCCTTGAAGGCGCGGCCGAGGCCGACAGAATGGCACTGGAGCCGGAGATCTCAAGAAACGCGTCGCTGCTCGATGCCATGCTCGGCGTCTACGAGCGTGATGTGCTCGGCCGGCCCATGATCGCCATTCTGCCCTATTCACAGGCACTCTCGCGCTTTCCAGCCCATCTTCAGCAGCTCGACATGGAATCCAATGGCAAGCACTACGATCGGGCCGGAACTCCCGTGACCGTGGCCAGCGGCCCGGTTGTGTTCGGCGAGCCTGGCACCAATGGACAGCACTCATTCTACCAGCTCCTGCATCAAGGTACCGATACCATACCCTTGCAGTTCATCGGCTTCCGGAAGAATCAGACATCGTTCGACCCCGAATTCGAAGGCTCAAGCGCGCGGCGCAAATTGAATGCCAACCTCGCCGCGCAGATCGTAGCATTTGCGCTGGGCAAGGACGATGACAATCCGAATCGGCGCTTCTCGGGCGGTCGCCCTTCCACCCTGCTGCTGGGCGACGAACTCGATCCGCGTGCGCTCGGCGCACTCCTGGCGCATTATGAAAACAAGGTGATGTTTCAGGGCTTTGCGTGGAACATCAATTCATTCGACCAGGAAGGCGTACAGCTGGGCAAGAAGCTGGCCGGCACCGTACTCTCGGCCACGGGTCCATCGGAGCCAGCACTGGCCGCCTATGCGCGCCTGCTTGGGGCATTGTGAGGCGGCCATCACCGGGAGCCGGCTCCGGGTCAACAGCCGATGGTCAGCCCTGCATCGCCTTCGCCGGCGGTGGTACGGGCGGCCACGTCTATCCAGGTCTGGCCATCATCGAGCAGTTGCGCCAGCGTTGGCACGGACGGATCGTCTGGATCGGTTCCGGCAAGGAAGTCGAGCGCACTCCCGTGGAGGCCGCGGGCATCGAATTCTTTGCCATTCCGTCCGGGAAATTGAGGCGCTCCCTGTCGTTTGAGAATATTGCCGACGCGTTCCGGGTGCTTGCTGGATTTCTGGCAGCAAGGCGGCTGCTGACAAGACTGAAGCCGGTGCTGCTCTTCTCCAAGGGCGGCTATGTCAGCGTGCCTCCATGCATGGCCGCAGCTTCACTGGGCATTCCATACTTCACGCATGAGTCTGACCTGTCGCCCGGGCTGGCGACTCGACTCAATGCCGGACGGGCCGACACGATTCTGCTGAGCTGGAAGCAGACGATGGCGAGCCTGCCCGACTCTCAGCGCTCACGGGCCATCGTGGTGGGCAATCCGGTCCGTGCGGCGATAGGCCACGCCGATCCTGCCATTGGCCGCGCATGGCTCGGCTTTGGAGCAGACCTGCCGATCATCCTGGTGCTGGGTGGCAGTCAAGGTGCCCGACAGATCAACGAGCTGATAGCGGCGATACTGCCGGCGCTGGCAGGCAGGGCGCGCGTCGCCCACCAGACCGGTCCCGGCAATGAGCCGTGCCGGCCGGCCGATGACGGGTACCACGGCTTTGGTTTCGTCAGTGCAGAATTGCCGCACCTGCTGGCCGCCGCAGACATCATCGTCGGCAGGGCAGGCGCGGGCACCATCTGGGAGAGCGCGGCAGCCGGCAAGGCGATGGTGCTGATCCCCCTGGCCGGCTCGGCCAGTCGCGGTGACCAGGTCGAGAACGCCGAGCTCCTGGCAGCGTCCGGCGCCGCTGTCTGCCTGACCGGTGGCGATGTGACGGCAGGAACCTTGATCGGCCGGCTCGCCCCTCTCATCGATTTCCCGGAGCAGCGTCGGTCAATGGCAGGCGCGGCACAGGCGATAGCCAGAACCGATGCCTCGACGGTCATAGCCGACATGATACTGAATCGCGCTGAAAGGAAAGCCAAACCATGAACACACTCGATTACATTCTGCTGGCCATCATGGCACTCGCCGCGCTGCGTTGCTGGTTCAGAGGAATCATCGGAGAGGTGCTGTCGACCGCCGCCGTGGTCGGCGGCCTGCTCTCGGGCATCTTCTTCTATCGGCCCATTGGCGCCTGGATATCGTCGCTGATGCCGCTTGGGGGCCTTGAGCCGGTGGTCGGCTTCGTTGCGGCCTTTGCGCTGGTCTTCATTGTCGTCAAGATAATTGAACGATCTCTGCGAGGCGTACTGGAAAGCCTGCATCTGGACATTCTTGACAGGATCCTCGGTCTGGTCTTCGGCGCCCTTGAGGGCGTCATCATGGCGGCGATCATCGTCCTGGTACTGAGGTTCCAGCCGCTCTTCAACGTCACGGCACTGCTCGACGGCAGTGTGGTAGCTCGAATCCTGCTGCCACTTCTGACCGAACGGATGCCACAGGCGAAATCCGCCATGGAGCTGTTTGCCGCCAGTACCAGGAGGGTCTGACCGGTGTTCGAGAATATCCTGGGCCAGGATGATGTGTGCCAGAACCTTCGGACGGAGCTGGGCCGCGGCCAGTTGCCTGGTTCGATGCTGTTCGAAGGTCCCGCCGCATCGGCCAAGCTGAGCACCGCGCTCGAGCTGGCGCGCGCGCTCTCGTGCGAGCGCGATGCCGCCTGGAACTGCCCATGCCCGCAATGCGCCAGACACCGGGCGCTGATCCATCAGGATATCATGCTGCTGGGCCCCAAGTCGTTCCGTGAAGAACTCGCGCTCGGCACTGCGATGATGGTGGAATCTCCGGGACCATCGTCGCGTTTCTTCTTTGTGCGAGCGGCGCGCAAGCTGGCCCGTCGATTCGACAGTGCTGTCTATGCGGATGAGGAATCCAGACTGAACAAGGCCCTGCCGCTGGTACGTTCGATACTTGAAGGGATCGATGCCTGCATGCCAGGAGGCCTCGATGACCAGCAGGCCGCACGAGAGGCGGAACGGCTGCTGCCGGTATGCGCCAGGCTTGAGGACCAGTGCCCGGCGATGACACCGGTCTTTCAGATCCGGGCCATGGAGTTCTGGGCTCGCCTCGCACCGTATGGCGCGCGCAAGACGATCATCATCGAGCACGCGGACCGGATGCTCGACGCGTCACGCAACGCCCTGCTCAAGATACTGGAAGAACCGCCGCAACACGCGGTATTCGTACTGACCACCGCCAGGCGGCAGGCCATGATTCCGACCATACTATCGCGCGTCAGACGGTACCGGTTCGTCAACCGGGCCGGCGACAGTGCAGCGGCCGTCATCGGGCGCATATTCAAGGCGAAGGATCATGCTGGTGATGGAGTGGGAGCATATCTGGCCCGCTTCCGCAATTCGTCGAACGATGCCATCGCTGATCTGGCACGCGAGTATGCCGCGGCTCTGGCCGCCGCTGCCGGACGGGTCTGCGGCGGATTCTCTGAACCTCCACTGTCGCACCTCGAGGCCGCGGGAAAGAGCGTTGGCGAAGTGCTGGCTGCGGCCTCGGCCGCGACATCCAACTTTGGTTCATCGGACGAGTCGCTGGCCTGGACCTTTCAGGCGTTGATCGATGGCACGGGCGCGGCGTTTGCGGCCCTGCTCCATGATCCACAGGCCGGTATCGAGACGACCAGGATCGCAGAGCGTTATGCGACACTCGCCAGAGACGCGATGGTCCGCTACACATCGTACAACATCCAGCCAGCGGCGCTTGCAGAACGACTCGCGGATGCCTTTGCCTACCATGCAGGAAACCTCCAGTCATGAGAAAATTCCTTGAGCGCGCGATGGAGAAGGTATCAAGAATGAATGATGAGTCAATACGCGGACTGCTGCGCGTATTGGCCGACGAGAACGACCGTCTGGACGCGGTGCTTGACTCGATGATGGACGGCATCGTCGTGTGCGACGAGGACCATGTGCCGATACTGATCAACAAGGCCGCTGAACGGTTTCTGCCCCTGTCGCAAGTCGAACTGTTTGATGCTCCGCTGTGGGAAAGCCTTCGAGACGAGGAACTCGCCGGGTTCATGGAAGCGGCGCTGCAGGGTGAAGAGACGATCATGGATCGGGAATTCGCCTTCGACATGCAGACCGGTACCAGGATTCTATCCATCAGCATCACACCGCTCGTCCGAGAACGGCGCATACGCGGCACACTGATTCATATCGAAGAGACGACCGACAAGCGACGCCGCGACGCACGGCTCAGAAGAGCGGAGAGTCTTGCATCCTTGACCACCCTGGCCGCCGGCGTGGCTCACGAAATCAAGAATCCTCTGGGATCGATCAGCATTCATGTGCAGCTGATGCGCAAGGCGCTCAAGGGCAGAGCGGAAGCACCTCTGGTCCGATACCTCGATATTGTCACCGAAGAAATAGATAGGCTCAACAAGATAGTCGTTGATTTTCTGTTCGCCGTCAGGCCCATGGATATCGCGCCCATCAACGACGATGTCAACCTGCTGGTGCGCGAACTTGTTGAATTCATGCATGTCGAAGTGGAGGATGCGGGCATCGAGATCGAGACAACATGTGGTGAAGACATACCGCCGGTGCCATTCGACAAGCGCTACCTGAAGCAGGCGTTGTTGAACCTCATCAAGAACGCGACCGCCGCGATGCCTTCGGGAGGCAAGCTCAGGCTGAGCACCGCGAGGGTCGACGACGATCTGAGAATAACGGTGAGCGATACAGGCATCGGTATTCCAGAGGATAAGCTGAGCAAGATATTCGAACCGTATTTTACGACGAAAGAGAATGGCACGGGCCTTGGTCTGACGCTCACCTACAAGATCATCAAGGAGCATGGTGGAGATGTCACGGTCAGGTCGAAACCCGGCCAGGGCACCTCGTTCATCATCACGTTGCCGATACCGCAGAAGGAACGACGCATGATCACCGGGGCATGTCCGGACGACGCGGACTGCACCGCCGGATACGAAAGCGTCGTCGAGGAGAATCCATGAAGTTCACGATTCTGGTCGTCGATGACGAGAAGAACATCCGCGAGGGGCTGGGAGAATATCTGCGGCTCGACGGGTATGAGGTGATCGTAGCCGCAGATGGCAGGGAAGGTGTCGAGGCCGTCGACAAGGGCGTCGTCGACCTCGTCATCACCGACCTCAAGATGCCGGGCCTCTCCGGCAGCGCCCTCCTGAAACATGTCGCGTCCGCCTACCCTTCGGTGCCGGTCATCGTGCTGACAGGCCATGGCACGGTCGAGGATGCCGTCGACGCGATGCGCAATGGCGCGTATGATTTCATAACAAAGCCGGTCAATCTCGATCACCTGTCGATTCTTGTGAAGCGGGCCCTGGAACGAAAGGAACTCGCCAGGCAGAATCAGGAACTGCTGCTCGAGGTCGAGACCAAGCGCCGTACCTCCAGCATCGTTGGCAAGAGTCCTGCGATACAGCGCATATTCGATCTGGTACGGCGCGTCGCTCCGACCAAGGCCAGCGTCCTGATTACCGGCGAGAGTGGCGTAGGCAAGGAACTCGTCGCCGACGCGATACATAATCTCTCACCGCGCGCCGACAAGCCGTTCATCAAGGTTCACTGTGCGGCTCTGGCCGAATCGCTGCTGGAGAGCGAACTGTTCGGGCACGAGAAGGGGTCATTTACCGGAGCCCAGACGCGCAAGAAGGGGCGGTTCGAGCTGGCGCATGAAGGAACGCTCTTCCTGGACGAGATTGGCGAGATCAATCAGAACGTACAGATAAAAATTCTGCGCGTCTTGCAGGAACGCCGTTTTGAACGGGTCGGAGGCGAGGAGACCATAGAGACTGATGTGCGGGTCATAGCGGCCACCAACAAGAACCTGAAGGAAGAGATAGCGGAAGGCACATTCCGCGAGGATCTGTACTACCGGCTCAATGTCGTCAATATCCACGTACCTCCGCTACGCGAGCGGAAGGATGACATACCATTACTGGCGGCGGCCTTTCTGCATGAGTTTGCCCAGGACAACGGCAAGAACATTGAGGGCTTTGACAACAAGGCCCGGGCAGTACTCTATTCGTACTCGTGGCCAGGCAATGTCCGCGAATTGCGAAACTGCATCGAGAGCGCCGTCGTGATGGCTTCCGGAAATTTCATAACCTTCGATGACCTGCCCCCTGGCATCAGAGTCGATGATGACGAACACGTAATCAGGGTTCCGCCGGGATCGAGCCTCGCTGACGCGGAGAGAATCCTGATACGCGAGACGCTGGCGGCCCAGGCCGGCAACAAGAGCAAGACCGCGGAGATACTGAGAATAGGCCGCAAGACCTTGTACCAGAAGATTCAGGATTACGACCTTGATTCCGGACTATGAACCGAGGCATCGGATCAGGACCTGAGCTCCATGAGCAGCCGCATGGCGATCGCCCTGCGCCGCGGGTCGGTGTCATGTGATGCGGCCTCGAGCGCGGCCCTGAACAGGCCGTCTCCGGTGGCTCGTGCGGTATCGAGCATGGAATCACGCAGGGACGGCCCTCCGCGCTCGTACGCGCCGGCTATCTCGGCTGCCCCCTGGGCAAGGCCAAGCACCGCGGCGGCCCTGACACACGCCTCGACAACGCCCTGATCGACATCGTAGAGGCCCTTCCGCAGGAAGACCCAGGCGCTGCGCTTGCCCGAAAGGCCAAGCCTGCTTGCGGCGCTTCGCCTTCGGTCGGGATCCGGATTCGATGCGAGTATGGTGCCTTCAAAGAACAAGTCGACGCGTTCTGATTCCAGCACGCGGGGCGGCGCCGATGGCGGTCGTTCGCGATCGATGATCAGCAGCGTCTCATACGCCCTGGCGACGACGGCGAACCGCCGGGCCGTGCGCGGATCACGTGACGCGTCCGGATGCAGTTTCAGGCTCAGGTTGCGGTATGCACGCTTTATCTCCGCCGACGGTGATCCAGGCTCCAGTCCGAGTGTCAGATACATCGTCCGCTCGCTCATCGCGCCACCTTCGTCGCGGCGCCGCCTCGCTTGCTGGCTGGCTCACGTGCCGGAATGGCTGATATGGTTGTGCGAGCCGAAAATTCGGACAATAAGCCCTCAAGCAGGGTCGCCGTCATGGCCGCCTTCTGGTCGTCACCGGCACACGAGCCGGCCGCCTTCAGCAGCTCTTCCAGTTCCGACGACAGGGCCGCGTCCAGCTTGAGTCCGTCCGCTTCCCTTCTGGCAATCTGCGCCAGCGCCAGCACCCGGTCCTGGGGCGACCGCGCATCGAGCGCTCCATCGAAGACCGCTATCGACTGCTCGGCACCGGTATCCATGTCGCGCGCCCTGACCAGCAACATGTCGCTCTCATCGATGGCGAACTCGACGGCGATCCTGGGTTCGCCCTTCGATGCCATGCGTATGCCAGGCAGCAGAAATCTTCCAACCGAGACATTGTCCTTGGCAACCGGGGCATCACCCTGCAGGACATGCAGCTCGACCGACCTCTGGAAATCCTCGACGGTGGTGAATACCCGCCGCCCGGATGATGGCAGTGGTTCGTTCTTCCTGATGAGCGGCACGAATTTTCCGCCCTCTATCTCGAGTCCAAAGGTCCTCGAGACAACATCGGTAAACGACAATCCGCCAAGCCGGCCTTCTATCCTGGCCGCCTCTACGGATGCTCCGAGCGCCACGATCTCTTCCGGATTGACCCGCGGATCCGCCTTGAGCCCGATCATGTCTCTCAGCCGGTTCTGTGCCAGCGGGATGCGGCTCGATCCTCCCGACAAAACCAGCGCGCCCAGATCGGATGGGCGTGCTCCGGCCATCACGAGTACGCGCTCGACCAGGGCCAGACTTCGATCTATGAATGGTGCGGCGATTCGATCAAAATCTGCTCTGCCTATCTTGACGCTCGGGTGCACGAGTCCGTTCTCGCCGCGCAAGAAGGGCACCGCGATGACGGCCTCATCCCTGGTAGACAATTCTATCTTGGCCTTTTCGCAGAGATCGACGAGGAGCCTGGACAGATAGGCATCCGCTTCGGGATCGATCCTGAATTGCTTTCTGAACTGGTCGGCAACATGATGATACAGAGCCGTATCCATATCCATGCCACCGAGTGCATCATCACCTTCGCTCGCCAGAACAGCACATGAGCCGCCCCTGGCTCTGAGAACCGTGGCGTCAAAGGTGCCACCGCCGAAGTCATAGACGAGCACCATGCGCTCCGTCTCGTCCCGTGCCGACGCCCAAGCCCGGGCCAGCGCTGCGGCGCTGGGCTCGTTCATGATGCGGGCGGTCTTGAGCCCTGCGCGCGCGGCGGCGTCGCGCACGGCCCTGCGCTGGGGATCGCCATAACGGGCGGGAACGGTGATCACGGCTCGATCCACTTCGAAACCGAGATAGCGCTCCGCGTCTTTCCTGACCTTGCCAATGATGGCAGCGGCCATGTCTTCCGGCGCGGCGGTGGAACCGGCGATATCCACTGTTCTGGACTTTCCAAGCAGCCGCTTGACGCCAAACAGCGCCGAGCGGGGATCGGCAAGTGCCTGGCTCCGGGCCGAGGAGCCAATGAGCAGTTCGCCGCTGTCCGCCCGAGCGACAACCGATGGCGTGGCGCGTTCGCCACGATCGTTCGGAACGATGACCGGGATATCCGCCATCCATCCAGGCGCACAAGGTGTTGGTCGTTCCGAAATCCAGCCCGATGACTCCGTGCACGCTAGCGCTCCCCGGCTGGTCCGCCCCGTTCGGCATCGAGCGAGATGGCCAGGTCGACCTCTGCTATCGTCGCTCCCAGCCTGGCGGCTATCACGTCGCTTGAGAAGCCTCGCAGCGACAGGGTGCGCACCGCATCGGCGAACGGCTCTTCGACGGGGAGCGGTTTCTCCGAAAAACGGATGAAGGGTATCACCGGCTCGGGCGCCTGCTGGACGTGCGTTCCGTCGGCCGCGGGCAGGCTGGGCTCGATGGGTGGCGGTACGCGCCCTGCATCGAGTGGCTTCTGCCGCAGCTCCGATGCCCGCCCGAGCCTGTCGTAGACGACGCCCTCGGTCGAACGCCGTACGCGCTCCTGCGACAGCAGGGCTATCCTGGAGTCCGCCTCTACCAGCAGGGCCTTGAGTGAATTCAGCCGGTCTTCAACAATGGTAATATTGCGGTCGGCGCTCGCATCAAGTTCTATGATCAGTGCGCCGATTTCACGCCTGACCTTGGCAATCTCGTCACCGGATCCCAATGCGGAACGGACCTGCGCACGAGTCCAGACTATCAGCACGACAGCGACGATTATCTGAACCGCCAGTGCCACCAATATCGCGCTCATGATCTATCCGGAAATATCGACATGGCCACCCAGCGCCGGATCACTGATCGTCTCCGGTTCTGGCTTCTTTGCTGCATCACCATCGCGCTTCTTTTCCTGTTCCGACTCTCCATGCTGAGAACCGCCTTCATCCTTGATGGCCTCGGTGGCGGTCTGGTCGTCTTTTGGCTTCTGTATGGCCTTCGCGGCCTCGTCTTCCAGCTTCTTGACCTGAGCTCCGTGCAGCATGCTATGCAGGAGCGCGCCATCCTTTTCGGCGGCCTGCTGCTTTCCCACCTGGCCGAGCTGAGCAAAGACCGTCTGCAGATCAATCGGATTTATGGGCATCGGGGGGGCCTCTCATGATGGTTTCGTCCTCGACCTCTTCATACCGCGTGGTCTTGATCATCATATTCTCGAGATAGAAGGTCAGTCCCTTGTACTCATTCTTGATGTCTTCATGGATATCCCTGATTATCACCTTGGTGCCAGGATAGATTCTTCCGGAAACGCTCACCTTGCCGCGGACCTTCAGGTTGTTCAGGTAGGCCTGGAGCGTATCGTATTCAGACTTGATGGAACCAGCCTCCGATGTTATCTCATCGTGTTTATGGGTCAGTTCATCCAGCACGGCCTGCTTGTCATCCGAAAGCGTCTTGCGTTGCCGCTTGGTCTCGTTGAGGGTATATATGTTCTTGTCAAGTTCGTCCAGCTGACGCTGCAATAACTTCAGCTTCGCGTCGAGCTCGTCCATGCGCGCCCGGCTCTTCGGGTCGCTGCCCACTTCGAGTATGGTCTCGGCTCCGCCCGTCAGTGAACCGATGGTCTTCGCATTGATCTCCTCGCAGGCGCGGTAGTGGCCACCGATGATGGCTGCATGTTTGCCGCCGGCACAGACTATCCGCTTCTCCGCGGTTATCTCCGAGTTGATTATGCTTTGCGTAACGATGACGTTGTCACCGGCAAATATCTGGGCGTTCTCTACGAACTTGGCCCACAGGTTCTTGCCCGCCGTCACGATTCCGGCGCCCTTGCCGGTGATGCCCTGGTGAACAATGATATCGCCCTCGGCGCTTATCTCGGCCTTGCCGACATTGCCGCGAACCTCGATGTTGCCGGTTGCCTTGACCGAGAATCCATCCTCGACGTTGCCCATGATAACGATGGTGCCCAGGAAGAACTGGTTGCCTGATTTGAGATCGACATCGCCATTGATGGTATAAACCGTCTCGACATTGACCTTGCTGTTGATATAGGTCGCCTCACCGTTCACATCGGCTATCACGGTCAGACCATCATCACTGGCATGCACGTTCTTGCCGAGCGGCAGCTGCATATCCTTGCCATTCTTGGAAGGCAGCAGCTTGCCCGTCACCGTCCGACCAGGGATACCCTGCTTCGCCTGAATCTTCCGTGCCAAGGCCTGTCCTTCGACGACATTCTGCACCAGATGCAGTTCCTTGTAATCCACTCGGCCGTTCTTCTCCTCGAGGTTGAGCTTTGACCGATCGGTTTCAAACAGGAATTGAATCTTCGCATCCTCACCGTTCTCAGCCCGCTGTCCCTGTGCCACCAGAATGGGTTCGCGGTAGCGCGGTGCGTCCTCCAGACCCTGCAACGCTTCTTCGATGACACCGAAGACTACCCGGTTGTTGCGCAGATAGGCGAGTATCACATCTCGCGACAGATCACAGCCACCCGGCTGCGGAGGAGTCAGGACGACACGTGCCTCCATCTCCTGTTGCGCCACTTCCACCGTCAGCAGCGCATCGGCCGCCGGATTCGCGATGAACCGGCCAACAACGACCCAATCACTGGAAGCGCTCTTGACGACATCCCGGACGAGCTGTTCATCGAAGTCATGCACGGCCCGCATGTGTAGCCGTTCGACCGCGACGCGCTCGGTAGCCTTCCTGCCCTTGCCCTGTGGAGGAGTGACCTTCATCAGAACACCATCGGCCGCCAGGCGCACGAAGACCTGCCCGTCCTGGTCCCGCTGCAGCGGCTGCAGTTCAACGGGGATATCAAGCTGCATGCCGACGGAGTCATCGATGGCGGCTTCGACCTTCTTCCTGGCAGCACCCTCGTAGGCGCTGATCTTCCAGGGCTTGCTTCCAAGTCCGATGAAACCCTGGGTACCTTTCTCGAGCACTTCATATTCGAGCCGGCCAACGGGGCAATCGAGCTGGACGGCGGCGCTCTGCAGCGCTTCTTCGACAGTCGCGCCTTCGGCAAGAATCGAGCGCTTGTCGCCATCTTCATCGAGATATCGGCGCATCAGCTCACGAACCGCATCCAAGCCTATGCGCGCCGCCATTTATACGATGCCTTTGCGGAAGTGGGTCAGCTTCGCCCTGAGCCTGAGGATGGCCTTGGTATGCAATTGGCTGACCCGCGATTCAGTCACTTCCAGCACCTTGCCAATCTCCTTGAGGGTAAGCTCTTCGTAGTAATACAGGACGAGCACCTTCTTTTCCTTTTCGGGGAGGTCCTGTATAGCCTGCACGATGACACGCCGAATCTCGTCGCGCTCGATGATCGCATCGGGGTTCAGACTCGTAGGGCTCTCGATGCTGTCACCGATTGTCATGTGCTCCGCTTCGTCAGCGGTATACCAGATATCATTGAGCGAGAGTACCGAGGTGCTGGATATCTTCAGCATCGTCCTGGAGAACTCGTCTTCTGACAGTCCAAGCGCTCCGGCGATCTCCTGATCGGTGGCAGGGCGTCCGAGCTTGGCCTCCGTCTCGATAATCGCCTCTTCTATCTCCTTGGTCTTCTGGCGCACCGATCGTGGCACCCAATCGATGCTCCTGAGCTCATCGAAGATGGCACCACGGATGCGGGTGACCGCGTAGGTCTTGAATTTTACATTCTTGTCGGGGTCGAACTTGTCGATGGCGTCAATCAGGCCAAACACGCCGAAGCCGACGAGGTCATCGAACTCCACCGAGGCTGGCATGTTGGCCGCGACCTTGCCCGCTACATACTTAACCAATGGAGCATATTGTTTTATGAATGATTCACGAATCAGAGGATCCTTGCGCCGCTTGTACTCGGCCCACAGTTCTTCCTCGCTATGATGCTCCAGCAGGGAATTATTCATCTATGATTGCCCTTTCTGGTCTCTTCTCAGCAATGTCTGCACGGCTTTTGCCAATACCACAGGATCCTGGCCACTATCCGGCGAACCGGCCGTCGGCATGGTATCCGATACGCCCATAGGTCCGATGGCCCCTTCATCCGAACCGTCCGATCGATCAAGGCCGTCCGCCGACCCGCTCGAAAACGAATCACTGAATCCTTCCAGATCAGGCAGCGTATCAAGCTCATCAAGCCCGACCGATGGGCGCGGAGCCATCGAGGAACCACCCCGTTCCGGGTCTGAACCAGGTTGCTCGAAAGTCAGCGGGTCTGAAGCGACGAGTCCTTCGGTGCGCAGATCGGCTACCTCGCGTTCCAGTTCTCCCGAATCGATGACCTCCCGCGGTCCCTGCTCGGAAGGAAGTATCGCCTCGCCGTATGCGGCAGCCACTGGATGCTCGACCCCGGCGTGCTCGTATTCTCCGCCGGGAACAACGATGTCGACGACAGATCCAAGCTCTGAGGCTTCGGATTCCTTCACGGTCGTGCCATCGAGCAGTTCGGGCATGAATCGCTGAAAGACCATGATCGAACCATACACGAAGGCTCCGAAGGCCAATCCCGACAGCAACGCGCGGACGAGTAGAACACCGAAAGGCACACGTGCCAGGAGCGCGATGAGGCATGAAAGCATGAATGCGCCGAGCCCCGCAAAGGCGGACGCGCGAAGACTCGAGTCCACCGGCCTGGTACCCTCCCACGTCTTGGAAGATTAAGGCATAAGCCCTTGCCGCGTCAAGCTTTGCCTTGCGCCGCTACCGGTCAGTCCTTGGCGAAGAGCTTCTTGATGAGCCGGCCAATGCCCCGATCATCGACAAATTCGGTTTTCTCGATGCGGCTTACGAGATGCTGTACGGAAATGGCGGCCTTTGACTTGGGATCCTGGACGATGAACGGCTTCTGCCTGAGTACGGATGCCGATACGATTGGGTCTTCGTAGATGCAGCCGAGATACTCGACCTTGAGATTCAGGAACTGTCCAGAAATATTGATGATGCGCTCGGCCACCTTGCGTCCTTCGGTGACGTTCTTGACGCGATTGACGACCAGCTTGAGGCCAATATTCAGGTTCTCGACTTCCGTGGCAATGATCTTGATGATGCCATACGCGTCGGTAATGGCTGTAGGCTCCGGTGTCGTGATTATTATTGCATCGTCGGCGGCGGCAACGAATGACAGCACATTGCTGGAGACTCCGGCGCTTGTGTCGATGATGATGATATCGACATTGGAGAGCGCATAGAGTTCCGTTATGAAGTTCTGCCGCTCTTCCTCATTCAGGTTGGCTATCTTGGAGAATCCCGAGGCACCCGCCAGTATCTGTATCCCGTACTCGGTATCGAGAATGATCTCCTTCATCGTCTTCTGTTTGCGTATCACATGGTACAGATTGTATTTGGGTATGATATTCAGGATGATGTTGACATTGGCGAGTCCGAGATCCGCATCCATGACCATCACGCGCTTGCCGATGCGGGCGTATGCTATGGCCAGATTGACGGAGAGGTTGGTCTTGCCGACGCCGCCCTTGCCGCTTGCCACGGTAATCACCCTGGTCTTCTTGGCCGCTTGCGGTCCGGGCTTCTTGGCGCCCATCAGCTCTCTGAGTTTCTGCGCTTGATCTTCCATACTTGTATCTCCAGTGCTAGCCATGTCGGTGTTCATCGAGAGACCGGGCCATACCTCTCTTCAAGTTTCGGTCTATTTGGCATAAAACCTTCGAGATTCATCAGAAAGCGCAGTGGATGGGCGGGGGCGATGTCCTGCGGCACCTTTTGTCCATCGGTAACCCATGCGACTGCCTTGTCGGTCTCGGCGAGCGCCGACAGCACATTCCCTACCCGACCGGTTTCGTCCATCTTGGTAACGACGATGCCGCGATACCGGAAAGGCTCGAACTGTCTGAAGATGTCGAGCATGTCCTGGGTCTTGGTCGTTGCCGCGACGGCAAGATAGACCTCTGCCGAGGGCCCGCAGGCATCGAGTATCTGCTGCATCTCGGCGAGCCGCACGGCATCACGGGGGCTCTTGCCTATCGTGTCGACCAGTATGAGATCGGTATCGCGATACATGGCTATGGTCTGTCGCAGGTCGCCGGCGGTCTCGACGCTCGAGACGGGCACGCGCATTATCGACCCATACGTTTCGATCTGCTGCCTGGCGCCGATCCTGTAGTTGTCGATGGTTATCATCCTGACATCCTGAGGCGTGACGCCACCGATGCCCAGATTGTGCAGGGCGGCCAGCTTGGCTATTGTTGTCGTCTTGCCGACACCGGTCGGTCCGACGAGTACGATGACACGTGGCTTCACCGGGCGGGGCGCGGCAGGGATGCGGACCGTATCGCCGATCCATTCCAGGATCGCCTCGACAACGGTGTCAGGATCGGAGAGCGCCTCGAGGCTGAACTCCGCACGTGCCCTGGCCAGAAGTTCGTTCCGGTACCAGGCGGAGAAGTCATTGTCGATCAGGGCCGCGTCTATGGCAGCAAGCGTTGGATGATCACTGTCCTGGCCTGCCGGCCTTGACGTGGACTCAACCAGGGTCTCCTTGAGCGAACGCACCTCGGAAAGGACCTCCTGGATGGCCCGTTCCTGGTTGACCCGCTCGAGCAGTCGCCGCTTCTCTTCCTCTATGTCGGACTTCTTCTTCTCCCCTTCACGAACGGCGTCGTCTTTCAGGTAGAAGGTTATCTCGACGGCCTCGCGGGCAAAGAGGCCTAGAAATCCGCCGGACCTCACCGTCCTGTGGCTGAGTACCTGGGCAGCATCGCCGTACCGCGCCCTGACCTTCTCGAGCACTTCTCGGTGGCTGGAACCCTGTTCTACCAGGTATTGCATCGCATCATCCTTCTATCCTGATCTCGCCTATGGCCTCTACCTGGACGTCGGCCACAATCTCCGGAACCGAAAGCACCACAAGATCGGGTATCTCGCGCTCGGTGCTGGACTTCACCAGGGCCCGGGCGGCTTCGGAGCACAATATCAGCGGGAAGTGCCCCTGCTTCTGTACCGCCGCGACAGCCAGCGTCAGAGCCTTGATCCACTGACGTTGCAGTGCCGGCTCCAGGGCCGACAGGGCGCCCGCCGCCGTATCGACGCGCGCGTCGATGATCTTCTGCTCGAGTCCCGGATCTATGGTCAGAACCCGGATGCTCTTGTCCGTGTCGGCATACTGCAGGCAGATTTGCCTGCCCAGGGTCTGCCTGGCCTTTTCAATCAGGAAACCGGGGTCCTTGGTGACGCCCGCATAATCGGCCAGGGTTTCGAGTATGGCGACGAGATTGCGTATCGAGACCTGCTCGCGCAGCAGGCCCTGCAGCACCTTCTGTATCTCGCCAAGTGACAGATGCTTCTGGGCGTCCTCGACGACGGCAGGATAGTCCTTCTTGAGCGTGTCGAGCATGCTCTGGATCTCCTGCCGGCCCAGGATGTCCGCCGCATAGCGCTTGATGATTTCGGTTAGGTGCGTGGCGATGATGCTCGGCGCATCGACGACCGTGTAGCCCGCGCGCTCGGCCTTGTCCCGGACATCTTCTGAAATCCAGACCGCCGGCAGACCAAAGGCAGGGTCCTTCGCTCGTTCGCCGGGCACTTCCTCGGATACGCCGCCGGGATTGATGGCCATGTAGTAGCCGAGCCGTATGATGCCGCGGCCTATCTCGACGCCGCGAATCTTGAAACAATATTCGGACGGTTCAAGCCGCATGTTGTCGATGATGCGGATCCGTGGCACGACCAGGCCCATGTCAACGGCGCTTTCCTTGCGTATTCGGGTGACCCGTTCCAGGAGCTCGGCTCCCTTGTCCTTGTCGACAAGGGGAATCAAGCCGTAACCGAGCTCAAGGCTTATCGGATCGAGAGGCACGACGGGCGACAGCTCCTGGGGCGAATCCGCCTTCCGCGCCGTTCCTTCCGCTGCACGCATCTTGACCTTGTCCGATTCCAGGACCGCCTTCTTCGACAGGTTCCAGGCAAGATAGGCCATCGCGAAGGCTATCGGCAGGAGTACGTACCACGGGAATCCGGGCAGAAGCGCCAAGGCGGCCAGCACCGCGGCACCGACCCAGTAGATGCGGGCGTTCTGGGTGAACTGGAGGGTAACCTCGGAACCAAAGGTACCCTGGCTGTTGGCCCTGGTCACGATGATGCCAGTCGCTACCGAAATGAGCAGGGCGGGCAGCTGCGAAACGAGGCCGTCGCCAACCGTCAGCGACGTGTATGTCGTCAACGCCGTGGAGAACGGCTCGCCATGAATGACCATGCCGACGATGAAGCCGCCAACCATGTTGATGACGCTGATGAATATGCCTACGGTCACGTTGCCCGATACAAACTTGCTGGCACCGTCCATCTGGCCGTAGAAGTCGACTTCGCGCTGGACATCGTCCTTGCGGCGCTTTGCTTCTTCTTCGGTAATGGCCCCCGAATTGTACTCCGACTCGATCGCCATCTGTTTGACCGGCATGCCATCGAGCGTGAAGCGCGCGGCGACTTCCGCGATGCGCGTGGCGCCTTTGGTTATGACTATCGCCTGAACCGCGATGATCACGATGAATATGATGAATCCTACGACCAGGCCGTTTGTGCCGCCGGAACCGACGACGAAGCTGCTGAATGCCCGGACGATACGGCCGTCGAATTTGACGCCCTTGGTCAGAATCAGCCTGGTCGATGATATGTTCAGGGCCAGCCCGAAGATCGTCGATACCAGCAGCATCGTCGGAAACACGGAGAAGTCGACGGCGCGCCGCACCGACAGCACCAGCAGCAGGATGAGCAGCGACAGCGCCAGATTGAGCGACATCAGCACATCGAGCAGAACGGTCGGGAGCGGTATGATTATCATCATGACGATTGCGACCGCCGCGATTGCGACGGTGTAATCGGAGAGGTTGGCCGCGAATGTCTCTTTCAATATCCGTCTGGTGTCTGACATTATATTCCTTGAGACTATACTAAATCAGCCGGTTCAACAACGACCGTCCGCGGCCCGGGCCTGCGCGGCGCCTCATGATGCACCCATTGCTGCGTATTTTTCGGCGACCCGCTGGTCGATCCTGGCGACATGAGCCAGAATTCTGGAAATCGCCTCGTAGTACGCCTCCGGTATCGCGTCACCGACGTCGGCCTCCGCATACAAGGCGCGGGCCAGCGGACGATTCTCCATGATGGGTACGCCGTGTTCCCTGGCTATGGTCCTGATCCTGAAGGCCATCTCGTCGGCGCCCTTGGCCGTAACCGTCGGCACGGCCATGGTCGCCGGGTCAAACTCGACCGCAACGGCAAAGTGCGTCGGGTTCGTTATGATCACGTCGGCCTTGGGCACGTTGATGGCCATGTTCCTGGACATGATCTCCCGCATGCGTTCCTTCAGGCGCCCCTTGATCTGGGGATCACCTTCAAACATCTTGTGCTCTTCCTTCACCTCTTGCTTGGTCATCATCAGCCGTTTCTTGAACTGGTACCGCTGAAAGATGTAATCGGGCACGGCCAGCACCAGCATCAGTATGGCGGTCTCTATGATGATGCGAATGACGATGCCGGCCACGAAGCCGAAGGAATTCCAGACCGTCGACGAGAACAGGTGCATCAGACGGGGAACCTCGGCCATTATGTTCAGATAGGCCACGACACCGATGATGCTGATCTTGAACAGGGACTTCGCGACATTGAACAGGGCTTCGCCGGAAAAGAGCGTCCGTTTGAAGTATTGGCCGAACTTGGGCACCACCTTCTTGAAATCCGGTTTCAGGGGCTTGGTCGTAAACAGGAAGCCGGTCTGCAGCAGATTGCCAAAGATTCCCGCGACCAGGGCGACGAGTGCTATGGGAATGGTCAAGCGGGCAAAATACGATAGGAATACGCCGCCGAGCAGACTGGCATCCGTCTTGGGATCCAGTTCTATCGAGACGGTCAGGAACCAGCGCGTCATGTCCCGAAGTCCCGTCAGAATCCAGGGGCCGAAGATGGCCAATGCGACGGCAGACAGCAAGAGGCCTATCGCGGCGACGAGGTCAGGGCTCTTGGCTACCCGTCCTTCTTCGCGCTCCTTCCTGATGCGATATTCGGTTGCCTCTTCGGTCTTTCCCTCGTCCTCGGGCGCAAACCACTGCAGATGCACATGAGAGAAGTCGTGGATTGGCAATGTGTGCGTATACGACTGCATCACGAGCCTCGACCGGATAGGATCGTTGCTATGGTCGTAAAGCCGCCATCGATGAGTCCGGAGAACGCCTCGATCATGAACGGCATCGCCGTTGCCATCAGAAGAAACGCGACCAGAATGGATATGGGGAATCCCTCGGTGAGCAGATTGATCTGGGGCGCGGCCCTGGACAGGAGCCCCGTGGTTACCGAGACCAGTATCAGTGTTCCGAAAATGGGAAACGCGAGTATCAGCGCGTTCTGGAACAACGAACCGAGTGAGCCCGCAACATAGCCTAGGAAATCGGCGCGCCTTGACAGGAGGTCAGCAGCCCTGATCGCCTGGAAGCTTCCGCGGACACCCAGCAGGAACAGGCGCTGGAACCCGCTCGTCGATACGAACACGAACATCGCTATCAGGTTCATGAACTGGCCAATCAGTGGAATCTCGAGCTGGGCCAACGGATCATAGGTCTCCGAGGCTCCGAAGCCCATCTGCAGCGAGAAGAACTGCCCGGCCGTCGTAAACGCGGAGAAGACCATGGTCAGAAAGAAGCCGATGATGATGCCAATCATCGCCTCGCCCACGATGGCGCCCAGATATCCGGCCGCATCGGCGGGAACCGGATATCCCGCATCGCGAACCCAGGGAAAGACCGCCGCGGCCGCAAAACCGGCCAGGCCGACCTTGGCCACCTGCGGAATGCCGTCGCCGGAGAGCAGGGGTGCCGTCTCCACCATCGCAAGAATCCTGACAGCGATGATGAAGAAGAGGTCGGCCTTGGCGACAATCTCATTCAGCATGCTGGCCCCCTGCCGGATCCGGGCCGCTTCATCCGGCCAGCTCCGGTATCAGGGCGAAGAGCTGCCTGGTATATTCGCCCAGGTGGGTGAACATCCAGCCGCCGAGCAGCGCAAGCACCAGCATGATCGCGGCTATCTTGGGCACAAACGTGAGCGTCTGCTCCTGGATGCTGGTTGTGGCCTGCAGTATGCTGACGATGAGGCCGACAACCAGAGCCGTGATCAGTATGGGAGCTGCCAGGATGACGATTTCCATGATCGCGCCGGTCATCAGTCCCGATATCTGCCCGATATTCATAGACTATTCCTCAGGAATGACTCGACCAGTTGCCGTGCCATCAGGTTCCAGCCATCAACCAGCACGAACAGGATCAGTTTGAATGGTGTGGAAATCATGACCGGCGGCAACATGATCATGCCCATCGACATCAGCACCGAGGCGACAACCATATCGATGATGATGAAGGGTATGTACAGCAGAATGCCAATCTTGAACGATATGGTCAGCTCGTTCAGTATGAACGCGGGCACCAGCACATAGGTCGGAACATCGGCCAGGGATTGCGGCTTCGGTAGGCCGCGCATCGTCATGAAGAGCCGTATATTCTCCGGATTGCTCTTCATCTGGGAGTACATGAACAGGCGGAAAGGCTTCTCGGCGGCACGATACGCGTCCTCGACACCGATGGTGCCAGCCGACAGCGGCTTGATCGATTGTGTATAGACTTCATCGAAGGTGGGCCACATGATGAATATGGTCAGGAAAAGCGCTATGCCCATCAGCACCTGTCCGGGCGGAACTTGCTGCAACGAAAGCGCTCGCTTGACGAAGTCGAGCACGATCGACACGCGCAGGAAGCTCGTCACCAGGATGAGCAGGCTCGGCGCGAGCGACAGGACCGTCAGCAGGAGCAGCAGCTGGAGGCTGAACGCCACTTCCCTGCCGGTTGTTGGAGAGCGCACCGACAGATCGACGAAGGGTACGACCGGCAGATTGCGGGGAATAGCGGTTGTGGCGGTCGCGGCGCCACCGGGAAAGGCCCCGGTTCGCGGCTGGGCAGACGGCACAGGAATACTGCGCGCGGTATCGGCAGCGGTCGCCGGGAATGCGCCGGTGGCGGCATCCTGGGCGCTCGCCGCGGTGGCCGCAAGCACACAGAGAGCAAGACACGTCATAAATCTTCGCACGCCATCCTCCACGATGCAGTCCAGGTGCCGACTCGAGTGCCTGGGTTCAGAACTTCTTCAGACGGTCCCGCTGTTTGCTGAAAAACTCGCTCGCATCGGCCGATGTCGACGACCGCGCGCCCTTCTTGCCCAAAAGGGACATCAGCATGCTTCCAAATTCCCGACGGGGAGTCTCCGGCGACTCTGCCGCGCGCAACGCAAGCGCGTCGATCAATTCCTTGTCGGCAATCTCCGCTATCGGGGAAACAGCCGCGTCGGTGGCACCGATCAGCCAGGCCTTGTCTCCCAGGGCAACCACGTGCAGGCTTCTGCCAACGGCAAGGTTGGTCGTCGCCAGCACCCGAAGATATGAATCGCTGGGTGCTCGCTGTCTGGAGGATCTTCTGAGCAACGCATAGAGCCCATAGATGGCGGCGATGACAAGCGCGAGCACGATGATCATGCGGAATATGTAGGGGACTATCGATGACGAGCCAGCGCCGGCGGTGCCATTGGCGTTGCCGGCGGCGGGGTCAGCCAGCGTCAGGCCCTGCTCGTCGACCGCCGCGGCGGTACCGGTCGGAGCTCCGGAAGCCGGTTTCGGCGCGGCAGGCGCGCCTTGGCCCCACGCTGTCGCGGCCACGACCAGAAAGAGTGCCGCCACACCAAGAATGCGGATGGACTTTTTCAACTTCCCCTCCGGCCGACAGTGTATCCTGTAATGGCCGAAATGGCAACAAGTCTATGGATGATAAAGAAAAGGCACCTCCTGGGAGGTGCCCGAACAGTCGTTGAGAAGGGCCTAGCTGAGGTCGGCCATGCGCTCCATCGGCGACACGATCTCGGTGACGCGGACACCGAAATTTTCATCGATGACGACGACTTCGCCCTTGGCAATCAGCTTGTGATTGACCAGAATGTCGACAGGTTCGCCGGCGAGCTTATCCAGCTCTATGATCGTTCCCTCGCCAATGCCCAGAATGTCCTTGATCAGCTTCTTGGTCCGGCCGAGCTCGACCGTGAGCTCCATGTAGACATCCATGATCAAGCCAATGTTCCCCGCTTCCTGGGAAGACTGGCCAGAGCCAAGATTCGCAAACTGGACCGGCTGGACATTGGGCTGCGACATCATCTGTGGCTGATACATGCCCTGGGGCTGCATGCCCATCATCGGCTGCTGGAACATCGGCTGCTGGTACCCCATCTGCGGCTGCATTCCGGCCATCTGCTGCATTCCGGCCATGGGGTTCTGCTGGGCGCCCATCGGGCTCCCCTGCTGGGGTGCGGCCTGAACGCCCGAAGCGACAACGATATCCTTGACAAATGACTGCGAATAGACTTCCCAGAGCTTGAGCGGTGCACCATCGATGACAATATCATAGGCGACACGGACGAAATCTCCGGAAGGAAAGCGGGCTATCGCCTTTGGGCCAAAGGCGCCATCGGCCACGTCGGACTGGATCGACCGGTTCCCGCTCTTTTCGGTAAATGCGTTGATGGCCGAGCCGGTCATGCTGGATACGCACTCGGAGACGACCGAAATACCCATCTCGTCAAGCTCGGCAAGCGAGTCATCCTGGTTGGCCAGCGACGCAATCTTCAGCGCCGTATCCTTTGGCACGAGGAACAGGTGGTCACCTCGGATGCCACCGACCATGTCTATCTTGACCGCCAGCACCTCATCGGGCAGGGACGGCAACATCCCATCACGGTTGGTCTGATCGACCTTTGGCTGCGAGAACGTGGCGTCCTTTCCGGTCATCATCGATACGGTCTGCGCATGCGTATCGCTGAGCCCGGCCAGAATCGTCTTGAAGCCCTGGATCTCGGCCGGCTGCAGCCCGGAAGCGGAAGCCTTGGAGGACCCTGAGCCGCCCGTGCCAGGATCGAGACCCGCCAACAGGGAATCTATCTCATCCTGGGAGAGAGCGCCATCACTCATATGAATCCTCACCTTCCGCGGCCAGCTCCTCGTATTCCTGCTGGCCTAGCTCCTCGAGCTTCTTGCTGATCTGTACCGCCATCTTCTTGCCTATCACGCCTGGACGGCACAGGAACTTCTTCTTGTTGCCAACATTCAGCACCATGGGGTCATCGACCCTGACATTGTACAGCCTGATGATGTCGCCAAGATTCAGATTGAGCACATCGCGTACCGTTACCTGTATCCGGCCTATCTCCGCTATCACCGGTACATCGATGGTCGACAGTTTCTCCTTGAGGATGTTCAGGTTCTCGGTCGTCGCGCCGCGACGCACCGACGAGTACCAGTACTGCGCCGATAGTTTCGATATGATCGGCTCGATCGTCAGGTATGGAATACAGAGATTCATCATGCCTTCGACATCGCCAATCTTCGTCTCCAGCGTCACGAGCACGACCATTTCGGTCGGTGGCACGATCTGAGCGAACTGCGGATTCACTTCGATCTGGGACAGACGCGGTCGCAGGTCGATAACCTGGGTCCACGCCTCGCGCAGGTTGCCCAGAATCTTGACGATGATGCCTTCCATTACGGAATGCTCGATATCGGTCAGCTCACGGGTGAGTTTTGAACCTTCGCCCGCGCCGCCAAAGAGGCGGTCGATGATCGTGAAGGTAACCGCGGGATCGATCTCCAGGATGATCTGTCCCTTCAACGGATCCATGCTGACGACAGCCAGGGTCGTGGTTGTCGGAATGGACCGTATGAATTCCTCGTAGGTCAGCTGATCCACCGACGCCACATGGACATTGACCAGTATGCGCAGCGATGCCGAGAGGCTCGTGGTGGTCAGACGGGCGAAGGTCTCGTGCATGTTCTGCACGGTACGCATCTGCTCCTTGGAGAACTTGTCCGGCCGCCTGAAGTCGTAGATCTTTATCTTGCGGGAATCGGTAGCGGATTGAACGGTCTCGAGCGATGTGTCGCCCGCATTGATGGCTGTGAGGAGCTGGTCTATTTCGTCCTGGGAAAGGACTTCAGTCATCTGGTAACTCCGTCATACATCATTGCACAGAACCGCACTTTTCGCAACGTCAAGCCACAGCGGACACGAGCCTGAACCGCTGCGCCCCCCAGGCTACATCTGATTGCGCGAGAAGGTCTGGAAATATACATCCTTGAGCGACGGCTTGGAGAGCATCCGGTTGAGCATCTCGCGAATCTCTTCCTTCAATTCACTCTCGCGATCAGGCATCAGCTGCTTTATCTTCTTGGTGCTGAAGTAGTTGCGCAAGGCATCCTGAATCTGGTACTTCCTGGATGTAAGCTCATTCTGCGTTTCCTTGTCCGTCGGATCATACGCGAGGCTCAGCTTGACCATCACCGCCCATGGCTGCTCGTCAATCGTGCTCGTGGTAATCTGATCGATCGAGGTGAAGGTCGCCCATATCGGAGCCGCCCGCTGGTAATCCTCAGAGGTCGGAACCGTGGTCATGGGCTTGGCCTGCTTGTTCAATATGCCCACCGTCACGACGACGATAACGATGATGAATATGACGGCCCCCAGGCCGAGCGCTATCCATTTGAGGAGGCCCAGTATGGCCTTGCCGCCGCCCTTGCCCTTTGGCTTCTCCGCAACATCTGGCGTCTCGTTGAAATCGGCCTTCTCAAAATCGTCGCTCATGGTTTGCTACCTCCGGACATCACAGATGGCCTTCGTCAAGAATGATGATGTCGACGCGCCTGTTGTAGGCGCGCCCTTCTTCTGTATCGTCGCTGGCTATTGGAACGGTGGCGGCCAGGCCAGCGACCTGGAATCTGGACTCCGGAGCACCAAAGTCGCTCAAGTAGTGCAGGATGGTCAAGGCTCTTGCTGTCGACAGCTCCCAGTTCGATTGCCATGGTCCAGCCGGATCGGTCGCGGACGAATCGGTGTGTCCCTCGATCCTGAATTTGCGGCCGTCCAGTTCCTTTGACTTGAGCAGTTCCGCCAGCCTCACAAGCATCGTGCGCGTCTCTTCTATATTGATATCGGCGCTGGCCGGTTTGAAGAATGCATCCGAAGCCAACGATATGACCAGACCGCGTTCGTCGGAGCTGATACGCACCTTGTTCGACTTGATCTCGGGCTGGAACAGGGAAACCGCCTTCTTCTTGGCGGTCGCCAGCATCTTGCCCTTCTCCATCGATGGCAGGCTGTTTATCGAATTGCCGAGCTCCGAGAGCCGCCCCACCGACAGCGAGTTGCCGCCGGTGTTGGCACCCATGCCGATGTTGTTCAGGCTGGAAATCATCTGGTTCATCTGTACGATGTCGGCATCGGATGTATCGAAGAGGGCGATGAAAAAGCACAGCAGCAGGGTCATCATGTCGCCGTAGGTGAGCACCCATTCGCCTATGCCGCCGAGCGACTGCTCTTTCTTCTTTCGCGCCATGTCTCACCCGCCTCAGGTCTGGGGATGAAGCTCTTCCAGCTTCTTCTGGTTGGCCGGCGCCAGGTACGCGGTCAACTTCATCTGGAGAATGTGGGGATTATCGCCCTGCTGTATTGAAAGCACTCCCTCGATGACCATTTCCATCACCTTGGTTTCGTCGCCATCCTGGCCCGCGAGCTTGCCCATCATCGGTATGAACATGAAGTTGGCCATGATGGCGCCATAGAAGGTCGTGATCAGAGCGACGGCCATGTTCGGTCCGATCGAGCTCTTGTCCGCCAGGTTCTTGAGCATGCCGATGAGTCCCTGGACCGTTCCCAACATGCCAAAACCTGGGGCCAGCTTGGCCCACTGGTCAAACATCTTCAGCTTCTGTCCGTGACGGTCATTCATCTGGGACAGCTCGTTCTCCAGGATGTTCCGTATGACCTCTGGATCAGTCGAATCGACGACCATGCGCAGGCCGCGCTTCATGAACGCGTTCTCGATGCCTTCGATCTCCTCTTCAAGAGACAGGATGCCCTCGCGCCGTGCCCGCTCTGAAAGCGAGAGCAGCGCCTCTGCAATCTTCATTTCGCCAAAATCGGGCAACTTGAAGACCAGACCCATGACCTTGAAGATGCCAAGGGTGTCCTTGAGGCTGAAGTTGAGCATCAAGGCCATGTATGAGCCAAACACGGTCATGAACACGGACGCCATATCGATATAGGTAGCGATGGAGTTGCGGGAGAGAATCATGGATCCTATGATGGCGACCCAGCCACCGGCAAACCCCAGAATCGACGCTATATCCATCCGCTACTCCTCGTTCTTGAAGGCGCCTATCTGGCGACGATAGGCGACTATCCTCGATATCACCTCTGCGACACTCTCACGAACGACCAGGTGCTTGCCTGACAGCATGACGATCGATGTATCGGGGACGACCTCAATATACTCGATCTGGTGCGGGTTAAGCCAGAAGACGGTTCCCGACATCTTGGTCAGTTCTATCATCGTTCACCGTCTCCTTTCATGGTAGCCGCGGCTTACCGTTTCAGCGTCAGCAATTCCTGCAGCATCTGGTCCGAGGTCTGGATGGTCTTCGAGTTGGCCTGGAATCCGCGCTGGGTCACGATCATGTCGGTAAACTGCTCGGCAAGATCGACGTTTGACATTTCCAGCGCGCCGGCAATCAGCTTTCCCTTGCCGGCGATGCCGGAAGGTCCGATGTTCGCCATGCCAGAGTTGTTTGAACGCACGAAGTTGGTCTCACCGGACTTCTCCAGCCCGTTCGGATTGGTGAAGGTGGCAAGCGCCACCTGGCCCAACGTCCTCGTCGAACCATTCGAGTAGACGGCGGTTATCATGCCGGCCTGATCGATCTTGAAGTTCTCGAGATAGCCCATGCCGTAGCCATCCTGCTCGAACACCTTGGTGCTTGATGCCTCGGCGAACTGGGTCACCGTGTTGCGGACGCTGCCCGCGGTGCCGAGGTTGAGCGAGAACGTCTGCCTGTTCGGAGCGCCTCCGGCGACTGGCGTCGAGTTCGCGACATCGAAGGCCACCTGCATCGACAGCTGGCCCTGCTCGGCCGAAGGGTTGCCCTGGCCGTCGATGACGCGTCGCAAGGTACCCAGGTTGTCAAACTCGACGGTGAACGTATTGCCCTGCACCCCCTGGGGTGTGAGTCCCACGGCGGTGTTCGTCGGCGTTGCGGCTTCGGGGTCCATCACGACCGTACCCTGCCACTGGTTCGGCTGGCCCGGAACGCGGGTGAACTCGACGCGCATGATATGCTGCTGGCCAAAGGTGTCGTACAGCTTCTCTTCGATGCGCCAGGTACCCTGTCTGATCGTCTCCGCCGCCGCGCCTTCGGGGATTTCAGGAAGCCGCTTGTCCAGGTTGCAGGCCATGTTCACCTGCGCGGTCGCATGGGCAGGATCCTTCGAGCCCACCGGAATGACCAGATCGTCGAGCGCACCCGAGGTATTCATGACCTCAACGCCATTGATGGTCTGCGCGTTCCAGCCCTGGACGCGATATCCGTTGCCCGGGTTGACGAGACGGCCTTCTGAATCCAGTCCGAAGGCACCGGCCCTCGTAAACAGGGTCGAGTCGCCCTTGGCCAGGACAAAGAATCCATTGCCCTGAATGGCAAGGTCGGTCATCACGCCGGTTGTCTGGAGCGAGCCCTGCGTATGGATGGTATCGATCGAGGCGATCGACATGCCGAGGCCTATCTCCTTGGGGTTGATGCCGCCGACCTCGGTGGTCGGCTTGGCCGCGCCGGACATTTGCTGGTACAGCAGGTCCTGGAAGTTCGCCCTGCCCTTCTTGAAGCCGGTCGTGTTGACGTTGGCTATGTTGTTGCCGAGCACATCCATGCGAACCTGATGGTTCTGGAGACCCGCGACGCCTGAATACAACGAGCGCATCATATCGGCGCCTCCTACTCTTCGACTTTGCTGACCTGTTCAAGGTCATAGAATGATCCGTTGACCATGACCAACGGGAACTCGCCTCGAACGACCTGGGATACCTTCCCATAGACCGCCTTGTCCCCATCGGTTATCTCAACGGTGCGTCCCAGCAGTGACTGCGCTTCACTGGAATTGAGCACACTCGACAGCTTGCCGAAGTTCGTGGCCATGTTGGTCATCTGCTCGAGCGACGAGAACTGCGCCATCTGGGCTATGAATTCCTTGTCCTGCATCGGGTTTGTCGGATCCTGGTTCTGCAGCTGCGTAATCAGGATCTTCAGGAAGTCATCCTTGTCCAGATCGGGCTTGAACGGCTTGCCACCACCGAGCTCCTTGTTCAGCGTATCGACCTGCAACTTGGTTCTGGACGCGTCGGTCTGGCTCATCCGCAAATCTATGTCCATGGATTACTCCTTCTATCAAACAAGCACATTGAGCAGGCCGACACGACCGCTCCTCGATACAGCAGGCACCGCCGCATCCAGTTCGCGCAGCGATCTGCTCCAGTACGGCCCTTCTGCACTGCCGGACGAACCATGATCGGCATTCCTGCCATCGGTTCCATTGCCGGAAGCCATGCCATTCCGCACCTCGACCTCGAGCGACCGTACATCGAAACCGCTCTCGGCGAACGCATCCTTCAGCGCATCGATCGACGAACGGAAGGCCTCGCCGGCGATATCGGATTCCACAATGATCCTGCCGCTTATTTGTTTCTCGGCCATTTTGAGCTCTATCTTGACGCCTCCCAGCGTTTCAGGCTCGAGCCGCATCCGTATCAGGCCCACGTCGCCGTTTCTGAGCACAACCTGGGCCGATCGAACGATATCGGCGGCGCCATCACGAAGATGGGCAGCCAGCGAGTCGGCGAAGGATCCATGGCTGGTAGCGGCCGCCTTCGGCGATGGATCGACGGCAGCCGGGCTTCCCGTGCCGACGCCCGCTCCAAGCCGCGCTCCGGCGTTGATGTCCCCATGATCGGGCAGTGTCGCCACATGCGTCGACTCGCCTGATGGTTGCCGCTTGCCGTCCGTTCCGGCACCGCCATCGGCCTCGGGTTCCTTGCGGGCCGCCTTCAGCCGCAGGTCGACAACCGATACCCTGGTGCCATTGGCGCGGGTCTCGGTGCCGGTGCCAATCGTCTCTATCGAGCTGCCGACGCCGTTTGCGCTTTGACGACTGGATGTCCCGCTCGCGCCGCGCGCCATGGCCGGTTCGGCCATCGCATGCGCCCGCGCGGCCATCACGGTCGAGGTCATGACATCGGTAGCGGAGCCGCGATTGGGCTTCCTGACATCCTGCTTCTGCCCGGTGCGGGCAGCATCGCCGTCGGCTGACGTTTTCGTGTCCTGCTGCAGCCGGCCGGCGGCAGCTGTTGCGGCGGCTCCGGCCGCGGCGCCGTGCAGGGCCGGAGCAAGGGACGCAGCGGCGTTCTGATGAGCAGCGTCCTTGTGCAGGTCGGCCGATGTCTTGCCAGGCTTCCGGCCGGTAGCGGCAGGGTCGCCGATAGTGGGCCCGCGGCTGGTACCGGAGATGCCTGCACTCATCTTTGGGGAAATCAGCCCGGAGAGCACCTTGACGAAGGCATTGGGACCCGATATCGCTCGGTCGGCGATCTTCGGGCAAGCTGCGGGATTGGCGCCTTCTGAGACGGCCTGAATCCGCGGGATGGCGAGCATCTATCGGGCTCCTTTCGCGTCTGGCGACAACCGGCCAGCCCGAAAGGCGCTACCGATCTACTCCAAAGACGCCGGTTTCACATTCATCTTGCGCTGTATGGTCGCCGATCGATCCGGCGGCAACAGCGACAGCCAGTACGAAACGACCGATGCCTCGCCGCTCTTCGCGGCCAGTTCCTCGACGGCTCGAAGGACGTCTATCACCGTCTGGTCATCGGAAGCGGCAAGAATCTTGACCGCATCCGCTGGAGGCATGCCGGTCAGGTATCGTGCGTTCTGCTCTACATTGGCTCTTCTATTCTCGTACCGTTCTGTCAATTGTTTGAACGAATTCTCTCGCTCATCGAGAGCCTTCGTACGATCGGCTATTTCCTGGGCCATCGCCTCGACGGCGGCCTGACGCTCGGTGGCGGCCTTTTCCCTCTGATCGAGCTCCTGGCGCATCGCCTCGACGGCTGCAATCTGTTTCGAGAAGCGCTCATCATCGAGCAAGGTAGGAGAATCGGAAGGCAAAGCCTGGCCGGTTCTGGTCTTGACTCCCGCCAGCCGCAGCGCCGGGGCGAAGATCGCCTTCGCATCGACCACACCGAGGTAGTCGAACCAGAAGAGTCCGCCAAGTGCCAGCGCGACGATCATGATGAGCATGACGACAATCCTGCCGAATACTCGCTGCCTGCCAAACGAAGCCATGGTACCCCTCTTACAGACGTGCCGCGTTCAGGCGCATCCGGGCGCCCGAGGCAAGCTCGTCCATCATCTTTGTTTCTTCGCGGGAGACCAGCTTGTAGTACGCCGCTTCCTCGCGTTCGCGAAGCTTGGTGACGACCTGCCTGGCGGTACTCGCCTCGACGAAGGCGAGCCGCGCCGTCTCCCGTTCGGCTTCTGCCAATGCCAACGCCTTCATCAGCCGCTCGCGTTCCTGAAAAAGGCGAACCGCATAGAGCTCCCCTGCCCGATAATCGGCGGCATTGCCGCCAGGTCTGCAGCGCTCACGGCCAGCTACCACCGTAGCCTTGGCGTTGTCATCCAGCCTGAGCTGAAGCGCCGCGCAGACTCCGGACTTCTCGGCAAGCGCGGCCTCCGCCAGACGCTCCTTGTAGGCGCGCACTTCAAGCACGCGCTCCAGCCCAAAGGTAAAGCGTCTCATCGCCGAACCTCGGCAGTGCCTGCCGGGCCGGAGCCTTCAGACCCGGGTCCCGGATCATCATCGTTTGCGGCAGCCGATGCCTGAAGCGGACGATGGTCAGGCTCGGCAAAGGCCGTCAGCTCGGACTGCGGTATAGCCAGCCCCGCGATCTCGCCCAGCCGCTTTATCGTATCGCTGATGGGCGCCTTCTCAGCCACGGCCTGCGTCAGGAAGGCCTCGATCGCGGCGCGCTTGTCTATGGCCTCGTCGATTGCGGGATTGGTACCCTTGACATAGGCGCCGATGTTGATCATGTCTTCCGACTCCTCGTAGGTAGCCAGAAGCCGCCTGACGATGCCCATCGCCTTCTGCGTCGTCGGTCCGGTCACCGCCTGCGAAAGCCTCGATATCGACTTGAGCACATCGACGGCCGGATAGTGGTAACGCTCGGCCAGCCTCCGCGAGAGCACAATGTGCCCATCGAGAATGCCGCGGACGGTATCGGCTATCGGCTCGTCCATGTCGTCGCCATCGACCAGAATCGTGTATACGCCGGTTATCGAACCCTTGTCGGACGTACCCGACCGCTCGAGCAGCTTCGGCAGCGAGTCGAACACGCTCGGCGTGTACCCTCTGGTCGTCGGCGGCTCGCCGATGGCAAGGCCTATCTCGCGCTGGGCGCGCGCGAATCGTGTAACCGAGTCGAACAGCAGCAGGACATCGTTTCCAAGATCCCTGAAATACTCCGCGACCGCAGCCGCCACATAGGCGCCACGCAGGCGCGCCAGTGGTGGCGTATCCGATGTCGATACGATCAGCACAGAGCGCGCCAGGCCTTCCTTGCCCAGATCGTTCTCTATGAACTCCATCACCTCGCGGCCGCGTTCACCGATCAGCGCTATCACGTTGATGTCGGCATTCGTGTTGCGGGCCATCATGCCGAGCATCGTCGACTTGCCGACGCCAGATCCCGCGAAGATGCCGATACGCTGCCCCCGCCCGAGCGGCAACAGGCCATCAATCGACCGCACGCCAGAAGATATCCTGGTCCTGATGCGCTTGCGGGTCATGGCATCGGGTGGGTTGGCCATCGCGGGATAGTACCGCGAAGACGCTATGTCCCCCTTGCCATCGCTCGGCTTGCCCATGGAGTCAAGCACGCGGCCGAGCAGCTTGTCGGAAACGGGCACCTGCAACATCTCCCCGGTCGCGATCACGGTACAGCCAACCTCGATGCCGTCCAGGACCGAATACGACATGAGCTGCACCGTCTCGTCACGCAAGCCCGCGACTTCCGCCCATGCGACGGTACCAAGCCTGGGTATCAGGATCTGGCACAGCTCGCCGACGACAGCCTGTGGGCCCTTGCTCTCGACGAGGAGGCCCTGCACCTTGATGACACGCCCTGTATACTTGATCGGGTCGGAGCGCTCGATGACGTCAAGATACTTTCCGATGAGGTCCACGTGATTACTGCGCCTTTCCACGCGCCTTGATCGGCGATATGTCGAGGATCTTCTCCTCGAGTTCATGCAGCTGGCTCTGAATGCGCGCATCGATCTCGCCAAAATCGGTCTCGATGATGCAGCCGCCGCGGTCGACACCCATGTCCTCGACTATCGACAGCTTCTTCGCGTTCTCCGCGCTCTCTATGAAGTCCTTCGCGTGCTCGGTTGTCAGCTGCAGGTCCGCGAGGTTGACGCGTATGATCACATCGCTCCTGGTCTTGAGCTTGCGCAGTGCCTGCGCGACGTTCGACAGCACGACGTTCTTCTGATTCTCCGATATCGTCTTGACGACCTTGCGGGCTATGAGCAGCACGAGTTCGACGACCTGCGCCTCCGTCTGTTCCAGTATCTCGCCGCGCTTGTCCATCGCCCGATCGAGTATGACGTGCAGCCTGTCTACCAGGCGCTCGACCTCGTTCTTGCCTTCCTTGAAGCCTTCTTCCCGTCCCTGGTCGAAGCCTTCCTTGTGGGCGGCCTTGGTCACCTCATCGACTCGGGCCTTGGCCTCGGCTTCGAACGCCTGGATCTTCGCTTCCGCCTCGCGCAGCGCCTTCTCGGCGGCGGACTCCGCGTCCCGCCTGATCTTCAGGGCCTGATCATTCTTGCGCTTCACCTCATCGAAGGCCGCGGCCTCCGCCTTGGCAACGATGTCCTGGGCTTCCGCCCGGGCTGCGGCCGTCATCGCCTCTTTTTCGCGCTCCCAGTTCTGCTTGAACAATTCGGCTTCACGGCGCAGATCATCCGCGGTAGGGCCTTCATACTCGAGGGCCGGCGCCGCTTCTTCGATCTCCTCGACCACCTCGTCGCCGCCGGGTGCATGCAGCACGTATGCGTTGGTGAGGTGCACGGTTTCCTGGGGTCTGAAGACAGTCTTGGCCATGGCCTACCTTCTACTGGATCAACTGGTCGTCTTCGCCACGGGCAATGATGATCTCGCCCGTGTCTTCGAGGTGACGGATGACCGCCACGATTTTCTGCTGGGCTTCCTCGACATCCTTGATGCGGACGGGACCCATGTACTCCATGTCCTCTTTCAGGGCCTGAGCCGCGCGCTTGGATACGTTCTGGAAGACCTTCTCCTGGACCTCGGTATCGACGCCCTTGAGCGCCCGTGTGAGGTCCTGGGTGTCCACCTCGCGGATGACCTTCTGAATGGAGCGATTGTCGAGCATGACAATGTCCTCGAAGACGAACATCTTCTTCTTGATCTCTTCGGCAAGCTCCGGATTCTCCTCTTCGAGCGCCTCGAGTATGCTCTTCTCCGTCGTGCGGTCGGCAAGGTTGAGTATCTCGACAATCGCGTCGACGCCGCCGGCCGCCGTGTAGTCCTCGCTTGACAGCGTGGACAGCTTCTTCTCGAGCACGCGCTCCACCTCGCGGAGCGTTTCCGGCGAAGTCCTGTCCATGGTCGCGATGCGCTTGGCAACATCGGACTGATGTTCCTTGGGCAGCTTCGTCAGGATGTAACTCGCCTTGTTCGGCTCCAGATATGCCAGAATCAGCGCTATGGTCTGCGGGTGTTCGGTCTGGATGAAGTTGAGCAAGTTGGCAGGATCGGTCCGCCGGATGAAGTCGAAGGGCCTGACCTGCAGTGAGCTGGTCAGGCGATTGATGATGTCGATAGCCTTCTGGGAACCCAGCGCCTTCTCCAGCAGCTCGCGGGCGTAATCGATACCGCCGGAACTGATGAACTCGCTGGCCATCATCAATTCCTGGAACTCCATCAGGATGGCATCCTTGAGTTCCGGCTCGACATTCTCGAGCCGGGCGATCTCGAAGGTCAGCGTTTCTATCTCGTCTTCGCGCAGGTGCTTGAAGATTTCGGCAGATATCTCGCTGCCCAGGGTAATGAGGAATATAGCGGCCTTCTGTCGCCCGGACAGTTCCTTGACGCTCTTGGGTTTCTTGCCGGGCGTTCCGGATGGTGCCGGCCCGGACGACTTGCCTTTGGCCGCTGCTTGAGCCATCGAATTATTCCTCCCTGAGCCAGGTTCGTATCAGCTGCGCAACATCCTCGGGGTGTTCCTTGGCCATGTTGATCGCGTGCTCCTGCAGATCCAGTCGCTTGCGCTCCTCCACGGACATCGACACCTCGATATTCTGTTCCTCCGCCTGCCTGATGGCATTCTCTCTGAGCATCTGCTGCTCCAGGGCGCGCTTCTCTTCGGATATGCGACGCCTGCGCTCCAGCTCCCTCGAAGCGAGCCTGAACACGATGAACGCCACGAGAAGGAACGCGACACCGATCAGAGAATACAGGATGATCCTGTTCGTCTGCTGGCGCCTCAGGAACGACTCATCCTCGGACTTGAACTGCACACTGCGGTCGAACTGAATATTCCGTACGGTCACGGAATCACCGCGCATCTTGTTGTAGCCAATCGCATCGCGTACCAGCGCCGCGGCCGAATCCAGCTCGCTCTGCTGTACGGGCACATACTCGCGGTCTATGCCCCCGTCCGGCCTGAGCACCGGGTTGCCCTTGTCATTATACTTCCATTTCCAGACGCCGTCGATGTTTACCGACACGGTAACGCGATCGATGCCGGGCGAACGATCCTCCACGCTCTGGCGCTTGTTCAGGGCCTCGTTCTCTATGCTGTGGGTCTGCGTGGCCTTGCCCACCATGTTCTGCAGGTCCTTGTATGCCGGCGCAGTCTGCCCCTCGACACCGGCGGGGCCTTCGGGGTTGAAACCGGTTCCCTGGTACTCGTAGGTCGTCTTCTCGGTCGACAGCCTGACCGACGGCTGGATGACCGAATCGTCATACGGCGTCGTTGGATTGTCCGGCTTGAGCGTGAACGGGAAGTACTCGTCGGTAGAGACGCTCTTCTTGCTCATGTCCATGTCTATCTTGATGTTGAGGTCACGGACACGGTCGGCGGTATAGATCTGCTGCAGCGCCTTGAGGACGGCTGCGCGGTAGTACGCTTCCTGGCGCTGAACCAGCTGCTGCTCGCGTTTGGTTATCTCGATGCGATCCAGCCCGGCCATCCCGGCGAAATCATTGAGCTGGAGGCCATTCTGGTCGGTGATGACGATGTTCTCGTCTGTCAGGCCGGAGACGGCGAAGCGGATGATCTTCTGGATGCCCTCAAGCTTCTTGCGGTTGGTCGTTATGTCTGAACCGGGCTTGGGATAGATGATGACGCTGGCCGTCACCGGCTTCTGGTCCTGTGCGAACAGTTTGTCTTCCGGTATCTCGATGACGACATTGGCCTTGTCGACATCGGATATCGACTCGATGTGCTTGGTCACCTCGGCGATGATCGCCTTGCGCAGATTGACGTTGCGCTCGAAGTCGGTCACCGTGAAGCGGTCAATCGAGAAGACGGCCCAGGGATCGGTACCCTTGGGTATCAGATCCTCGCGGAGGAGTATCGCATTGGCCCTGGCCCGGGTCGCCTCGTCCTTGACGTACAGGATGTTGCCTTCGCCAAGGCTGAACGGGATACTCTCTTGGTCGAGCCGGCTGGTTATCAGCCGCAGCTCGTCATCGCTCTTGATCGGCGTATTGATGAGCCGGACCTGGGTTGGCGCGCCGGAGACCGAGACGAGCACGATGATGCCGACGATGGCTGCTACCACGACGCCGGCAAGGATGAGCTTCTGGACGAGGCTCCAGGAGCCCCACAGCGCCTTCAGGCGCTCAAATGTCTTCTTGAGCCATTCGTTCATGTTCCCCCTCCCAGAAGAACGAACGACGTTACGCCGTCAGGGCCGTTACGTCATCGCGTATTGATTATGTCTTTCCATGCCGTGACCACGCGGCTGAGCACGGTCCGGGTTATGTCGAGCGACATGTTCGCCTTGGCCATCGCTATGGTCACATCATGGGCATCTATCGAATCGGGATTGATCAGCATGGCTTCCTCGGCGTTGGCGCTGTCTATCTGCAGCGCATTGACGCCGTCCATCGCCTTGAGCATCGCGTCCTCGAAACTGGCTGACTGTTCCTTGCCGAGGGCCGGTGTCCCACCGCCGGTGGCGAAGTGGCGGGGGTCGGCGCGTGATAGCCTCAGGCTGTCACCACCGACCGGTGTGGCTCCAGTCATCGACGCACCAGGCACGGGCTGCACGCCTATCGAACTCGTTATGCCCGGTATGCCAAAGAGTGTTGACATCGATTACCTTCCTATCTCCAGAGCCTTCATGAACATCGACTTGGCTCCGTTGGCTATCGCGGCGTTGGCCTCGTAGGCACGGGATGCGGCTATCAGGTCGACCATCTCGGTTACGACATTGACGTTCGGATACTCGACATAGCCGGCTCGCGGGCCATTCTTGATCGCATCGGGATGCGTCGGATCGTATACCAGCCTGGTCTCGGCCGCGTAGTCCTTCTGGATCTCGGATACCCGGACTCCATTGCCGGCGCCTCCATCCCACTGGTCAGGAAGGAACGGCAGCCTGAAATAGGGCGTGTCGGTCTTGGGGCGCAGTATGACGCGGCTGCGCCTGAACGGCCCGCCCTCGGGCGTGCGCGTCGTAGCCTGGTTGGCTATGTTGTCGGCGATGACATCCTGGCGCAGACGTTCGGCCGTCATCCCGCTCGCCGCTATGTTGATGCTCGTGAACATTCCCATGATCTACCTCTTATCTCAGAACCAGTTTGACCTGGTTGAACTCGAACGCGGTCGCCTGCGACATCAATGTGTAGCGCAGCTGGTTCGTCGTCGAATCCATGAATTCCTGCTCTGGATCGACGTTGTTGCCATTGTTCTTCGATGTCGACAGGTAATCGAGCACCCGCCTGGGCGAAATGTCGCGCCAGTCGGTCTGTTTGAACGACGCGATGTGCCCGGGATCACTGGTGGCGAGCTCGAGCACGGGCCTGGATTTCTCGGATTCAAGCGCGCGCTTCAGCGATGACTCGAAGTTGATTTCCGAGCGCTTGAAATTGGGCACATCGGCGTTTGCTATGTTGTTGCCTATCACCTGCTGCCGCAGGGAGGCGACGTCCATGCTGCGCTGCAACAAGTCGATGGTCTTGCCAAACGTCGTTCCTTCAAGCATCGATACACCTCCAACCGCGGGCTCCGTATGCCGGAATGCCCTTCACCTCTAACTATCGGACGCTTTCCCCGATGTCGATACACCTTTTACGCGGCTCTGCCCTACAATATGAACTTCGCCAGATCCTCGGATTCGAAGACTCCCTTGAAGCGCAGATCGACAAAGTCGGGCGTAATCTCCACCTTCTGGCCGGACATTTCCGGCGCGTCGAACGAAACCTCCTCGAGCAGACGTTCCATGATCGTATGCAGCCGTCTGGCGCCGATATTCTCGGTCCGCGAATTGGCCTTCTCGGCGATGCCCGCCAGCCGGTCAATCGAGGGCTCGGTGAATGACAGCGTGACCCCCTCGGTGCCCAGCAGTTGCGTGTACTGCTTGACCAGGGCGTTCTCCGGCTCGGTCAGTATCCGCCTGAAGTCGGCGGCCGACAGCGCCTCGAGCTCCACCCGAATCGGGAAACGGCCCTGGAGTTCAGGAATCAGATCCGAAGGCTTGGAGACATTGAACGCGCCCGCGGCTATGAACAGCACGTGGGTGGTATCGACGACGCCGTACTTGGTGCTGACCTTCGAACCCTCGACAATGGGCAGGATGTCGCGCTGGACGCCTTCGCGTGACACATCCATGCCGCCGGACTTGCCTTCCCGCGTGGCGATCTTGTCGATTTCGTCTATGAATACGATGCCGCTCTGCTCGACACGCTCGCGGGCCTCTTCGGCCACCCGATCCTTGTCGACGAGCCGCTCGCTCTCTTCCTCGAAGATTATCCGGCGGGCTTCCTTGATGCTGACGATCTTCTTCTTTTTCTTGCCGCCAAAGATATTGGCTATGCCGGAAAAGGCTGACTCGAGCTCCTCCATCTGCTGTCCGGAGAATATCTCAATGGATGGCGTCGCCTGCGCGGAGACCTGTACCTCGACCTCTTTGGCCTCGAGCAGGCCATCGCGCAGCATCTTCCTGAATTTCTCCCTTGTCTCGTTCGGCCTGTTCGATGGGCCGAGCGTGAACTCGGCGCCCGCGATGGTCGTAACACCACCGCCAACGGCGTCCTTGCCGACCGCGTCGGGCTTCGCTCCAAGACCCGGCAGGAGCAGGTCCAGTATGCGCTCCTCGGTCCGCTTCTCGGCATCGTCCTTGACCCGGGCGGTCATCTCCTCCATCACCGTGCGGTAGCCGGCTGCCATCAGGTCACGGATCATCGACTCCACATCACGACCCACATAGCCAACCTCGGTGTACTTGGTTGCCTCGACCTTGACGAACGGCGCGCCGACCAGCCTGGCAAGGCGCCTGGCTATCTCGGTCTTGCCGACCCCGGTAGGGCCGATCATCAGAATATTCTTCGGCGCGATCTCTTCGCGCTGGTCCTCGGGCAGCTGCTTGCGCCGCAGACGGTTGCGCAACGCTATGGCCACCGCCCGTTTGGCCTTGTTCTGACCGATGATGTAGCGGTCCAGTTCTTCGACGACGCGCCTGGGTGTAAAGAGCTCAAAACTCTCGGTCACGACAATTCCTCCACGAGGATGCGATCATTGGTGTAGATGCATATGCCCGCGGCTATGCCGAGGCTGCGCTTGGCTATCTCGGCGGCCGGCAGGTCGCTGGTGTCGAGGTAGGCCAAGGCGGCGGCGTAGGCGTAGTTGCCTCCCGAACCTATGGCAATCGCGTCGCCGGCCGGCTCTATCACATCGCCGGTACCCGACAGCAAGAGCGTCTTGTTCCTGTCGGCAACGAGCAGCAAGGCCTCGAGCTTGCGCAGCATCTTGTCGGTACGCCAATCCTTGGCCAGCTCGACCGCGGCCCTGGTCAGGTCACCCTGATACTCCTTGACCTTGATCTCGAAGTGCTCGAGCAGGGTAAAGGCATCGGCGGTCGCTCCGGCGAAACCCGTCAGTATGGTGCCATCATGGATGGTCCTGACCTTGCGGGCATTGCTCTTCATCACGGTCTCGCCCATCGTCACCTGGCCATCGCCGGCCATCGCGACCTGTCCATTCCTGCGTATCGCTATGATGGTCGTACTTCTGATCTTGCTCATCGTCGTTCCTTTGCGGCAGAGACCGCCGGCGTCCGTGTCCTGGCGGCATGTGGATGTGCATCGTCGTACACGGCCCGCAGCCGTGCCATGTCGACATGCGTGTATATCTGGGTGGTCGAGATGTTCTCGTGGCCAAGCAGGGCCTGTACGACACGGATGTCGGCACCATGTCCTATCAGGTGCGTGGCAAAGCTGTGCCTGAAGCCGTGCGGAGACAGATGCTTGTGCAGTCCCGAGGCCAGCACGCGCCTGTCGACGATGTAGGCCACCCCGCGAGGGGTCAGCGGACCGCCCTTGGCGTTCAGGAACAGGTGCATCTCGGAGCGGTCGGCTGCGAGCCGCGCCGACCGATAGGGCAGCCATGACCTGATCGCGTCGATGGCCGGGCCGGACAGGAACACGGTTCGCTGCTTGGCTCCCTTGCCGGTCACACGGGCCCGCCCTGCGGCCAGGTCGATATCGCCAACATGCAGACCAGAAAGCTCGGAGACGCGGCACCCGGTGCTGTACAGCGTTTCGAACAGAGCCTTGTCGCGGGCTCCCGCGAAGCCATCATCCGGGGCATGGTCGATGAACTCGGCCATCTCCTCCTCGAACATGAAATTCGGCAGCGTCTTCGCCATTGGCAGCGATTCCACATCCTTGGCCGGGTTGACCGTCGCCTTGCCATAGCGTATCAGGTACCGATAGTAGCCCTTGACCGCTGAAAGCGCCCGGTTGACCGAACTTGTCGCATAGCCGGAGCGCACCAGGGCGGCGATGAACTGGCGGGCATCCGCCGGCGTCGCCGACTCCGTGGTGCAGCCGGACAACAGGCACGACGCCTCGTAGAGACGCAGGTCGTCACGATATGCCTCCACCGTCCGCGGGGAGAGCGACCGTATGGCGCCCAGATAGGTGAGGTACGATTCAGTCGACGCCGACATGTTCGTCATCCTGACTGTGCAGGTAGTCGCAGGCCGGATTGATGCAGGCCTTGTATGATCCACGTTTCTTGTCGAAACGCTCGACGAGGAACCAGCCGCACTTCGGACAGTAACTGTTCGTCGGCTTGTAGTAGGTTATGAAATCGCAGCCAGGATAGTTTGAACAGCCATAGAACTCGCGGCCACGGCCCTTCGCCTTCCTCCTCGCGACGATCTCGCCATTGCAGCCCGGTCGCGGACAGCGGGCCAGCGGTATCGACTTGGTGTTCCTGCATTCGGGGAATCCGGTGCACGCGAGAAAGAACCCGAAGCGGCCAAGCTTCTTGACCATCGGCCTGCCGCACTTCTCGCAGACCACGTCGGTCGGTTCATCGAGACTTCCCTTGAACGATTGCAGCGTGTCCATGATATCGTCGATGCGTGTCTTGAACGGCCCATAGAATTGCTCTATCGCGGCCACCCAGTCGCGTTTCGATTCTTCAACCTGGTCAAGCATCGACTCCATGCCAGCGGTGAAGCCGACATTGACCACATCCGGAAAGGCCTCGACCAGAATCTCGTTGATCTTCCGGCCAAGCGTCGTCGGCACCAGCTGGCGGTTCTCCCTGGTCACGTAGTAGCGCTCGAGCAACACCGATATGATCGGGGCGTAAGTCGACGGGCGGCCAATGCCCTGCTCCTCGAGCACCTTGATGATGGACGCGTCGGTGAATCGGGCCGCTCCCTGGGTAAAGTGCTGTTCTGGCCGATACCCTTCCAGCTTCAGCTCCTCGCCGACGCGCAGCTCCGGCAGGGCCGACTCCTTGTCTTCCTTGGTCGCCAGCAGCTTGATGACCTTGTAGAAGCCTTTTTCCACCAGCTTCGATGCGGTGACGCGGAAGATGGCCTCTCCGGCCATAATGTCGAGCGCCGTCGATCGCTGCTTGGCGGCAGTCATCTGGCTCGCGACGAATCGCTCCCAGATGATACCGTACAGCTTCTGCTGGTCCTTGTTCAGGTATTCCTTGATCGATTCAGGCGTGTACGCGATCATCGTAGGCCGGATCGCCTCATGGGCATCCTGGGCCTTCTTGTCGGTCGCGTAGACCAGCGGCTCGGCTGGCAGCTCGGCAGGGAAATGCTCGGTCAGGAACTGCCTGACTTCCTTGATGGCAACATCGGAGACGCGCACCGAGTCGGTACGCATGTAGGTGATGAGGCCGATGCGCGTCGAGCCGATATTGATGCCTTCATAGAGTTGCTGGGCTATCTGCATCGTCTTCTTGCTGGTAAATCCAAGCCTGTTCGCCGCTGTCTGCTGCAATTTTGATGTGGTAAACGGCGGCTTGGGCCGAACCGAACGCTCGGTATCCTTGACTTCGCCCACGGTGCATGGCGCCTGGTGTATCGCCTCGACGACACGCTGAACCTCGGCCTCGGTCTTCAGGTCGGCCTTCTGCCCCCTGAATGACACGAGCTCGCCCGTGAATGCGTAGCGACCCTTCCTGAAATCGGCCTCGAGTGTCCAGTATTCTTCGGGGATGAATGACTCGACCTCGGCCTCCCGTTCGCAGATGAGCCTGAGCGCCACCGACTGCACCCGTCCGGCGGACAGACCGTTCTTTACCTTCTTCCAGAGCACCGGCGACAGGTTGTAGCCGACCAGTCTATCGAGCACACGCCGGGCCTTCTGCGCATTGACCTTGTCTTCGTCGAGCAGCCGTGGCTCCTTGACGGCATCCCTGATGGCCTGTGGCGTAATCTCGTTGAAGACGATGCGCTTGATATCGAGGCCCGGGTTCTTCTGGTTGAGGGCCGCACGGATATGGAAGGAGATCGCTTCTCCCTCCCGGTCATTATCAGAGGCAAGCAGCACGGCACTCGACTTCTTGGCCGTCGTCTGCAGCTCCTTGAGCAGCTTGGCCTTGCCGCGTATGGTCAGGTACTCCGGGGTGAAACCGTGCTCCACATCGACCCCCAGCCTCGACTTGGGCAGGTCGATCAGGTGTCCCATCGAGGCCAGCACGACGTAGGAACTGCCCAGGTACTTCTCGATGGTCTTGGCCTTGGCCGGCGACTCGACGATGACCAAGGTTGGCTTCGCCGCCTTCCTTGGCTTCCTTATGACTTTTTTCGCAGTTGTCGCGGCACTATCGCTCGCCATATTCATGCTCTCCTCATCGGGTGTAGGGTGGCCGTAACCGCGGACCTGCAATGAGCCCGCCGGGTCCGCCACATGCGGCGACGCCGTATGCCCTGGCGCATCGGGAACAGGGCTCCGCCGCGTTCGCCGCGCCAATCTTCCATGATATCGATAAAAGAAACGAACGTCACCGCACCATCGGCTGCCAGCGCATCGGAGCCCGCCGACCGCACGCCGCCCATACATGACGCTGCCACATAGACATCGCGCCCCTCCTCCAGGGCGAACGCCGCGCTGATCAGGGCGCCCGATCCGCCAGGAGCCTCGACCACGACGGTCGAGCGACACAAGCCGGCGAGTATCCTGTTCCGCTCCGGGAAGGTCCACCGCGACGGTGGCGTCCCCGGCGGATACTCTGAAAGTATGCCACCGCCCGATCCGACCATGCTTGTGGCCAGATCCTTGTTCGATGGCGGATACACCTCGTCGACGCCGCGGCCCAGCACCGCGAAGGTCAGTCCGCCACCGGCCAGCGCGCCGCGATGGGCGGCGGAATCGATGCCGCGGGCAAGCCCGGACACGACCGGTACACCTGCCGCGGCCGCCTCCATGCCCAGGGCCACCGCGGCATCGAGCCCGCGGCCCGTCGGGAATCTCGTGCCGACGATCGCGATGGCAGGTCGGTCGCAGGGAGGCAAGTGCCCACGGACATACAGCATGAATGGCGGACGCGCCGTCTCGCGCAGTATCTGCGGATAGCCGGAATCGGAATGACTGTACGAGGAGCCACCGACCGACCGGAGGTACTCGGCATCCCGCAAGGCCGCGGCTGTCCAGGCTTCCGGATCCCAGAGTGCGCCAGCGAGCCTTCTGCGCACGATCACCTCGACATCTGCAAGGCGCAGTGCGTGGAGCGAGCCCGCACCAAGTGCCTCCAACAGCAGGATCTTCTCGCGGGCTGACAGGTATGGCATTCTGGCGATGGCCAGCGCCGATACGCCAGCCATGTTACTTGCCATAGAGCTCATCCAGCACCTGCTTCTTGTTGTCGGTGGCCTGTTTCTTCTTCGTCGCTACGGTCGTCGCCGCGATGATCCGGTCATACGCATCGGCCGCGTCCTGCAGGCGGCCGGCGCCGTACAGCGACCGGGCGTAGACGAACAGGGCATCGACATTCTTCGGATCGGTCGACAGCAATGTCTCGAGCGGTCCGAGAGCCGCCTCGTGGTTCTGAAGTTCAAACGAGTACAGCACGCCAAGCCCGTAGAGTGCCTTCGCGTAGCCTGGATCTATCTGCAGCGACTGCTTGTAGGCGCGCTCCGCGACTCCCAGCCACGAATCGCGTGTCGCGGCCGCGCCAACCGCCTCGATCGAAGCGGTCTTGGAGAGGTAAGCCGCAGACACGGCGGCAACATAATAGAGGCTGGCGGTCTCTGGATAGTAGTGCAGGGCCTTCCTGGCGGCGTCGTACGCATCGCCATATAGCCCCGTGTTCATGTACCGTACGGCCAGAAGCCTCCAGTACATGCCCACCTTCTCCAGTGCCGCCGTCGTCCGCTCGACATCCTTGCCATAGCGCGCTATCGCATCCTGCAATTCCTTGACGGTCGCGGGTGGAGCATTCTTCGCCGAACGGGCCTCAAGATCGAACATGGTCGTCAGGAAGCCCTTGTCGCCACAGGATACCGTCATCATCGCGATGGCGAAGACACAGCAGAGCGCCGCGATTCGTTTCATGCGCCGTTCCTCCTGCCGTCCGGTACGTCGATGCAGGCCGCTGCGCTTGCATCGACCGCGTTGGCGCGGGTTCTGGGGAAATAGGCCTCGTGGGCAAGCGCGAGTTCCTCGGCATCCACGTGGGTATATATCTGCGTCGTCGCGATATCCGCATGGCCGAGCAGCTCCTGCACCGTGCGCAGATCGGCACCACCGGCCAGCAGGTGCGTCGCGAAGGAATGCCTGAGGGAATGGACCTTGCCGCCGACACCGCTGGTCGTCCGCAGCTCGGCAAAACGCTTCCATACGCCCTTCCTGGATATCCCCTTGCCGGCCCTGTTCAGGAACACGCGATCGCTGCGCCTGCCCTTCTCGAGCTCCGGCCTGCCTTCCGCAAGATACCGGTCGAGCCACAGCCTGGCTTCGCCGCCAAACGGCAGGATGCGCTCCTTGCGCCGCTTGCCGGTCACCCGTATGAAGCGCTCCTTGAGAAAGAGCGAATCAAAGGTCAGACTGGCGGCCTCCGAGATGCGCAGGCCGCAGGAATAGATCAACTCGAACAGCGCACGGTCACGCAGGCCACCGGGCGTCGACAGATCGATTGAATCGAGCATCAGGTTGACATCTTCGGCACGTATCACATCGGGCAGGCGGCGTTCCTGGCGCGGGCTTTCGAGCAGCTCGGTCGGATCGTCGCTCCGCACGCCTTCGAGCCGCAGATACTTGTAGAGGCCCCGGATACTCGACATGATGCGGGCCATGGTGCGGGTCGATAGACCGGATGCGCGACGGAAGGCGAGAAACTCCAGAATATCGCCAACCATGGCGGTCTCGACGCTCGAGCCGTGGGCCGAAAGCCATGCGGCAAGGCTATGCGCCTCCCGGACATAGGCCTCCAGCGTCAAGGGAGAGCGCCTCCTGGCAGCGAGCAGCCAGGCCGCATACCGATCTATCGAATCGCGTGTCTGCATGGGCCTAGGCCCCGCTTCGTTCCGCGGCGGTCTTGCGCTCGCGAAGCACGGTCGGTATGTCCAGCTCGTCGCCGTCGTTCCTGCCGAGCAGATATCCCTTTGGCTTGGGTTCGACGATGGAGCGCCACTCATCGGCAGACAGGAAGTCATCAATCTCCCGCGCGGCCTCTTTCCTGGTCGGGCTGCTGGGAGCCTTCGGCTTTATGGACCGATCAAACCCGGTCGCAATGACGGTAACGCTGACCTCATCCTGCACCGATGGATCATTGACGATGCCGGCTATCACCAGGGCGTCCGCGTCGGCATTGCGCGTGATGATTCCGACGATCTCTTCATACTCATTCAGGGTGAAGCTTTCGCCGCCCGTCACGTTGATCAGGATGCTCTTTGCTCCATCGATGCGAGCGTCTTCGAGCAGCGGGTTCGAAACGGCCTTCTCGGCGGCTTCGACCGCACGATTGTCGCCGCGGGCCGAACCGATGCCCATGATCGCGTCCCCCTGCCCGCTCATCACGGTGCTGACGTCGGCAAAGTCGATGTTGATGTCTCCGGCCACGGTGATCAGGTCGGATATGCCCTGGACACCCTGACGCAACACGTCATCGGCCAGTTTGAAGGCATCGCGGATAGGCGTACGCTTCTCGACGATCTTGAGCAGGTGCTGGTTTGGAATGACAATCAGCGTGTCGACTGCCTGGCGCAGCTTCTCGATGCCTTCCTCGGCCAGCCGCATCTTTACCTTGCCCTCGAAATCGAACGGCTTGGTAACGACGGCGACGGTCAGGGCACCGAGTTCCTTGGCCACCTGCGCGATGATCGGAGCGGAGCCGGTACCGGTGCCACCTCCCATGCCAGCGGTGATGAAGACCATGTCGGCACCCTGGAGCGCATCCGCGATGGCGGCCTTGTCCTCGAGCGCGGCCTTCTCGCCAATCTCGGGCTTGCCGCCGGCGCCGAGTCCGTGCGTTACCTTGGCGCCCAGCCCCAGCTTGATCGTGGCATCGGAGCGCCTGAGCGCCTGCAGGTCGGTGTTTGCGACGATGAACTCGACGTTGTGGAGTCCTGCCTCTATCATCCGGTTGACGGCGTTCGAACCGCCGCCACCGGCGCCAATGACCTTGATGATGGTCGATTCTGTCTTGAAGGCGTCATCGTGCTCCTGTGGCGCCGCCTCAGTGATGGCTTCCGCTTCCGCCCTGCGGAACGCACCGATCTCGTCCACAACCCGTAACGTCATAGTCCCCTCCCCGTGTCTTCCATTACCTAATAGCGAACGCGATTCGTGTCAGCGATGCGCGTTTCGCCCCGTGATCAGAAAAATTCCTTCAGCCACTCTCCCAGGCGTGAAAACGCCGAATCTGTCTTCGCGCGCGCCTTCTGCGCGCCTTCCTGCCCACCCGAGCCACCCTTGGCTCCGCCTCGCGGTCGGGTCTCGGGCTCCGGAGCGTTTCCCAGACGCTCGGCTCCGAGCAACACGAGCCCGACCGCCGTCGAATAGGCGGGGTTGCGGTACGCATCGACCAGGCCGCCGAGCGACGTCGGCGCGCCGGTCCTGACCGGCAGCCCGAACACCTCATACGCAAGCTCGGCCACGCCAGGCATCAGGGCTCCGCCGCCGGTCAGCACGATGCCGCCCTTGATCAGACGCCAGAAGCCGGGCTGCTCGACCTTTTCGCGGACCAGCCTGAATATCTCTTCCATCCGCGGCTGGATGACGCTTGCCACCCTGGCCCTCGATATCTCCTGCGGCGCCCTGCCACCGACGCCCGGAACGATGATGCTCTCGCCCGCCTCGACATGGGGCAGGTAGCACGAACCCGATTCGCGCTTGACGCGCTCGGCCGCATCCATCGGCATGTTCAATATTATGGACAGGTCATTGGTCACCTGAGCGCCGCCAGCAGCGACGCTGGCGCTGAAATACGGCGCGCCCTCCGAATACATCAGCACATCCGTCGTACCACCGCCCAGATCGACGAGCAGACAACCAAGCTCCTTCTCGTCGGGGGTCAGTACCGCCCTGGAGGCGGCGAGCCCCTGCAGTATCAGTCCATCAACCTTGAATCCTGCGCGATTGACGCAGCGAACCAGGTTCTGCGCCGTCGTCACCGAGCCGGTGATGATGTGCACCTCCGCCTCGAGCCGGACACCGATCATGTCCAGCGGATCCCGTATGCCCTTCTGGTCATCGACGATGAAGGTCTGCGGTATGACGTGCAGCACTTCGCGATCCATGGGAATAACTATGGCCCGTGCCGCCTCTATCACCCGGTCGACATCCGACTGGCATATCTCCCTGCCCTTGCCGGTCACCGCCACTACGCCACGGGAATTGATCCCCTCGACATTGGCTCCGGCGACACCGACGAAGCATTCCTTGACCTCGCGGCCGGACATCAGCTCGGCGGCTTCAACCGCCTTGGTTACCGATTGCAGCGTAGCCTCGATATTGACGACGACGCCTTTGCGCAAGCCGGTGCTCGGCGCCACGCCGACGCCGGTAATCTCGAGAACCCCTGTATCATTGTATTCGCCGATCACCGCGCATGTCTTTGACGTGCCGATGTCGACGCCGACTATCAACGTGTCACCCAGAGACGGCCTCCTTTGTCTTGTAGACGAACGTGTCGGTCCGCAAATCCAGTTCGCGGATGCTTGGGGTCAAGCCTTGTCCCTCAACCACGTCCAGAACGAGCATCATAGACTTGAGGAGTCCAGCATTCAATACGGGACGCATTCTGACCGGCACCCGGTACCGGGCCGGATAGACGAGCAGTTCGGCGGGCGCGCCGGCCTTTGCGACAACCCTCAGTTCGGAAATCGCCGACAGCAGCCCTGGATCGGTGTCACGCAGCTCGGCCAGCGAGGCCAGCAATGGCGCGAAGGGCCCGTCGAGCCGCAGTCCATAGTGCAGATCGCGTATCTCGAGCCCCGACAGCACGGGCAGGTTCATGGAGTCTGGGTAGGTGCTGGCCGGAGCGAATACATAGCCCTCGCCATCGATGCAATGCGCCTCCATGCGTCCGGAGGCACCACGCGCATAGACCACGGCGAGCGGCAGCCGCTCGGAGACCGTTACCATGATCGCGTTCGGGAAACGCCGCTCCACATGGGCCGAGAATACGCGGGGATGCGCCCTGATGCCGGCCTCCAGCGCCCCGACATTGACGGTGAACAGGTGCGCCTTGCCGGCCAGGCCCGACCATGATTGCAGCTCGGCCGCTCCGAGCGTCGTCGAGCCACGCACCTCGAACCTGGTTATTTCCGTCGCCGGCAGGCCTACCGCCACGACCAGCACGATGAGCACCGCGGCGAGGCCTATGCCCAGTGCGATGAATTTGATCATATCGATCATGGCGGCTCCATCATGGGAGCGAGACTTCCGCACGCGAGCATCACCGCCGGGATTCCTGCCGACGCCAGCGATTCCCCGCTGGCTCATGGCGCGATCCCAGGCATAATCGCGCTCGGTGTAGGCCAGCTCAGACATCGGCAGCCACCCTTCCCTGGACAGACTCCAGTCCGACGCTTCGAGACACGTTGTACAGCAGGCCCGCACTCAAGGACACGGATATCAGCGACGATCCACCCGAAGAGAAGAAAGGCAGCGGAATGCCGGTCGCCGGCGCGGCTCCCGATACGACCATGATGTTGATCAGCATTTGTATGGCCAGGTAACAGGCCAGACCGAAGGCCAGGTGACGTCTGAAGGCATCCGGCGCCTCGAACGCGGTCTTGAAGGCGCGCCACAGGAAGAACGCCCACAGCGCCGCGAATGCCAGCACGCCGATGAAGCCAGTCTCTTCGGCCCAGGCCGCGAACACGAAGTCCGATTGCACCTCTGGAATGCTGCGAATCTTGAGTGTTCCCTGCCCCAGCCCCTTGCCCCAGAATCCGCCCGCGGCGATCGCCCGGATGGAGCCATTCACCTGATAGGAGAGATCGGCCGGATCATAGGCCGGCGCTATGAAGCCCAGCACGCGCTTGAGCCGGTAATCGCTGGTCAATACCGAGAGCGACACCAGCGGCAGACCGACCGATGCCAGTGCCACAAAGAAGACCACCGGCACCTCGGCTATCCAGAACATGACGATGCCCAGAATTCCAAGCAACAGCGCCGTAGAGAAGTCATTCTGCGCCAGGACAATCGCAACACCAAGCGCTACGACGAGGAGCGGCGGGAAGACGCCATTGACGACATCGGACAGCCGTTCCGCCTTCTTTGACAGGATATGCGCCAGGTACAGCACGACGACGGGCTTGAACAATTCGGATGGCTGGAACATCTGCCCGGCAAACCCGAACCAGCGCGATGCGCCATTCTTGGTTATGCCCAGCACCGGCATGAATGGCAGCACCAGCAGGAACAGCGTTCCCAGCACGATGACCCCCATCTGTCTGGATAGCCTGTCCAGCGAGACGAAGGCGCCGAACCCGAAGGCAAGCATCGAAGGCACCACCCAGAGCAGCTGCCGGTTCACGAAATATGATGGAGTCTTTCCGAGCGACAGGGCATACCCGTATGAGGCCGAATAGAGACCCGCCAGTCCGATGCCCAGAATGAGCAGCAGCGAAGCGAGCAAGGCGCTGTCGCCTCCGATCCTGCGGAGGGGTCGATCCATCGCGAATCCCGAAGTCATCGCCGCTCCCTACTGAATCTTCAATGTGGACAGCGCGACAATCGCGAAGAGCCCACCAAGAATCCAGAACCGCGTCACCACCTTGGTCTCCTTCCAGCCCGAAAGCTCGAAGTGGTGGTGCAGCGGAGCCATGCGAAAGATGCGCTTGCCCTTGGTTGCCTTGTAGTACAGGACCTGCAAGGCCACCGACCCTTCCTCCAGTATGAAGACTCCTCCGATTATGAATAGCAGCAGCTCTTTCTTTACGATCAGCGCAAGCACGGCAAGAACGCCGCCCAGGCTCAACGAGCCGACATCGCCCATGAATATCTCGGCCGGGTGCGCATTGAACCACAGGAAGCCGACGCAGGCGCCAAGCAGCGCCAGGCTGAAGACCGTCAGTTCGCCCGCACCCTTGATGAAGGGGATTCCGAGATAACTGGACCAATCGGGACGGCCCGTCAGATAGGTCAATATCGAGAAGGTAATGACTGCCATGATCACGAGCCCGGTGGCCAGTCCATCGAGTCCATCGGACAGGTTTACCGCATTCGACCAGCCAACGATGTATATGACGGCCAGTGGTATCCAGAAGAGGCCAAGATCGACGACCGGGTTCTTGAAGAATGGAACATACAGCTTGGTCATCTCCACCGTGGGATCGAAGTACAAGGCCAGAACCGCCGCGAGGGCGACCAGACCCTGCCCAAACAGCTTGGCCTTCGCAGAAATGCCGTCTGAGTTCTTGCGCCGTATCTTGAGCCAGTCATCCATGAAGCCGACGAGTCCGAACCCCAACATCGATCCGACGCATATCCAGGTATATCGGTTGGACAGATCGACCCACAGCAGCGTCGCGGCGGATACGGCTGCCAGAATGAGCAGGCCACCCATCGTCGGTGTTCCGGACTTGGTCAGGTGCGATTGCGGGCCATCAAGCCGTATGGACTGCCCGAGCTTCAATTGGCGCAGGCGCTCGATGATCACGGGGCCGAACAGAAATGCCAGCAGCAGCGCGGTCACCGCCGCATAGGCCGACCTGAATGTCAGATAGCGGAACACATTGAGCGGCGTAAAATATTTGACCAAAGGATAGATCCACTTGAGTATCACGAAGCCCTCCCGGTTCCTGCAAGCCGTTCGGTCAACCGCTCGAGCGCCATGGAGTGGCTCGCCTTGACCAGTACCAGATCTCCTGCCTTGACCACATCACAGGCGGCGCGCTCGAGGCTGTCATAGTCGTCGAAGTGCCTCGCGTCGATGCCAGGCGATGCCAGGCGCGCGGCCTCGTATGATTCGCGCGCTTCCTCGCCGAAGAACAGGGCAATATCCGCCCGGGACGCGGCGACAGCGGCTCCGATCCGGCGGTGGGCCGACACGCTCTCGGTCCCAAGTTCCTTCATTGACCCCAGCACATAGACACGGCGCTGCATACCTTCCACGGAGTCGCAGAACGATATCGCGGCGATGACGCTCTCGGCGTTGGCGTTGTAGCAATCATCGACAACCGTGTAATCGCCACGGATGATCGTGGTGCGGCCCGACAGCGGCGCGACCGATTCCAGACCGGCACGAATGGCAGACGCTTCGATTCCGTACAGCGAAGCCGCCCTGATCGCTCCGAGCGCGTTGAGCAGGTTATGAGCGCCGGGAAGCCGCAGTTGCGCCTCCTGCCCCTGATACCGTATCGCCCACCCATCGAGCCCAAGGTCGCGGGCGCCTTCGAAGCCATCGGTCGAGCGCGGCCCATAGGTGACGGCTCGGCCCTTGATGCCGGCCAGCAGCGTGTCGCGAAAATCGTCGTCTTCCCAGACTATCAGGGTCTGGCGACCATCGAAGCGAGAGGCTATCGCCTTCTTCTCATGGGCTATGGCGGCCCTGCTTCCGCCCAGCACCCCGATGTGTGCGGTACCGACATTGGTTATCAAGGCGCAGTCCGGCTCATAGATGCCGGCAAGCAGATCCATCTCGCCAGGCCTGTTGATGCCAAGCTCGAAGACGGCAGCCCGGTGCTCCTGCCGGATCAGGAACATCGATGCGGGCAGCCCGATGTCGGAATTGAGATTGCCGGGATTCTTGACGGTTGGCCTGGAGGCACCAACCATGGCGGCCAGCAGCTCCTTCGCACTGGTCTTGCCAGCGGAACCCGTTACGCCGAAACGCACCAGATCCTTGAAGGTGGCCCGCCAGGCGGTAGCCGCCCGCTGCAGTGCGGCAAGGGTATCGGTCGCCACGATGACGACACGATCAGAGCCCAGGAAGGCGGATCTACCGGGACCATTCCACCAGGAAGCCTCGACGAGGACGGCGACGGCGCCCGAGTCTGCCGCAGCGCGAGCATACTCGTGGCCATCAAACCGCTCGCCCTTGAGCGCAACGAACAGCGAACCGGGGCCGGCGCTCCGTGAATCGGTGTCGACGCGCCCGAATATGGCATCGCCTCCGTTCACGATCTGGCAACCGGCCGCATTCGCCATCCATCGAGCGCTGCAGGCCCCCTGAGTGCTAACCATCCTGTTTCTCCATCCCGGGCACCACCCGGATCCGCAATGTCGTCTTCGGGCTTACCGTACGGTAGCCCGGGTTTCCTGCCATCGACGCGTCCACCCTGGATCGCGACCTGGCCACCGCTATGTCAGCGAGCAGCCTTCTGTTCTCCTCCACCCAATCGGCCTGAACCGACTCGAGTCGTCGCAATTCGGCGCTGACCGCATAGAAGCGCGCCCCCTGGAACGCGGTCACAAACAGCATGCAGGGTACCGACAGAATGCACAGAGCCAGGACGAGTCGCTTCACTGGTTTGCCTTTCCCGGCGGTACCGCTGGCCCGCGATCATCGTCGCGTCCCTTCCACGGCCCTGGCTACCCTGAACTTCGCGCTTCTGGATGCCGGATTGGACGCGACCTCGTCTGCCGCCGGTTCTACCGGCTTCCTGGTCAGGATGGCAAGACCGCGCTCCGCCTCTCCTTCTGGTATCGGCGATTCGCGGTCTTCCATGAAGTAGGCTCGTTCGTGCCTGACTTCCATGGCCTTGAAGATGCGTTTGACGATGCGGTCTTCCAGAGAGTGAAAGCTGATGCAGCCCACCAGCCCCCCGGTCTCGAGGCAGGCAATGGCCGCAGACAGGCCGCGTTCGATACGGCCCAGTTCATCGTTGACGGCGATACGCAGCGCCTGGAACGCACGGGTCGCAGGGTGTATGCGCCCATAGCGCATCTTCTGCGGCACCGCCCCGCGGATGATCTCGGCGAGCCGGGCCGTCGACTCGATCCGCGAGGCCCGTCGCTCCCGCACGATTGCCTGGGCAATCCTGAACGCGAAGGGCTCCTCCCCATACTCACGCAGCACTCTGGCGAGCTCCTGCTCGTCAAGGTCGTTGATCAGGTCGGCGGCGGACCTCCCAGTTGAAGGATTCAGCCGCATGTCGAGGACCTCATCGGCCTGCAGACTGAATCCCCGCCCCGACTCGCGGAAATGGAACATTGAAACGCCAAAATCGAACAGCACCAGAGCGGGACGAGCGGCACCTGTGTCACCGGCATCGAGCCGCGACCGGTAGTCAATGAAGAATTGGTCAAAGAACGAGTTGACCAGCGCGACGCGGGGGGCGTACGGCTCCAGCCGCGCGCGGGCTATGGCCTGTACCTGCGCATCGGCATCGACACCGACCAGCCTGATTCCCGGGTACTTGTCCAGGAAAGCGGTCGCATGGCCAGCCAGACCGAGCGTGCCATCGATCATCAGGCAATCAGGCGCTGGTGGCACCAGCAATGCCAGAGTCTCCCTGAGCATGACGGGTACATGGCCGAAGCCGGTCTTGGGGTCGCTCATAGGTTCTGTATGTCCAATGATTCCGAGGCTGCGGCAAATTCCGCATCGGTAGCCTCTATCCATGCCTTGTATGAATCGGCATCCCATATCTCAAGGCGCTTCGTGATGCCCAGCACGATGCAATCCTTGGTCAGCCCGGCGTATTCGCGCAACGATTGCGGTACGGCCAGTCGCCCGGCCTTGTCTATCTCCACTTCCTGTGCCGGGGCGATGATACGGCGCTGGATGATGCGTGCCTGCTGGTGAAAGAGGCTGGTGGATGAGAACAGCTGCTCGGAGAGCGCATTCCAGCGCTCGGGCGTGAAGAGCCACAGACAGGCATCCACACCCTGGGTCACCACCAGGACGTTTCCCGGCAGGCCGGCGCGCAGCTTTGCAGGCAGGGAGAGGCGTCCTTTGTCGTCGAGGGTGTTCCTGAACTCGCCTGTTACCAGTTCCATGCCACTGATTCCCTTTTTCTCCCACTTTTTCCCACAATTCTCCTATATACTACCGTACCGGCGCCTATTGTCAACGGAATCAAGAGGACTACCTTACTCGACAGAATTATTTTTAGCGCAAAGCACTACACGTTCGTTAAGCACAGCCTGTGGAACGGGGTCGAAACGGGCAGATTCGGGGTCAAGGAGGTGTACGATCATGCCGACAGAAGGGTCCGGGCGTCGGCTTGCGCCTCCGGCACGAGCCGTATAGACTGCCAGGCCATGACAACAGAGACACGGTGGCTGGTCTATCCCGATGGTGACCGGCAGGAAACGGAACGACTCCTGCGCGTCGACGAGCTGGTCGACATGAATGGCTTCCCGCTGCCGCCACGGGCACCGGGAGCCAGAGTGATAGCCTATCGTGTGTACAAGATCAGGAGGGTTGAAGAACGTGGCCAGCTCGACATACTCCAGTATCTGGAACTGGTACCGGTCGCGGAACTATGATGCGGCGGCTGGCCGGAGCGGAGTGTCCGCTACGCCTGGAACACGTACAGGTCAGGCAATCGATGCACCGTCTGCATCGATAGCTGGCATATTGCTCGGGCTTCGGACTGAACCGTGAACTCCACATAGTGTGACAGCGGTTCGAATCCCGCCGGTGACGCGTTTATCGTGAAGGAGAAGGCCCGCGTCTCGCCGATCGACGATGCGCCAACCGGAAAAGGCCAGAACGTAAACGTCCCACCGGTATTGCTGACCAGCGGATATGGATTGAGCCAGTTCGAGTCCATCATCCTGACGAGACCATGGTCATCGTTCAGCGACACCTCGACAGAACTGATGGGCTCGAACGTCAGCCCATTGAAGAGCCTCCCCATGATTGGCCGCAGGTTGAATACCGGCCCATCGAACGAGCCATCGCATCCAGCACTGCCGGATGCATCACCGTCGCGCGTATGGTTGGGACGCGGAGCCGCGTTTATCCGCGCCCAGCCTTCCTTGACCAGCGACACGACATCGGCACCGCGCTGAAGCTTCTCCTGATAATCCTGTTCCGAGTAGGCGACACCGCGACCAGACAGCACATATTCCGGCTTCAGACGATTCAGTACGAAACAGGCTACATCCATACGGCACTGCCGGCACGTGCACCAGCTGCCGGTCGTTCCCTGTGCCTGCGCATCGAACAGCTCGTCCACGGTGCTCAGCACCAGATCTTCCATCAGGTTATGGATCTCCATGGGTCTTCCTCCGGCGCATTCACCGCCACGCGCATCGTACCTGCCCTATCAGTGTATGGATTTTATCGAGTTTCGCAAGCACCCTCACGAACCGGCAAGCAGCTCGGCGGCGGCCGCCGCGATCGTGCCGCGCCTCGCGCTGTCCGGATCGGCAAAGACCCGGAGCACCCGGAGCGAAGTAGCAAATGAACGCACAACATCAGGACCGAATACAGTAGAACTCGTCGAGAACGTCGCACCGGTATCGATGATCGGCAGATCCGACTCGAAGGAGATCGGTTCCGGCACATCGATGACGACCTCGACCGCCGAACCTGCTCGCGCCAGCTGCGACTCCATGCCTGACCGCGTCTCGAGGCTGACGGCCCTGGCGCAGGCGGGGTTTGCCGGATCGAAGGGCAGCTCCAGGCATGGCTTGAGCAGGGCGCCGTCGAAGACCGCCCGGATCAGGCCGCTCAGCCGGCCGCCCGCCATCAGGCCGTAGAACCCCTGATCATCGAGGCCATAGAGGTCGGTTGCGGCGATGACGCCCGAACGCAGCGATTCGACGACGGCCTTCTTGATCATCGCGGTGGCGGCCCGCACCGACTTGTGCCAGTAGACGGCGCGGTACATCTGGTACTTGGAAAACAGCACCGCCTCTACCGCCATGATGCCGCGGGCGCCGATTCCAGGACGCCCCGATGCGTCCAGCCCGAGGTGCTGCAGGGTAAAATCGACATCCTGCAGGCCGTAGGGCACGCCGCACGACCAGGCATCACGGTTCAGATAATCGAGCTTGTCCGGATCGAGCACGCCCGAGAGCAGTGACCGGAACAAGAGGAGCTGCTGCCGTGTATCCGGCTCGGGCGGCGGCAGTTCGGTATCGACGATTGCCGCGACGAATTCCGGGTCGGCACCGGCGGCGCGGACGGCACTGGCCAGCGGGCCGCGCACAACATCCGCGGTCAGGCTCTCGTGTTCGCGCAGCGGCAGTTCCTTCAGGGAGTGGGCGTAGGGGAAATGCCCGAGGTCATGGCACAAAGAGGCGACCAGAAAACCGCGGGCTCCCGCCGCATCGATGCACTCGATGGAGGCATGCGCGTCGATCGACTGCAGCACCCGTTTGGCCATCTCGAACACACCGATGGAATGCGCCCGACGGGTATGGGTGGCTCCGGGGTAGACGAGCTGCGCAGGGCCAAGCTGCATGATGCGTGACAGCTTGATGAACTCCGGACTCGTCAAGATGGCCTCGAAACTGGCCGGCATCATGATGTTCCGCCAGAGCGGATCGCGTATCGGCTCGCTGAACTCGATGTTCAGCCGTTCCCATAATGCAGCCATGCCAACCTCCGTGTATCCGATGACTAGCTTCCCCAGCCCGGTCAGCGATACTATACACCATTATGTCAGTCACGCCAGCTCGACACGATACCATATGGTTCAAACACGCGTGCCGCGTCGCGATGATAGCCTTTCCCGGCATCATGCTGGCCTGCAGTCGGGCGCCCGGCCCCGCGGCTGCACCGGCACCGGCTGCCACGACACAGGCGGTGACCGAGGCGCCGGGAACGGCGCTGCCAGAGAGCAAGCCTCCGATAGCCATGAAGCCCGTAGCCAGGACCGCACCGGCGATCAAGGCTCCCGTGGCCCAGAGCCTTGCCGGCATCGATCGGCACCTGGCGTACCGTCCGTTCCAGACGATCGACGCGGGTGATTTCGTCCTGGGCCAGCTCGTCGATCGATCGAATGATCCATCGCTCGACACTATCCTCGATGCGACGGCGGCGGCGCTGATCAAGGGCACACTCCCCTATGACCGGCTCGATGCAGACACCGCGACAGTGGCCAGGGCGCTCTACGAGCCACTGCTCCGGGACGCCCCACCGATCATGTCCGTGCGATTCGCCCGGCGGCAGCCGGTACCCGGAGGTGGCGTCGCGATCGGCATCAGGATACTGGCGGGCACGCCGCAGCACTCGGCCCAGGGCCTGCTCCTGGCCGATCAGGGCGCCGGTGGGGCCTGGACGATCGACCATCTGGAACTCGATATCGAGGCCCTGAAGACGGATCGCGTACGGGAGCACCCTTGGGACCCATACGATACGTCCGGGCCATGAAGAGCCCGCGATGACGCCTCGCGGCGAACGCTGGGCAAGAAAATCGTCGCGCAGCGCGGCAGACTGTAATCGGAGGTTCATGGTCGATGGCAATTCAGGTAAAGGCGATAGAACGGGAATTCCTGCTGGCGACGGCGATGCGCGAACGCACACCGGTAACCATGCTCGCCGGCGGAGGCGAATGGTCATGCCGGATCGTGTCGGTAACCGGCGCCTCCGTCTCGTTTTCCCACGACATACCGCTCTCGTTGCTTGGCAAGGGATCCAGCTATGACTTCCGGTACAACGTCCGTGGCCAGACCATAGCGTTCAAGGCGACAATCATCGAGCCTGGGGACAAGCGCTTTGCCATAGCCATGCCGGAGAAGGTGTACAAGAATCTGAGCAGACGCTATGTACGATTGCCACCACCGGGAGATCTGGCCGCATCGTTCCAGTTTGAAGGCGAGCGCTACGATCTCGACTTCCCGGCGACAAGCGCGTTCGTGCCGGCGATGGAGCCCGAAACCTCATCGAACTTCGACCCCGGCGACCTGCGGGGCTTGATGGCCGAGTTCGAGAGCCAGGCGCTTGCGATTGCGAGCGACCGCGGCATCGTCATGTTCAAGGATCGCAAGCCGGAGCGCATCGAAGAACGGCTCTGTTCCGCTACGGGCCGATGCTTCTACCTGCCAACGGCCATGGCCGGTATTCCGCGCAGCGACCCCTTCGCTGACCGGGCCATCCTGACTCGTGAAGATTTTATCACACACTTCGTCGATGGAGGCCTGGAGCCGGCATTTGCCGAAGACGAGGTAGTGCGTTTCGAGCGCTCGATGCGGACAGACGGCATCCTGTCGGAACTGATCGTGCCGATACTGTTCCAGAATTACGCCATCGGATATGCGACCCTGGTCAACAGGCAGGCGGGCAAGGCTCCGTTTGGCCTTGAGACCGTGGAGAAATTCATGGCCTTTGCCAGGATATTCGCCTGGTCGCTCAAGGTGCATGGCTATTTCAAGGATGCCCCGCGACTCGACAAGACCTATGGAACGCAGGTGGTCGATGTGTCCGCAGGAGGGTTGCTGTTCGTCTGCCAGGACGCAAAGCTGATACAGGCCCTGAAGGCCGGTTCGCCGGTCAGCGTTCGGCTGGAGGCCAGAAGACGGGTCACCAACGCGAGCGGCATCATCAGGCGCCACTATGTCGGCATGGACGAGGGCTATTTCGGCATCGAGTTCAGCGCGATGGAACCGGAGGATTTCAGGTTTCTGTTCGAGTACCTGTATGGCAGGCCGTTCACCGATGATGACGCGGAAACCGTCGAAGGTATCCGCATCCATTCACCCTGACGGGAGACTCAGGTAATCGCGTGCTTCTTCTGGGGATACTTCTTCAGCATCGCGACCGCGTTTCTGGCGTCATTGAAGACGAACCCGCCGTTCCAGTATTCCAGGGCCGCAAACAGGGCGTTGCCGCCGTCATTGTCGTCGCTCTTCGCGGTACGGAATGACACAAAATCCGCGAGCTTCTCGAAGTCCTGGGCGGACAGGATCTCCAGCCGCTTGCGGTTGAAGTCGTTCCATTGCTCGAGATCCTTGAATCCCGGGCCCTCATCCTGCACGATGAGATGTGCATGGGTCGAGTCGAACGAGTACCAGACCTTGACCTTCTTGGTCAGGTCACACTGGTTGCCATGCTTGACGGCATTCTTGATCACTTCGCTGATCTGCTGCTCCAGCAGGTTGATCTCCTTGATCTCGAGCGGAGCGGACTGGACAATCAACAGCGTAAAATACCGGATCTGGCGGTAATCCGATGGAAATTCCTTGAACAGCATGCCGGTCTTGTCAAAGAGAGGGCTATTCTCGTTGACCCTGATTTCCTTGATATCGCTCAGGTAGGTCTTGTCTGACATCGGTGGCTCTCCTACTCTTCCATCTGAAGAATGGCTTCTTCGATGCTATTGGTAATCGGGAAGTAACCCATCAGCTTGGTCAGTTCTATGACCTTCTTCACGGAACCATGGATGTTCGTGATGATGAGTCGGAAATTCATCTTCTTGATGGTCGAGCAGATGTAGATAAGCGCACCGATTCCGCTCGAGTCGATATAGTCCACATTCTCCAGATTGATGATGAAATGCTCTACCTTCTTCTCGAGCATCTTCATTACCAGCTCCTTGAGCTTGTATGAATTATAGAGATCCATCTCCCCATTCACATCGATTATGTAATTATTGCCATTCTTCCTTATCTTGAGTTCCATGCATCCGCCCCTTTCCGCTACAGTTTCATCTTGAACACCAGCACCGTTTGATCATCGTGCTGGCGAGCGGTTCCAATGAATTTCGACACTTCCTGCTTTATCCGGCCAGCTATATCCTTGGGTGACAGGTCCTTGTGGCGCGCTATCAGCTGGCTGAGATTCTTGCGCCCGAATTGCTTGCCCTGCTCGTTCAGCACCTCGACGATGCCGTCGGTATACAGCACGGCAATGTCGCCATCATACAGCCTGAGGGCCTTTCGCTGATAGGTTGTGGCGCGCTCCACTCCTATGGGCACACTCTTCATCTCTATGGTTTCTACCATATCGCTGGCCCGGCGGTAAATGAGCAATGGCTGGTGCGACGCGTTGGCGTATTCAAGCTCGCCTGAGACGAGGTTGATGGCTATCAGCCCAAGAGTCGCATAGTGATCCATGTCGATCTTGCCGGCGATGCCCTTGTTTACCCAGTCGAGCACGGTTGCCATGTCCCGATTGGTGTTGGTCACAAGATGCAGGATGGACCGGATCATGACCATGATCAACGCGGCTGACACGCCCTTGCCGGCGACATCGCCTATCACGCCGACGAGCTTGTCCTCGCGGGTGCGTATCAGGTCGTAGTAGTCGCCCGAGACGCCGCGCGCCGGGGATGAATAGGCCCCTATCGCAAGGCTCTGGAACTGCGGCAGTTTCTTCGGGATGATGGTCCGCTGGATCTCTGCGGCAATGCCGGCGGTCTGTTCTATGCTGTTGCGCTCGTTGGCCTCGAGGAACGAGAAGAAATTGCTGACCGCCAGCGTGCCGAAGTTGGCCAGCAGCTTCAGCCTGTCGAAATCAGCCTCTCCGAACGGCGTACCGGGCCGGCTCCTGGAGACGGCGGAGACGCCAATGATCTTGTCCTCAACCATCAGCGGTACGGCCATGAAGGATGACAGCCTTAGAAAATCCTCGTCGCCATTGCCGGGGAAGCGCCCATCGGCGGCCACATCGGGGGCGTACATGTTCTTGCCGGTCTTGGCCACCTCGCCGAGTACCGTCTCTCCGAGTCGGAACTGGGCATGCCGCATGAAGGATTCGACCCGATTCTGCTTGCGTGGCAGGCTTTCGGGCAATAGAAACGGCGGTGGAAAACCGCCAGACAGGGCCTTGGCTATGATCACATCGTCGAACTCGTCAACCAGATAGATGGAACCGCCATCGGCGCCCGTCTCCTCGACAATGACGTCATTCATGCTCGCTATGACGTCCTCCGTAGAGAAGCTGCCCTTGAGCACGGTTCCGACCCGGAACGACAGGTTGTAGAGCGAGTCGATGGCGGCTTCGTAGTACGAAACGGCGGCCAGGGTCTGCTGGTCAAGGAGGTTCATGCCGACCAACCCGGCGGCGACAAGCCAGCCATACGAGACGGGTACGACCAGCGCCTCGAAGCTGGCGGCCCCATGGCCAAGCACCAGGGCCAGTACCGAATACACCATCAGCACCGCAGCAGCGAAGGCCCAGGAGTCGGATACGATGTGGTGGCTGCCATGCTCGGCATCCCTGCTGTTGAAGACGCCCAGCAGCGCAAGGCTGGCCGCGTCGGCAACCAGCAGCGCTCCGACACTCCACCCGGGAATTGCGGCAATCCGGCCGAATATCGTCGCGACATACAGACCGGCAACCGCGATGTTGACAACCATAGCCGCGATCAGGGGAATTCTGGATCTCTTGAATGGAGCGAGAAAGATGAAGAGGGCAAAGCCAAAATAGAAGATGTCTGAAAGATTCTGCAACTCTGCGATGGGGAACAGCGCCACCAGGATGTCGCGTATGACCAGGAGTCCGATCGTCGCGATGAAGGCCGCGGCCTGCCCCTCGGTATCCTTGCGGCGAACGATCAAGAAGACTGCCGTGGCGCACGCAAGAACCAGAAGCCTGGCAAGAAGCGGCGATGCTAGTAGCTGGCTGAACGAAATCGCTGTCATGGGTTTCCCTTGAGGTTATGATCGGACCGGAAGGATGCGGAGTCGCCCACCACCGCTTCTGGGCAAGTGTAGCATGGCAAAAAAAATAACGTCAAGCAAAAAGGGGATCCAGGCCAGGATTTCAACGAACTGCTTCCAGAGAGCAGATGCATCGGCTATACTGGGCGCAAGCCCGGCATGGTGTACAGAGGATGGTTCGATGGTCTATTGCTGCATAACGATCGACTTTCTATCCCAATTGGAGCGCGCCGGGGTCGGCGAAGTTGCTTCGTTCGTTCATTCGCTCGAAATTGCCGCCACATCCTTTGGCGCGCGAATCGGCGGCAGGAAGAATCCCATGGTCGTCGAATTCAGGCTCGAAGGAGCCTTCGATGGCCTGCAGACGGCAGAATCACTGCGCCGGATCCACCGTGCCGTCACCGAGGGTCAGCGTTTCCTCCGCGGCGCAAGCATGGCAATTCATGAAGCCGGTACCGAAGAAGAGGCGCTCGCCTTTGCCACGACGGCCCGATACCGACAGACGGAACCCTATGGCTGCACCTTCAGTACCGAGGCGATGGCTGCGCTCTCCTCCTGGTTCTCGTTTTCTACAGGTGACTGGGTCGACCCAAGCTATGCGGCGATGCTTGCCGGCATCGAGGTACGACACCTCGCCGACAGACCCAGGCTGTTGCAGACCGCAGCCAAGGCGGTCGCCCAGTCGGCACAGGATGGTCCGCGGCTCATACACCTCGAGGCCGGGCCTGGCATCAGGTTTGTCGCCGATGTCGCCCGCGCGGTGGCGAAACCGGACCAGCCCATCCTTGTTGTCGACGGAACAGCGACGCGCTCGTTGCCCTTCTCTCCCCTCATCGAGGCGATAGCCCAGCTTCCTGCCGGCGATGAAGCCGTTTCGTCACCGGATCATGACGAGTCGGCCTTCCGGTACCTGCTGGCATCGGCATACGCGGGTGGCGCACCCGGATCGATGATCAAGGGTTGCGAATCATACCTGCAGCACCGGCTCGACCAGTTCGGCACCCAGGGTGGACTGGTCGTCATGAACGCTCCCGAGTCCATGTCCGCCGAGGCGATGAGCCTTCTGGCCGAACGGCTACGCTCAGGCCTGGGAGCGGAGCGCTACCTTTCCATCGCGGCAGGGCCGATCCCCGAGCCCCTTGCCGGCACCTGGGCGGCCCGCGTGCCGCTCGGGGTTGCCGACTCAGATGATCGCAGGGCTCTCGTCGATGGCGTGCTGGCCAGCACCAAGGGTCGGGTTCGCGAGGTGGCCTCCGTTCGCTTCTCCGCGGTCGCCGGATCCAGCATCGAAGTCGCATCCGTAGATTTTGCATCTGCGGATGCCGGCACGGCGGCGATGCTCGAATTGCTGCCTCGCGAGGCCGCCCTGTACCTGTATGCGCTCCTGGCGGCAGAGCATGAGCTGTCGCCGGCCGAGTTCTCCGAATTCATGGGCGGCATGGGACTGCGGCCCCAGGGCGAGACCCTGATACTCGGGTTGCTCTCCGATGCGGGCCTCGTTGCCCCGGATCCCGGGCATGACTGGCTTGCGCCCTTGCCGCCGACACCGGTGGCGGCCGCGATAGGAGCAGCGCTCTCGGAGATGATACGGCAGCGCCTGCTGGCCTACCTGATAGGCCTCTATACGCGCGGCCGAATCAAGCCGAGCCTGGGCTTTCTGCGGCATGTCGGAGAGCGCCAGGATAACGAGCGGCTGCTGTTCGATTGCGTATTCGCCGATGTGCTCAGGCCAGACGGCACGCGCACCGCGGATACGACGTTCCTTTCCACATCGACGGTTACGATCCATCGTTTCTGGACCGCGCTGGTTGCCGGTGATCGATCCGCCTGTGAGTCGGTCGTAGCCAGCATCGAAGAACGGATCGTCGGCCCCAGAGCCAGGGCGGTGCGCGCCCTGATCAGATCGGAGTTCGCATATGCGGCAGGTGATGCCGAGAAGGCATCGAAAGGCGCCAGGGAAGCGATGCTGGAGCTCGGCAAGCATGCGCCGCCAAAACTGGAGGCACGGTCGCAACGCATGATGGGGCTCGCATCGCTGGCCATGGACAAGCATGCGGAAGCCACCGACTACCTGACCAACGCACAGGAGTTGGCGGAAGGCTGCGGCGATGAGTACGAGCGGATGATGGCTGCGTACGCCAAGGCGGTTGTCGAGTTTGTGTCTGGTGGACTCGTCAGATCGGCACAGGCCGCCGGGTGCGCGACCGTTTCGGCGATCAGGCTGTTCAGGATGGACATGCTGACGGCGATCGACGCGCTGGGCGGCCGGATCGACCTGGAGCTGGGCCTGTACGATGACGCCGTGCGGCGCTTTGCCATGCTGGGTGATCGGGCCGCCCGCTATGGCATTCGTGGTGCGGAGCGACGCGCGACCATATGGCGGGCTCGTGCGCTGGCCTATGCAGGTGAATTCGACGAGGCGGCCACGCTGCTGGAACTGGCGGCCGAGGACCCTGAGGCACGCGTATTCAGGGGCGAACTCGAAATCCTGCGCGGTCGCCCGCGGGAGGCACGAACCTGGCTGGACGAGCCGGCCGAGCCGGTCATGAGACCTTTTGGCCCCCCCGATTCGATCGATTGGTCAAGCCTCTTCTCCGAAATCGAAGGCAGGTCGATACGGTTCGAATCGGCGGACGCGCCGCTGGCAGAGCTGCGATCGGCGCTCGGGCTGTTCGCCCGCGGGCTCGACGAGCGCGACCCGCACTGCGCCGTCGCGTTGCATGATCTGACCAGGGCCGACCGCGGCTCGCGCATCAACCCGGCCATCGGCACCTATAGCTTCTTCTGCTACCTGCTCGAGGAACGCCTGCCCGAACCACCCATCGACAAGCAGACCGTGCTGTCGCGTGCATTCAAGACACTGCAGCAGCGCGCCGGTCGCATAGAAGATCGAGCCCAGCGCGCCTTCTATATGGAAAAGAACGCATGGAACAAACGCCTGCTCGAGGCCGCAAGGACGCACAAATTCATATGAACGGTCAGACAACGAGCCTCGATGCGGCATGCTACCATGCCGCCCCCGGATTCATGGACCATCTTGAGCTGGAATTGCCTGAGGCCTACCGCCGCGATGGAGACATCATGACGGTGATGGGGCCGCTGCGGCAGGCCTACTGGATCAGGAACATCTGGAAGTCCCCATTCATGGCGGAATTCGACTCGATATCGGAGGCAGGCAGGCTGTTGCGCTCCATACAGCGCAACTGGGCGCCCTATCCCGCCAGGCTGGCCCGCAGGACCATGCTGATAGCCGATGCGCTGCCGCCGCTGCCAGTCAAGCCGAAACCCTTTCCATGTACTGTCCCGGCATCACCGATGGGCGCGTTCATGCTTCTCGACGAGCACACGCTGATGGCCTCGGCCGAATGCGCCAGCCCATGGCCCAACGGCGAGTTCGAGTTCGTGGAGGACAAGGAAGGCCCGCCCAGCCGTGCCTACCGTAAACTCTGGGAAGCCTTGATGATGTCCGGCGCACTGCCTGGTCCGGGCCAGCGCTGCGTCGACGCGGGAGCCTGCCCCGGCGGCTGGACCTGGGCGCTTGCCGGCCTCGGCGCCGAGGTGCTGGCCATAGACCGGGCACCCATCGACGACCGGGTCGCCGCGATGCCTGGCGTTACCTTCTTGAAACACAATGCCTTTACGCTCAAACCGCAGGATGTCGGCCCGGTGGACTGGCTCTGCTCGGATGTCATATGCTATCCACCGGCGCTCTATGAATGGGTATCACTGTGGCTGGAGTCGGGACTGGCGCGCAACTTCATATGCACGATCAAGATGCAGGGCGGTGAGTGGGACCAGACGACGGTCCGGCAATTTGCCGACATTCCCGGCTCGCGCGTGATGCATCTCTGGCACAACAAGCACGAGCTGACCTGGATGCTGGTCAGAGATGCCATTACTGGCGCCTGAACGCCTAATTCCCAAGCAGGACCGTCGAGAACCACGGCACGTAGGTGATGATGGCCAGAATGCCCAGCTGTATCAGCAGGAACGGCAGTACGTCACGATAGATGCGCAACACCGGCTTCTTGAAGGCATAGCTGGCAAGGAACAGGTTCATGCCGACCGGGGGCGTCAGGAAGCCTATGCTCAGGTTCGATATGAATATGACCGCCAGGTGCACTGGATGGATGCCGAAGACCGCGCCTAGCGGTATGACCAGTGGCGAGACGACCAGAACGGCCGAGAAGATGTCCATCAGGCAACCGACGACGAGCAGTCCCAGATTGAGCAGCGCCAGGAATGCCAGCCGTGAGTGAATGGTCTCGGTTATCCATGTGGTGAAGCGTTCAGGCAATCCCGAATCGATGATGAAGAAGGACAGGCCGCGGGCCACAACCAGGATGATCAGCGCACCGCCGACCACCGACAATCCCCGCTCGAGTGTCTTGAAGAGTCCGGCCGTCTTCAGCTCCCGCTTGATCCAGACCTCGACCACCACAAGATACAGCAGCGTCACGCCACCAATCTCGGTCAGGCTCGCCGTACCCGAGAAATAGAGCAATGCAATGATGACCGGTACAAGCAACTCGAGAGCCGCGGGTTTCAGCGACGCGGCTGCGGCCTTGGCATCGAAGGTCCGCGCCTGGTGCCCCTGTCGCAAGGCCGTTATGACACCGACGGCACACATCGCGACAACGAACAGGAAACCAGGTACCAGGCTGCCCAGGAACATCTGCGTAACATCGAAGCCCGCCCCGGACTGAGTCTGGAACTGGGCGTTGACCGCGTAGAGTATAACGGCGATGCTCGGGGGAAAGAGGAGCCCCAGGCTCGCACTCGACGTCAGCAAGCCATGAGAAAACGACTCGCTGTTGCTACCCGACTCGACCAGAATGTAGGACAGGATGCCACCGAGAGCCAGGATCGTTACGCCGTTGGCACCGGTAAATGTAGTAAAGAAGGTGCAGACCAGTATCGCGGCGATCGCCTCGCCACCTGGAACCCAGCCGAACAGCTCGCGGAATACCGCGACCAGCCGCTTGCCCGATCCCGATTCCGAGAGCAGGATGCCGACCAGCGTGAAGAGCGGAATCGCCGCGACCGAGGTGCCCTTGAGCAGGTTGTATGCCTCGCTCGGCAACAGCTCGATCGGTGAACCCGAAGCGAGCATCAGCACCAGCGCGATGCCGCCAAGAGCGACATAGAGCGGCGCGCCAGCGAACGCTGCCAGACCGATGCCGAGGCAGAGCGGCCAGGTCAGCGAGAAGGTCATGGTCTGGACGGCAATCGCCGCCGCATCGAGCATCACGGGAGCCGCGATCTGAAAATGCTGCAGGAACGCCACGATGGCGGGTGCCCCCAACCAGGTTCCCATGACCACGCCTGCCACCGCCGCCGCGCGCTCCCATCCGGCGGCACGTCGGACCACAAACGCGGCTATGAGCATGAACCCCAGCGGCATGACCACGACAAAGGCCTGAATCGGCAGACCGAGCAGCGTAACGCTAGGCTCGAATCCATTGACGACGAGCGACATGGAGGCCCAGAACATCGCCGCGGGTACGGCCGCGGTCACCAGCGCCGCATACGACCGCAGGGCGGTGGCGACAGGCCGGGAACCCCGTGGCCCCGCGGTCAGGCTCAGATGGTGCCCATCCCGCGTCGTCATCACCGCGGACAGGAAGGTCAAGGCCAGCAAGCCCTGTTCCGATATCTTGATCGCCCCGGGCAGGCCAAACCAGAAGAGCTTGACCAGAATCATGTCCACGAGCGGCACCAGAGCCAGCATCGCCAGCGCAACCAGCGCGGCGACCCGCAGTACCAGGTTGAAGGCCTGTCCACCCCACCGGGCGGCAGTTGTCACGGCGTCGTCCTTACCGCACCCAGGGCCTTGTCCAGCTGCGTGAGCACCTCGCGCGAGAACAACTCCGGGAAGAGGTCCTTGCGCTCCTGCGCGTACAGGGCCTGCCACTCCCGCTCGTCATCGGCCGAAACCTGTGGAACGCGCAGGCCATCACGGGTCATCGACGCAAGCGCCTCGGTCTCCAGCCGGTCGGTGTCGGCGCTGATCTGGGCGCCCATCTTCTCGGCTGCTGCGATCAGTGCCGGCTTGATGTCGCTGGGTACGCGCGACCAGCTCTCCCTGGAGAAGAGCACCACACCGAAGAATGGCGCCACATGGAACGACGAGGCGTCGGTGATGGTCTTGCGGAACTGCGACCAGAGCGTCGCGACGAAGATCGGGCTGGTATAGAAGGCATCGAGCCCGTTCGAGTTGAGCAACAGCACGATCGATCCCAGATCGGCGTTGACCGTCCTGACCCCTTCCGACTTGAAGATGCGGGCTATCTTCTCCTGGTCCGCCCCGACCGCTATCCTCAGCCTCCTGAGGTCGGCCGGCTTCTGCACTGGCTGATTCGAGAAGAAGCGTATCCAGCCAGCCTTGTTCATCGTGACCAGCTCGAACCGGTCGGATATCCTGGAACGTATCAGCGGCACGAACGACGCGAGCACCGTGTCGAATTCCTTCTCGTTCTTGATGACCGACGGCATGCTGAGGACCAGTGAATCGGGGTATATCGTTGCGAGTCCGGTGGCGGTCAGAATCGCTCCATCAATGGAGAAATGCATCTTCTGGAGTATGTCGTCTTCCGAAGCGTTGCGGATGCTCTGCGGAAAGGTAAGCCTGACGCGCCCGCCCGAGATCGTTGACCATTCGGCCGCCAGCTTCTTGAGGCCAAGGTCCCAGGGGCTGTTGACGGGTACATTGGCGGCGAAGCGCAACGTGACGACCTGTGCTCCGGCAAGGACAGGCGCAAAGGCGAGCAGCAGCGCAAGCGCGAGCGGCGAAACGGTCGATCGTGGTGAGCGTATCATGGGGTACCTGCCTCTGGTGGTAGTATCTCAAAGTAATCCGATGCCCTGTCAAGCAGAAAGCGTGCCTTGCGCCGCGCAAGGACATTCATGAGCGTCATGTCGGACGATGCAGGCGTGGCCGCGGTAACCGCGATCGCCTGGTTCAGCGACGACTGGAACCCGGTATAATCGGCGGCCGGCACGCTGACGGCCAGCGCGTGGGAGACATATATCGAAGCCCCTGCCCCTTTGGATGCCGCCAGGGCGGCTGCATATTCGCGCTCTGCCCGCCCCGGGTCGCCGCCCAGCGTTGGAGGCGCGGATGCGAACCACGAGAAGGCGAGCTCGTGGAGGGCACCCTGGTTGTAGTCAGGATCGAGGATGAGGGCCCGGTCAAGGAGGACCAGCGCGTCGCCAACCATTGCGGCATTGTCGAAGTCAAGCGGCGAGTCGGCGAAGCCGGCCAGAATCGACGCGGTCGTCCAGTAGAGCAGCGGCACGTCCGCCTTGCCGAACCGCGAGACGCCTGCCGCTACTGGCATGGCCTTCGATGCCGACAGGGCTCCTGCTCCCCTGGCCTGCATGAACACTCCAGGCGCCTTGCGGCGCACGAGCGGCACGAGTATCGCCGAGGCCCGCGAATACAGCGCACCGGCCCGGGTCATCAGCTCGAGCCTGTCATCGTAGCGCTCGTCCGGCAGCAGGAACGCCTGTCCGTCAAGGAAGGCACTCGCATACATGACATAGAGCGAAGCGGTGGTCACCGCATTGGAGACATTGCCAGGATCACCAGCAAGCAGCGCCTCGCTGGCCTTGATGAAGGTGGGCAAGGCCTGTCCGGCCAGTTCCGGGTCGCTCTCCTTCAGAAATGAACCGGTCAGGTTCGTCGCCAGGCTGTTGAGCAGGCACGAACTGACCATCAGGCCGACCAAGGTCACCATGACGGTGGAACGAAGCTTCATGAAAGCATTGTGCCGTCGCCATCCCGATTTGTCAAACCAGGCTGCATGCGCACTTGGCTCGTGGCGACAACCGCCGCCGACCGGATCATTCGTCGGCAGAGGGCGCGAACATCTTGTGCATCGTGGCCCAGGCGTCAGCCTGTTCCTCTTCGGTCAGCGGTGCCTCGTCCTCGCGCCAGAGCACGAGCTCCTGGGGAATCTCCTCCAGAAACGGCGATGGCACACAGTCAACCGGCATCGAATTGCGACGCCGTCGCTTGCAGGCGGTGATCAACAGGCGCTTGCGTGCCCTGGTTATTGCCACATAGAACAGGCGCCGCTCCTCTTCGATGTTGCCGTCACCTTCCTCGAGTGAACGCGCGTGAGGAATCAGCCCTTCCTCGCAGCCGGCGACGAACACAACATCGAATTCGAGCCCCTTGGCGGCGTGGATCGTCATCAGATTGACCTTGCCGGAGTCGTCCTCTTCCTGATCGTCGCGGGTGATGAGGGATATGCGGTTGAGCCAGGCAAACAGGCTCGGGTCAAGGTTGTCGGGATCCTGCTCCCAGGTCTCGATGCCCTTGATCAGGCTCTCGACATTGAGGAATTTCCACTTGGCGGCCTTGTCGTTGTGCTGGTTCTCGGATACCAGGTAGCCCCAGTAATCGATCGTGTCGACCAGCTTCCTGACCTTGGCGGCGAGGTTGCGCCTTCCCAGCAGCTCCTCGCGCTCATACTCCAGCAGGGTCAGGAATGAATCGACATCCTGCCTGAGGCGCTCCGGAAAATCGATGGAATGATCGGTGCGGACCAGCTGCATCGCGCCGCGCGTGGAACAGCCATGGTGCTTGGCTATGACGGTCAGCATTTCCTGGGCTCGACGGCCGATGCCGCGGCGGGGCACGTTGGCTATCCGTATCAGGTTGATGTCGTCGTCGGGATTGGCTATCACGCGCAGATACGAGATGATGTCCTTTATTTCCTTGCGTTGAAAGAAACTCGTGCCACCGGAGACCTTGTATGGCAGGTCGGCGGCCAGGAAGGCCTCTTCCAGATGGCGGGTCAGGTTATTGGTCCTGATCAGCACGCCAAACTGGTCATAGCGCAGGTGTTCCTTGAGCTTGATCTCCTTGATCGCGCGCGCTATGAACTCGCCTTCCTCGATCTCGCTTTCCGGCGCGTACACCTCGATCTGGGCGCCGCCTTCATTGGGACTCTTCAGATCCTTTTCCTTGCGATTCGAGTTGTTCTGTATCACGCTGTTCGCGGCATCCAGGATCGTCGTCGTCGAGCGGTAATTCCTGTAGAGCGTAACCTCCGTGCGCGCCGGCCAGTCACGCTCGAAGTTGGTGATGTTCTCGAAGTTGGCGCCACGCCACGAATAGATGGACTGGTCATCGTCTCCCACCACGCATATGTTGTCGCGCGACAGCAGGCGCATCAGCCGGTACTGCTGGGTGGACGTGTCCTGGAACTCGTCGATCATGATATAGCGGTAGTGGTTGCGATATTCCTCCCTGGCTTCCGGGAACGTCTCGAATATCGCTATCGGCAGCCCGATCAGGTCATCAAAGTCGACCGAATTGTATGCCTTGAGCGCGGCCTGGTACTCGTCATATACCTTCTCGTAGCCGTCGACGGCACCATCCCAGTTCTTGCGCCCGGTCTTCACATCGGAGAAGACGATACCCGCCTTCTGCGCATCGAATACCTCCGGGGTAAAACCGACCTCCCGCGCGCAATCCTTGATCAGCTGATAACGGTCGACCTCATCGTATATAGAGAAATTGTCGCGCCATCCCAGGCGGTGTATCTCCTTGCGAAGTATCTTGACGCCGAATGAATGGAACGTGCTGACGGTCAGGTTCTGGAGCTTCTTGCCGGTCACCGACTTGACGCGTTCTGCCATCTCCCTGGCTGCCTTGTTGGTGAAGGTGAGCGCGAGTATGGCCGACTGTGGTATGCCGTGGTCGAGCATGTAGGCGGTGCGGTAGGTGATGACCCGCGTCTTGCCTGATCCGGCGCCGGCGATGATCAGCACCGGTCCCTCGATCGCGGTAACGGCGGCGAATTGTTCCGGGTTGAGTTCTGCTTCGTAATTCAGGTGCATCGTGGTCCTATGCGCGCTTCAGGAATATCGACAGGGCACCGATGCCAAGACCGATGACGGCAGACACGATCAGCCCCGCCAGCACGACGCCCGCCGCGACGGCCAGCATCGTCTTCTTCCTGTCCATCCCGAGTATCCAGGCGCCAAGCGTGCCGGTCCAGGCACCGGTGACCGGCAGCGGAATGGCGACGAACAGCATGATGCCCCAATAGCCATACCGCTCCACCTTTTCGTGGACCTTGGCGCGGGCACCGGCCACGAAACGATCGAAGCTGCGCGCATAGAACGACCATCGATACAGCAGCCGGTGCAAGGTCTCGAGAAAGATGAGTGCCACCGGCCCGACCAGTGCATTGCAGGCGATGGCCAGGCCCGCCGCCTGCAGCAGGGGCACGCCGCGCGCCACGGCAAACGGGATCGCGCCTCGCAGCTCCGATATGGGCAAAAAGGCCAGGATGACAGTACCGACGATGGTGGAGAGGCTCATGAGGCGGGAGTATAGCCGCAAGCCATGTCTTCAATCAACGACAAGGCCGCCCCCCCGATCGGGAGGCGGCCTCACATAATCAACCAGCAGGCACTGGTCAGTCTTCTTCGGCTTCCTGGATCCTGAACGCGGCGGCGGCCTTGGCCACATCCTCGGCGATCTTGCCGCCGATTGGCGCATAGTGGTCGAATTCCACTTCGAAGCTGCCGGTTCCGCTTGTCATCGCCTTCAGATCGATCGAGTAGCGCAGCAGCTCGGCGTGCGGCACCTCGGCCTTGATCTCGACGATGCCGCCGCCCAGCGGCTCCTGGCCGGAGATGCGGCCGCGCCGGCTCGACAGGTCGGACATCACGTCGCCCAGGTACTTCTCATCGACGAAGACCATCAACCGCATGACCGGCTCCAGCAGCGTCGGACCGGCGTTCTTGCTGGCTTCCCTGAAGGCTCCACGCGCCGCCAGCTTGAAGGCCATTTCGGATGAGTCGACCGGGTGTTCCTTGCCATCAGTCAGCATCGACTTGACATCGACCACCGGATAGCCGGCGACGGTACCGAACTCCATCGCCTGGTGGATGCCCTTCTCTATGCCAGGTATGAAACCCTTGGATACCGATCCGCCAAAGACCTTGTTCTCGAACTGGTACCCAGTGCCGCGCGGAAGCGGTTCTATCTCCATTACCACGCGGGCATACTGGCCATGACCGCCCGTCTGCTTCTTGTGCGTGTATTCGCCGCCGGCATGTTTTGTAATGGTCTCGCGGTACGCGACCCTCGGTACGCGTGTCTCGATCTCTATCTTCTGCGAATGCCTGATCTTGTCCAGGAGGATGTTCAGGTGCAGTTCGCCCATGCCGGATATGACGGTCTCCTTGGTCTCCGCATCGAATCGTACCGAGAAGGTCTTGTCCTCCTCCGCATCCTTGTGCAGCAGGTCGGCCAGTTTGTCTTCTTCCTTCTTCGAGGCCGCGCTGATCGCCACCGTATGTACCGGCTGGGGCAGCCGAAGCGGCTTGAAGACAAGCGGCTTGTCGGGCGAGGCCAGACTCTCGTTCGTCTTCAGCGAGACACTCTTGGCAACGATGCCGATGTCTCCGGCCTGCAGGTCACGGATATCCTCGAGCTTCTTGCCGATGGCCGTATAGAGCTTGGATATCTTCTCCTTCTTGTTCTCGTTGACGTTGAGGAACTCCATGTCGGTTGCCAACGAGCCGCGGACCAGTTTGACATATGAAAGGCGGCCGGAGAACTGATCGATCTGGGTCTTGATTACCAGTGCCGCCAGAGGGGCCCCCGCATCGACCGAAAGCAGGGCTTCGGTACCGGCGGCGTCCGTAACCTTCTCGGTGGTCAGCTTGGATGGATCAGGGGCTATCGCCGCGACAAAGTCGAGGACGGCGGCCATACCCGAGTTCTTGATGGCGGAGCAGGCGAACGCCGGCACGACGCGGTTGGTGGCGAGCGCCTCGGAGAGCCCGGTGACAATCTCCTCCTGGGAGAGCACACCATCGGTCAGATACTTCTCCATCAGCGCATCGTCACCGTCCGCCGCAGCCTCGGAGAGCGCGGCTCTGGCCTCGGCCACGGCGCCGGCATACGCTTCCGGCACCGGCGCGGACACTTCCTTCTGGTCGTGTGACGCGGGCACGGGATAGGCCTTCTCGTTCAGTACATCGATGATGCCCTTGAAATCGGCGCCCTCGCCCATCGGTATCGTAACGGCCACAGGGGCCAGCTTGAATTTCTCTTTGATGTCTGCAAGCGCGCCGGAATACGAGGCCCGCTCTTCGTCGACCTTGTTGACCGCGACCATGCGTGGCTTCTCGCGGCTGTCCAGGTTGCGCCATATCTTGATCGTCTCGATCTGCACACCACTGCGCGCGTCGACCAGCACCATAGCCGATTCGCACGCCCTCAATGCCAGGATCACGTCGCCTATGAAATCGGAAGAACCCGGAGTGTCTATGAAATTGATCTTCGTTGATCCCCAGCTCGCATGAGCGAGTGCCGCATGCACCGAAATCTTGCGCTCGATTTCCTCTTCGGTGTAGTCGCTTACCGTCTTTCCGGACTCGACGAGTTCCGGTTTCTGGATGGCTCCCGCGCTGAAGAGGAGATGTTCGAGTACGCTCGTTTTTCCCGTGCTACCGTGGCCCGCGAGGGCAACGTTCCTGATGAGGTCGGTCGTGTAGGACATTGACACGCTCCTTAAGGAAGTTTCGGAGGTCCTTCGCGCCGCCGGCAGACGGGGCCGGGCCTCCTACGGAACAGTAGAACCGTTCTGTACTGGATCGCTCGATGATGGGACCGAATCATGGAGTTGTCAAGAAAAAGCCATGGGATCGCGCCGAACCGCCCGTTTTGGCGGTCCGATCGATTGACAAAGGTTGAAGGGGCGGCTTATATAGGTACTCGCTTCGGGACGTAGCCCAGCGGCTAAGGCGCCAGCTTTGGGAGCTGGATACCGGGGGTTCGAATCCCCCCGTCCCGACTCTTCTTATTTCCTGTTGGCCCGGGCGGCGCACCGAAGGCGGTGGCCCCGAGTCGTCTGATCACACGGGATCATAGCTCAACTGGATAGAGCAACGGCCTTCTAAGCCGTAGGTCGGCGGTTCGAGTCCGCCTGGTCCCATTGGCGCGGGATCACGCGCCTTTCAGCAACGTCCGCGCGCCCAGATACCCTGTTCCGGCCAGAAACGCCACCGAAACGATTGCACCGAGCCACTCCAGCCGCATGAAGAACAGCGAAATCGCCAATGCCCCGACGGCGCTTCCCAGAACCGCCAGCGATGCGTGCTTCAGAGCGCCGGGCATGCCATCCTTGGCGGCCTCCTGAACCAGTTCGGGGTACGCCATGCAGCTTGAGACCAGCAGCAATGGAACGAGGATCGCATAGACCCTGCTCGGGTTGCCCCACGACTGTATCGTCTGAGCCAGGCCGAACATCGTCATCGAGCCAAAGGTAAATGCGACGAATCGCCGGTACTCGGTGCCTCGCGCCAGGCCGGACAGCCCGATGGAGAGCTCGTAGGCGAGGGTCGTCAGTCCCAAAGGCACGAGCCAGTAGCGCAGCAGAAATCCCAGCACCAGGAGCGGTGAACCCCACACCGGAGCGAAGAGCGGCCGTGCTATGAGCCATAGCAGTATGGATGGAACGCCGAACAGCGCTCCACGAACGAAGGCGCGCCATATCATCTCGGAGCCGCCGGTCGTCCATGCCAGGATGGCCAGAAATGACAATGGCATCGCGAGCATCGAAAATAGGTACATGGAACGAAAATAGCATGGCCTCCGGCCAGCGTGCAATATGGCGTCCCGGACGGCGCCGCCCGGCTCAGAACATGGCCAGCAGGTCGATGTGATCCTGGGCCCAGCTTGCGAACTTCCGGCTCGCATCGGCTATCGCCTTGACCGTATGCTTCGCCTCATCGTTGGCAACGACCGTCGCGAAGGTGTCCATCTCGGAGGCAAAGGCCTGTTCATGGGCAACGACGCACTTGAGGATGTCGAGTGGGTCCTGGCTCCCGGTCGGAACCAGCGGCTGCAGCTCACCCGAGAACTGCGCATCCAGAAGGCGCAACTGGTCGATGTGGGCGCTCTTCTGCCGTATGATCGATTCAAGCACCTTGCGTATCGCGGGAGACTGGATTTGTTTCCCCGCTGTGCGGTAGCATTCGGTCGCGGCTTCGCATATGGCCGATACCGCCACATCCGTGCCTGCACTATTTTGGTTCATGCCAAAACGATAGAACGCCGGAGTGTTTTTGTCAAATTTGGAGGCAATGCGGCCAGATTGTCATACCCTTTGACGCGATATGCCGCTCTATGGTAGACTGCCTGACACTATAGAAATCAGCAGGGCAAGCCGAAGGAGGTCCATTGGCGGACAACAAGAACCTGCGGACCAATGAACAGATCAGGGTCCGTGAAGTGCGGTTGATAGACGATACCGGAGAGCAGAAGGGCGTATTGCCCATGGCGGAGGCCCTTCGCATGGCCAAGGAACTTGGCCTCGACCTCGTCGAGATAGCGCCGCAATCAAATCCGCCGGTGTGCAAGATCCTCGATTATGGCAAGTTCAAGTTCGAACAGGAAAAGAAGTTCAAGGACAACCGGAAACACCAGAAGATCGTCAAGATCAAGGAAGTCCGGATGCAGCCCAAGATCGATGATCATGACCTGGATTTCAAGTCCAGGCACGTTCGCGGATTCCTCGAAGAGGGGAACAAGGTCAAGGTGACCATACGTTTCAGGGGGCGCGAACTGGCGCACACTGAAATCGGCGAGGAAGTGCTCAAGAGCGTCCTTGCCAAAATCGAAGGACTTTACGCCATGGAGAGCCCGCCCAGGATGGAAGGCCGCTTCATGTCGATGATGTTGAACCCAAAGGCTCCGGTTGCCAAGAAACCGGAAGCTCCTCGGCCGGCTCCAGAAGCCGCGCCGGATACTCAAGCGTGAAGGATGGATCGTAATGCCCAAGATGAAGACCAAGCGTGCGGCCAAAAAGCGCTATACGCTTACCGCGAACGGCAAGGTCAAGTACAAGAAGATGAACCTTCGCCATATTCTTACCAAGAAGACTTCCAAGCGCAAGCGCAAGCTTCGCAAGGCCGGTTTCGTCGCCGCTGGCCCGGTGACCATGATCAAGAAGAAGCTGCTCCCCTACGGTTGATTGCCGTATAACCATGAGGGCAGACGCCGTGGGCGGCGTATCGGTGTCGGGCTGAGTTTCCGGTCACCGGTTTTCCATATATTCCAAGGAGATTTACCATGCCAAGAGCAGTAGCTGGCACCAAGCGCAAGGATCATCGCAAGAAGATCCTGAAGCTGGCCAAAGGATATTTCGGTCGTCGATCGACCAACCACAAGACCGCGAAGGACGCGGTCGCCAAGGCACTGTCCTATGCGTACCGCGATCGTCGCGACAAGAAGCCGACGTTCCGCGCCCTCTGGATAGCCCGAATCAACGCAGCGTGCCGCGCCGAAGGCATCACCTACAGCAGGTTCATCGAAGGCGCCGTCAAGGCCCAGATAGCGGTTGATCGCAAGGTGCTTTCCGATATTGCCGTTCGTGACCCCAACGCCTTCAAGGCCGTTGTCGAGCGCGCCAAGGCCGCGCTCCAGGCGTAGCACGCATGATAAGCCTCGAGCAGGTTCATGCGCTTGAATCCCGCGTGGAAAAAGCCGTCGCGCTCATAGCGTCTCTCCGGATGGAGAACGCATCGTTGCGCTCCGGCCTCTCGACCGCGGAGTCGCGCGTGGCCGAGCTTGAGGCACTCGTAGGCGAGTTCCAGAAGGATCAGGCCAGGATCGAAGCCGGCATCATAGAAGCGCTTCGCAAGCTTGACTCATTTGAAGACTCGGTTCATGAGGCGGTAGCGGCCAAGCCTGCCGGGCAGACGCTCCCCGACAACCCGACACAGGATGCCCTCGAGCCCGCAGAGGAGCCGGAGACGCCTCCGGTCGCCGACAGTGCGGATGCGCTCGACCTGTTCTGATGGCCATCGAGACCGTGCGCGTCGAATTGCTCGGCGCCTCGTTCACGATACAGACCGACGAGAGCAAGGATTATGTTGAGTCCTTGATTGCGTATCTGCGATCCAAGGTGGAGACCGTCAGGGCTACCGCCAGGGTCGACGATCCGCTCAAGGTATCGATCCTTGCGGCTATTTTCCTTGTGGATGAGCTGTACCGGGAACGGCTTGACGCTTCATCGCGCGCCGGCGCTCCCGAGACCGGTGTCGATATCGGCACGGTCGCCGACCGGCTCATAGCAAGGATCGATGCATCGCTTTCGCGTACCGGAGGAGAAATATGAGCATGCCGCTCGAAGATCTGTTCGAATACGACGGTAACGCCTATGAATTTACCGTCGCCGTGATCAAGCGATCATACCAGCTTGCCGTACTGAAGACTCCCGACGTGGAGAAGAACAACGGCAAGGTTGTTTCCCTTGCGATGCGCCAAGTATTCAACAAGCAGATTGAGTACCGATTCGAATAGGGTACTGATCCTCTTTGGACCAACCGCCGTAGGCAAGACGGCGACCATCGATCGACTCGAACGAGACGACCGGCTTCTGCAGAAGCCGGTCGTTGTCGTTTCTGCGGATTCCGCGCAGGTCTATCGCGGCATGGATATCGGCACGGCAAAACCGTCGATGCAAGAACGTACGCGCATGGAGCATGAGCTGATCGATGTCCGGGCCCCCTCCGACCCCTATTCTGTCGGTGATTTTGCGCGGATGGCCGACGATGCCTGTTCACGAGCCTGCGCCCGAGGCGCCCTGCCCATATTGTCCGGAGGTACCGCCTACTACATACGGGCCTTCCTGTTCGGCGCGCCACCCGCTCCGCCTTCCGATCCAGCGGTGCGCCTGGACATTCAGGAATTGCTGGCCACAGGCGGTGCCGATGCCGTCAGGCGCGAGCTTGCCCTGGTCGACCCGATATCGGCGGCACGAATCGCGAAGGCGGACCTGTACAGAATAACGCGCGCACTGGAGGTGTATCGCTGCTCGGGCAGGCCGCTCTCGAGCTTCACGCCGCCTGTGGCACCGCGCGGGCGCTGGGACACGCTCATCATCGGTCTTGACCGGCCACGTGACGAGCTCTATGCCAGGATAGATGCGCGCGTCGACGCGATGCTGCAAGCGGGCCTGCAAGACGAGTTCGAGCGCCTCATTGCCGCAGGGTACAGCCATGACTCGCCGGGCATGAAGGCGATAGGCTACGCGGAATTCTTCAACCGCGACGCGAGCCCAGGCGAGATCGCCGCCGCCATCAAACTCCACACCAGGCACTACGCCAAGCGACAGCTGACCTTCATGCGCGCCATTCCAGGCGTGCGCTGGTTCGGCGCCGATGATTACGACGGCATCAGCGCTGCCGTCGCCTCATGGCTGCGATCACCACCGGCTAGAATCCCCTGATCCTGGCCCTGGGCGCGGCGGTCCTGATGACGTGGAGGAGCCCGGCCATGTCTTGCTCGGTATAGGGCATGACACGTTCCGCCCACGCCCGGTCGAAGACACGCCCCGAACGACAGCGCTGCAGGAAGACCGCATCATCGGATTCCAGGAGCGCCGCCACGGCTTCGGCATCTGCCATGGTGAATATCTCCGGGGCGCAGGTGATCCTGAACTCGTACTCGGCTCCCGATGCCCTGACCAGCCGTACCGACTCGGCGATGCGTACATCGGCATCGGCTGGCGCTCCGGGCCACAGCTCGGCATAGCGCGTCGGTGCCGTCTTCAGATCCATCGCCAGGTAGGCAGCACCAACCGGCGCTATGCGCTCCGGGAAGGTGCCGTTCGTATCGAGCTTGACGAGGAGCCCCATCGACCTGATCCGGGCGGCCAGCGCGGGCAGATCGGGTTGCAGCGTCGGTTCGCCGCCGGACAGCACGACCCCTGAGAGCACCGACTTCCTGCGCTCAAGGAAGGCGAATGCCTCGTCGATCGAGACAAGTTCTTCCATAGCACCAGGGTCGCCGGACTCAGGCACAAGCAGCGAGGGATTGTGGCAATAGGGACACCGGAGGTTGCATCCGACCATGAAGAAAACGGCAGCCACCCTGCCAGGATAGTCGACCAGGCTGGTCTTCTGCAGCCCTAGGCGCGGCGCCATGATCCTCGTCGAATCATGCCGGCTGGAGGGCACTGGCCGGACTCGCGACAGACGCCGCGCCAGACGCCAGGAGGGCGACCAGCTGTTGCTTCGTGTAGGCGCGGCAGCGCTCCTCGCCATCGTCGCCCAGGAGGATTGCCGTCGGTGTCGAAAGCACCTCGAAGCGGCGGGCGGTGTCGAGGCCGGCATCTGTATCCACATCGACCAGTGTGCCCGGCAGGCCGCTCGATGACAGGTATTCCTTGACCGCAGGGCAATTGGGGCAGGTCTGCCGCGTGAAGAGCACGTATGACGACAGGTTTCCTGATCTGCGGTCGGCACCCGGCAGGAATGAGTAACCCGTCCTGGACCTGAACTCCTCGCGCTTGCCGGCATTCCAGTTGCGCACAGAACGGTAATACCCGACGATGCGGCTATAGACCTCTGTCGGCGTACCCTCGACGCACAGGAGTTCCGCCTTGAGTCCGGCCAGCCTCGCCATCTTCTGTTCCGTCGTCTCCATCTGCTCCCCCTGCCTTGCATCGACACGATATCCGCTCATCGATTCCCTATTCACAGCGCGCCTCCGGACAGCTCGACTTCAAGCACGGCAATCTCGTCACGCAGCCGTGATTCGCGTTCGGCCTTACATCGTGGACAGGTGAAGTGCTCTCCGGAGATGTAGCCATGAATGGGACAGACCGAGAACGTAGGCGATATCGTGTAATACGGAATGCGGTACCGAGCCGCCATGGTCCGCACCAGATCGCGTATCGCCCGCCAGTCATCGACCGCCTCACCGAGGAACACATGGAATACCGTGCCGCCTGTATACCTGGCCTGCAGTGATTCCTGGTGGTCGAGCGCATCGAACAGGTCGTCGGTATAATCCGCGGGCAGTTGCGTCGAGTTGGTATAGTACGGCTCGTCCTTGCCCGAACAGATGATGTCCGGATGGGTCGTCCGATCATGCTTGGCCAGCCGGTACGAGGTGCTTTCGGCCGGGGTCGCCTCGAGGTTGAACAGCTCGCCGGTGGCTTCCTGGTACTCGCGCAGACGGGAACGCATATGGTCGAGCACCGCCTCCGCGAAGGCCTTGCCTTCGGGATCGGCGATGGTCTTGCCCAGAAAGTTCAGGCAGCATTCGTGCATGCCTACCAGGCCAATCGTCGAGAAATGGTTGTCAAAGGTCTTGAGATAGCGTTTGGTATACGGGAACAACCCGCCTTCGAGCAGACGGGAACACACCTTGCGCTTGATTGACAGACTCCTGGCGGCCAGGTCCATCAGCCTGTCCAGCCTCTGATAGAATTCGGCAGTACCGGTGGACAGGTAGCCGATGCGCGGCATGTTCAGGGTGACGACACCGATGGAACCGGTCAGCTCATCGGAGCCGAAGAGTCCGCCGCCGCGCTTGCGCAGCTCGCGCTTGTCCAGCTGTAGCCGGCAGCACATCGACCGCACATCGCCGGGATCGAGGTCAGAGTTCACGAAATTCTGAAAATACGGCGTGCCGTACTTGGCCGTCATCTCGAACAGCAGACGCGCGTTGTCGGATTCCCAGTCGAAGTCGCTCGTGATGTTGTAGGTGGGAATCGGGTACTGGAAGCCGCGTCCGTCGGCGTCGCCGCCCAGCATCAGCTCGATGAAGATGCGATTGATCGCATCCATCTCCGGCTGGCAGTCGCCATAGGAGAAGGACTGCTCGATGCCGCCGATGACCGCCGGCCTGTCGCGCAGATCGGCCGGACAGGTCCAGTCAAGCGTGATGTTGGTAAACGGCGCCTGGCTGCCCCAGCGGCTCGGCGTATTGACGCCGAACATGAAGCTCTGGATGCACTGCCTGACATCCGCATCGCCAAGCGCATCGACCTTGACGAAAGGCGCCAGGTACGTATCGAAGCTGGAGAACGCCTGTGCCCCCGCCCATTCATTCTGCAGGATGCCCATGAAATTGACCATCTGCTGGACGAGCGTCGAGAGGTGCCTGGCCGGCGCGCTGGTTATCTTGTCAGGCACCCCGCCAAGGCCCTCGGCTATCAGCTGCCGCAGCGACCAGCCGGCGCAGTACCCGGAAAACATCGACAGGTCATGGATATGAAAATCGGCGTTGCGGTGCGCCTCGGCTATGTCTTCCGGGTAGATGTTCTTGAGCCAGTAATTCGCGGTAACCGTGCCGGAGTTGTGCAGTATCAGCCCGCCCAGCGAGTAGTTGACATTGGCATTCTCCTTGACCCGCCAGTCGACCTGGGCCAGGTAGCCATCCATCGTCGTATTGATGTCGAGCATCAAGCGCCTGGCATCGCGGACCGCCTCCCGCCTGGCACGGTACAGGATGTAGGCCCTGGCCACCTGGGCTTCCTTTGCCTCTATCAGCGCTATCTCGACCAGATCCTGGATCTCCTCGATGGCGGGAATCGAGTTGGGATGCCGACCGGCCAGCAGCAGTGCCAGCCTGGATTCGGTGTCCATCGCGATGCGCTTGACCTGCTCCCGGTCGGCCACACCCTTGACCGCCTTGAACGCCTTCTCTATCGCGGCCTCGATCCGGGCGCGGTCATACCGCTCGACCGTGCCCGAGCGCTTGGCCACATACCGTGCATCGTCGGCACCGGTGCCAAGGAAGGCCCGCCATTCTGGGAAGACCTGCTGGGTTTCTGCCATCGCTACGCTCCCTCGCGCGCGTTCTCGAGGCGCCCGATCTCGGTTATGAACTCGTCCATCGTTTCAAATTTCCGGTAGACACTCGCAAACCTGATGTAGGCCACCTTGTCGAGGGCATACAGCATGTGCAGCGTCATCTCGCCGAGCGCCGAACTCTGCACCTCGTTGCCGCCCTTGCCCAGCATCGCCGCGTCGTCTTCTATCTCGTTGAGGATGTTCTCTATGGTCATCTGCGAGACGGGTCGCTTCTCAAGAGCCCGCTGCAATCCACGTTCCAGCTTCTGCCGGTCGAAGGGCTCACGCCTCCCGTCGCGCTTGACGACCATCAGAGGCTTCTCTTCTATCCGTTCGTAACTGGTGAACCTGAAGCCGCACGACAGGCACTCCCGCCTGCGCCTGATGCTCTCGCCGTTGGCGAGCGTGCGCGAGTCGGTAACGCGATCATCCATCGAGCCGCAATGCGGGCATCTCATTGTTTACATCCTCTGGGCACGTGCATCGTATACGATGTGCATCGTCCGCGACGCGCCTCCATACCATCGCTGGTATATATGCTACTATCACCGACAGGATATAGTGTATGCTATGCGTGTTGTCAATATCAAAAGAGCCAAGACACCTGCCTGGCGGCAGCAGCAGGAACATGGCCCCGGTTTCTTGCATTTTGCGGTCAATGGCGCGACCTTTGGAGTAGCTACAATCGATAAGGGAGGAACTGCATCATGACATTCTCGGAGCGGATGAAGGGCATCGTCGATCAGGGCATCAAGACATCGAAGGATCTGGTCAAGCAGGCTGGCGACAAGGCCCAGCAGTGGGGCGAGATGGGCGTGCTGAAGCTTGAGATAGTCCAGCTGCGCAGCCAGGCCGAGAAACTGACAGCCAGACTCGGAGCCGAGGTCTTCGAGGTGCTCGTCGAGAAGGCGCAGAAGACCGTGAGCCGCGACTCTCCAGCCGTCCGCGAGACGATAGATCGAATCATCGAGCTGCAGTCGCAGATAGACACCAAGGAAGCGGCCTTCAAGAAGGCCGGCGGCAAGGAAGAGGATCTGACGGCTCAGTAATCGACAGCCTTGCGCACGCGCGCAACATACAGCGGCCCTGCCCCACCCGTCCGGTCGGGCAGGAACTGGATGCCAAACCGGGTGCTCTCGACTCCGGGGCCCCCAGCATCGAGGGGATCGATCGCAACCGCGCTGCCATACTTATCGAAGAGGCGCTCCATGGGGCCGTCGTTCTCCTCGGGCGACAAGGCGCAGGTCGCGTAGACCAGGGAGCCGCCGGGAGCCAGCAGCAGGAATGCGCTGGATAGCAGCGACCATTGCCTGCGGGCCAGGAATTTGATGCGGGCCGGGGTCCAGACGGCGAGCGCAGCCGCGTCACGGAGCACGTGGCGCTCGCTCGAACAGGGAGCATCGAGCAGCACCGCCGCGAATCTGCCGCGCTCGCTGGGTCTGCCACCGGCGGCAGCCGCGTCGAAACCCGATACCTTCACCTGGTGCCGCACGTGCTCAGGCAGATGTGCGTCCAGGACGCCCGACAGGCGGCGCCGGCGCTCGCTCGACAATTCGTTGCTCAACAGCCGCACGCCGGCGCCCATGCGGGAGGCCATCACGAGGCTCTTGCCACCGGGGGCGGCACAGGCGTCGAGCACCGATCCGGCTTCGGGCAGGCGCAGCGCCTTGGCGGCGACCACCGATGCCGAATCCAGATGATAGGGGACCGTAAGGCCTTCTGCATAATCGACCGCGTCGCCGGCCTCGAGCAGGGCTGCGCGCAAGCCAGGCCAGCGCGGGCCGAAGAGCGTCGCAAACCGTTCGTCAAATTCATGCTGACCCATCCGGCCTCCCTGTCGAGCGCACCGTCTGTTGACCTGTGGTGCCCCCAATTCGTACTCTACCGGTATACCGTCTGACAAGGATCGTGCCCATGCCCCTATCCGCATCCACCAATGGCAATACTCCCGTGATCAAGGCCTTTCTCTTCGATCTCGACGGAACACTCGTCGATACGCTCGATGATATCGCCTCCGTGATCAATGCGTTCCTGCGCTCCAGGTCGTGGCCGGAACATGAGCGCGATGCATACCGGCTGCTCGTCGGTCGCGGATTGCGTGCCTTGATACGCGACGCGGTGCCGGTCTCGGAGGCACATCGTGTCGATGAACTCTACGACGAGGTCTTTGCGGTCTATGACACGATGGGTATCGGCAATTCGAAGCCCTACCCTGGCGCCATTGCCGCCCTGAAGGCACTGTCGGCGGCCGGAGCGCCGCTTGCGGTGGTCTCCAACAAGCCGGACCGCATCACCCAGACCTTCGTGGCGGGCCTCTTCGGCGATATCCGGTTCGCCATGGTCAGGGGCGGCCTCGATGGGGTGCCGTCCAAGCCCGATCCGGCAATGGCCCTCGAAGCGGCTCGGGCCTGCGGTGTCCTGCCCACTGAATGCGCCTTTGTCGGCGATTCCAACGTCGACATGATGACGGCCCATGCCGCCGGCATGCTGGCTGTCGGTGCCGTCTGGGGTTTTCGTGGTGCGGCCGAGCTCCGCGCGGCCGGCGCCAGCCTGCTGGTCGACTCGATGGACGCCATCCCTCCGCTGTTTGGCCGCAGCATCGGTCAGTCCTGAGACGGCCAAGACCTTCACTTCCGCCCCGAGTGCCAGTATACTGACATGACAGCAAGGGGAGGTTGCCATGAACAGGACGGAAATCCTCGCGCGCGCGCGCGATTATATTGCCAGGGAAAGCGACAGGAACTTCAGGGAAGAGGTCGAGGCGCTGGTCAAGGCCGACGACATCAAGGAGCTGGAAGACCGCTTCTATCGCGATCTGGAATTCGGCACCGGCGGCTTGCGCGGCGTGATAGGCGGTGGCTACAACCGCATGAATTCATATGTGGTCAGGCGCGCCACCCAGGGCATGTGCGACTATATCAATGCGCATGTCACGCAGCAGAACCTGTCGGCGTGCATCGCCTACGATTCGCGGCACTACTCCGACGTGTTCGCCCTCGATACGGCGCTGATCTTCGCCGCCAATGGCATCAAGGCCTACCTGTTCAGCTCGCTCCGGCCTACACCCGAGTTGTCATACGCGATCAGGAAGCTGGGCGCGGCCACCGGCGTCGTCGTTACCGCCAGCCATAATCCGCCGGCGTACAATGGCTACAAGGCCTACTGGAATGACGGCGCCCAGATCATCGAACCACACGATGGAGGGATCATCGAGCGTGTCAACGCGGTGGCGACCATCAGGTCGATCCCGAAGGAAGAGGCGCTGGCCAAGGGACTGCTCGTGATGATCGACACGGACATTGACGATCAGTATGTAGCCATGGTCAAGTCGCGGCTCTTCAGGCCCACCCTGTTCAAGTCAATGGCCAGGGACGTCAAGATCGTATACACGCCGCTGCACGGTACCGGCGCGATGCCCTTCGAGCGCGTGATGGGCGATCTTGGCCTATCCGTGGTAACGGTTCCCGAGCAGAGGGCCCCGGACGGCGACTTCCCGACGGTGTCGTATCCCAACCCGGAGGAGGCTGCCGCGCTGAAGATGGCGCTCGATCTTGGAGCGAAGGTCAAGGCCGACGTCGTGATGGCGACGGATCCCGACGCCGACCGGCTCGGCATTGCGGTTCCCGATGGTCACGGTGGCTTCGCGCTGATTACCGGCAACCAGCTGGGCGCCCTCCATGCCGATTATATCCTTCTGTCCAGAAAGGAATTGGGACTCATGCCCAGGCGGCCGGCCACGATCAAGAGCATCGTGACGACGGAGCTGCAATCACGGATTGCCGCCTCCTACGGTGCCGAGTGCCACGACTGTCTGACCGGGTTCAAGTGGATAGCCGATACGATGCGCCATTTCGAAAGGGACGGTCTGGACTTCGTCTACGCGACCGAGGAAAGCTATGGCTACCTGGTGGAAGACGAGGTGCGCGACAAGGATGGAATATCCGCCGCCGCGATGACGGCCGAGATGACACTCTACTGGAGGAGCAAGGGCAGGAGTCTCCTTGAGCGGCTGGACGAGCTGTATGTCCAGCATGGCTACCATGAGGAGCGCGGCATCAACAAGTACTTCCAGGGACCGACCGGCATGGACACGATGCGTGGCATCATGGACGCCTACCGGGCCAGTCAGCCGGCGACCATCGGCGGCACCGCGGTGGAGCGGATCCGCGACTTCAAGACCGGCCTTTCGTGGGCCGTCAAGGCGCCAGGCAAGGCGGAGGCACTGAAGCTCCCCGCGAGCGACGTGATCCAGTGGTATCTTGGCGATGGCACGATGGTTACCGTCCGTCCCAGCGGCACCGAACCCAAGATCAAGTTCTACGTGCTGGCGCGCACCGAGGTCGACTCCCAGGGCCTTGCCGCAGCGAAGGCAAGCAGTGCCGTCAAGGTCGACGCGATACTGGCCGACATCAGGCGGGTCATCGGTTGATTCGGTCCCGAAATGCCACCGGGACCGGTCACGGCCCCGGCGAGCGCAGATCATACGGCGGCTGGCGCGCCACCCGGCTGAGTCCGGACGACATCGACGCGTTGGTGTCGACGCTCGGCCGTGTGCGCTTCGTCGCGCTCGACTTCGAGACGACCGGGCTCGACCCGGCGCTCGACCGCGTCGTCGAAATTGGCGCCATCGCCTTCCATACGGAACAGGTCGAGGGCGTGTGGGCCGCGGTCGAAGACGCCCGGTACGAGACGCTCGTCAATCCGGGCCGGCCCATCCCGTCCGAGTCCAGTGCCATCCATGGCATCGACGACCTCGCCGTCGCGATGGCGCCGACGTTTGCCGAGGCCGCCAGGGAGCTGCTGCCATTCCTGGAGGGGTCGATTCTGGTCGCCCACAACGCGCCATTCGACATGGGTTTCCTGCTTGCCGAATCCGTGCGCGCGGGCATTGAAAAGCCGGGCAATCCGGCCTATGATACGGTAGCAATAGCGAAGACAGCCATATCAGGGTTGCCCAGTTACTCGCTGAAGGCTCTGGCCGCGTCGTTTGGCATCGCTCAGACACACGCCCACCGTGGGGCTGATGATGCATACGTTTGCATGGAATTGTTCATCCGCTGCGTAAATCTCATCAATACAAGCAAATAATACACTTCGACATTTTCGTCGTTATCGACATTTTTGTCGAATATGGAGAATACCTCGGCGTCCGCCGCTCGATTTAATATGCTTATTGCTATATAGTTGATATTTCAGACGACGAATATGTCGGGCTCGTCATTTTCGTCGCAATGTGCTATATTCAATGGTAGTCAGTCATCATGATTTCAATAATCAAAAAGTGTAGCCACCATGCCGATACTTGATATGGGTATTCCTGTACCCGAACCGTCGCACGCGGGGAGTTTGCCATGAAGACGACCACTGGTTCGATGCATCGAAGAGCAGCCCAGGCCCTTGGCATGATGTTGTCACTGAGCCTTGGCATGCTTGCCGTCACGTGCAAGAGTCCGCTCTTCGGGCTGGGTGGTGCCGTCGATCTGGTGGCGCCACGGTCGATGAGCATATCTCCTGGCCAGGGTGCGGTCAGATCGGGAGTCATCACGATTTCCGGCGTGGCCGAGGACAGCTATGGCCTGGCCAGCGCCGAGGTCAGCATCCTGAACAAGACCACCGGTGCCCTCATCGCCAAATTCGAGACCACCGTTGCATCCAACAGCTGGACCACTGGAAACATCGATACCGCTCAATTCACCGACGGCCCCTACACCATTGCGGCAACCCTCAAGGATGCACGCGGCAATGCCTCCGAGGACCGTGTGCTCATTACCTTCGACAACAGGGCCCCGACCGTGCTGATCGACACGCCGCTCGACCTGTCGGCGGAATACAATGGCGAGATACACATATCCGGTGATTCGTATGACGGTCTGTCGGCGATAGCCACGGTGAGCGTCAGCGTGTTCAAGGCTGGCCAGAGCAGCCCGATCTATACGGCCGACTCAACGACCGTGCCGAAATGGGACGTGGTATTCAACGCCGCCGATCCGGCGTACTCGTTGACGGCAGAGTCGCTTACTGTCGTCGTCACCGCGATCGATGATGGTGGCAATGCCAACCACTACCAGTACGAGTACAAACCCCTGTACACGGCCAACGGCAACAAGCAGATAACAGCATCCCAGATCGATACGCTCGATGCCAAGCTGAATGGCACCGACACCATTCCGGATCTTGATCCCGCTCTAGACAAAGACATGCTGATATCGCTGCGCAAGGACAAGGATGCGAGCCCCGCGACGCCGACATTGCTCAAGGTCAACATCGACAGCGACCTGCCGACCTTTACCTTCGTAACTCCTGGAGACGGTTGTACGAGCGAGGCGCTGGCAGAACGGTACGCCGGCGGTTCCAAGGCGAACGGGACAATCAAGGATGACGACCTGAACACATCGTCGATGGTCGTCAAGTACCGGTACGCGCTCCTGCCAGCAGACATCAACGCGGCCGGGTGGATGTCCGCCCTGGTAGAAGGCACTCCGGGCTACGAGCAGCGCTGGAGCTTCACCTTGCCGGGCACCAATGGAGCCTACGCGATCCAGTTGCAGGGTATAGACAATGGTGGCGCCACCAGTGCTTCCGGCGTGCGCTACGTGATCATCGATGACGGGAAGCCCCTCATCAGCATCAATACGGACAACTCGACGGCAGCCGACGACGATGGCATAGCCTGGAAACTGTACTACGGCCTTGGCCAGCACATATTCGTCGACGGCAGCGCGACCAGGGATGGCGTGGGGAACAGCATACAAGAGGTGACCATCCAGGCTGATAACCTTGCCATACATGCAATACCGATAAGCCCCGCTTCAACGGTCAGCTGGACGAACTTCGATCTGGATCTGAGCGGCATTCTGGGCGGTTCGACCCAGGTCAGGGTCAGCGCACGCGACAGCAATGGCGTCTGGGGCCAGGCCGAGGTGCTGATCATCATGGACGTTGACCCGCCGCACATCACCATCAACGATCCAGGCACCAACCTGAACGGCACCGTGACCTTCAGGGGATCGGTGGCCGATGGCTCGAGTGATGCCTTCATCACCGTGCTCGACAGGGTCGAAGCCAGGATCGATTCCGGCACCTACGCACCCATCACCGGTACCTACTCCTGGTCGTGGGCATACAATACGCAGAGCCTGGCCGATGGCGCGCACACGTTATGGATCCGCGCGTACGATACCGCCGGCAATGCGTCCGAGACGAGCCATGCCTTCTCCGTCCTGCAGAGCACCGACAAGCCAACTGTCACCGTCAACAACCTGAGCCCCGGTGCGGTCGTTGGCGGCAGCTACATCGTGTCCGGCACCGCCGGCGACGATGATGGCATAGCGACGGCGACAACGGCCATCCAGATGCTGATCGAGGTCGAGTCCAGCCCGGGCGTCTGGGCCGTGCAGCAGACCTGGACCGATATCACCGCCAAGACCGGAACCGCGGCCAGCTACTCCTGGACCTACCCATTGCCGGCACTGCCGAGCGGCAGCTACCGGCTCAGCGTGCGCACTCGTGACAACAATTCAGCCGTCGGTGACTATGGTTCGGCGGCCTTGCCCCAGGCAAATTACTGGAACGCCACTGGCACGATAGCCTTCCAGGTAGACAACGATGTGCCGATCGTCAACCAGGCAGGCTTCAGCCCAGGTTCCGGCTCCTACGTCAAGGCGGGCTTCACGCTGACGGGGACCGTAACCGAGGACAAGAGCCTTGCCTCGGTCGAGGTATTCATCAACGGTACCGACCGCGGCGCGGCTACCATCGGCGGGACGGTGCCGAACTTCACCTTCAGCTTCGCCGTCGACCAGGCCTGGCTCGATGGTGCCGGCGGATCCAATTCGATACGTGTGGACGCCACCGACTATTCCAGTTCGGCCAAGACCGGCTCCGGCACCGTACAGATCATCTACGACCACACGGCACCCGCGGTGAACTACCTCGTACCCGACGAAGGTGCGACCGTCAACGGCACACTGAGCGTCAGCGGCACGGCGAGTGACGACAACCAGGTTGCTTCGCTGTACTATGCCGTCGTCAAATCCGCCGACCCGATCCCCGCGTTCCCTGGCGAATACACGCTGCTCGTCAACCAGAAGTACGCCTTCAACTTCGCCGTCGATACGACACTGCTGAGCGACAAGACCGCCTACCGGATATACCTGGTAGCGGTCGATGGCGCAGGCAATGATATGGCCACCGCGCCGGCAACCCCGAATGTCCTCAACATCGATGTTGACCAGGATTCCGACAGGCCGATCGTCAAGCTTTCCAATATCGATGCGGACGGACTGCCGAGCCTGACCACCCTCAAGATGTCCAACACGGTCTTTGGCAGCGTCTCCGATGATGACGGCACACCGACCAAACTGGAGATCAGCGAAGATGGCTCCGTCTGGGCAGAGGTCACGATGAGTGGCGGCACCTTCAGCTATGACTCCTCCGCTGGTGATGGCACCAAGACCCTGTACTTCCGCGTTACCGACAAGAACGCCCGCGTCTTTGCCACCAATGCGGGCGCCAGCGGTGACAGGCCCCGGGTAGAGAACGGCGCCCCGGGCGTGTACGTCGAGGGCACGGTGTCCTACAAGGTGGACACCAATTTCCCGGATGTGTTCTCCACGCTGTCGGTTGATCGTACCGCGGCCTATGACTTTGCCGACCTGCTGCCGCTGATCACCAACATGTCGTTCGGCGGAACCACGGGCGTGTTCAAGGTACGCACCCTGGCGACCGATGCCAGCGGCATCAAGACGGTCAAGGTGCTCGTGCCCGGCGCGGCGGGTTCGCCCTTTGCCGCAACCGCCAACGGCACCGAAGTGCAAGGCGGCACCACCTATACCAGATACGATTCGGGACTCATCGATGTGTCGAGCGGCATCGCCGATGGTGCAATTACCGTAACCGTCGAGGTGGAAGACAATTCGGGCCTCAAGACGACGGTGATGCGGACGATTCTGGTGGACAACACGCCACCGTTGTATACCGTCACGACGCCAGCCCACAACGAAGTCGTCAATGGCGACATCACGATAAAGGGCACCGCGCTGGACCAGACCGCCGGGCTCAAGTCGGTCTCGTACAAGCTCGGCTACAACTACGACACGGAGGCATGGACGCCGGTCGATGGCAGCATGTACAGCTGGGAGATAGCCCTGACCGGCGCCAACCGGTCTGACCTGTATGCGGGCAAGGCGGTAACGGCGATCGACATCGCCTCCGAGACAGTAACGAGCCCTGGGCATGGCTTCGCGGTCGGCACCAGGGTGTATTTCAGCGGCACCCCGCTGCCAGGCGGCATCGCCAGTACGACGACCTATTACGTCATCTATGCGACGGCCAACGACTTCAGAGTCTCGACGACGGCGCTGGGTTCCGCGGTCGACATCACGTCGACAGGCGGCGGTGTCTTTGTCAGCGCCGAATCGAAGGATGTCGACAACGACCAGATTTGGGAATTCCCCGTCCTGATCAGGGCGGAGGACAACGCGGGCAACATCGCGGTAACGACACTGGGCGACTACATGATCAAACTCGATCCGGGTGGAGATCGTCCGCGCGTCACGGTGTACTATCCTGATCCCGCCGATCCTACCAAGACACTCGGTGGCACCATCCGTGTCTATGGCATGGCGACCGACGACGATGCGGTCGATTCAGTCTTCATGCAGATCGACGTGAATAACGATGGACTCTTCGACGCAGCCGACGTCGATTCGCAGCTGGTCGACTGGTACAACGCGGGCCTCGGCCAGCAGGTCATCGGGTCGGCCAACTGGTACCGCACGATCAACGAGTCGGGCGAATTCAATCCGGCTGTCGGCACCCGAGTCATCAACATACGCCTGCGGGCCAAGGACATCTATGGCACCTATGGTGCGTGGAGCACGGCCCAGCCCATAACGATAGACAAGAATGTGCCGCAATTCGGCTCGTCCAGTCCCATCGCGATCGACCCCGATGGCATCGTTGGCAATGGCAACGAACAGCCCTATTCGGTTGGCATGTATGTCAATGGCACCACGGTCTACATGCGTGGCTCCGTCACCGACGATGGTGGCATCACCGACATAGCGATAAGCGGAGCGATAACCGGGTCGCTGGCGGGCAATCCGGCCTGGTTCACCGCGGGGTACGCGGGCAAGGGCTACGACCTGGCCATACCCATCAGCCTGCCCGCAGGCTCTTCAGGCTCGAAGCAGTTCACCATAACCGCCTATGACAACAGCGCAACCCCGCGGGAGAGCGTCTACGAGGTGCGCATCAATTATGACAACCAGGCGCCGGTCGGCGCGCTGAACGCGAGCGCAAGCCCCGCGACAGTCGCGCAGAGCAACGGCTGGTACAAGGTCAAGGGTACGGCCGAGGATGTCGGCTCGGATGTCGACCATATCGAGGTGTTCTTTGTCCGCCGCGGCAATGGCAGCACGACATTTGACCGGATATACAACCCCGGCACGCAGAACACGTCGGTTCCGCTCAGCTCCATAGACTTCACCGGCAGCTACCCCACCCTCAAGGGCACTGCGAGCCGGTCATCGCTGACCAGCCTGAGCTCCGCCGCGCTGATTGGCAATACGATGATCGTCAATGGCCAGAAGATACTGGTCGGTGCCAATCTCAGAACCATCAGCACCTTCGACCAGACAACTGGCCAGCTCGGCTGGACCGGAGGCGATGTACCGACGTCCGAGACCAGCTACACGATCAGGCTGGCCCTCCAGATCGACCATAAGGACACCGTCGAGAGCTCTTCGGTGGCCTCTGGCTCGGTGACGCGTACCGCCGGACAGGAAAAGACCCTCGTCGACCCCGCGCTGATCGGCAATGCCGGCATAGCGGTGGGCAATACGGTCCGGATCGCGGGCCAGTACCGCATCGTCGCGACCTGGAACAGCGCCAGCGGTACGATTACCTGGAAGGGCCTCGATGTCGCCGTCGGCGCCAATCAGACCTACGACATCTTCTCGGTGGTCAATGACGATGGCGACCACTACGTGGAATACCTCAAACAGGACTCGGGCATCACCTATACCTGGTCGATCGACATCAAGAGCGACGCCATACCGGATGGCCCGATAGAGATTCACTACGTGGTCTTTGACAAGGCGGGCAACTCGGTACACAGCCAGACGACGGGCTACAAGATCCAGAACAATGGCCCGCGCATGGCAGCCATCATCCTGGGCGCCGACCTGAACGATGACAGCACCGTTTCAAGCGACGAGAAACAGCAGTTCGACTACTCGAGTGACATTGTGGCCAGTGAAACGAAGACATTCTCCTTCCTGGTCAAGGAAGGACCGATGTACATCGAGCCGGTCGTGACCAACGGCAACGGCGACCTGAAGCTCTGGATGACCGGTGCCTTTGTGATGAACAATTATGCCTTGCGGACCAACAGCGTGCTGGCCCCCATAACGCTGACCGATGCGAACCTGCTCACCATCGGCGATGGATCACGGACCTTCACACTGACGATATGGGACAGCACCGAAGAGACGACGGTCGGATCGGACAGCCTGAATATCGTCCGCGGCGCGACGATGGACATCGACTATGTCGATGGAGTACCACCGACCGTAGCGATCCGTCCCTTCTACTGGAATGGCTCGCTTGACAACTCGCTGTATGGTGGTTTGCAGACCAACGGGCATATCGAGATTGCCGGCGTCTACGACGGCATTGACCCTGACGTTTCAGGAAAGATCAGCACACGGGGCATCGCCTACGATGACCAGCGCATCAAGTCCTTGTATGCGTACATCGACGGCTTTACGTTCACGGGAGCGCCTTCGACCAAGGTGATTGGCTCCTATACCTACGCCCTCGTCGCCAGCTATGCCGCCGGCGTATGGACGCCAAGCGACCAGTGGGCAGCCAACGGCTGGAAGGTGTCGATACTCGACACCGCTCCTGACCAGTCCGGCCATCGCATAGCCTGGCAGCTCGATTGGGACAGCTCCAGGGTAACCGGGGTGGCCGCAGCAAACCGTGTTGTGAGAATCGTGGCGGAAGACAAGGCCAGCAATCCCAGCCCGGAGACCGACAGCGCGAACACGCTGACAGGTACCGGCACGCGTCCTACCAACAACAGCCTCGTGGTCACGCCCAACGCGGCCATCCGCGCGGGCCAGCTGGTCATCCTCGGATCCGGCGAGCAGGCATACAGCAGCCGGATAGCCTCCTACAGCGCGGGCACCATCGTCTTCTCGGACGCCATAGATACGGCCCTGACCGCCTACACGATATACCTCGATTCGCACCAGAAGGCATCGTACCAGGTGGACGTGGTGCCGTATATTACGGGTATACGGCGTGATGACACCATATACCCGACCCGGCGAAGCAAGCTTGGCAAGTATCCGCTCCAGCAGGCAGAAGGCAACATTCTGGTATCAGGCTTCAATCTGCTGACGTCTACCACCCAGGATGCCAACAACTGGATACGCATCTACAATGCCCCAACTGGTGGAGGATTCGATGCCGATGCGATGACAATCGAAGCGCTCCCCGCACCGAGTTCGAGTGGTTTTGAGATGACGATGAACGCGGCGTCGAATTCCGGGTACTTCAGTCTGTCAGTCAACGGGGTCGAGTCCATAAACAACATCGACTCGAATTCGCTGGACAGCAACAAGGAGGACGATGGCAGCGGTCTCGGCGCAACCGCCTGGAACGACGACCGCTACCTGGTGCTCTTCCAGGTTGGAGACTATTTCAAGGGATCGGACGACCCGATCCATCCTGCCATGTCGATAGATACGAATGCGACCCCGGATGCGATCTATGCAACGTGGAGCAACACGGCGGCTGCGGCAGCATACATCGCCGGCCCCAATTCGAAAGGCGCATGGGCCAATCGCTCGACGATCTTCACGACGTACGATCCGCCTGAATGGACAGATCTCTATGTCGACGCAGATGGGCAGAAGCATGAAGTGATCCTGGAGAATTTCTACGGCGGTTCGGGCACGACGGACTGGGGATTCCTGGCGTCATACCGCAATGGGGCGAATAGAGTCGAGCTGGATGACATGGGTGACGACAGGAGCACCGCGGTCGACCACTCCGATGGATATGACGAGATGCTGTTCCAGTTCAGGAACCCGAGAATCGCCGTCAGAAGCGCCACCAATGACGTCTATGTCAGCTATTACGATTACTTCTCCAAGTGTCTCAAGTACTCGCGCTCGCTCAATGGTGCCTCAAGCTACGTCACGTCCAGTCATATGGCGGACCAGCTGACGGTCGTGGATGGCGTAGACGACTTCAATACGACGCCTACGAACCCGGATGTGGGCGTCTGGTCCGATATCCAGATTGATGACATCGGAGGAACCGATACTACAGACTGGAGACCGGTCATCGCGTATTATGATACGACCAACAAGGTCCTTAAAGTCGCGCGCGGCACCAGCAAGCAGCCAAGCGGTACGGCTCAATGGACGAAGCAGACGGTTCCGCTGAGCAGCAACATCGGCGAGTACGTCAGCATGAGAATCGATTCAAGCGGGAACCTGCATATCGCGGCCTACAAGAATTCCACCGGAGACCTCTACTATATCTACGCTGCGAACGTCGATGGCACCGCGGGAGGCGGCTACACATTCAGTGCACCGGTCAGGGTTGATTCAGATGGTGCCGTTGGAACCTATTGTGACATCGCACTCGATGGCACGGTTCCCATGATATCCTATGCCACGGGCGATGTTGGTACCTATGAGGGTCTCAAGTATGCCTATGTCGCCACAGGCGACGGTCAGTCGGCGTCAGACTGGGAATACATGGTGGTTCCCGTCGATTCGGTTGTGTCTGCGTCAAGGACCAGCATCGTCTATACCGGAGATATCAATGCGTGGGATGGCAATGTGGCACTCGCATACGCGAGCGGCGTCGTAGAGATCGTATACGTGAAGCGTCAGGTTCCATGAGATGGCTCGTTGAGGGCAGCGCTCGGAAGGCTGCCCTCACCCGCCGCGTTGCCTAGCGCCTGATTGCGGTGCGTGCCAGTGCCGCGAACTCGTGAGCCTTCCGCTCGTCGGCGAACGCGTCGCGGTACCAGCCGGACACGACGGTGGGGCTTGATGCCGCGAAGGACAGCGCGTCGGCCGCCTGGATGTCGGGTGCTGTCGCGGCGGCAAGCGTCGTCGAGCGTCCCGCGGTACTGGCGGCCTCGCGGGCGGTAGCGACATCGGCAAGGGTGCGCACGAGTTCGAATGCCCTGGGTGCACCGCCGCGGCTGGCCGTGACCAGGGCGATCGTCAGCGGAGCCACCAGCGCCCTGTCAGGATATGAGCCGAACAGAGGGAACCGTCCGCTCGAGAAGCGCGCAATCGCGTTGTAATCGATGCTTCTATGAAATGACAAGAGCTGGGCGCTCATGAAGGCACCGTTACCTTCAATCATCGACTTGATATCCTTGTCGTGCAGGGCGTACCACTCGGGATGCATGTAGCCCCGCTTGCTCCAGGATGCGAGCCTGTCCAGCAGTGAGCTAAAAGTCAGCGGTTTTCCATCCGCGGAGACACCGATCGCCATGCCGGCCAGGGCGTCGAGCGCTGTACCAGCGATGAGGCTCTTGCTCACCGCGTTGTACGCCGACAGTCCGCCCTCCGAGACACACATCGCCGACAGGAGCAGCAAGAGTGACTCGTCATCGCCACCGGCGAACACGAAGGCGTACGTTGACTTCTCGACCGCGTTCCTGGTTCCCTGCCTGTAGGCCGTCCATGAGGCAAGTGCCTGTTCAAGATCATCCATCGTACCGATGTCTTTCAGCCCCAGGGATGACAGGCGATCCCTATGCCATGCCAGTTCAAAGTGGTCGAGGAACAATGGCATCGCCATGGGAACACCATTGCGCTCGTCGGCGGCTCTCAGACTGGGGACCGTCCTGGCCACGATATCGACAGGCATCGCGACAGCCTTGAGCGAATCCATCCGGGCCCCCAGGCCCGCCCTCGTGACGACTACGTCGGCCCTGTGCATGCGCGCGGGCGCTACGGGCAGGGCCGCGGCAACGGTCACTCGGGCCGAAGTGCCTGCGAGGTTCCGGATGGCTTGGGTCTCGCGGCCATCCAGGCCATAGAGCGCCAGTACGGGCTTTCTGGTCGCCACAAACTGGAAGGCGCCGACTGCCGCCGCCACCAGCGCCAGTGCGACCCCGATGCTCCTTATCACGCTTCTGTCCGGACGCCTACCCATGCTTGCCCCCACGCATGGCCAGTATATACGGCGCCAATGCAAGGTTCAATGAAGCTCGTTCGCTTGACCCCCTGCCCGCCCATGGCTAAACTTGTCCGGAACGCGTGGATATCCAGGAAAGGGGCTTCATATCGGCAAACGGGTGCGGCTGGCGGCTACGATCATTGCAGGATGCTGGCTCCTCGCCTTTGTGGCCGCCGTGGTGGCGACCGGTTCAAGCGCCGTGGCCTCGACCAAGGCGACGCCGCTGCAACCTGCCGCGACGGAGCCCGCGATCGAGTCGCTCAAGCCTGCGGGCGTGATGCTGATACGGCTCCTCGCGCACGACCTGTCCGCCGATTCACTGGCCGGTGTGACGGCCGACGATGCGAGCCGCCGTGCGCTGGCATGGGCCAGGGCTGTCGAGGCCAGTGGCGCCGATCCGGTAGCCGCGCTCGATGAGATTCTGCCCCCGACCGCGTGGTTCCAGGCGCGCATCATGGGCAGGCGCGACGAGCCAGACCTGCGGTCGGATGCCAGAATCGAAAGTGCGTACGGCCGCGCCTATGCCGATATTCTGTCCGTGCTCGATCAGGCACGGGCCGCGGCTCCGGCGGTGGAAGCCGCGATAGCCGCAGTATGGAGCCATGCCGCGGCTGACTCGGAGTTGCCGACCACGCTGGCGCCCGTGCTGGCCCGATCCGACCGATGGATTCCCGGCCGCTCGGCGCTCAGGTACTCGCACCAGTACGCGCTCGACGTATTCTTTACCAGCGTCAAGCGCCACGGCGCGGCAGAGACGGGGCCAGCCATCAACAGCATGGCAAGCGGCATCGTCGTCTCGACCGCGGATGACTGGGACGGTGGCGACAAGCCCTCGCTGTACCGCTCGGGCGGACTGTCACCGAACGCCGGCAATGGCGTCATAGTCTACGATCCTGAACGGCGCCGGTACTATGTCTACCTGCACCTGAAATCGGTCGCCGTGCGGGTCGGCCAGAAGATCGCCGCGGGCCAGCCGCTCGGTCTTGGAGGCAACACCGGCGTCAACGCGCGCAAGAAGAACCATGGCACGCACCTGCACCTCGAGATCCACGATGCGGACGGTGGGGCCTGGTCGTCATACCGCATTCGTGATCTTCTTTTGTCCATACACTGAACAACTCTATGGTTTTGCATCGGCACTGTGGTATATTCTATGCAAAGGCGGCGGGAATGGTTCCCTGCCGCACCGTAACAGGAGGTACCATGAAACGCGTTCTTCTTATATCGATGATCGTCCTGGCGGCCACGGCCGGCGCCTGGAGTCAGGATCTCTCCACGTTCCAGTCCGGCTTCACGACCTTCTCGGCAGACATGGCCAGCACGCTGTCGTACAACGCCACCATTGGCAACAACTGGTCGGACGCCTACATTGGCGGCTTTCCGCACTTCGGCGTCGGGCTTGCCGTCGGCATGACGGCCGTGCCGTCATCCAGCGTCGAGGCCTTCTTTACCGCGATGGATGTGACGATGCCCGATTCCCTCAAGACCCTTGGCCTGCCGGTACCGGCTACCGCCCTGAGCGCCAAGCTCGGCGGCCTGATACTGCCCTTCGATGTGGGCCTCAAGGCTATGGTGCTGCCATCGAGCGTCGCGTCGGTGCTGTCGGCCTCCGGCGTCACGGCCGACTACTCGCTCATTGGCGGCAACGTCCGATTCGCGGTGCTCAAGGAGAACATCCTGCTGCCCGACGTCTCGATTGGCGCCGGCTACAACAGGCTCAAGGGCAGTGTCGCGATGGATATTCCTCTAGCGTCGACAGATTATACTGTCGGCAGTTACGATGCATACATATCGAATCCCACGATGTCGCTCGATTGGACGACCGACAGTTTCGACTTCACGCTCCAGGTCTCCAAGAGCCTGCTATTCCTGCGCCCCTATGCCGGACTTGGCTACAGCATGGGCAAGTCAACGGTAAGCGGTGGACTCAAGAGCACCGTGACATCGGATGGAACGACTCCATTGACCCCAACGCAGATCAGCGATATCAATGCTGCGCTCGCCGCATCAGGCCAGGCCACGGCAGCGATCAGTGCCGACGGCATTCTGTTCAATGCTGAAGACTCTACCCCTGTGCTCCGCGTCTACGGCGGCCTGTCGTTCGAGATTCTCGTCATAAAGCTCGACACCACGGTTACCTACGTACCGGCCACGAAGAGCCTCGGCGCTTCGGCGATGGTGCGGTTCCAGCTGTAATCTGTCCCGTACTGCGTTTTGCAAGGCGCGTCCCCCGGCGGGGCGCGCCTTTTTGTTGCCAATACTCGATGCGATCAGTATGCTCGGTATGGAAAGGAATATTCATGTACCATTGGTTTGCATCGCTCGACCACACCAGCCAGGCCCTGATCGCTACGCTCTTTACCTGGGGTGTCACGGCACTCGGCGCAGGCATGGTGTTCTTCTTCAAGCAAATAAACCGCGCCGTGCTCGATGGCATGCTGGGCTTCGCCGGCGGCGTGATGATCGCGGCAAGTTTCTGGTCACTCCTGGCCCCCAGCATCGACATGGCCGAGTCGATGGGTCTACCTGGCTGGCTGCCAGCCGTTGTCGGATTCCTGGCCGGCGGCGCCTTCCTCAAGCTGGTGGACAAGGTGACGCCGCACCTGCACATAGGCATGAAAATGGAAGAGGCCGAGGGGCCGAAGACGACCTGGAAGCGCAGCGTTCTGCTCGTGCTGGCCATAACGCTGCACAACATTCCGGAAGGCATGGCCGTCGGCGTCGCTTTCGGGGCGCTTGGGTCCGGGGTCGGTACGGCGACGCTGGCCGGCGCGGTGGCGCTGGCGCTGGGCATCGGCCTGCAGAATTTCCCGGAAGGAGCCGCAGTCGCCATACCGCTCAGACGGGAGGGGCTGTCCAGGCTCAAGAGCTTCTGGTACGGCCAGCTGTCCGGCATCGTGGAACCGATAGCCGGCGTATTGGGAGCCATGCTCGTCGTATCGATGCGGCCCTTGCTGCCCTACGCGCTGGCATTCGCGGCTGGCGCGATGATATACGTCGTGGTCGAGGAGGTCATTCCGGAGTCACAGGGCTCGGGAAACTCGGACATCTCGACACTCGGCGCCCTTGGCGGCTTCGCGCTGATGATGTTCCTCGATGTAGCCCTCGGCTGAGCCGTATGGATGAACCGCGCCTTGACAGCTGTAGCGGGTCGGTCTAGTATTCTTGGTACTGTGAATAACGTAACGACCAAGTTATTGCTGGTCTTCGAAGACGAGCGGGACGCACTCGAAGCCGTCGCGAAGCAGGTAAAAAAGGCGCTCGGCGCCACAGCCATCGTCAAGACTCGCTCGGCGTCCGAGGTAGCCGTGGCCGAGATACTCGCTGCCGACGCCTACATCTTTGGCGTCGACAACCCGGACGCGCGCGCCTGGGTCGAGGTCAAGCGCTTGTTGCACGGCATGAATCTGGCCGGACGCAAGGCGGGGTTCTACTCGAGCGCAAAAGGCTCGACGCGAGGGCTCAAGATCGAGTTTGCCGCATCGGAGCTCAAGGTCGTGGAGCCCGATCTCGACGCCTCAGGAGACGCGGGCGCGTGGGCCACGGCTCTGATAGGCTCATAGCGCGGGCCGATCCGCGCTCAATCATCGACACACAGAGGTGACTATGTCCGCAGGTTTCAACCTGGATGACGCGATCAGGAAGGTTCCTGATTTTCCCAAGCCCGGGATCCTGTTCTATGATATTACCAGCGTTCTGACCAAGCCGGACGCCTTCCGCTACTGCATCGACTCGATGGTACGCCTGTACAAGGGAGCCAGGATCGACGCCGTCGCGGCCATAGAATCACGCGGCTTCCTGTTCGCTGCCCCCTTGGCTGACCGCCTCGGCATTCCGCTGATACTGGTTCGCAAGAAGGGCAAGCTGCCGGGCCAGACGATACGCAGGAGCTACAGCCTGGAATACGGCACCGCGGAGATAGAGATACACAAGGCAGACATTCCTGAAGGCGGCCGCGTGCTCCTGGTCGACGACCTCGTAGCCACAGGTGGCACCCTGCGCGCCGCCGCGGATATCCTGATCGAAGGCGGAGCCACACCGGTGGGCGTCTTCAGCGTCATTGGCCTGCCCTTCCTGCACTACGACACCACGCTGGCCGGCCTCGAGGTCAAGACACTGATAGAGTATTTCGGCGAATAAGGACAGCCAGCATCGCCCCCGCTCGCTCCAAGGAGTAGTCAATGTCAATTTCACTCAAGAAGAACGGCGCCTGGCACCCCAGGCGTGGTCCACTCGTGCTCGTCATCATGGATGGCGTCGGTTATGGCAAGTATACGGAAGGTGACGCGGTTGCGGACGCGAACATGAAGGCGTTCCGCGCCATGGAGGCCACATGCCCGGCGACGCGCCTCAAGGCGCATGGCAAGGCGGTCGGGCTGCCATCGGACGATGACATGGGCAACAGCGAGGTTGGCCACAACGCGATCGGCTGCGGCCGCGTCTTCGCCCAGGGCGCCAAGCTCGTCTCGGCATCGATAGCGACCGGCGCTATGTTCGAAGGCGCCACCTGGAAACGCCTGGTATCGGGCGTCAAGGCCGGCACGAACAACGCTCTGCACTTCATAGGCCTTTTTTCCGATGGCAATGTGCACTCGCATATCGACCACCTGAAGGCGATGATTGCCAAAGCCAAAACAGAGGGCGTGCGTCGCGTCTGCGTGCACATCCTGCTTGACGGCCGCGATGTCGGCGAGCAAAGTGCGCTCGAGTACGTGCGGCCCTTCGAGGAATTCCTGGCCGGGCTGTCCGGCAACGGATTCGACTACCGCATAGCCTCCGGCGGCGGCAGGCAGTACATCACGATGGATCGCTATGGTGCCGACTGGTCGATGGTCGACCGCGGCTGGCATGCGCATGTGCTTGGCGTCGGTGCCCGTTTCTCCAGCGCCACCGAGGCGATACTGCACTACCGCTCGGAGAATCCGGCGCTGATAGACCAGGACATGCACGAGTTCGTCATCGAGGAACAGGGAAAGCCCATAGGCACGATAGAAGACGGTGATTCCGTCGTCTACTTCAACTTCCGCGGTGACCGCGCGCTGGAGATCACAGCCGCCTTCGAGAACGATGATTTTGACAAATTCGACCGCGTGCGTCGGCCCAAGGTCGTCTACGCGGGCATGATGGAATACGATGGCGACCTGCATGTACCAACTGCCTACCTCGTCAGTCCGCCTGCGATCGACAGGACCACCGGCGAATACCTGGCCGGGTCCGGTGTGCCGATGCTCGCCATTTCCGAGACGCAGAAATTCGGCCATGTCACCTATTTCTACAATGGCAACCGACAGGGCAAGTTCGACGAGAAGCTCGAAGACTATGTCGAGATCAAGAGCGACCTGGTGCCGTTCGAGCAGCGCCCCTGGATGAAGACCGCCGAAATAACCGACCATGTGCTTGCGGCCATCGAGAGCGGCAAATACCGCTTCATACGCCTCAACTACCCGAACGGCGACATGGTCGGACACACCGGCGTCTACCAGGCCGTGGTGTGCGGGCTCGAAGGCATGGACCTGCAGCTTGGCCGCCTCCGGAAGGCCGTGGCCAAGGCCGGCGGCATGATGATACTGACGGCCGACCATGGCAACTCCGACGACATGTACGAGCACGACAAGAAGACCGGCGCCATCACCATCAAGAGCGATGGCGAACCACGGGCCAAGACCAGCCACTCGCTCAACCCGGTGCCGTGCGTCCTGTATGACCCGGAGTGTCAGGGTGAATATGAACCAAGGCTGCGGGAGGGCCTGGGCATCAGCTCGCTGGCGGCCACGTGCATGGAACTGCTTGGCTACAAGGCGCCTGATGACTACGACCAGTCCGTGCTCGTGCACAAGGCCTGAGGCTGTATGTCGGCACTGATGGAGATAGAGCTCAAGGCTCGCCTGCGCGATGCCGCCTCGGTCGAGGCGCGCGTCGCCTCATTTGCACGCTTCCTGCGAACCTTCGACAAGTCTGACGAATACTGGCACGGACCCGACTGGCGGGTCTCGCGCGGCACCAAGGGCTTCAGGCTCCGCACCGATGGGCAGAAAGCCATCGTCACCTTCAAGCAGAAGCGCAATGACAGCGGCATCGAGGTGAACCGGGAAACCGAATTCGAGGTAACCGACGCCGCGGCCTTCGAGGCACTGGTGTCGCGTATCGGCTGCGAACCGTTCTACTCCAAGCGCAAGACCGGCCGTGCCTATGACTATCAGGGCACGACCATAGAGATGGTAACCATCGCGGGCCTAGGCGATTTCATAGAAATTGAGCGGATGCTCGAACATGACGACCCGGAGGCCATAGCGATGGCCCAGGGTGGACTCAGGGCCATTCTAGCGATGGCCGGGGTTCCTGACAGCGAGATAGAAGGCCGCAGCTACTCCGAACTCATTCTGGAGCGAAGCTAGCCGGTTCCACTAGCCGTATGAGGGGCGTCTCCGCGTCCTCCGCCCCCGCATAGACGCCGCGGCGCTCGGGAGGCAGGAGGAGCGCCAGACGGTTCATGATCGCAATGGTCATCTGCGCGCGCATGTTCCGTCCGACCGAGGCGGGAGCATCGGGCTGGCCAGCGTCAGGGCGCACCACCATGAACGGCTGGCCGACACGCAGGCTGAAATCGGTGCGCCGCAGCCGCTTCAGATTGCTCCAGAACAGCTCGCCACCGACATGGGCGACCGGCAGGATCGGCGCACCGCTTCTCAGCGCCAGTTGCACCACTCCACCGTGACCGCGGCGCAGGACACCATCGACGCTCCTCGTACCCTCGGGCGCCAGGATCAGCATCCTGCGGTTGCCCAGAACCTCCAGCGCCAGCCGCATCGCCTGCAGGTCCGTGCCGACACGGTCTATCGGTATCGCGTCCCACAGGGTAGCCAGCGCGCCGAGCAGTGGATTGTCCCAGGTCTCGCGTTTGACCAGGCCCACCACGTCCCTCGGGAACAGCTGCGTGTAGAGAATCGGCACCTCGAGGAAGTTGACGTGGTTGGTCACGATGATCAGCGGACCGCCGCGGGGAACCCCTTGCATCGCTTCGGCATCGATTCTGCAGAGCAGAGACAGGACACCTCGTATGAGCGGCGTTACGATTCTGGAGGCTGCCTTCATCGGACTCCCTGCAATGCCCGCGCGACGCGCCCGGGTTCGCAGACGATGGACAGGGCGCCGGGCAGGCAGCTCACCTCGAGCAACCGGCCGTCGGTGCATATCGTCTCGCCATCGGCATGGACGATCAGGCCCCCTTGTGGCGCCTCCAGGACGAAGTGCGATGAGCCGCCGGTACGGATCTTCGGATGGCCCGACTGGGTGCCCTTGGTGTAGCGGACCATCAGCGCCAGCATCTCGCGGCGGTTCATGCGCCCGGCCATGCACAGTTCCAGGCGCCCATCGTGGTTCGCGGCGGCGGGCGCCATGAAGAACGTACCGCCCATCCGTTTGCCGTTCATGATCGATATCTGGTGGCTCGCCTGCTCTACCACCTCATCGTCCCATGATATCCGGATCTGCGGCGCCTCCGGATACAGCACGAAGGTCCGCAGCGCGCCGATCACGTAGGCCATGAAGCCATGCACGTGGCGCAGCTTGGCCGCCTCAAGCCCCACGATGGTGTCGAAGCCAACACCGATGCCATTGGCAAAATGCTTGCCCGCCGGATAGTCGCCGCCCTTGACCAGGCCCACATCCAGCGGCCGCCGCTCATCGCGGGCCAGCACATCGACGCACTCCTTCAGGGTGCCGGGCAGGTCGGCGCCGTAGCAGAAGTCGTTGCCCCTGCCGACGCTCAACACGCCCAGTGCCGCGCCGTGGTGCGCCGACCTGGCGGCCATCATGCCGTTGACGACCTCGTTGACGGTGCCATCGCCACCGGCCGCCACGATGACATCATAGCCATCATCGCAGGCGGCGGCGGCAATTTGGGCCGCATGCCCCGGATGCTCCGTCAGCCTGAGGTCAAAGGCCATGCCGCCGTCCTCCATCAGCCGCTCAATTTCGGGTTGGCGTTGCCCGGCCTTGCCCTTGCCGGCGACAGGATTCAGAATGATCAGTTTCTTGTGGCTCGCGTTCATGGATATGCACTATAGCGCGAGCTGCGCATTATCGCCAGCAAAAATCCAGCGCCGATGCTGCGGTCAGTACTTCGCCAGCTGTGTCCTGAAGGCGCGCAGGTGATTCTCGCTGGCGCGCATCAACTGTTCAAAAAGTGACTTGACCGAGGCGTTCTCCGCCTTCTGCAGCTCCGGACGCGCCAGAAAGGCCTTGTACATGGCGATATTCGCTATCTCGGCATCGACGCCGGCCTGTGCCGCAGCCTTCAGGGTGGCTGGAACCACGATATGGCCGGCGGAACCATCCATCGGGAAGTCCAGCCCCCTGGTCTTGTACTCGGCCTTGAGCCAGGCAAGATGCTGCTCTTCGGCAGCCATGATGGTGTCATAGGGGCGCATCGTGCCGAATTTCTGCATGATGGCGGCATATTCGCCATGGGCCAGGTACTCGTCCTCCGCCGCCCAGCGGAGCATGTCCGCTATGGTATACGGCGTGCCGGCGGCGAGCGTAGCCGCCGCGGCGGTGTTGCCATAGTCCGGGCCGGACGCCCAGCTTGCTCCTGCCAGGGCAAATACCATCAGCGCGGTGATGATTGAAATCCTGAAGGTTCGTTTCATTGCATTCTCCTTGATACTATCGAACTGAATATAGAACATTTATTATATAGCACGGAGCGTGCCAAGAATGACAGGCGTCATGCCCGGTGATTTAATTCCATTACTGACAGGTATTTGCAAGCACAGAACCAAGCAACTCCCACCCGGCAGGGGTTGAGCATGAACAGCAATTTGAAAGGCAAACAGGAAAGATCGTCCCACCATCCGGGTAAATTTTTCCTGTCGTCACCCGCAACGAGGAAGCGACCGGACACGCATTATCGGTAGAAGCCAACCCGGTATAAGTGCATGACTGCATTGAAGTCCTCAAACGCGGCTACCAGCGCCACACTCGTCAGGAACTCTGTGCGAACGCTCTTCCTGCCAGTACTCGCCGCCTCGAATGCGCTCCATGGAATCCGGATGGTAGAACGCACAGTTGAGGGCCTGAACTGCGCGCCGTAGTAGCTCCACGGAAAGAGGTTGTCCTTGGTACGCAGAAACACATACCAGGACGTCGCAGTGCGGGCATCGACGGCTATCTCGACCCCGGCGTACTGCGAGGCATCGAACGTGTCCTTGCCATATCGCAGGCGGACCTGTATGAACCCGCCACCCTTGGTAATGACGCGTCCTGCCAGAAGCATTGCCTTTATTCCGTCCACCTCGACCACGGCAGGGGGCACGAGTTCCGACTTGCCACCCATCACGCGATCGGCAAATGATTCCCAAATCCATCCGGCAGTCTCCGACGGTGATGCGGCAAGGTTCGAAATCGTGTAATCCTGGGCCGACACGGCTGCGACGGCCATCGGCATCGCCAGCAACAACGCTATAGTTTTCATTGCATCAATATACCCATAAATCAATGGCACGACCGCATCATTCTCCTTGCATTTTCTAAGCTTTATAGTACAATATGAATATCTTACTGTACTGCAGGAGCGTCCTGGAATATGCCATTCGTGTTTACTACCCTGGACGAGAACCAGCGCCGGCTGCCATTCTTCCTGGCCACCATCGGCTATGACTGGCCGCAGGAGGCCATCAAGCGGCCCGAGGGATATCCCTGGTACCAGTGGCTCCAGTGCCTGTCGGGACGAGGCGAGCTGGTTGTCGGCGGCAAGCGAACCGAGATCGGCCCCGGAGACGGCTTCTTCCTGTTGCCCAACGAGGAACACGAGTACCGGAGCCTGAGCGGTGACTGGGTCACCGACTGGATGGGATTCGGCGGCTCAGGCGTCGACGAAGTGCTCCGTGTCGTCGGGCTCGAGGCCTCGGGAGTCTATGCCATATCCGATCTGTGGCGCCTCAAGACCCTGCTGCGCGAGACATACAGCGCCTCGCTGATTGATTCGGCGATAGCCCACCACGAGACGTCGCTTCTCGTCTACGAGACGCTCCTGGCGCTGCGCGTGGCGCTCGAGCCGAAGACGCGCAACGCCCTGCCTCGCCACGCAAAGCTGGCGCCGGTACTGCACTTCATACGTGTCCACTACGCCGAGCCCACCAGCATCACCGATCTGTCGGCGATCATCGATGTGACACCGCAGTACCTGTGCAAGCTGTTCAAACAGACCCTGGACATGCGGCCCTTCGAGTACCTGGCATCCTTTCGGGTATCGAAGGCCAAGGAGCTGCTGGTCGCCAAGCCGCGACTGCCCATAGCGGCGATAGCCCGGGAGGTAGGATTCGCCGACAGCAACTACCTGTGCCGGGTATTCAGAAGAGCGGAAGGCATCAGTCCGAGCGCCTTCAGAAGCCTGCATTCGGCTCCTCTCGACGAGTTCAATAAGAAAATATGAAACTTTCAGTTGACAAATAATGAGCTATGCCCCTACACTCCACTTCTGTTCAGATAGATGACCCTCATGGCCACGGCCAGCCGGATCCATCATCACAAGGAGGAGTATCCATGAAAACAGCCATCAAGTTGTTCGCCATCGCACTGATCACGCTCGTCGTGCTCGGCGCCTGCGCACCCGCCGGTGACAAGGAGTTGATAATCAATTCCTATATGTCCGACGAGAAACCGAAAGCCGTATTCCAGAGCGTTGTCGACGAGTTCCAGAAGGCCAACCCCGGCATCAAGGTTACCGTCAACACCGTTGCCCACGAGCAGTTCAAGACCCAGCTGGCCAGCTGGCTCACGTCCAGCTCCGCCCCCGATGTGGTGACCTGGTTTGCCGGATACCGCATGCAGGCGTTTGCCGAGAAGGGTCTTTTCGAGCCGATCGACACCGTATTCCCTGGTGGCGACATCACCAAGGAATTCCCGGCGGCCTTCAAGGTTGCCAGTTCATACCAGGGCAAGGTCTACTTCATGCCGCAGAGCTGGTACTGGTGGGCCGTGTATTACAACAAGGATGTCTTCGCCAAGTACAATCTGACCCCGCCCAAGACCTGGGACGAGTTCATGAAGATAAGCGAGGTGCTCAAGGCCAACGGCGTAGCGCCGATAGCCGTTGGAGCCAAGGACACCTGGACGACCGGCGGCTGGTTCGACCTGCTCGACAGCGCCGTCAACGGCGGCGACTTCCATGCGCAACTGACCGGCGGCAAGGTTGCCTACACCGATCCCAGGGTCAAGAAGAGCCTTGGGATCATAGCCGAGCTGGCACAGAAGGGTTACTTCATCGACAACGCGACGTCGCTGTCGTGGCAGGAATCGGTCAAGCCGCTCGCCGAGGGCAAGGCCGGCATGTACCTGATGGGACAGTTCATCATGGATACGGTTCCCGCCGAGAGCCGCGGTTCCATAGACTTCTTCCCGTTCCCGATCTATGGCGGCAATGACAAGTATACGGTCGACACACCGACCGACGGTTTCATGCTTCCGGCCAAGGCCAGGCACAAGGACGCCGCGAAGAAGTTCCTCGCCTTCCTGGCCACCAAGGAGCAGCAGCAGGCCTTCTGCGCCCCCCTCGGCCGCCTCGCGGCCAACATCAACGTGCCGGTTCCCAATGCCGAAGCCGAGCGTGGACTGGCAATGGTCAAGGGCGCCAGCTTTGCCGCTCAGTTCTATGACCGTGACGCTCCGGAAGAGATGGCGGCCAAGGGCCTGAACGCTATCCTGGACATCATGGCCAAACCCGCCAATCTCGATACGATCCTTGCCGACCTTGACAAGGAGCGCGTCAGGATCTACACGAAGTAGGTATTGATGACTGGCAGGCATGGGCCTTGACCCGCCTGCCAGCCCCGCCTCAAGGGAGGGCACGAATGACCAAGGCTACATTCAGGAAGGGCTGGTGGGTGCCCTGGAGCTTTCTGGCCCTGCCTCTCGCTGTCTATCTGATATGGGTCTACATTCCAATCGTGGAGAGCTTCGGCTACGCGTTCACCAAGCGCGACAGCTTGCTCTACAAGACCGTGTACATAGGCTTTGACAATTTCGCGCGCATGTTCAAGGATCCGCAATTCTTCGTGGCTCTGCGGAACAACCTCGTCTGGCTCCTGTATTTCGTGCTGGTGCCGATTCCTCTGGGCCTCATGATAGCGATGCTGTTCAACAACGGCTTCAAGGGAAACCGTATATACAAGACGCTGTTCTATCTGCCGATGACGCTCAGCTTTGCCATCATCGGTACGATCTGGATGTGGATATACAGCCCCGATGCGGGCTTTCTGAATATGATACTGCGGAGCGCCGGACTTTCGAACCTGGCCAAGCCCTGGCTGGGAGACAGTCGCTTCATGACCGGCGCACTGGTCGCCGTCGGCGTCTGGCGTCAGGTGCCGTACATCATGATCCTGTACCTGGCAGGCCTGCAGAGTGTGCCGGTCGAGCTGGTCGAGGCGGCGCTGATCGATGGCGCCAGCTGGTGGCAGCGGTTTACCAGGGTCATCGTGCCGGTACTGGCGCCGGCGACCATCGTCTCGATAACCATATCGATCATAGACTCGCTGCGCGCGTTTGACATCATCTACGTGATGACCAATACCAAGGCTCGGGCCGCGGAGGTGCTGGCAAGCTACATGTACACCTCGTCGTTCCAATACCAGGACTATGGCTACGGCTCAGCGATAGCGGTCATCCAGTTCCTGATAACGCTGTCATTCATACTGGTGTACATCAACAGAACCCTCAAGGCCGAACACGAGAGCGGCCTGTAAGGCGCGGAGGTAGCTGACCATGCTCAACGAAACTTCAAGGCGCCGGATCATCAAGGCTGGCTTCTATGTGATGTCAACTGCCCTCGTCGCGTTCTGGCTCATACCGCTCGCGCTGGCATTCTTCACCTCGCTGAAATCGATGGACGAGATCATGGGCGCCGGCGCGATGTGGGCCATTCCAAGGTCGTGGCGGTTCGACAACTACGCCAAGGTCTGGGCCAGCATCGGCATGGGGCGCTATGTCCTCAATACCATCATCATTACCGTTCCATCGGTGATCGGCACGCTGGCCCTGTCGAGCCTGGCGGCCTTTGCGCTGGCATTCTACGGCTTCAGGCTGAACAGGATGGTACTGATCATGTTCATCGCCGGCATGCTGATACCGTTCCAGATGCTGATGATACCGGTATTCCGCTTCACCGATGCAATAGGACTGATGAATACAAGGCTCGGCGTCATACTGTTCCACATAGCCTTTCAGCTTGGCTTCTGCACCTTCTTCCTGCGCAACTTCTTCAGGCAAATTCCGTTCAGCCTGATCGAGGCGCCGCGAATCGATGGAGCCAGCGACTTCCGCATCTACTGGCAGATCATCATGCCGCTGGCCACGCCGAGTCTGGCCGCGCTGGCCGTGCTGGAATTCACCTGGATATGGAACGACCTGCTGTGGTCGCTGGTGCTGCTCCAGAGCGACAGGCTCAAGCCCGTAACGCTCGGCCTGGCCAACATGCAGGGAGAGTTCATTTCATACTATAATATGACGGCGTCGGGTTCCATCATCGCGATGATCCTGCCGCTCGTCTTCTTCCTCGCGTTTCAGCGCTATTTCGTAAGCGGCATGACCGTAGGCGCCGTGAAAGGGTAATCGTGACTCCAGCTACCATCTCATCATGCAATCCCTGGCAGGACCCGGGACGTACATCGTTGCACAGACTCCCCATGAGAAGCCCGTTGCTGCCCCATGCGCAGGCACACGCGGCCCTGCACGCCGCGCAGACCGGCCCCCAGGCTACCGAGACCGTTCAGAGCCCCTGGGTTCTGAGACTGGACGGCCGCTGGGACTTTGCGCTGGCTGACAATCCGTCGAGCCGGCCCGACGGGTTCTTCCTGCCGGACCATGATGCATCGAGATGGGGCGCCATCGAGGTGCCCGGAACCTGGACACTGCAGGGCCACGACAAACCCCACTACACCAACGTGATCATGCCGTTCTCCAATGTACCGCCCAGCCCGCCCGAGGTACACAATCCTACCGGCTTGTACCGTATCGCATTCACGCTGCCACCGGATTGGGAGCCCCGCCGGACGGTGCTGCATGTCGGCGGAGCCGAGAGTTTCCTGGAGGTCTGGTGCAATGGCCAGCCCGTCGGCTGGAGCAAGGACACCAGGCTGCCATCGGAGTTCGACCTGAGCGATTTCCTCGTGGCCGGGCGCAACCTGCTGGCGTTTTCGGTGATACGATACTCGGATGCAAGCTATATAGAAGACCAGGATCAGTGGTGGTATGGAGGCATCTACCGGAGCGTCTACCTCTACTCGACCGATCAGGCGTATATCGCCGACATAGACCTGCGACCTCGGCTCGACGCAGACCTGACGCATGGCAGCCTGGCCATCGATGCAAGTCTCGGGTTCACCTTCGATCCCGGATTCGACCGCGTGCCCCCCATCGCGGGACCTGCCGATTATGGCGTCCCGAGTCCAACCGTCACCGGCCACGCGGCCGTGATGGAACAGGGGGATTACACCATACGGGTGGCGCTGCATGCCCCCGAGCGGGACGCCCCGATAGCGGCAGCCTCGGTTACGGTCGATGGCCGCTACCGGATATCGGGCTGGCACGGCCGGCTGTCCATCGACGTGGATGCTCCGCATCTCTGGAGCGCCGAGGATCCATACCTGTACACGGCCCTCTTCACGCTGGTGTCGCCGTCTGGTGCCGAGCTTGAGCACAGCGCCTGCCGCCTTGGCTTCAGGCGGATAGAGATGACCGACAAGGCCATGCTCATCAACGGCAAGCGCGTGATGCTGCGCGGTGTCAATCGCCACGAACACGACGAGCGCCTTGGCAAGACGCTTGACCTGGCCGGCATGATCCGTGATATCGAGCTGATGAAGCGTCACAATTTCAACGCGGTGCGGAACAGCCACTACCCGAACGACGAACGCTGGTACGAGCTCTGCGACCAGTATGGCCTGTACCTGATGGATGAGGCGAATATAGAATCGCACGCCTATTACGATCAGCTCTGCAGGGATCCACAGTGGCTGGCCGCGTTCATCGATCGTGGCTCGCGCATGGTACTGCGCGACAAGAACCATCCGTCAATCATCATCTGGTCGCTCGGCAACGAATCCGGCTATGGCCCCAATCACGACGCGCTCGCCGGCTGGCTGCGCGCGTTCGATCCAGACCGGCCCATCCACTATGAGGGTGCCGCGCGCGACGAGTTTGGACAGGGTCCTTACTCGCTCGAATCGCTGAAGCGTGGCAGTCACGCTTCCGATTTCGTGTCGACGATGTACCCGCCGGTCGAGTTGCTCGAGGCCTGGGCCACGACGACGAAGGACACGCGCCCCTTCATCATGTGCGAGTATGCGCACGCGATGGGCAATTCATCCGGCGGACTCGCCGAGTACTGGGCGACCATCGAGAACTATCCCGGGCTGCAGGGTGGCTACATCTGGGACTGGGTAGATCAGGGCCTGCTGGCCAAGGATCCCGATGGACGGGAATACTGGGCCTACGGCGGCGACTTCGGCGACGCGCCGAGCGACCTGGACTTCTGCAATGATGGCCTTGTGTTCCCGGATCGCGCCCTGAAGCCTGCCTTGGTGGAATGCGCCAGGCTGTTCCAGCCTCTTGCCGTGGCTGCGGCCGATCCCGCTGCCGGTCTGGTAACCATAACGAGCCGGTATGATTTTATCACCGCAAGGAATATCGAGCTGCGCTGGAACATCATGGCCGACGGCGCCATCATCCATGCCGGCACGGCCCCGATGCCGGAGCTGGCGCCGGGGGCATCGGCGACGGTCGACCTGCATATACCATGGAGCGATGACACGAGGCGCGTCGCCTCGTCCGCGGAATGCTTCCTGACCATCGACCTCTGCCAGTCCGATGCTGCGAACTGGGCACCGGCCGGACACCGGCTTGCGTGGGAGCAGTTGCCGTTGTCGACCCTTCCGCTGGCGCGCCGGCCCGGACACGCGGCGACACCATCGGGCGGCACAGGTTCTTCCGCATGGCGGCTCGGCTTCAACGACGAAGGCTTCCTGTCATCGCTCTCGAATGGCACCATGGAATACCTGGCAGCACCGCTGACGATGAACCTGTGGCGGGCGCCGACGGAGAACGACGGCCTCAAGAACTTCATGATGCTGCGCGGAATTCCCGAGTTTGCCTTCTACTACATGAACAAGGCGATGTTGCCGTGGATCGACGCCGGACTTGACCTGCTCGTCTTTGCGCTCGAATCATTCGATGGCGGCCATGTACTGGACACCACCTCGACGTCTGACATTCTGGTGCGTCACCGGGTGAAGACTGCCAAAGGCATTTCCGTTGGAGATTTCGTGCAACGATGGACGAGCGGGACGGCGGGACCGAGCGCGCGGTTCGAGTTCGAGCTTGATGCGGGCCTGCCCGAGCTGCCCCGCGTCGGCCTCGCAACCGCGCTGGTACCCGGCTTCGAGCAGGTATCATGGTACGGCCGCGGCCCCCAGGAGTGCTACGCGGACAGGAAGGCGGGCACACGGTTTGGCCGCTGGAGTTCCACGGTGGACGATCTGCGGGTGCCCTATATCCTGCCACAGGAGAACGGCAATCGAACCGATGTCCGCAGCCTGACCATCGAGGGGCCAGGAGCATCGCGCCTGCACATCGCCGGCCATGGATCCGCATCCGGCACTGGCTTTGACTTTACGGCAAGCCACGCCAGCGCCGAACAGCTATGGGCCGCTCGCCACTGGTATCAGGTCAGACCGGTTCCCCAGACGTTGCTGTATATCGATGTGGCCCAGCGCGGCCTGGGCACGGCCTCGTGTGGCCCCGACACGCTGGAGCGCTATCGCCTGCACCCCGGCACCTATCGGCTGCAGCTGTCATTCAGGATGTGAACCGGGGCCGGCAATAGGCAGCGAGATGAAGAACGTCGTCCCAACGCCCTGTGTTGACTCAACCCATAGGGCGCCACCGTGCTTGCTGACGATGATGTCATACGAGATGCTCAGACCCAGCCCGGTGCCCTTCCCCGGCGCCTTGGTCGTAAAGAACGGATCAAATATCTTGTTCTGAATTGCCTCGGGAATTCCGGGTCCATCATCGGCTATGGCTATGATGACGTTCTCGCCATGTTGTACCGTCTTGATATCGAGTATGCCCTTATCGCTCTTCTTCTGCTCCGCGATCGCCTGCGCGGCGTTGACCATGATGTTCAGGAATACCTGGTTGATCTCATTGGCATTGCAGCGGACGAGCGGCAGGGGATCCAGTTTTTTGTGCACTTCGGCGACGTACTTGATCTCGTTCCATGCGACGACCAGGGTACTCTCGATGCCGGCATTCACATCAAACTCCGCAAGGCTCTGATGCTGGTCTAGTCTTGAGAAATTCTTCAGATTGCCGACTATGTTCTGTATACGCTCAAATCCATCCCTGGATTCCGCAAATATCTCGAATGTCTGGCTGAACAGCCGTTCAATTCTGGAGCTGAGCTCGGCGCCGACAAGGGATGCCCCTTCCAGCGCCCACGTCTGTGCCCATGCTTCCTGCAACTTTCTGGCATTCTTCTCCAGTGTTGTGTTGTTGCTGATCAGAAACCCCAGCGGATTGTTTATTTCATGAGCCACGCCGGCTGCGAGTTGGCCTATCGAGGCCATCTTCTCGTGCTGCACCATCAGTTGCTGTGTCTTCTGCAATTTCAGGTTGGAGTCGGCCAGTTCAAGATTCATCTTCCACAACTCGCGCTCGTTGCGGATTCGATCGGATATGTCCTTGACAATGCCTTGAATCTCGATGATGCCGCCGGAATCGTCCTTGCGCGCATGTGCTGTCTCAAGGCAGAAGATCGTTGAACCATCACGCCTCTTCAGAACGACCTCATAATCATCGATGAAGCCATCCTCGCGGATCTTGTCAAGGAAGTGTATCCGGTCTTCTGGCGCAGCCAACAGGCTGCGATACTGCCGGCCCACGAGATCCTGCTTCGATTCGTAGCCCAGCATCGAACATGTAGACAGGCTCACTTCGGTGATCGTGTCTGCCATGTCTACGGTGTACACCATATCCCGCAAGCCATCGAACAAGGATCTGAGCCGCATCTCGCTCGCGGCGAGTCGCTTCTCCGCTTCACTTCGGCGGTACTCCGATATCCCGCGTTCAAGACGCATCATGATGACAGGTGTCATGGCGCGCTTGAGTTCCATCATCGAGTCAGACTGTACCTTCTGCCAGGGTCCGCTGTTCCTGCCAAGGAAGACGTAACCGCCTTCGTCGTCAATTTGATAGAGTCGTGCCGATATCCAGAAGGTGATGGGCTTCTCGATGCCTGGCATCGACCAGGGGCCGAAGCGGGTCACCTCGTCTTCAGCGGTATGGGCTTCGACGTTCGCCCTCCAGCGCGGCTCAGCCAATGCTATCGGGAAATCCAGGCCAGCGAGGCATATGTGGTATTCGGCGCCACCCTCGACATAGAACAAGGCAGCGGCATCGGCGCCGAATGACTTCCGGATCTCGTTGATTGCCGCGATATTGGCCCTCTCGGTCACGTCTTCGGCGTATATCCTGAATAGCTCCAACAGGAGCGGGGCTATGGTCCGGTTTGAGCTATTGAACCATTGCGATCGGGCAAGCAGCGAGTCAGCCATGCGCAGGAGCCTCCTCGAATAAACCTAGCAGTCCAAGCAACTCGAATATAGCCCTGACCTTCGGTTGCATGTCTCGAACCGTGAACTTGATATCTCTTCGCTTTGCTTGAGTCAGGGCACCTATGATGACACCGACTCCAGTGGATGAAATGTAGTCTACATAGCCCATATCGATGACCAATACTGCCTGCGTGTCGAGTTTGTCGACGACAGTCTCCATTACGCGCTGCAGGTCCCGGGCGTATTTCATATCCACTGAGCCGGACAGGTAGAGCGTGCACGCCCCCTTCTCGGTGAAGCCGTGGATCGTGCCGGCGGGATGCTCCGCGAAATTGGCGCGTATGATGGCATCGATATCCATTGGCTACAGGATCCTCCCGGTAACCAGCGTCACATCATCGGTGAAGTCCTTGGCTCCGGACATCCTTAATGCGGATTCCAGAAGCCTTCTATGATAATCGTCACCCGGCTGAACCGCCTGGAGCAGCGTCATTGGGTTGAGCGGCTCATTGTTGGTGGAGCAATCTATTTCCGAGATACCATCCGTATACAGGACGAGGGTATCATTTGTCTGTATCCGGACGTTCTGTTCAGCGTACGTAATCGAGCGGTTCATGCCAATTCCAGTTCCCGACACCAGAAGCTCATGTGGAGTGCCATCGCGAATGATATATGGATGGTTATGCCCTGCATTAGCATATTTGAAATTCATCGACTTCAAATCGATAAGGCCCGCAAAGAAGGTTATGAGCATGCTTGAGGTACTTCGAAACTCGAAGGTCATTCTATCATTGAGCCATGACAGGAACGCGCCAGGAGAAAACTCCTTGCCTATGACGGAACGTATGTACTCCGGATATATCACAGCTTTCAGTATACCGGTTACGAAAGCCGCCTTGACGCCATGGCCAGCGACGTCGCCTATCAGCAGCAGGTATCGGTCAGGGCCAAGAAAGACAACATCATAGTAGTCACCACCGCAATAGAGCCCAGGAAGCGGACGATAGCTGGCGCGAAACTCGACGCCCTCGGAATTCGGCAGATTCGGCTTCAGTATCGCCTTCTGCATCTCACCTGCCCACTTCAGCTCATCCTCGACCATCGCGACATACTGCTCGCGCTCGTGTCTGATGGTGCCGTACTCCCAGGCCTTCTGTATCTCGGCCAACAGATACTCCGAATTCCATGGCTTGAGAATATAGCTGAATATTCCGGCACTGACGGCCTTCGCAACCTCCTGTGTCTCGGAGTAGCCAGTCAATAGCATCGAGATGATATGCGGATACTTTACCTTCACCGCCAGTAGAAAATCGGAACCGAGCATTTCTGGCATCTTGAGGTCTGATACTACAACGCTCGTCAAGGAGCCGTGCATTTCCAGAAGGTTCAGGCCCGTCTGTGCCGATGAAGCCGTGAGTATCTCTATCGAGTGCTCCGAAGCCCAGTCTTCAAGTTCGCGCTTCAATGCCTTTGTTATATTGGGCTCGTCATCGACAAGCAGGATGAAACGCCGTTGCTTCTCCACTATCGTTCTCCTTGTGTGCTCTGCATGATCTCTCTGGATTGTGCCACAGGAAAGCTGACTCGCACACTGGTACCATGGAGTATCGATGATTCAATCCTTCCATGAATCTGGTCAGCCAATATGTCAATCAATGCAAGTCCCAGCGTTCGGGCATGCTGCTCATGATTTTGTATAGCATTGCCGAGACTGTCATTCTTGACCTCTATCTCCAGGTGTCCCTCGAGTGATCGCAGTGTGATCGACAAGTCATATTCTTTGTTCTGTTCTACAAACAAATACTTGAAAGCATAGGCGACAAGTTCCGAAACGATGAGGTCTGCAGGAATTGCCAGTTCCAGGGAGAGCGAGATCGCATCAGCCTTGAAATCAATTTGAGGCCGAATTCCTGTTGGGCCATACTGATCCAACAGTGTCGACATGAGCTGCTGTAGATAACGGGCAAAGTCAATATTTGACATATCATCAGACTCATAGAATTGGTCATGCACGATGGCCATCGTCTCGATGCGCCTGTTCATCTCATCGACAAGCTCCTTATACGCTGAGTCTGTTGACTCGTAAGCCGATAGAGAAAGCAAGCTGGAGATGACTTGCATATTGTTCTTGACTCGATGGTGGATCTCTTTGAGCAATACCTCTTTTTCACGTAGCGCTGATTCAATACGCTCGGCGGCGAGCACACGTTCTGTCACATCATTCTTTATCGCTACGAAGTGCTCAATCCTGCCTTCGGCATCCAGCAATGGCGTGATGGTCATTTCTTCCCAATATAGCTCCCCGGACTTCTTCTTGTTGATGAGCATCCCTGCCCATACATGCCCGGAGAGTATGGTATCCCATAGCCTGGAATAGAACTCCTGGCTTTGCTTGCCTGACCGTATCAGCGATGCGGGATTCCTGCCCAATGCCTCGGTGGCGCAAAAGCCGGTAAGGCGCTCAAACGAGCTATTGACCCATTTGATGTCTCCGTTCCTGTCACTGATAACAACCGCCGTGTTGGTGGCTTCGAGCGCAGAACTCTTGAGCCTGGTCTCAGCTTCCGCGGCCCTTAGTTCCGATACATCCGTGAGTGTTCCGATGATCTCGGTTGTGCCATCTACATGGGCGATCAGTTTCATCGAATCGCGCAGCCAGATGACGGATCGGTCCTTCCTGTGAAAGCGATACGTATGCGAATACGATGCATGGGCCGTCAGCTGGGTAAAAGCGTTGAGGGCCTGCATTCTATCAGCGGCCTGGATATTGTCAAACCACCAGTCCTTGGCGCAGACATCATCGATGGGGTATCCAAGAATTTCGGTGACATTCTCGCTTATCCATTCATATTGAGGCATCCCGCCATGCAAGTTGATGGCATAGGTGATTGTAGGACTGGAAGAGAGATAATGACTCAGCCTAGCTGCCAAAGTGTCGCGTTCTTTCTCCGCGGCAACCCGTCTCGAGATGTCATGTATTATGGCGAAGAGATAGACCTTGTCGGCGACAATGATAGGACGGGTGTTGACTTCCACCGGAATGATCGAGCCATCCGAGCATCGATGCGTGAATTGGAATTGATCCTTGTCCATCTCCGCGGCGCGATGCAGCTGCAACTTCATCTTTTCTGGGTCCATTGTATTGATGTCGCTCGCGGACATCGTTATCAGCTGTTCATGAGTCCATCCGTACAAGGTCGTGGAAGCCAGGTTCGAATCGATGATGGCGCTGGTCTCAGGATCGATGATCAGCATTGGGGTGCTGCTGTCCTTAAAGATCGAGCGGTACCGTGCCTCGCTTTCATCCAGCAGCTTCCTGCTTCTGGCTTCCTCGGCTAGTGCATCATGGTGATTGAGCGCTTCCGCTATGGAAAAAGGCAATCGGGCGATATGTTGTTTTATTACATAGTCGTTGGCCCCGGCCTTGATACAGGCGACGGCTGTATCCTCATTCATTGAACCGGTCAGGACAATGAATGGCATGAGCGGATCGAATTGCCTGGTCAGAGTCAATGCACGCATGCCGTCAAAGGATGGCATGACATAGTCGGAAACAACTATATCCGGCTGAAGCTCCCTAAGCGCAGCCAGAAATTCCGGCTCGGAGTCGACACACTTCGACTCGAATTGCAGCCCACCCCGATGCAAGTTGAACAAGGCCAACTCATGGTCTTCAGGAGAATCCTCGGCGAAGAGTATCTTCATGCTTCGTTTCGGCATAGAAACCTCCACTGGAGCCTAAACCGGGGGCTGATTTATGATCAGCCAGTACATGCCCAGCGCGCCGATCGTCGCTGAAAACGAGTCAAAATCTATGGGCTTGATGACATAGCTATTCGCGCCAAGCTCGTATGCCTTCCTGATATCCGGATCCTCCCGTGACGATGTCACCATTATCACAGGAATCTTCCTGGTCCGGTCATCGGACCGAATCGCCGCCAACACCTCGAGGCCCGTCAACTTGGGAAGCTTCAGGTCAAGGAGGATTATCTTTAGATACCGATACGGCTCAAGTCCCGCATACTGCCCCCGGCCAAAGAGATAGTCGAGCGCCTCGGCACCGTCCTCGACGACCCTGATCGGATTTGCGATGCGTTGCTTCGACAGTACCCGTGTGGTGAGCTCTGCATCATACTGGTTGTCCTCTACCAGCAGAATTTCAGCGGACGCTGCATCTACCATTTTCAGCCTCCTTCCTGGCTTGGTATGGAAAAAGAAAAGGTAGCACCGACTCCCGGTTCGCCTTCGGCCCAGACTGAACCGCCGTGGCGCTGCACAAGCCTCTGCACAATGGCAAGGCCGACACCGGTACCCTCAAACTCATTCTGGCTGTGCAAGCGCTGGAAAACGCCAAAGAGCTTGTTTGCATACCGCATATCGAAACCTGCGCCATTGTCGGCCACGGAAAAGACAATCCTGTCCTCGGCGCATTCCGAATCTATCCGAATGATACCCCGCTCCTTCTTTGAAGTAAACTTGATGGCATTGCTTATGAGGTTGATCCATACCTGTCGCAGGAGCGTCTCATCGCCTCTTACCATGGGGAGTTGACCAATGGCTACATCGATCCTGGCACGATCCTCCAACGATGACAACTCATCGACCACGGTCATCGCCAGCCTCCGCATATCCACGGCGCACATATGCAATTCGGTCTTGCCGGCCCGCGAGAATGCAAGCAGGTCATCTATCAGGCATTGCATGGAATGGGCGTTATGCTGGATGATACCACAGATTCGACTGGACTCTTCATCAAGTTGTTGTCCATGCAACTCCTTGAACATCTGGACGTATCCGTCTATTGCGCGGAGCGGCGCCCGAAGATCGTGCGAGACAGAATAGGTGAAAGCCTCCAGTTCCTTGTTGCTCGCTTCCAGCTGGCCAGTCCGTTCGTGCACTTGCTGCTCGAGGTTCTCGCTGAGGTCACGGAGCTCGCGCTCAAGCCGCCGCCCCGACGCAACCTCCGTGGACAACTCCATTGTGCGCAGAGCCACCCGCTTCTGCAACGCCCTGGACCACACAAACGAGGAGCCCAGCAGAACAAGGAGCGGCGTGATGATCCAGAATATGATCGCGAAGAATCTGCGCGCAACGATGCCAGATTCGTAGGGGCTCAACCACTGATCCTGAATGTGCCTCCACTCATCGGTTCCCTTCAATGAAACCAGGCCATTCTGCAACAGCTCCAGCACCTCGTCGTTGCCTCCGATCACGGCGTAACCTGCATCTGCCGACAATACGGCCGTTTCGCCTGCCACAAGATTGCTCCAACCTCTGGACTTGATCCAGAACAGGGCCGCCGTGTTCACCACCAGAGCACAATCTCCGGTGCCCTGTGCGAGCCGACTCATCGCTTCTTCCTGTGTAGGTACGCGAATGGGCTGTCCTGCATATCCAAGACTGCCCGCGGCTTCATCAGCGATGCTGCCTGCTGCTACCAGCGTCAACTTGCCTGATAGAGATGGCAAGTCCGGGAGATCAGGCGTCCCTTTGCGCCGTACGATGACATATTGCACAGTATTGGATGCGACGGAATAGGCGAATCTCACGGATCGTTCCGGGCTGTATAGCAGCCCCTGAATGGCGTCCAGCTCGCCTTGTTCAAGCCCCGATATTGCATCCTCGCGATTTCCCAGCCTGATATCGACGCTGAATCCAAGGCGCCTCGCAATCGCCCGGGTCATGTCCACGTACATGCCCGATGGCTGTCCGTTGTGATCGATAAACTCAAAGGGTGGATTATCACTGGTTCCACCTATCACCAATCGGGTCAAGCTTCGACCGCCAGCTTCCAGCCGGGAGAACCACTGTGCATACAGGCGCCTGAAGGTTCCATTGGCCATCACGACGGACAACCCTTCGCTCAGGTTTGAAAGCAAGAGTCTGTCGCCCTTGCGTGTGGCGAAACAGAATTCTTGCTCGAAGAGTGGTGGACCGACCGTGATAAGGTTTGTCAATTTGGCCTGTTGGATCAACTGCAGGGCCAGAAGCTTCTGAATGACCACCGCATCGCAGCCGCCGGCAGAAAGGTTGCGCAAGGCCTCTGCAAAGGTGCCATATGGCTCGATGATGGCTCCAAGGCCTGCTCGTTGCAGGTACTCTTCCGCGGCGTCACCGCGCAGTACCGCAATGCGCTTGTTCTTCAGATCGGCTGGACCGTGGATATCCATGGTGTCCTGACGAATGACTATCGTGCCCCGTATTGATAGATAGGGGACGGTAAAGTCGAATATCGACTCGCGCTCGGGAGTCCGGGCAACCAGCGGCAGGGCCTGCAAGCGTCCTTCAGCAAGGTCCTGCTTTATCTGCGCCCATTCGCCGGTCTTGAAAGCGACCGTGCGTCCGACGGCCTGGAGCGCGGCAACCATCAGCTCCACCGAGAATCCCGCAGCCGTTCCATCGCTCTGGACCATGCAGAATGGTGGATAATCCAGCTCGCTTCCAGCACGTATGGGAGCGGCCTGCCCGGTCGTGACCTGCGGCGCACCCATTGGAGCGTCAAGCCAGAGCACCCCCAGGACGAGCATAAGGATGTTCCTGCGAAGTCGGAGAGGAAATCGCCCTGCAGAACGCATAAGCCCTCCGCGGCGCACGCCCGGCAATCCCTCAGTTGGCACTTCTGGTAGCGCTATGCCAATAGTATAGTCTGCAGTGAAGGCAATTGCCAGACAACCGGCGATGACGCACGACTCGATCCAGAGCAACCGCAAAGGCACTCACTCGCTCTTCATCGAATTCTCATCGATCTTTGACAATCCATCGCTATGATGAAAGGCGGAGGATCCACTGATGACGAGCGTCCTGTTCCTGTGCGTCCACAACTCGGCCCGCAGCCAGATGGCTGAGGCATTCCTCAAGAAGCATGGAGGCGACCGCTTTCGGGTCGAGAGTGCGGGTCTTGAGCCTGGCAGGCTCAACCCATTCGTCGTGCGTGCCATGGCTGAGGCGGGCATCGATATCTCGGGTAACCCCACCACGAGCGTATTTGACCTGTTCAACGCAAAGCGGGTCTTTCAGGTTGTGATTACCGTCTGCTCGAAGGAAGCCGCAGAGCGATGCCCGATGTTCCCGGGACTCGCCCTGCGGCTGCACTGGCCATTCGCCGATCCATCGACCTTTGCGGGCAACGACGAACAGATCATGGCCCAGGTGCGGGAGGTCAGGGACCAGATAGAGCTGGCGGTCAAGGAATTTGCCGCCAGCTTCTGATCATGCTATACCAGTCCTCGACCGCGGAGCAGCGCGCCGACATCGGGATCACGGCCACGGAAGGCGCGGTACGCGTCCGCCGGATCGAGCGTGTTGCCCGCCGACAGCACGAAGCGTTTGAATTTCGCGGCAAGCTCGGGGTTGAACACATCGCCTGTCGCCTCGAAGGCCTCGAAGCCGTCGGCATCGAGCACTTCGGCCCACATGTAGACGTAGTAACCGGCCGCATAGCCATTGTCGCTGAAGAGGTGCCTGAACTGCGGCAGGCGGTGCCGCATGCCAACGGCTTCGGGTACGCCCAGTCGCCTGCACTCGGACGCCTCGAATTCCGCCAGGCTCAGCTTCTCGGGGTTCGGGTACTGGTGCAGCGCCATGTCTATCAGTGCGCACGAGGTGTACGCGACCGTCAGGAAGCCTTGATTGAAGTGCTCGCTCTTCTTGATCAGCTCTATCAGCCTGTCAGGAATCGCCTCGCCGGTCTGCGCATGGATCGCGTGCTTCTTCAGTATCGCAGGCGTCAGCGCCCAGTGCTCGTTGATCTGGCTGGGCAGCTCCACGAAGTCACGGAGCACGCTGGTGCCCGCAAGCCTGTTGTAGGTAACGTTTGACAGCAGGCCATGCAGTCCATGGCCGAACTCATGGAACAGCGTGCGTACGTCATCGAGTGACAACAGCGTCGGCTTACCGGCCGCGGCCTTGGCAAAATTCGTGTTGTTGATGATGATCGGATATCCGAGTCCGCCGGGCCTGTTCCTCGACTGCCCGCGGAACTCGCTCATCCAGGCGCCGCCGCGCTTGGTTGACCGCGCAAAACTGTCCACGATGAATACGCCGACCAGTGTGCCGGTCGCGGTGTCACGCACCTCGAAGAGCCGCGCGTCGGGATGGTACAGCGGGACACCGTGCACTTCCTTGAAGCCAATGCCATACAGGCGCCCGGCCGCGTCGAACATAGCCTCCATCATCCGGTCAAGCTGGAAGTATGGTTTGAGTTCGGCCTCGTCGAGTTTGAACCGCTGCTGCCTGAGCTTCTCGGCGTAGAAGTTCCAGTCCCAGCCCAAGAGCGGCCCCTTGAAGCCCTCGGTCGCCGCAAGCGTCTCGAGATCTTTCTGTTCGGTCAGGGCCCGAGCGCGGGCCGGTTCCCATACGCGCAACAACAGGTCGTTGACGGCGGCGGGCTTCTTGGCCATGCGGTCGACGAGGGCATAGTCGGCATAGGTGTCATACCCCATCAACTTGGCAAGCTCGGCCCGCAGCCGCATGATCTTCTCCGCGACGGGCCTGGTGTCGCGCTCGGCACAGCTCTCGCCGCGGGCCTTGAACGCGCGCCATACCATTTCGCGCAGGTCGCGCCGCGTCGAATAGGTCAGGAACGGATCGACCAGCGATGGCGACAGGTTGATGGCATAGCCATCGATTGTCTTGTCGGCCGCGACGCTCTTCGCCGCATCGAGCACGAAACCCGGAAGCCCGGCGCGGTCCGCCTCGGTCTTCAACTCCAGGCAGAACGCCGCTTCATCACCCAGCACCGCCTGGCTGAAGGTCGTGAAGAGCCCGGCCAGTTCCTCGGTGATGGCCGCATAGCGTGTCCGCGCCGCGCCTACCAGCAAGGCACCTTCGCGGACGAAGTCCAGGTGCACCCGCTCGAGCAGCCGGAGCTGTTCCGGCGACAGCCCAAGCCCGTCACGGTTGCGGTACAGGGCATCGACGCGCTTGAAGATGCCTTCATGCAGGCTCAGCCAGTTCTGGTGAGCGGCGATCTTTGGCATCAGCTCGCGCTCGGCAGCCTGCAGCGCGTCGCTCGTCTCGCTCGATGTCAGATTGAAGAATACGCCAGTAACCCTGGCGAATGACTGGCCGGATGCATCGAAGGCCGCAACCGTATTATCGAACGTGGCAGGTTCCGGATTGGCGGCAATGGCATCGACCTCGGCCCGATGGTCGGCCATGGCGGATTCGAATGCCGGCGCATAGTGCTCCGGCCTGATCTTGTCGAAGGGCGGCAACTGATGGGGAGTCTCCCAGGTCGCCAGGAGTGGGTTGGTGTTCATGGGCAAGGATTATGCCGCCCCTTCCGGCGAAACGTCAAGGAACAGTACAACTCAGAGGCCGGTGATCGTGAACTTCTGTATACGCTTGTTCCTCTGGTCGGCCACATACACAGACCCAGATGCACCAAATGCTATCCCGTCGGGGTGATCCAATTTCCCGGCTCCCGTGCCACTGCCGCCCCAGAAGAACAGTCTCGTGCCATCGCGCCCAAAGACGACCACATGCTGATTCCACTCATCGGCTGCAAAGCAGCGCCCCTGCGCATCGACGCCAAGATAGGTATTGAAGCTCAGGCCGGCAAAGCCGGGCTCGCTGAGTCCGATCACGCGGCGCGGTTTCCCATCAGGCTCGAATACCAGGATACGGCCTCTCGGAGGCACGTTGTCCTGAGGCGGAAACTTCGTACCAACATAGATTGCACCATCGGCATCGACGGCGATGCTGGATGTCGGCTGGTCGAGCCCAAGATCGATGGTTCCCAGGAAATCACCATCGAGACTGAAGCGCTGCACCGCTCGGTTGCGCTGGAAGCCCACCAGCAATTCGCTCGCGCCTCTGAGCGACATGCCGATCGGTTCGGCGATGGATCCATTTCCCGACCCCCAGGCACGGAGAAATCGGCGGTCAGCCGAGAAATGCTGTATGCGGTTGTTCACGGGCTCCATCACATAGAAGGACCCATCTGCCAGGAAGAGGAGACCTGCCCGCGCTTGATATTTTCCGTACACCGAGCCACCTGGTGTCTCCGGAGCCAGAAACCTGAATTGTCCTGGGTCCGTGCCTGGTTCTCCCCACGTCTCGATGAAGCGACCATTGGCATCGAAGATGAAGAATCGACCACTGGCGTCCGCCACCCATACCAGGCCATCAGGTGCGACGGCGACGGTAGCGACATAGTCCATCAGATGTCCGGCGCCGCCCGTAGCCTCCCAGTCGAAGCGCGCCGCTGGCTTGGCAAGACAACCACTGCATGTCACAGCAAGCACGGATCCAGCAAGAATCGACATCACGATACGACGCGCGACACTCATGGGTACCTCCCGGTAGCAACCAGAGTCCGCCACTCAATCGATGCGGAACGATGACAGTACGACTCCTGGCAGCACTTCATGTAGTGCAAGGCGAACACGGATAGTATGGTGCCTTGCATATCGAAACGCAATGGTCGACTGTCGATGAATGGTGATGCTCCTCATGTCAGGCGGCAGTCATCCATCCCATTGCTCAGACAGGCTCGAGCGGAAGTCTGGATGGGCAATGGCAATCA
>MTLD01000584.1_pt1 | contig 153649 bp, 138 predicted proteins | sample 1982471 | NCBI WGS metagenome assembly MTLD01 (sample SAMN05712604, study PRJNA340218) | biofilm metagenome | isolation source: sample SPM anode biofilm adapted to -50 mV | place: USA | collected 2012-02-03
TGCTTTTACCCCAACCATTGACATAGAACCCTATTTTTCCGCCATACATCGTCAGAAAGCCTCGGCAGAGCGCAGCTATGCCTGCATTTTCTTCCTCGTCTGTCAAAAAAACTTCTCGCTTTGCCGGAGGGTTCATTAAATCAGCGGCTCCTTAAATAGAGGTCAGAATTATAATCGCAAAATCCCATTGGAAAATTTTTTTGAAAGAGTCATAAAATGATACAAATAGCAACGTGACAGCCGCCGTTGCTTTTACGACTTTTTTGGGAACAAGACGGTCTGCAAGACGCAAAAGTAGGAGGCATCGAAGAAAAGTTCCGTATGTCTGAGTGCCAGCGAGTTCGCGGAACTGTCGCCGCCCATTTTGCGAGGCGCGCGCAAAGCTTGTCTCAAATAAAATGCAACCGCCAATTTCAGCAAACTCTATTGGGGGAGCACATAAAAAATCCGCCCATTCCAAGAAGGAAAGAGCGGATCTACGTCTCACGATGGCTTTTGCAAATATACCGTATAGGCCAGGGCATTTCCTGTAAAACCGACTTCCGCAAAGCCAGCCGCCTGCGCCAAGTCCAACACATACGCTTTGCGCTGGTAATGGGGGTCAAAAATCGTTTCGGCGATAGCCAATACGCCCCCCGGCTTTAAAGCTGCAAACACTTCTTGCAAAGCCGCCGCCTGCTGGGGAATTTCCCCCAGCACCGCCGCCATCACCGCCCGGTCCGCCTGATACGGCGGCAGCTTTCCTTCGCCCAAGGGAAGCTTCACGAACTCAACCATGACTAGATTTTCCTGTTGCGCTTTGCGCTGTACCACATCCAACATGCCCTGCTGCAAATCAACAGCGATCACCTTGCCGCTTGGGCCGACTTCTTTGCCTAAAGGAAGTGTGACCCGCCCCGGACCGCAGCCGGCATCCAAAACAGTCATGCCTTCGGCTACGCCCAAGCCAGCAAGAATGGTCTTAGCCTGGCTGTTTTTCGCTAAAGGATTTTCCATCTCCACCATACGGTATAGCCACGACGGACAAGGAAGGCTTTTTCGCCGGGAAACAAGCTTCCAAACTATCCAGATGGCGCACAGCACCGCAAAAAGGGTAAAAATAACAGTCAAGGCGTCCATGGCCGCCCCCCTTCCGTTTCACGCCGCACACCGCGGCAATACGCCAGAGCGGCTTCAATATCGTCCGGCAACGGCGCCTGCACGGTAATTTCACGCGGCTCCTGGCAATGCCAAAACCGCACGCAGGCCGCATGCAGCGCCTGCCGGGGCATCCAGGACGCTCGCCTTCCATACATGCCGTCGCCAATAAGGGGATGGCCTACATGTGCGGCATGCAGCCGAATCTGGTGAGTACGTCCGGTTTCCAGCGTCAGCTCCAACAGCGTGGCCGCCGCATAGCTTTCCAGCGTTCGATAATGCGTAGCCGCCTTCTCCCCGTCCTCGCGCACCGCCCGCCGATTCGGACGATTGGGATGCGCGCCGAGCGGCGCATCAATGGTTCCCTCCGCTGGCGATACCTCGCCGTTTACGAGGGCCCAGTAGATTCGCTGCAGCCGTTTCTCTTTCATTTGCTGCTCCAGCAGGAACTGGCTGTGAGCATCTTTGGCAAAGATGACGCACCCAGAAGTGTCCCGATCAAGGCGGTGTAGCGGGCGAATGGCGCAGAGCACCTCCCGCCGCTGCAGCTCATAAGCCAAATAGTTCGCCAAGGTGCCGCTCATCGTCCGTCCCGCCGGATGCACCAACAGCCCTGCGGGCTTATTCAACACAAGCAAGTACTCATCTTCATAAAGAATCTCCACGCAGCCTTCTTCCGGCTGCACGCCGTACGAAACATCTTCCGTCAGCAACACCCGCAGACTATCGCCGGCTTTTACTTTTTTCTGCAAAAATACAGCTTTGCCGTTCAACAAAACTCCCTTTTGCCTCGTCAGCTTCTGGAGCCGTCGCCCGGAGTACTGCAAAACTTGTTTCAAATAGGACTCCAGCGTCAACCCTGCATGTTCTTCCGCTACTTGGTAGGAAGTAAATTTTTTCACTGCGGCAAATCTCCAAATCGTTCTTTAAACGCCTCCGGCGGCATGGTTTTATAGCTATGCAGATACGTCTTAAATAATTCCTGTTTGTTCTTCCCCAGGGCCACGCCCATATAAATACGCGGAATGCTATACTTGGCTTCTTGGCCAAGCAGCCCCAAGTCGGACACGGAAAAAGCTACGTCATAACCAGCTTCTTTAGCGGTTTGCAGGACCTCGCTGTTATAATGGCCAAACGGAAAAGCAATGGTACGACAAGATTTATTGGTAACGCTTTCGATAAATTGCTTCGAAGCCTTCAGCTCGTACTGCAGCTCTTGTTTAGAAATCGCATTGAGATCGGCATGGGTCATCGTGTGCGATTGAATGGAAAACAACGGATTAGCGGCCAGTTCCTGCAGTTGTTTGTCCGTTAAATACGGGTAGCCTGTTAACGCAGAATTAAGGCCTTTTTTAAAGATAAAGAACGTCGCTTTCATCTTATGATTCGCCAAAGCCGGCGCCGCATACTGATAAACGCCCTCATAGCCGTCATCAAAGGTGATCAACACCGTTTTTTCAGGAAACGGACGCTTCTCTTCAACATACTGCAAAAATTCATCCATAGACAAACTTTGATAACCCTCTTGCGCCAGCCAAGCCAGCTGCGCCTGGAAATCCTCCACCGAAACATCAAAGCCATTGATGGGCTTCACTTTAATATCATGATACATAAGTACTGGTGGAAAATAAGCTCGTTCTTGAAGCGCCTTTCCATTAGCCCAAGCGCTTGACGCTGTCAGTAACAGCAACAATAAAACAATTATACCTTTACGCAACCTGAGTCCCCCGTTCTGATTCCAATATTTTTTACAACATTCCTATAGTTATTATAGAACGAACTTCTCGTCCGTCAAATAAATACCTGCAAATTGGGATGCCTGCTCCTCTAGCTGCGCTTCCATCTCCCTCTTGTCAGCGTTATGTTAGTTGTGAACCAAGCCAGACAGGTTTATAGTAGTAAAAGAACATACCTGCTTCAAGCCACGGAGAAAGGAAGATATTTATGTCTAATACCTCTGCCGAACCAAAAACTAGAGAATCGGCCAAATCTTTATGGGCCGGCAGCTTAGCTCATTTTATTCATGACGGCTGCTCTGATATGCTTTATCTGTTCTTTCCTTTATGGCAGGCGCAGTTTGCGCTAAGCTTTGCCGAAATCGGCATCTTAAAAACGCTTTTTTCCGGCACTATGGCTAGCCTGCAGGTTCCCGCCTCTTCGCTGGCCCCTCGCTTGGGGGCCGAAAAATTATTAGCCTGGGGCACGCTGCTTTTAGGCGCAGCCATGCTGTTTCTAGGAAATGTTGATACTATTTATTTTGTAGGCTTCCTATTAGTCCTTGGCGGCCTTGGTTCCAGCACGCAGCACCCTATGTCCTCCGCCTTAATTTCAGACGCCTACGAACAAATCGACCTACGGCGCAAAGCGCTTAGCACCTTTAATGTGGCAGGAGATTTAGGCAAACTGGCGTTGCCGGCTACAGGCGCCTTTATTGTCAGCCAATCCAACTGGATGAGCGCCGCTCAAGCAGCTGGCGTTGCCACACTTTGTATTGCAGGCTGGCTTTTCTTCTATTTCCCGCACCAAAAGCCCTCTCTCTCTAAAATCTCCTCTGCACCGTCCGAGCAGCCAACCGCCGCCATAGGAGGCTGGCTCAACTACAAGCCGTTTTGGTCTTTATCCTCCATCGGGGTCATCGACAGCGCCACTCGCATGGGCTTCTTAACTTTCTTTCCCTTCTTGCTGCAGCAAAAAGGCGGCAGCATCGCCGACACCGGCATTGCTTTGTCACTTGTTTTTGCCGGCGGCGCTTGCGGCAAATTAGCTTGCGGCCGCCTGGCTCTGCGCATTGGCGTACTCCGCTCGGTCATTTTAACGGAAATTGTCACATCGATTTGCATTATCAGCACACTTTTATTACCGCTTTTACCAGCGCTCCTGCTGGCTCCGCTCTTAGGGGTGGCTCTAAATGGGACTTCTTCGGTTCTTTATGGCAGCGTACCGGAATTGGTTCCCCCTACGCACCGCCAAAAAGCCTTTGCCATCTTCTATACCATGACGATCGGCTCCGGCGCTATCTCGCCGTTTCTCTACGGCTTAGCTGGTGATGTGCTCGGTCTTTCACAAGTTGTCTTGCTTTTGGCCTGCATTGTTTTGATAACACTTCCTCTCACGCTCCCCTTGCGTAACCGTTTAAGGACCGAAGGGACATAACGAAGAACAGTATTAAACTTGAATAGAAAGTAAAGTAAGGGAACGAAGGAGGCTACGGTGGCCGTGGCGGAAATCTTGTCTCAAATACAATTATACCGCCGTTTATACAGAATCTCCTAGCCCTTGATGCCCCTGGGTTTTCATCCGTAAAAACTTACAAATTCTGGTGTAGACCAAAAGCCTTGAGACTACTTTTAAAACAAGTTTGTCTCAAGGCTTTTACTATGTCTGTTTACTTAATAAACGTATCGTTTTTCAACTCACGAAAAGCCGTATCCAGTTCTTCTTGGGTATTCATCACAATGGGCCCACCCCAGGCGATCGGTTCACGGAGCGGTCGCCCGGCTGCGAGTAAAAAACGCAAACCAGGTTCCGCCGCTTTCACCGACAACAACGCGCCTTCGGAAAATAAGACCGCCTGCTTCGCCGCAACCGCGGTTTCTCCCTTTTCCCCCACAGTACCTTCTCCTTGAAAAATATAGATAAACAAAGAGGCGTCCGGGTCTGTCTGCAGCATCCACTCCGCCCCAGCGTTGACCTCTACATCCAAAAGCAAGGGTTTCACGAAATCTCCTGCTCTAGCACCTGCTGTTTCTTTGTACGTGCCTGCAATCACCCGAATGCGCGCTTCCCCCGCATCCACTGCCGGTACCTCTTCCTGGGTGATGCCATGATACTGCGGGGCAGTCATCTTATCGGCAGCAGGCAAGTTCAGCCACAGTTGAACCCCCAGCATGCGCTCGCTGACTTTGGGCATTTCCTGGTGGATGATGCCGGAACCCGCCGTCATCCATTGACACTCTCCATCTAAAATACTGCCGGTGTTTCCCAGGCTGTCGCCATGTTCAATGTCCCCTTGGATTAAGTAGGTTATCGTTTCAATGCCTCGGTGCGGATGCCAGGGGAAGCCCTTAATATAATCAAGAGGATTGCGAGAATCAAAGGCGTCCAGCATCAAGAAGGGATCAAATTCTTTCGTGTCCTTCCGACCAATGACACGCACCAAGCGCACACCGGCGCCGTCAACCGTCTGCTCTCCTGTAATGATTTTCTTTACCTTTCTCGTCTGAATCATACCAACGTCACCTCACAATCTATTTTATGCAAAGAAATAGCTAGTCATCGATATAGAGCCTAAGGTGCAAGCATCATTATAGACTATAAAATTCAATCCTTTTTTCTATTATCCTTGTTCATTTTTTCTCTTTTTTACGACCGAATTCTTTTCTTTGTTTTCTATTTACAAATAATAATTATCGTTATATAATGCAATTAGAGATAATCATTATCAATTACCTCTAATCCAATCAAAGGAAGTGTTTTTTATGAAAACCTTATTCGATAAATTGTTTGCTCACAAAGAAGAAGTGCGTTTGTGCAGCGCTAAAAACATCCTCGATTGCCCAGAATATTGGACCAATTTGGCAACAACCAGCTAAGAGCTTCTTCTAACACGAAAGCGGCGGTAATTCTTGATTACTCAAGAATTACCGCCGCTCTTTATATACCCAAAATCCTCTGCATTCCGTTCCCCGCAGACGTTTAGCGGCGGCTTCCCGCCCAAGAAAACGCAACTGCATGCTTCTTCAATTTCTGCACCACTGGCAGCACAATCGCCGACGCCAGGCCAATCTGCACCAGATTGCCAGGCACCGAAACCAGCGGCGCAATCCAGTTGCCGTAAATAATTCCTTCTGCGCCGTAATAGCCGACGATCTTAATGGCACACGCCGCAAGCAACGCCAGCACATAGGCCATAAAGGACTGGTTTTTTTCGCAAATAGCACCGACGGTATATCCCATAAGGCCTACAATAACCAACGTAAAGGGCGCCCATAAAAACCAGCCGCCAACTACGTCAAACAAAGCCATTCCCAGACCGCCCGCCAAAGCCCCCAGCCAGCGGCCATAGAGGATCGCAATGATAAAGAGCGGCACATTTCCCAAGTGGATCAAGCCGCCATTGGCTGCAATGGGCAGCCTCACATTAACAAACACGGTGCACGCAAAGACAAGCGCAATGCCTAATGCCGCATACACCAAATACTTGGTTTGTTTTAAAGAATGCTGTTCCATATTTCTTTTTCCACCCTTTCCCGCTTAGGCCTCCGCCAAGCGATGTGCTGCATGATAGGTCGGTCCCACATATGAATTGATGGGAAAACCATGTTGAATGGCTTGGGTGACGAAATTTTTAGCTTTGCCTACCGCTTCCGGCACCGCTAACCCTTGAGCCAAACCGGCTGTAATCGCAGCAGCATAGGTGCACCCAGCGCCATGCGTGTAGGTAGTATTGATTTTCGGCGTTTCAAATACAGTAAATTCCTTGCCATCGTACAAAATATCAATGGCATTGTCAGTGCCCAGCTTGGAGCCGCCTTTAATCAAAACATATCGGGGGCCCAACGCATGAATTTTAATGGCTGCTTCCTTCATCGTCTCCACAGACTGAATACGCACGCCGCTCAATTGACTGGCTTCAAATACATTCGGCGTAATCACCGTAGCCTTCGGAGCCAGCATCTGGCTGATGGCTACAGCTGCTTCCGGATGCAGCACTTCATCGGTTCCCTTGCAAATCATGACCGGATCAATGACCACATTTTTCACCGCATACTCATCCAACTTACGAGCTACCAAGGAAATAATTTCAACCGTTCCCAGCATTCCGGTCTTCATGGCATCTACGCCAATACCGCCAAGAACCGTATCAATCTGCGCTTCCAATGTCTCCAACGACAAGGGATACACATCATGAGCCCAATTGTTTTTAGGATCTTGGGCCACAAGAACCGTAATGGCGGTCATACCATACACGCCATACTCCTGAAAGGTTTTGATATCCGCCTGCAATCCGGCGCCGCCGCTTGTATCGGAACCGGCTATAGTAAGTGCTTTCGCTGGTGCTTTCATTTAAAATTCCTCCTGCCAAACTACTTTAACGTTTTTTCTTATTTTTTTATAAAAACCTGGTTGTATTATAAAGCAAATCTGATACCATTAAAATATACAGAATCTATATTTAAAATAAGTACAGATAGGAATGAAAAGGACCATGTCTAAACTGATACTGCTTGACCACGAAAGCAAAGAGCCTCTTTATATGCAGCTTTATCGCTATTTCCGCACGGAAATCGAGCAAAACAATTTAAAGGAAAATCAAAAAATCCCTTCCATCCGCTTTTTGGCGGATAGTTTATCGGTCAGCAAAATCACCGTAGAAAAAGCCTACCAGCAATTGCTCTGCGAAGGATATATCACCAGCGGCAATCGTACCCGTTATGCAGTCAACCGCTTTGTAGAAAACGCTTGGCCTTCGCCTGCGCCGCAAAATGCCATTCCCAAAGAACAATCCTCGCAGGAATTGACGTTTAAATACGATCTGGCCAGTGGTGAAATGGATGCGGACGGCTTTGATTTCTCTCTTTGGAAGAGGTATATCAATAAAGCCTTCTTAGATCCAAGCCGTCTCATGCGCTACGGCGACCTCCAAGGCGAAATAGAGCTGCGCAAGGAGATTGTCAACTACATCCGTTCACGAGGCGTTAACTGCCATTACGGCCAAGTCATTGTCGGGCCTGGCGTACAAAGCCTGTTGAATATTTTGGCCAGCATGCTGAAACCAGAGCATGACGGCATTGCCTTTGAAGAACCAGGCTTTAAAATGGGTCGCCGCACCTGGGAAGACCGGGGTTTTCAAATTATCCCGGTCCGCCTAAAAAAAGAAGGCATCGATACGGACGAGCTGGCTCGCAGCGGCGCTCGCCTTGTGTATGTGACGCCTTCGCATCAGTTCCCGACCGGTTATATTATGCCGATCGGCGAACGGACGCAGCTTTTAAATTGGGCCCGACAAACAGGCTCTACGGTTATTGAAGATGATTACGACAGTGAGTTTCGCTATTTCGGCCGCCCCCTCCCCGCCTTAAAAGGGTTGGATACGGAAGGCTCCGTCATTTACATGGGCTCTTTTTCCAAAGTCATTCCCCCATCCATCCGTATTAGCTATATGGTGCTGCCGGAGCAATTGCTGAAAAGCTACCGGGAACGCGCTTCCTTGTACAACCAAACAACATCCGCCCTAGAGCAGTTGGCTCTAGCCCGTTATATGGCCGACGGCCACCTGGAGCGGCAAATCCGCCGCCTCCGCAAGCTCTACAATGAAAAACACGCACTCTTTCTGGAAAGCATCCGGACCATCTTAGGCCAGCAGGTAGCTATTAACGAAACCGAATCCGGCCTCCATCTGGTTTTAACGGTAAAATCCTCGTTGACGCCAAAAGAATTATACGCACGGGCATTAGCGAAAGGCTGCCGCATCGCACTTTTGCAGGATTACTATCTGGGAGAAGCGCCAACCTCTCCGTCCCAAGTCATCCTCTATTTTTCTAAAATCCCGGCGGAAGAAATGAAAACAGCCATTCAGCTGTTAAAAGAAGCTTGGTTTGAGTAAAGCACGGAGCAGAGGAAAACAGAGAGGTACGGGGATTTGAACAAGAGTCTCGGGAGTCACGGGAGGGTACGATTGAGAGCTCAAACGGCGTCAGCCACTGTATTTGAGGCTTTTATTGGAGGTAAGGCGATCCACCGTTATTTAGCGTCTGGAGGTAATCGTAATGAACGAGAGTAACAACTATTGGAATCAATTATATGAATCCCGAAATAATCAAAAACCAGTTTATGATTTATGGCTGGACAAATATGCAGCCATTTTATCGACCTCGAACTCTATTCCTATTATTGATTTGGGATGCGGATCTGGAAATAATACATTGTACTTGCAGGAAAGAAACTACAAAGTAATTTCATGCGATTTTTCAAAGGAAGCATTAAAAAAGCTAGATTTTTTTATAGACAAACCTGACACAAGACTGTTTGACATGAAGGAAGGCTTACCTTTTGAAGATCAAAGCGCCAAAATAGTTATTGCCGATCTTTCACTGCATTATTTTCGTTGGCTCGAAACCGTAGCCATTGTTGCTGAGATTCAGCGGGTTCTTATGAAAGATGGTTTTTTACTACTGCGAGTTAACTCAGTAAAAGACACGAACTATGGAGCCGGTCAGGGAACTCTTGTCGAAGAAAATTATTATTGTAAGCAAGGCCGGTTCAAGCGATTCTTCAACAAAGCACAATTAGACGACCTTTTTCAAAACTGGGAATTTCACTATAGTAGTGAATATGAAATGGCCCGGTATGAAAACACGAAAGTTCTTTGGGAATTGGCCTTGAAAAAGCACCTTTGAAACTTGCGCAATACAAAAGCCTCCGCCCTGCAAGCGTTCGCAGGACGGAGGCTCATTAATGCCTGACAGAAATTCAGTTTTTATAGCTTTCATAGCGAATGCGGTTTGCTTCGAAACGGTCTACAAACTGATTTTCCGCCGAATACCCCAGCGCCAGCATAGCAAAGGGCGTAACTCCCGGAGGCAGTTGAAACAATTCGGTAATGTATTTCATCCGGTCTTCTTCCGGCGCAACTCCCATCCATACCGCTCCCAGGCCATTTTCGACGGCGGCTAACAATAGATTTTGCGTGGCCGCCGCCAAATCCTGCTGCCAGTACTGCGGAAATTTCAACCCGGCTTCGTTTGCCAAGACAATAATGCCTAACGGCGCTTCTTGCATGGGCGATGCATACGGATGAGCCTTCGCCAATTTAGCCAGAGTATCTTTGTTTTCCACTACAATAAACTCCCACGGCCGCTGATTCGCTGCTGACGGAGCCTGCATCGCCGCCCTCAGCAACCGCTCTATCGTTTCTTTTTCCACCAATCTAGCTTCATAACGACGAATGCTCCGGCGTTTTTGAATCGCTTCATAGGTATTCATAATTCCACCATCCTTTTCAGGCTTGTTTAGGTTAATTATATCTGCTATTCTTTATTCATGTAAGTATGCACTTTATTGAAAGATACCATACTTTAATAAAGTTACTATCCAAAGGAGAGCATTGTGAAAGAAAAAGGCGAACTCAATCTTGATTGTCCGGTAGCCTATACACTATCTGTACTTGGCGGCAAGTGGAAATGGTTGATCATCTACATTCTAGCGGAAGAAACGATTCTCCGTTACGGAGAACTAAAAAGAAAATTACCAGGTATTACACATAAAATGCTAAGCCAACAACTCAAGGAATTAGAAGCGGAAGAATTGCTTTATCGCAAAGAATACCAGCAAATCCCGCCCAAAGTAGAATACTCACTGACAACACGCGCCCAAACGCTGCTGCCCATTCTAAAACTAATGTGCGAATGGGGTGCGGCCAATCAGCCAAATACTACTTCCGCCTGCGCTCTATAAAAGCCCCCCTCAAAAGACGGAGCATAAGCCACTGACCACAACGTCTCAGTGGCTTTCGCTTTTTTATAAACTTTCCCCCAGGGTTTTCGCTCGTTCCAAAGCGTCCGTCTTTAGAATCTCGTCTTTATCATGCATTCCCGGCACGACAATTACTCCACGATCCTGCCAGCCCATAAACTCCAGCATGAGCTGATACGAGCGAACAATACCTTCAAATACCTTTTCTTCCTTGTCGCCGCCGGTTACCAACAAAACGCACTCTTTAATCGCCAAGGGCTTTTCAGCGATCAAAAAGGAATACATCTTATCCAGCGCCGCTTTCAGCTGCGTTGGAAAGGAAAACCAATACAGCGGCGTTGCCAGCACCAGCATATCCGCCGCTGCCAAGTGCGGCGCCAGTTCGTTAAAATCATCAGAAATGGAACACGCCGCGCCTTTTTTAAAACAGGTCTTACAGTCAATGCAGCCCTTAATCGTTTTATCGGCAGTTGCATATTTCATAACCGTATGGCCCGCCTCCTGCGCTCCCGCAATAAAGGCATCCGCCAGTTTTTCGCTATTGCCTCCTTTGCGCGGACTTCCTGTCAAAACCAAAATGTTTTTCCCCATCTTAGTACGCCTCCTTCACTAGGGTTTGCCTTATTTCTTCCTATCCGCAAGCAGCGTCCCGCCGACGCCAATATTCTCCGTGCTGTTTTCTTTCAACAGTACAATAAAAGCCGCCTCCGGCACGCTCATAATCTCCGCCGCTTCTCGCGTCAACACCTTCGCTAGTTTTCGTTTTTGCTCCACATTCATGAGAGCGCCTTCTATCGTAATAACCGGCATACTACATTCCTCCTGTTAAAGCCGCGTTATGAGAAAGCAGCTTGTTTTTTTCATTATAGCTACATTGCTCTCATTATAAAAGTATGCACTTTTTAGGAAGATACTATACAAAAAGAAAGTAAAAGCCAACAGCAATAGTTGCTGTTGGCTTTTACTTTCTTTTATCAATACACTTTATGCTTCCTGCAGCCGCTTGGCTACGTATTCAACCGCCGCCGCCAAGGTTTTCAGGTGCAAAATATCCGACCCCTGCATCACAATATCAAAGGCTTCTTCCAAATCGGCCAAAACCCAGCTGAAAGCCAGAGAATCCAGCCCTAACGAGGACAGTTCCGCTTGCGGAGCAATGTCCTCGGCCTTCAAACCAGGTACTCGTTCCGCTAAAATGCCTCGAATTATTTTTTCAATCTCCTTTGTATCCATAGTTTGTTCCTCCCTTATTCATTTACTGCTTGGCTAAATTTTGCAGCGCCATTTCGCGCAGCTTAAATTTTTGCACCTTGCCGCTGGCGGTCAGAGGAAATTCCTCTACGAAGAAAAACATAAAGGGCACCTTGTTTAAGGCAATCCGCTCCCGACAATACCGCTTTAGTTCCAGTACCTTGGCGGTTTCTCCTTTTTGCAGCCGCACAAAGGCCACAATATCTTCGCCGTAATATTCGCTGGGGACGCCAACCACCTGCGCCTCGAGCACCTTGGGGTGCGTCATCAAAAAGGTTTCTATTTCCGCAGGGCCTATATTTTCACCGCCGCGGATAATCAAGTCTTTAATGCGCCCCGTGATACGGCAGCATCCTGCCGCATCAATGGCAGCCATATCGCCGCTATGCCACCAGCCCTCATCATCTACAGCCTTTTGCGTCTCTTCTTCCATCTTATAATACCGCAGCATAGTCGACTGTCCGCGCACACACAGCTCGCCTTCAACGCCCCGGGGGACCTCTTCCGTCGTCCCCGCTTTAACAATGCGCAGTTCCATCCCCGGCAGCGCTGTGCCGACATAGTTTATCCGCTCTTCTTGCGGTCTTGTGGGGCCGGCTAAGGACGCAATGATCACTTCCGTAGAGCCATATAGACAGCTAAATCCGGTTGCTCCCAGCTTCTCAATCACCGCGTGCACCAGTTCCGGCGGACAGCTGGCGCCTGCCATATCGCCCACGCACAACGAACTTGTATTATAAGAATTGCGTTCCCATTCCTCCAACAGCGCCACAAACATCGTCGGCGTACCGGACAAGCTGGTAACGCCCTGCTCCGCGATCGCCTGCAGCACTACCGGAGCTTGAAACCGCTCTACGCCCACCAAAGTGGCGCCATAATACAAGGCTGTTAAAATCACCGCATTGCCGTAGGCATGAAAGAAAGGCAGCGCCGAACACAATACCGAAGACGTCGTCAGCCCCTGGCGTTCTCCATAGGCTCTGGCATTACACAGGTACGCCCGCTGGCAATGAACGACCCCTTTGGGTACGCCGGTCGTCCCTGACGTATATTGCAGGACAAATACATCTTGCGCATTTTCCTCGCTGCACCGCTGTCTATATGCTTCTTCCTCCACAGCAGCACCATCAGCCAAAAAATCTTGCCAAAGAAGAACATCCTCGGCTCCGGCAGAACCCAAAAACACCACCTTACGCAGCTTCGGCAACCGTTCCCGCACCGAACGAAGCACCTCCAGCCAAGCCTCTTTCCCACTGCCTTGCGCTTCTAAAAACAGCACCGTCGCATCGGAATGATGCAGTACATACTCCAGCTCGTACGCCCGATAATTGGTATTCAGCAGCACCAGCGGCGCCCCGGCTCTAGCGCAGCCAAACTGCACGGAAAGATATTCCGGAATATTAAACGCCCAGATAGCGGCATGCTCGCCGCGCTCCATTCCCAAAGCCATAAGACCCTTGGCCACTTGCGTCGCTTCTGCATCTAGCTGCGCATACGTATACGAACGGTTCTTCTGCGGATATACCGCCGCCGTTTTTTCCGGCCATCTCACCGCCGCCAACCGCAGCACTCCGCCCCACGATTGCGGGCACACTTCCGCCCAATCTTTTAAAACCAACGCCTTAATCGCCTTAGCCTTCTTAGTGTACACGTGAATGGCTTTTTCATCTACGGCGATGGACACTTTTTGCATCAGCAGACCATCTCCGCCGTACCAGCCGGGCAAGACGCCGCCCAGAAAATAGCCGCGCCGCCGCAATATCTCTACCGCTGCCCCGACCGCTTCGTCGCCCAATCGCAAAAAGGCCTGCATTACCACCGTCCCGGCTGCGGACGCCTGGCTTTCCCACAAGGCTGCCTTCGCCTCAAAATCAGCACCGATTTTATCAATCGACAAGCGCGCCACACCAGCTCCGGCAAACATCTCAATAGAACCTTCCGTCGCCACCGCCTGCGGCAGTGGAGCAGTCGCCTCGACAAAGTTACAGGCTTCCGCCAACTCGCCATACAGCAACGCAAACGCTTCTTCATACGCCTGCGGCACATACACCGTCTGGCCGCTTTCGCCAGGAGACGAAAAAATCAGCACCGTCGAGGTTCGCTCGCCCCCTTTGGCGGCGTCTCCCGGCATCAGCGCTACCTCTAAGCCAGTTTCATGATAACCTCGCTTGGTCATCATCATCTGCGTGAACAAATGATTGCAAACCGCTTCGCCCCAAATCTGTTTTAAACCGCGTCGGCGCGGAATTTCTTCCAGCGCATATTCCATCAGGGCAAAGCCTACGGAGGTTTGCCTCCATTCGTGGCACACCATAAGCTGGCCGCATTCATACAGCTTGGGGTTCGGCGGCGTGGAACGGTAAAAAGCAATATGACCGATTACCGCTCCGACCTCATTTCTCGCTACCGCCCGCCAAGTAACGCCCTCTTCTTCCTGGCGCACCAGCGCTTTGGGATCATATACCTCCGCCACCGGATAGGATTCTCCATACACTTCCCGATACAGCGCCACTACCCCAGCAGCATCTCGCGGCTGAAAAAGCGCCAATTCCCATTCCTGCTCCACCGTTACACCTCTTCCCTTAAAAAAGCCTTCTCTGAACCTTTAACACAAGCTTTTGAATTAGAAGTAAGCTTCCATTTATTGCTGCGCTTCTCCTGCCTACTTCTAAAACAGTTCATTCGATACAAACCGCCGGATTTTGTTCCGGTTTTAGCCATTTGAGGATCTTCTTTATATCCTTTTCCGCCATCGCCACACAGCCGCTTGTGGGAACACCCGGACCTTTACGGACATGCATAAAAATGGCGCTGCCTTTGCCCGCCACAACCGGCTCGGTATTGTACTCAATAACCAAACCTAGTTTATATAGCTCATCCTTGCGCCGCATCAGCTCGTACGACTTGGCCGCTGTTTTTCCTACAACCAGTTGGTTATAAAACGGCGAAGCCACATCGTCGATCCAATAATGTTGCTTTGTCACTTGTATGTAGGGCATGCTTATAGAGAACGACTCATAGCCAAAAGCTCGGCGCAACTTATACAAGCCCGCTGGCGTAGCGCCGTCTCCTTCTTGTTTTTGCGCGGCTGAAACCACGCCGCTTCTGCCTAGGTTGACTGGAATGTCTTTGTATTTCACAAGCCATTTTTCATCTTTTTTCTGCCAAGCCGTCAATGTACCTACCTGCTTGTTTTTATGGTCAGACTGTACCACAATCAGTTGACGCACATCCGCCGGCGCCGCGCCCTCCGGTAACAACGCTGCAGGCTTTGCTGCTGCACTGGCATGATTACCCGTGATCCCAACCAAAATAACTATAGCGCATAGCAACAAAAAAGTTTTCAAACGATACTTACAGTGCAACATAGCCCCTCCTTTACGCGCTTCAAACAATCCATATCTAATTTTTTACAATTTTAATTGTACGTCATCTTCCCCTCGCTTGCCAGCAACGAAATAAAAAACATGACCTCAACCCTCTATTTTGAAGGTTAAGGTCATGTTTTTCAACTTCACTGACTACGCTTCCGCTCTTGGCGGCAGTTTAACCAGCGACACTACCAACGCCGTAAACACCAGCGCTCCGCCCATGAAGACGAAAGCGGCATTATAACCGGACATACCTACCAAATAGCCAATGATAATGGGGGATAAAATGCCGCCGATGCTGCCGCCGGCGTTCATCACACCTGTAGCCATGCCCACATAGCTGCGTTTTACCGATTCCATCGGCATCGCCCACAAAGGACCAAAGGCCATGCCCACCAAGAAGCCCGTGCATACTAAGAGCGCCATCGCCACCGTTTCCGTCGGCGCCACTACGACACCGTATAAAACCGGGCCTGCGGCCAGATTTACTACCATGGCCTGTATTTTGCGCTTCCCTTTGAACACCTTATCCGACAGCCAGCCGCCGAAAGGTTGGGCAATGCCCAGCGCTAAGAAGGGCAACCCCGAAAAAATGCCCATTTTCACCAGTTCAAAGCCTCTGGCTTTTACGAGATAACTGGGCAGCCAAGAAAGAAGACCGAAGAAGGCGCACATAAAGCCGAAATACGTAAGCGCCAAAAGCACAATGTTGCGGTTTTTGAGCACGCTCATCAAGCCCACTTCTTCTGAATCTCCCGTCTGCGTAACAATTTCCGTCTGGCCGCTCTTAATATATTCCAGCTCTTCCTTGGAAATGTCCGGGTCCTCTTCAGGCGAGTTTTTCACAAAGAAGTACAGTAAAGGCAGAACAAGAAAGCCCAAGGCCCCGAAAATATAGAACAACGCATGCCAGCCCCAAAGGCCAATAATTGCCACCGCAATGGACGGCGCAATCGCTGGGCCGAAGGAACAAGCCGAGGTAAAGATGGCGTTCGCCGTAGCCCGTTCCTGATTCGGAAACCAGTTGCTGTTGAGTTTAAAAGCACAGGGCGGCTGCATCCCTTCACCAATACCAAAAAGCACGCGAACGATGAAGAATTGCGAAAAGGTCCGCGCCACGCCGGTAGCCATCGTCATAACGGACCACCAGATCAGCGCTACCAAAAGCACCTTTTTCGGTCCCACTTTATCGCTTAAATAACCGCCCGGAATCTGAAAGACCGTATAGGAAATAAAGAATGCGCTAAACAAATAGCCTACCTGCTCCGGAGATAAAGAAAACTCCTTAGAGATCAACGGCATGGCTACCGACAGATTGACTCGATCCAAAAAAGCTACGAAAAACACGATCCATGAGACGCCTAAAACAAGCCAGCGCTTTTTCATATGCGTTCCTCCCGCAGATATCGATTATTCCTTTACTACTCAATTGCCAATCATAATATTGAGTATTTCCACATCGGTAGTTTTCATGCCACAGCAGCCCATACGTCCAATATTTCGCAAAGTCTGCTCATAATCCTTCTCTACCAAGCCTTCGCCAAAGGGAAAAAACCGCTCCCGTTTAGCCAGCTCATACCCCATAATCCCCGCATCTACGGCACTGGATATTTTTGCCGCGCAGGATGCCTTAGCGCCATCACAGACAATGCCGCCTACATTCCCCAACGAATTGATCAGGGTTCTGCCGATGACATCGTAATCGCCGCCTTGCAGATACGCAATGCCGCAGGCTGCGGCCGCGCCCGCCGAAACGGCGCCGCAATACGCCGAGAGATTGCCGATATAACGCTTTTGGTGCAGAGAGAGAAGATTCGCCAAGACCAACGCCCGATACAGCCGGTCCTCGTCAATTCCCAACTCCTGGGCGTACACCACCACCGGCATAGTACAAGTAATGCCCTGATTGCCGCTGCCGGAATTGATCACTACCGGCATGGCGCAGCCATTCATACGCGCATCCGATCCTGCCGCCGCCGCCGCGCGAGCCTTCGTCCGCACATCGTCACAGCCGGCTTCCAAAAAGGTGCGTCCCACCTGCGCGCCCCAGGGATTTTTCAGGCCTTCTTCGGAGATGGCGGAGTTGCAGGCAATCTGCCGAGCAATAATATCTCGTACGTCCTCTAGGCGTACCTCATCGGCAAAACAGAGAATGTCCTGAATCGTAAGCTGGCTTTTATCGCCAAAGGTTGACGTCGCCAGTTCCGGCTGCGAGAAAAGAAGCTCGCCGTTTTTTTCAATACGATAGATGTGATTATGCCTTGTCCGCACCTCTACCGCAGCGGTTTGAAAACCGGCTTTCACTTCTATGCGAATGAAGAGATTTTCCTCGCCTTCTTCCAATTCGCAGCGACAAATGCCCTGCGCCGTCAATTGACGCGCCATTTCTATTTGCTCCGGCGTCACCTGGCTGATGACCTCTAGTTCCCGCTCGGCCTGACCGGCTACAGCCCCCAGCACCGCAGCGGCGGCTACGCCTTTTTGCCCGCCCGAATTCGGCACAACAACGCCCATTACATTTTTAATAATATTGCCACTGCAGCGAGCCAGCATTTCTTCCGGCATTTGTCCTAAAGCTTCTCTGGCTTTTGCCGCCGCAAAGGCGATGGCGATCGGCTCGGTACAGCCCATGGCCGGAATCAATTCCCCTTTTAAAATGGTCAAATAATTGTCATATTGCTTTGCATCCATACTTGCCTGCTCCTCTCCCGCCCGTTAAAACAATTCTATGCTTTCTTAAAGAAAGAAATTTGGCAGGTAGGACAGCCGTTAGCAATGGTATCTCCCAGATGGAACTCATAACCCATGGCTTTGGCAATGCCCCTATCGCCGTCCATCGCCATATCACAAAGCTTCTCACAGGTTTTATCATCAAATCCCAAATCCTGCCAGGCTTTTAAAAGAGGGCAGTGATGAAATTCCAGATCAATCCGATCTGCGCTTTTGCTTTTGAATTCTACTTCAAAGGTCTTAACTACATTCGGGGTGAAAAACGTATCCGCAAAAGAAGTCACATTCTCCGGGTCCGGGCACTGCGCTTTAATTTCTGCGCCCTGGATCAAACCCGTTTCCGCGATAGCCGCGCGAATGATTTCTTCCATTTCCTGCGCCTTGCCAGCTTTGCAAGCATGCGTGTAGGTTAGGCCGGTCCAAGTAGCCCGATGACCGATCGCCCCTCTTTGAATATCTACCACCGCGTCGCCTTTAATGCTAATCTTGTTATCAATCATTGTTATTCTCCTTTCAAAATCGCAAACTCCAAATCTCCGTTTGATATGATCACCAGAACAACAAACTTCCTGACTCCACAGACTTAAATCTTTTTACGAGCAAGGTTCTGCAGCACTTTGCTTGCTGTAATCATATCACAACTCATTTTCTTAATCAATATATTTTCTGTCTTTTCTCTGTTTATGGCAAAACATCTTTTATTTTCCGTCATTACGCTCGTCTTATGTTTACTTTTTGTATGTTTTTCGATTTTTGTGATATGACTAGTTTTCGACGTTTTCTTCTTGTGTTCATTGACTTGCCTTTTCTTTGACTCTATAATAAAAGTAGAACATTAAGGAGATAAGCAATGACGAAACATCCTAACGACTCACTAAAGCAACAAGTATACAATGCTCTTTTTTCTGATATCATCAATGGAAACTACCCAGCCGATACAATCCTGACTGAAAAATTTCTGATGGAAAAATACAATGTCAGCCGCGCCCCCATCCGCGAAGCCTTGACGCAACTAACAGGCACTCGCCTGTTGTCCAGTATGCCGCGGCAAGGCTATAAAATTCTACAGCCAAGCGTCGAACAACTGCTGGAAGTCATTCGCTTCCGTTCGGCTTTAGAATGTTCTTTCCTGGAAATGTACCGCAGCTATATAGACGCCGCGTGGATCCAAGAACTGCGCAGCATCTGCATCAACTACAATAACTGCCCCAGCGGCGATTTCATGTCGCATTGGCGCTACAACTGCGAATTCCACTTAAAACTTTTTTCCATCTACAGCAACCATTACGCTTACAAACTGCTAGAAGACGCTTTAAACATTCAAACGATCTTCTTCGTACAAAAACAACACTCCGCTTCAATGGACTTGCACTTGGCCTTAGTCGATTATCTGGAAAAAGGCGAAATCAAAATGGCCGTGTCCATTTTAAAAGCCGATATCGAGCATCTGATGCTTTCTTTTAGCCCTCCCGCTTCTTAAATTAAGCAGCCGCCGCGCACGTCCTCCTGACGTGAGCGGCGGCTTTTCTATATCGCGTTCAGCAATAAACTTTTTTTCGGGCCTCCTATTGACAATCATTCTCTTTTGGTAAATAATATTAATCAACGGATATAAATTATCCATGACAATATTATTTAGGAGGTTGTTACCATGTCATTAGTTGGTACTGAAGTAAAGCCGTTTACTGCACAGGCTTATAAAAGCGGAAATTTCATCGAGGTAACCGAACAAAATTTCAAGGGCTCTTGGAGCGTACTCTGCTTCTATCCCGCCGATTTCACCTTCGTCTGCCCGACCGAATTAGAGGATTTACAAGACCAATATGCGGCGCTCCAAAAACTGGGCGTAGAAGTATATTCCGTATCAACCGATACGCACTTCACCCATAAAGCATGGCATGACACATCAGAAACAATTGGTAAGATTACCTATCCTATGATCGGCGACCCTTCCCATACCTTGTCTAGAAATTTTGAGGTCCTCATCGAAGAAGCCGGTCTAGCTGACCGCGGCACATTTATCATTGATCCCGACGGTGTCATTCAGGCCGTAGAAATCAATGCCGGAGGCATTGGGCGCGATGCCAGCACACTGCTAAATAAAATCAAAGCGGCTCAATATGTCCGCAACAATCCCAACGAAGTTTGCCCAGCCAAATGGAAGGAAGGCTCCGCAACTTTGAAACCCAGCTTAGACCTAGTCGGAAAGATTTAAGGAGCGATGCACATGTTACTGGATGCAGAAATCAGAGCGCAGCTCTCACAATATCTCCCCTTATTGGAAGGCGAAATAATCATCACCGTAAACGCAGCTACGGATGCTGCGTCCAAAAACATGACCGCTTTGGTAGAAGAGCTCGCTTCCTTGTCTCCTAAAATCAACTGGGAAGAAGGATTTTTACCGCGAAAGCCCAGTTTTCGCATACAGCAAAAAGGAGCTGCCGGCGGCATTGTGTTCGCCGGCGTTCCTTTAGGGCATGAGTTTACTTCTCTAGTTTTAGCCTTGCTTCAAGTGAGCGGACGCCCTCCCAAAGCGGAAGATCGCCTTATTCGTCGAATCCAAGCGCTATCCGGACCTCTTCATTTCGAGTCTTACATTAGTCTCAGCTGCCATAACTGCCCGGAAGTCGTCCAAGCGCTAAATGCAATGAGCGCGCTTAATCCCGCCGTCACTCACACTATGATCGACGGCGCTCTTTTTCAGGCAGAAGTAGAAGCTAAAAACATCTTGGCCGTGCCTTCCGTCTTCTTGAACGGAAGCCCGTTTAGCAACGGCAGAATGTCCTTAGAACAAATTCTTGATCAATTAGCCCCTGTTGTTATGGAAGAACCGGAAAACATTCCGCCTTTTGACGTATTAGTCGTCGGCGGAGGCCCGGCTGGCACTAGCGCAGCTATTTACGCTGCGCGCAAAGGCATTCGCACCGGCATGGTAGCTGACAAAATCGGCGGCCAAGTCAACGATACCCTGGGCATCGAAAATTTAATCGGCATTCCCTACACAGAAGGCCCTGAAGTCGCTGCAAACTTGGCAAAGCACTTGCAACAATATCCCCTCGAGTCCATCCAAGGACAACGCGCTAAAAGCTTGATTCCTGGGAATCTTTTACAAGTCGAATTGGAAAACGGCCGCCGTTTGCAAAGCAAAGCAGTAATCATCGCTACCGGTGCAGCCTGGAAACAGCTCGGCATCCCCGGCGAAAAAGAATTTCGCAACAAAGGCGTAGCCTATTGTCCTCACTGCGACGGACCGATCTTCAAAGGAAAACGACTTGCCGTCATCGGCGGAGGAAACTCCGGCGTCGAAGCAGCCATTGATCTAGCCGGATTGACGGCTCATGTAACGCTTTTAGAATTCACCGAGGCGTTAAAAGCAGATCAAGTTTTGCAAGAACGTCTTCGCAGCCTGCCTAACGTTACGATTCTAACGAACGCACAAACATTAGAAATCACCGGCCAAGACAAAGTAAACGGCCTTGCCTACCAAAACCGAACCACTCAGGGGATACACCATCTGAACCTAGAAGGAATTTTCATCCTTGTCGGCTTGGCGCCCAATACAGCCTGGCTCGGAAACACCATCGCCCGAAATCGTTGCGGCGAAATTATTACAGACAGCCGCGGCGCCACAAACATAAGCGGCGTATTTGCCGCTGGCGATTGCACGGACAGTCCCTATAAGCAAATTATTATTTCCATGGGTTCCGGCGCCACAGCCGCCCTGGGGGCATTTGATCACCTTTTGCGAACGTAAACTTTTTTTGAAAATAAATAAGGATGTGTCGAAGCAACAGTTTCGACACATCCTTATTTTGTTAATTTTCGTGTTTTGCGCCCTTTATTCGCAAAACGTTGTTATTATATTTTGAATTTCCTAATTGCCTGCTGCAACTCTTCCGCCATGTGCGCCAAATGCTGACTTGCCGATGCAATTTCTTCAACCGATGCAGACTGCTCTTCGGTTGCCGCAGAAATAGTCTGCGTTTGTTCGGATGTTTTTTTACTTTCATTATCGATATCTTGTACAGAATTAACCACATGTTGCGTCCCACTGGTTATTTCTTCAATCGCCGCAGATATTTCATGAATTTGGTCTGTCATATCGCGAACCATAGTCAAGATTTCTCCAAAACTTTGTCCAGCTAACGATACAACATTAGCACCTGCCTCAACTTCTTTTTTACCATCATTCATGAAAGATACCGCGCTGTCCGTTTTCGATTGAACTTCATCAATTAAACCGGTAATTTGTTTTGCTGCATCTTGGGACTGCTCCGCTAACTTTCTTACCTCCTCGGCAACCACCGCAAAGCCTCGTCCTGCTTCACCCGCTCTTGCCGCTTCAATGGCCGCATTCAAAGCTAATAAATTTGTCTGCCCCGCAATCGCCGATATAACATCGACAATTTGCCCAATTTTTTTCGATTTTTCCTCTAGTTCTCCAATTACTCCCGCAGTATCCTTCGTTTTCTTTTCAATAACCTGCATTTGGTTTACAGCTTGTTTTATTGCTTGTTCACCACTGTTGGCCATATCCGCCGTTTTCTCTGCCGACTCAGAAACAACTTCTGTGTTTGATGCAACTTGGGTAATCGCATGAGAAATTTGTTGTACAACACTATTGGCGCTGCCCGCTAAGTGCAATTGTTTTTCTGCGCCTTGAGCCACTTCCGTTACTGAAATAGCCACTTGATTTGATGCTTGGGCGGACTGTTCCGCACTTGCCGTCAGTTCTTCGGAAGAGGATGCTAATTGCTCAGAAGCATTAGATAATTGACGAATTAAATCTCTAATATTTTTTTCCATTTCATCAACCGCCCTAGAGACGGTCCCAAATTCACTTTTATCTTGCAAGCTTTCCTTTGAAATTTCCCGGGAAAAATCCCCTTTTGCCAGTATTCCCAGGAAAACGACAACATCATTAAGGCGTTTCGTAATTCTTTTGGAAATGAGCAAACCAAGTACAGCACCTAGCAGTATTGAAACCAAAATAACAACAGCAAACAGCGTCCTAGCCAAAGAAAATGCCTTTTCATTTTGCTTATTATCTTCTTCAGCCGATTTTCTTATCTCATCAGCTACATTTCGCAATTCAGTTGTAAAAGTATTGGATAGCACCTTAGCATCTCGATTAAACAGCAAATAGGCTTCTGCGTTTTTATTTTGTTCAGCTAACTCCAGCACCTTATTTCTCACTGAACGGTATTTATCTAAGTCAGTTCGGACAGCTTTTATCTTAGCACGCACCGACTCGCTTAATGGCATTTTTTCAACTTTCGTTATGTTAGCATCGAAAGCCTTATCCCTATTCGCAACGTCACCTAAGATAGTTTTATTTTCATTTGCGTCCGTAGTTAGCATGATTGCGTATACATCCGCTTCAATTGCACGAGCATGAGCCGCATTTTCCACAACAAGCGCAACAGCTACTAATTTCTCATTATACATTTCATTTAGCGAATCGTTAGTTTTACCAAGAAAGTAGTATCCAGTCCCACCCACGCAAATAACAGCAACTAATAATACCGATATCAAGAGAGTTAGCTTTTGTACGACCTTTAAATTGTTCAACCAAGATATCATGCGTTAAATACCTCCATTTTTATTAATATTTCACTTGCACTAAACCATTCAAAAGATCTTTTTTATAAAAAAAGATACACTTGTACAAAAGAGTACAAGTGTATCCTAAAACAGCTACATATAAAACGTGCTGCCCAGCCTACCACTTTACATGGTATCTTAACTTCATAAAAACCCGCCTTGAATATACACTACACTTTCTTAAAAACGATCGCTTCTAGAAAATACAGCTCGCAAATCAAGTACACATTTTATCTAAAAAAGCTTTCCATCTATAACTCGCTATGGCAACAACTTTATCATTGTCTTTATCAAAAAAAACAAACGGTTCGCATGGTTCTGCGTCAAAATATTTTTCAAAAACCTCTTCCAATAGCTTTCCAGTTTGTAAAAGAAGCGCTTCTTCAACTACGCTTGCAACCTGCCTACTACTCTCAATAAATTCTTTTAAAAATGGAGTCAGCAAGCCAGAAATCATAATAACGATAAATTGGTCATCCAAAATAGAAACCGATACTTTCTCTGGACCATATTTATTCTGTTTACGAAAAAACGCAGATATTTGTATTACAATTTCTTGTTCTAGCGAACTATGCCTCAAATTGAAACTCTTGAAAATTGGTTTTTCAAAAAAGTTCACAAAGAAACTACAAAGCATGTTCTTATGGTACATTGGTGAAAAGATATGAAAGTAAGCGATACCACAAGCATACTCAAAACTCTTTTTCGGTATAGTTGTACGCCTTACAAAATCCACTATTAGTGGATAATATTCATCGAAAACGGGCTTTTTTCCATATTGAACGACCGCATCTTGTTCCCAATCAATTAGCGGGCTACACAAAAAACCCAATTCAACATTTTTCCGCAAGGCAATAAACGGCGTTGCAGACACATTGGAAAACTTAAATTTATCCTGTACTTCCAACAGAATCTCTTGATGGTATTTCTCTAAATTATGTAATGTTTCTTCGTAAGAAGCTGTGTTTATTATATGTTTTTTCATCGACTCACCCGACATAACTTTGCACTACAACCCGCTATCACCACATCAAAATGTAATTGTCGACTACCATTTTAACTTTAATAACTGTTCGTTAAAGCGACCTAAAACCCTTTATTTAATTTGCCTATTCAACCTTCGCTTTCGAAAACAGGACTCTTTTCCCATAATAAAGCAGACTTTATCATAATTTAGCGACACGTCTCATTGAAACTTAGCTTTTGTTAGGTCTTTTCTAGAACTGGTAACGTATCAGGAAACAAACCCAAAACAACATCCCTTTGGACGTTTAGCGCACTTGCTAATTTTTTCACCACCACTTGACCTGGATTGTTTTTGGCTCCTCGTTCAAGAGCTGAAATATATCCTTGTGTCAAACCTGTTATATTAGCAAGCTGTTGCTGAGACATATTCCTGCGAATTCTTAGCTCTTCGAGTGTCATTTTCTCTCCTCCTACTTCCAACATTATAACTCTATAAAAATACATAATCAACTCTATAGAGTTGATTATTTTACAGAAACTTATGCTATATTAATACTATAGAATTATTCATATAGTATTAATATTAAGGTGGCTTGCAGATAATGAATATATCGAAGCGGATTATTGAATTACGAAAATCAAAAGGATATAGCACCAATAAGCTCGCAACATTAGCCGGTCTGTCTCAAGGATTCGTTCGTCAAGTTGAATTAGGCGAGAAACAGCCTACAGTTGATTCTTTAAGCAAAATATGCATCGGATTAAAAATTAGTTTAGGAGACTTTTTTTCCGATGAAACCGAACTCTCTCTCGACATTAGACAACTCATCACAGTTGCAAAAACCTTAACGCCTGATCAGCGACGCGCTTTACATACCTTTCTGGAGTTAATGAAAAAGTGATTTCTATAAAAACCTCAATGCGGGAAGTTAAAAAAATTCCCAAAATTGAGGTTTTATCGTTTTTATTACTCTTGGCTTAAAGCGAGACGATGCTGTTGCCCCATACTATTTTGAACAAATTTTAGTCTCTCCACGTCAAAATGGCCTTCCGCTATATCCGCAAGCAATTTAAGAAGCTACTAAAACAGGCAAGCTTGCATGACGCTAAACTTCAGGACTTGCTGTTCAGCTAATGGTTCCCACTACCAAGCCCATAGCGGACTTTCACCGCCTAGTTACTGCCCATGCCGGGCAAACAAGAAAAAGGGTTCCAGCCAATCGCTGGAACCCTTTAAATCACTGGCACTGTAATCACTTATTGATGCATTGCATCACCTAAAACCGTTAAAATTGAACCCCCGTTTGGCAAATCGTTAAAAGACAGCTATTCATGCAAAAAACCACTGCAGGCGTCAAAGCAGATGTCTGCTTCATAATTCAACAGCAAACTTTTCTATCGCTTCAGCCACTGACAAAACGTGCATAAACTGCTTCGCTGTACGCCACCCCCCGATTTTTTGACTGCAAAAATCCGGTGGTTTAAGTAGCTTCCTAGCGGGTGAGTTTTCTGAACTTCAGTCGATGCGGCTGATCAGCTTCTTTGCCAAGGCGTTTTTTGCGATCGGCTTCGTACTCCGAGTAGTTCCCCTCAAAGAAGGTCACGACGGAATCACCCTCAAAAGCCATGATGTGACTCGCGATGCGATCAAGGAACCAGCGATCATGACTGATGACCAACACGCAACCGGCAAAGTTCTCCAATGCGTCTTCCAGGGCGCGCATGGTGTTCACGTCCAGATCGTTGGTAGGTTCGTCAAGGAGGATTACGTTGGCCCCAGTTTTCAGCATCTTGGCCAGATGAACACGGTTGCGTTCACCGCCGGACAGCACGTCCACTTTCTTTTGCTGGTCCTGTCCCATGATGTTGAAGCGCGCGCAATAAGCCCGAGAGTTAATCTCGCGGCCGCCTAGCTTGATAACGTCGTTGCCGTCGCTGATAACTTCATAGACGGTTTTTTCGGACTCAAGAGAGTCTCTGTTTTGGTCCACGTAAGCCAACTTAACGGTTTCGCCGACTTTCAGGCTACCACTGTCAGGCTTTTCCTGTCCGGTGATCATCTTGAAAAGAGTGGTTTTACCGGCTCCGTTTGGGCCGATGATACCGACGATGGCTCCAGCCGGAATCATGAAGTTCATGTTTTCCACGAGCATCTTGTCGCCCATAGCTTTGCTGACATTTTCGGCTTCAATGACGATCTTACCCAAGCGCGGTCCCGGCGGAATATATATTTCCAAATCCTTGCCCAAGCGCTCAGACTCATGTGAAAGCAGGGCTTCATAAGCGTTGATCCTGGCTTTGCTCTTAGCGTGGCGTCCTTTGGGAGCCATGCGGATCCACTCAAGTTCGCGGGCCAGAGTCTTCTGACGTTCGGATTCGCTTTTTTCTTCATTAGCCAGACGTTGTTGCTTTTGTTCCAGCCAGGAAGAGTAGTTGCCCTGCCAGGGAATGCCGCGACCGCGATCAAGTTCAAGAATCCAGCCAGCCACGTTGTCAAGAAAGTAACGGTCGTGGGTTACGGCAATTACAGTACCGGGGAAAGTTTTTAAGAAACGTTCCAACCAGGATACCGATTCAGCGTCCAAGTGGTTGGTAGGTTCGTCCAGCAGCAGGATGTCCGGGTTTTTCAGCAGTAGGCGGCACAAGGCCACACGACGGCGTTCACCGCCCGAAATCACCGAAACCGATGTGTCCGGCGGAGGGCAGCGCAAGGCGTCCATGGCCATTTCAAGCCTGGAGTCCAGTTCCCAGACGTCCTTACTGTCCATAATATCCTGCACTTCACCCTGGCGGGTGATAAGCGCGTCCATTTCATCCGGTTCCATGGGCTCGGAAAATTTGGCGTTGATGGCTTCGTACTCGTCACGAATCTGAACCAGTTCCACTAAGCCTTCTTCCACCACCTCGCGCACGGTGCGGGTTTCATCCACCAACGGTTCCTGAGGAAGGTAACCGATGGTGTAGCCGGGAGCGAGAACGGTCTTACCTTCAAAACTCTGATCTTCGCCAGCCAGTATTTTGAGGAGCGAACTTTTGCCGGATCCGTTCAGACCCAGGACACCAATTTTTGCTCCGTAAAAATAAGAGAGCGAAATATCCTTGAGGACTTCTTTCTGCCCGTGTTTTTTAGATACACGGATCATGGAATAAATAATTTTGTCTATTTCCTGACTCATTTACTCACCTCTTAAGTTTTTTATAAAAACGAGTGCAATTATCTGGATATAATTATAACATACCCCGTCATCGCAACACACGCAACATGGCTCAGGACAACACAATGGTATCCCGGTTTAAAAATGGCGCCTGGTATAGTTCTTTTAGCGTTCGCTTCTGCCTCTGCCATAGCGCTGGTTTGTATCTTTTACCACATGAGCAGCAAGGCTTCAAAGTTATTTTTGAGGTGCGAAAATTGAGTCATTCAGCTACATATTTTTCAAATAAAGACGAGAGACCTTCACAGCAAAGGCCTCTCGTCTTTATTTTACTTCTTCACGGGAAAATATATTTCGGTAATATAATCCTCTGGAGAAATCGTCTTTTCAGGGTCTGTTACATAAATTTCATAGGGTGGAGCGACTAATTTGTATTTCTCAGTCTCCATCCACTGCACTATTTTTGCATATGTGGACGGCAACTCTGAATACGGACCTTTATGCACTCCTTTCACACATAATCCGCCAGCTAATTCACGGGTTCCTTTTACTCTTTCAACAATAGGGATGGCAATTTCAGTATCATTATTGGTTGGATCAAATTCTTCATCGTGATAAATAGCGATAGGTGCTCCAATGCATGTCAATTGTTCTTTTGCTATAGCTGCAAACAGTTTCCCGAAATATTTACAGTATTCATCAACACTCATTTTTTGCCGTGAAGACAAAATATTTTTTGGTTCTGTTTCAATCAGTTCTACTTTGATGTTATCTAAATATGCCATAATGTCGATACCTCTTTCCAAATTTAGAATATCTTCATTGAGTTGATGTAGGACATAACTATAGTTTTCCATTTTTTCACGAATAATTTTTTGCTTTTGCCTGATCAGTCGAGATAATTTTTCCTCGCTTTGGTCTCTCAACACTTCCTCTATTTCTTCTAGCGAGAAGCAATACGTTTTCAGTTTGTTGATAAAAAGAATCGTTTTGAGTTGCGCAACATCATAGTAGCGGTAGCCATTATGCTCGTTGACAATAGCCGGCTTAAGCAACCCGATTTCATCATAATATCTTAGTGTTTTGGTTGTAACATTACATATTTTTGAAAATTCGCCTATAGGCAGCATCAAATTACCCCCAAGACTTATTTTTTCCAAGCAACCTAGGTTAAGATTAGTATACAACTTCCCGTTAGGGCAAGGTCAACAACCAAAGCAAAACCATAAAAAAAACAGAGTGCCGCCGAAGTGGTTCGTGGTTTTATCCCTTAATTAGAACAGACCAGAACAAGGCTTCCTGATTTTCTCCATCCTGGCCATGGTACATTCAAATTTAAAAACGGCTCGGAAATTACAGCATAATATTTAATTTCTACGGCTCACCTTCGGGTGGGCTGTTTTTTTACCTTGACCGTTATCTTTTAACGACAAGGTTCAATCCCCCCCCTTTGAAATCGTTAAAAGTAAGCCGCCGCCAAAGGATGGTGCAAGTCAACGTCCCTCCGAAAAAGGCCTGCAAAACACCTATAGAGGAAAAGAAAAAAGCCCGAAAGCGCCGTAAATACAGCACTTTCTGGCAAAACAAAAACCATCTATTGATAAAAAATTTTTTATCAATAGATGGTAGATTACTTGGTGGAGACGAGGGGAATCGAACCCCTGACCTTTTGAATGCGAACCAAACGCTCTCCCATCTGAGCTACGCCCCCACAGACGCGGCATTGATAACCGCCGAGATTTATTATACATAAGTTCGGCAAAAATTACAATCCGTTCAAGCCATGTTTTTCTCTGTTTTTTGAGCTTCTTCTTCTTCTTTCTGCCGTTTTTCTTCCTCACGGATCTCATTCCAAGCATCACGTGTCATTTTGAAGACATTGCGCTCTCCCCGGGCCAGGGGATTAGAAATCACTTGATTAAAATACAGCTTAGCCCGCTGGTAATTGCCAAGGCGCCGCAGTAATTCGCCGACCAGATACGTCAGCGTCACTTCCGTCATATTACCAATAGGCATCCGTTCCTTCGACAAAGCCTCTTCATAAGCCGCCACCGCTTTTTCCAGTACGCCGCGCTCTTCTTCCTGCTTGCCTTCCAAGCGGTAGACCCAGGCCAGTTTGAGCAGCAGCCCGCCCAGCCTGCTTGCTGGAGCCTTCACAAGTTCCGCATAGAAAATCGCCATCTTGTAAGCGTTAACCGCTTTTTCAAAGGTACGCTCTCCGCCCAGATCCAGATGCACATCCCTGCCAGCTAAGAACGCGCGAATTTTTTCTACCGCCGCCGGACCCGGTTCGCTGAACCAACTGTCTGCACCGGCATAGCCGCAATGATTACACACCCAAACACTATAAAAATAAGGATTGAAATCTTTAAAATGTGTGCAGAAGTCCGTATCTTGCACTCGCATAGGCACTCGGCTTTTCACCTGAGTTGCTTCGAACTCATTCTGACAAATGGGACATTTTTTCTGAGATACATAGGTATATTCCGACATAATCGTCTCAACACTCCTTGCTTTGACGTTCCACCATAAAACCTTCTCGAATCAGCATAGCATGATTTTTCCGCAAATTCAAATACAAGCTTCCTTCTCCGCCATCCACATACGATAAAAGGCGCCTTGCTTTTCAATCAGCTCTCGCATGCAGCCTCGCTCGACAATGCGCCCCTGCTGCAAAACAATAATTTCATCTACGGCTTCCAGCCCCTGCAGATGATGCGTAATCCACAGGACGCCCTTATCTACCGTTACCAGCCGCATTAAAGCGATAATTTCTTGGGCCGTCAGCGCATCCAAGCCGGCAGTCGCCTCATCCAACAGCCAATAAGGCGCCTCCTTCAAAAGCGCCCTGGCAATAGCCAGCCTCTGCCGTTGTCCGCCCGAAAGGCCGCCTCCTCCCTCGCCGACGGAACGTTCCCAGCCTTGGGGCTCGGCTTCCAGCCAAGAAAGCATCTGCGTCTGCGCCAACACCGACCGCAACTCATCTAGGGACGCTTCCGGGCGAGCCACCCGCAAATTGTCCGCTAAGGACAAATGAAAAAAATAAGGTTGTTGCGGTACTACGGCAAAATGGCTGCGCCAGCTTTCCTCACAGCAAGAGTCCGCCGCCATTCCTCCCAGAGAAATGGTTCCTCCCGTCGGCTGGCGAAAGCCCAGCAGCAATGACACCAGCGTGCTCTTGCCAGCGCCGCTGGCGCCAACAACAGCAATGCTTTTCCCCTCTTCCAACGAAAAAGAAATTTCCTGCAAAGCCGGTGCCAAATTATCAGCGTACGCAAACGACAGATTTTGCACCTCCAGCTTACCGCCTGCACACACCGCTTTTCCTTTTTCAGGTCTTTGCCGCGCGGCAGTCTCCCAAATTCGTTCGGCTGCCGCTGCGCCATCGGCTAGATAACGAGCTGCAGCCGGCATAAGCAGAAAAAACTCTCCTAACGCGAGAACACTTAAGGCTAACACCGATAAGTCCACGCCAGACCATTGCCCGCTTTGTACCAAGGGAATGCCTCCCCATAACAAAAGCCATAGCGCGCCATAGCCTACAGCCATGCCAAAAGCTTCCCCCGCTCCGCTGAGCAGGCTCTGCCGGCGCTGCGCTATAGCTAGCCGCTGCGCCGCTGCGCCCAAGAGCCGCGCTTGCTCCCGAGTTTGCCGAAAAGCCCAGAGTTCTCCTAAACCGCCCAGCAAATCACCAGCCGCCGTCTGCAAGCATTCCCGCTCTGCCGCCACAGCTTCTGCGCCGCGCCGCCACGAACCGGCTAACCACAACGGCAGAATTACCGCCGCCGTCAAATACGCCCCCAACACCACCAGAGCCGGCCAAGGACCCACAAAGAACCACGAAAAAACAGCAAAAGCCAGACAAGAAAAAAACGCCGTTGCCGGTGGCAAAAAAGCACGTAAAAATAAGTCTTTCAAGACCTCCACGTCGCCTACCAAGCGGTCCAGCAAGGAAGCCACGCTTTGCGTCCCCAAATAAAACGGCGCTAACGGTTCAATGCGTCGATACAGCCATACACGCAAATGCGCCAAAATGCGAAACGTAGCGTCATGCGAGACATAACGCTCGCCATAGCGGCAAACAGCTCGGGCAATCCCAAAAAACCGCACGCCAACAATAGCCAGTGATAAAACCGTAATCGAAGGATGCAGCGCCGCCATCGCGATCAGCCAAGCCGACGCAGCCAAGAGACCCAGGCCAGCCGCTCCAGTCAGCCAAGCCAAAAGCAGCGCCAGCAGCATACTCAGCCAAGGCTTCGGCAAGCAGCGCAGCAACGTCCACAGCGACCTCATGCGCTCGCCCCCTTGGCAGCAGATAACAACGCCGCATAGACCCCTTGCTGCGCCAGTAATTCTTTATGATTTCCCGCCTCAATAATCCGGCCGCTTTCCAAAACAGCAATTTGGTCCGCTCGCCGCACCGTACCTAAACGATGGGCAATAACCAGCACCGTTCTTCCCTGACAAAGTCTCTCAAAAGCCTGCTGCAAAGCGGCCTCGCTCTCCGGGTCCAAACCGCTTGTCGCTTCGTCGCAAAGCAATACCGGCGCATCCGCCAAAAAAGCCCGCGCCAAAGCCACGCGCCGCCTTTCGCCACCGGACAACTCCACGCCGCCCGCCCCTAACATCGTCTCATAACCACTAGGCAAGACAGCCGCCAGGGACGCTCCGCCAGCCAACGCAAACGCCGCTTCCACTTCTTCCGCCGACGCCTCCGGCTTGGCCATACGAATATTCTCAAACAAGCTGGTCTGGAACAAATATGGCTGTTGCGGCACATATGCCACATGCCGCAGCCACGCTTCAATTCCCGCCGCATTCAGGACACGTTCATTGATGCGAATACAGCCTGCTGCAGGCGCCATCATGCCTAAGAGCAAAGACATTATCGTGCTTTTACCAGCGCCGCTGCTTCCCACCAAAGCAGTTATTTTCCCTGGCTGCAATTGCAGTGAAACATGCCGCAGCACCTCTGCACCGCCCTCATACGCAAACGACACATCTTCCAACGCCACTGTTACAGGCCCGGAAAAACGCCAAGTTTCTGGCTCCTGCTGCGGCGCCTGCTCCGCTTTCAACAACGAATAGATGCGCTCCGCCGCCGCTTTCCCCGCCAAGGCCGCATGAAAATGCGCTCCCAATTGCCGCAGCGGCTGGTAAAACTCCGGCGCTAAAAGAAGCACAAACATAGCATCGTAAAACTCCATGCTTCCATAAAGCAAACGCAAACCCACCGCCACGGCAATCAAGGCCGTGCTGATCGTCGCCAATAGTTCCAGCACCAATGCCGAAAGGAAGGCCACTTTCAGCACATCCAAGGTCACCTCGCGAAAATTCTCACTAGCCGAAGCAACACTTTTCACAGTCTGTTTGCTGCGGCCAAAAAGCTTCAAAGTCAGCATGCCCTGCAGCATGTCATAAAAATGCGCTCCAAGGCGTTGCAGGCGATCCCACTGTTTACGAGTACGCCATTGCGCCATCCGACCAATGAGCGTCATAAAAATAGGTATAAGAGGCGCCGTTACCAGCATCAAAAGCGCCGACGGCCAGTCCCGCGGCGTAATAACCGCTAAAATTAACAGCGGCACCGCCGCCGCCGCAAAGAGGCTAGGCAAATAGCGCACAAAGTACGCTTCTAAGTGTTCTACCCCGTCTCCTAAGACGGCTAACAGCTCACCAGTAGCTTCGCTGGCCCCGCGTACCGGCCCCATGGCTAAAAGCTGCCCCGCCAACCGCTGCCGCAAGGAAGTCTTTATGGCCGCCGCCAAATACGCGCCACAAGATTCACCGCCCCAAAACGCCAGCACTCGCAACAACAGCACGCCACCCAAAAGCAGCAACTGCCCATGTAGTTCTTCCAGGCTGCTTCCTTGCAGAAAAACGCCGTCTAAAAGTGCTGCTATAAGCGCCGCCTGAGCAACCGCTAAAACGGCGCCAGCCAAACTAGAGGTCCCTAGCAAGGCCAGTTTGCCTTTACAAGACAGCGCTTCTTGCAGCAACCGTTTTTGCCCCATCTTTGCCTCCAAAGTATTATCTATCTTACCGTATGCTTTTCGACACAGCTGCACAATTCCCTTTTGTCAAATCTTTCCGAGAGATTGAACAATATTAAAAAGGACGATCAAGAGAAAACGCGCTTCTCTCGACCGCCCTTTGCTGCTTTATTTCCAGTCCGAATCTTAATTCCTACCGCCCGCCGCACGGGCCAAAGGCTTTTCCGCTGGCTTATGCAGGCCGAAAGCATAATAACAGGCCAAAAGCAACCCAAACCAGGCCGGCGCTACATAGAGGGCCACGCGCGTATCCGGGTCAAAGGCCATGACGATGACTACAAAGACCAGAAACGCCAAAGTAGCCCAGTTGCTCACCGGATACAACAAGGACGGGTATTTTAGCTTCGCTACCTGCTCCGGCGTCAGACTCTGGCGAAAACGCATCTGCGCAATCAAAATAATCGCCCACACCCAAAGGGCGCCCGACGTAGCCACGCTGGTCACATAAACAAACACCTGCGCCGGAACCAAATAGTTCAGAATTACGCCGATAAACAAGAAACAAAAAGACACCAAAATGCCATTGAGCGGCACGCGGTTTTTGCTCAGTTTACCGAAGCAAGCCGGCGCCTTGCCCTGCAGCGCTAGGTTATAGAGCATGCGGCCGGTGCTGAAAATCCCGCTGTTACAGGAAGAAAGAGCCGCCGTCAACACAACAAAGTTAATAATGCCCGCCGCCGCCACGATGCCCAACTTTTTAAAGGTAAAGACGAAGGGACTGCCGATGGTCCCCAGTTGATTCCAAGGATAGAGACTCATAATAACGACCAAGGCCCCTACGTAAAAGACCAAAATGCGCCAAAACACCTTGTCAATCGCCGCGGGTATGGTTTTCTCCGGATTACTGGCTTCCCCGGCAGCTACGCCGACCAGTTCAATACCCAAATAGGCGAACATCACCATCACCAAGGACATGACAACGCCTTCAACGCCCATCGGCATAAAGCCGCCATGGGCGACCAGATTCGTCAACCCCGTCGGAATCCCGTCGTTGCCAAGGCCAAAGAAAATCATCATCGCCCCAACGACAATCATCACCAAAATGGTAATAATTTTAATCATGGCAAACCAAAACTCAAACTCCCCAAAGGCGGACACCGCCACCACATTGACAATGGTCATAGCCACCAAGGCCAGCATGGCCGGAATCCACTGCGGCACGTCGGGAAACCAAAACTGCACATACACCCCTACCGCCGTAATCTCCGCCATACAGGTCACTACCCACATAAACCAATAGGTCCATCCGGTAATATAGCCTGCCAACGGACCGATAAACTTGTTGGCATAGGCGCTAAAAGAGCCGCTGACCGGATAGGCTACCGCCAGCTCCCCCAAGGAGCGCATAATAAACAGAATAAAGATGCCGCCAATAATGTACGATAGCAAAAGCGCCGGCCCCGCTGTCTTAATCGCCGTTGCCGAGCCTAAAAACAAGCCTACGCCGATAGCTCCGCCTAAAGCGATTAGCTGAATATGCCGTTCCTTTAACCCTCGTTCTAAATTTTCCTCAAATTCTTTTCCTTTCACCGCGAACTGTACCCCCTTGTGTATTGCCTGCAACGCTTTTTATTTCCACAGTATTCACAATTATCCTTCTTTTATCTGGTAAAGTCAACCATCTGTAAGCTGCAATACTGTATACTTTACCATTTTTCGACACACAAAGAAAGAGCGATAGAACAGGCCGGAGAACAGGGCTTGAACAAGAACCGCGACGAGAATCGGCGACGACGCTGGATGCGCCATGGAGGGGCTATAAACATCGAAAAAGCCGCCGTCAAAACGACGGCGGCAAATTGCAGGGTTCGGAACCTTAACGGTTGTCTACCTTATCCATACAATAGAGATCATGCTGCTCCATACGGTGCCAGGCCAACTTTTCATACTTTTCCTCGCCATTGGCCAGGTTGCAGTAAGGATCAATAGAAATGCCTCCTCGCGGCAGGAATTTCCCCCATACCTCAATGTATTTCGGCTGCATCAGCTTGAACAAATCCTTCATAATAATGTTCACTACATCCTCATGGAAATCTCCATGGTTGCGGAAGCTGAGCAAATAGAGCTTTAACGATTTGCTTTCCACCATCTTTTCACCAGGAATGTAGCTGATGTAAAGAGTGGCAAAATCAGGCTGCCCTGTCATCGGACAAAGGCTGGTAAACTCCGGGCAGTTGAATTTTACCCAGTAGTCATTGCCCGGATGTTTGTTTTCAAACGCCTCCAGCACCTCCGGCGCATAAGCGTACTGATACTTTGTATTCTGGCTTCCTAAATGGCTGATGCCGGCCAGTTCTTCCTTGCTTCGCGACATATGTCTCTCCCCTAGCTTTGTTTTGCAGTCCCACAGACTATCTGCCAGTATCTTACCATACTTTAGACAGTTCGCCCACTCATAATTATTCTAGAGGAAAAGAAAGCTGCTCCTACGTTGGTCACGCTGTTTCCCGAAGCCGTTTGGACATAAACACCCGACATTGACGATCACTATACAGCAACGCTACTAGAGAAACCGCGCACAATGCAATGCATAGCAACCACGCCATATAATACGAACCGGTTTGGTCGTACACTAACGCGATAGCCGGCACTGACAAGGCCGCTCCCACATAGACGAACAAATTGACAAACCCGTAAATTTCTCCGTAATGCTTGGAGCCGAACATAGCCGCCGTGATTACCGGCGGGCAAACCGTACCGCTGCAAATGCCCAAACCATACAAAACTGCCATAACATACATCAATGGCTTTGACTCCGGATAAAGCATGCAGACAAACGAAAGAATAAAGATAATACATATATACGCGGTTCCTAGACGTGTGCCGAACTTATCATACACCCAGCCCAGAGAAATTTTTCCCGGTGTCACTACAATTAAGAACAACGACAGCATTGCCGCCGCAAACACTGGATCATGGGCATCCGCCAAATACGCCGCCAACTGACTGAGCGAACCAAACCCGACAAAGCACAAAGCGAAAATTCCAAATATATATGCCCAAAAGAAACCTTGTTTTTTTGCTTCTTCTAGCGAAATATCCGGAGTATCTACACTTAGTTTCACTGCTTTTTCCGTTTTAGCAGCAGGAGCGTCTTCGCTTCCATAAGGTTTCAAGCCCATGCTTTCCGGAGTTTTTTTCATTACAAACAACGCCATCGGCAAACTGACAACTACCATCAAAATACCGAAAACCACAAAAGATTCGCGCCAGCCGTAGCCTTGCATGACTTGCGTCATGATCGGGCTGATGACAGCGCCGCCAAAACCGCTGCCCGCCAAAGCCAGACTAATAGCCAAGCCTCGTTTTTTCACAAACCAGTTGGTAATAATAATCGAGACCGGTAAAGCCACGGCGCCGCAAGAAAAAGCGCCCATAAAAAAGGCAATAATATAGAAATGCGTAATCGATGTGGCCAAAGAAAACGCCGCATAGGAAAGTGCCATGCCTATAATACAGATACTGTGAATCAAGCGTGTATTTTTCTTCGCCAGCCATTTTCCCATATACGGAGATAGAAAAACAGTTACCCCTGAAATAATGGTACTGCAAAGCGCAAAGGCCCCTCGGCTAAAACCCATATCCGCCGTTACCGGCTTCACGTACAAGCCCCAGCATGTCGTCAGCAGCGAATGCATCACCGCCATAATTAAGATGCCGCCAATTACAACCCACCAGCCGTAAAACCATTTTCCTTGCTGTTGCAAAATCTTCACCTTCCTTTCTTATTGCTTATAAACCACGCCGTCCTTCATCACAAAGGAAACTTCCTGCATCGCGCTCATATCCTGCAGCGGATTACGCGGTACTGCCACGATGTCAGCCAACTTGCCCGCCTCAAGCGTCCCTAAATCCTTTTCCCACTTCAAAAGTTCCGCTGCATAACGCGTAGCTCCCAGCAGCACATCTTCCGGGGAAATACCCGCCTGCGCCATTAAAGCGAATTCGCCTGCCTGCATACCATGAGGCGTCAGCGGCGTACCGCAATCGGTGCCGAAAACAATACGCACACCAGCATCATAGGCTTTTTTGATATTGCTCAAATGCGAGTTTACCATAGCAGCCGCTTTGCGGACGGCAAAGTCCGGAATACCTGCTTTAGGCCCTTTTTCCGAAACTACCTTTAGCACGATAAAGGTCGGCACAATGGCAATCTGTTTTGCTGCCATAATGCAAATGGTTTCTTCATCTACTAAAGTCCCATGTTCCACTACATCAACGCCAGCAACCGCCGCTGCGTGAATACCAGCCGTACCGTGAGCATGGGCGGATACGATTTTCCCGTGCATGCGCGCCACTTCTACTGCCGCCCTGATTTCTTCTACGCTCATATTTTGCTCGCCAGGTTCATTACCAGGACTTAAAACGCCTCCGGTTACCAGTACCTTGATCTGATCAGCACCATATTTGAGCATGTATCGGGCTGCCGCTCGCACTTCCTCAGGCCCATCGGCAATATTAATAGGCTTGAAGGATTTAAAGCCAGAGGTTTCATCAACATGCCGAAAATCCAGATGTCCGGCGGTCGGCGTAATATACATGCCGCTCGTAAAAATACGGGGCCCTGAAAACACGCCGCCATCAATGGCTTCTCGCAGCAACGCGCAGCCCGTAAGAGTGGGATACCCTTCATCTCTAACCGTCGTAAAACCGCCTAATAAGTCAAGCTGTGCATTCTTTATCGCCTTGACTGCTACTAGTTCCGGCGCTTCATGCACTTCAACCAGCGACGGCTTACCGCCGAATCCTAAATGCACATGAGTGTCAATTAAACCTGGCATTACAAATTGATCTGATAAATCCAAAACCTCATCCTCTGGCTTTTGAGCATATTGCTCCGCATTCTGTACCGCCGTAATACGATTCTCCTCGACAACTACGACGGCATTTTTCCGCACGCTCCCGTCAACGGCGCAGAACAGTTCCCCGCATTTGATCACTTTAGCCATGCAAACCCCTTCTTTCTCTCAATTCTCTGATTTGTTTCCGGTTTTGCCTTCAGTATAAGGATGTCAAAAGAAAGAAGCGAAGCTTTTGCATTTTTGTGTCAAATATTGAAATTATCCGTTATATTCTGCAAAAAGAAAATCCCAGGCTCTTTACAAGCCTAGGATTTGTGACAATTCTTTTGCTTTACTGCGGCTGACCGGGATCTCTTTGGGATAATCGGCCAACTTAAGCAAATACGTATTATTGAACATTGGCAGCAGTTTTTCGATGCGGTTGAAATTCACTAAATAGCTCTTGTGACAGCGAAGATGACGTCGTCATACTGCAACAGTAAGATACGCCCTTCTTCTTCGACCGCAATGATCTTCACAGAGCCTTCCTTGCGCAGATTCCTCAGCTTAGCCAACTGCGCTCCACTTCCGTTTTTTTCTTTTGAAGCCTCCTGCAAGTTCAGCAATACTTTCTGCATCGTTTTCTCCAGCCGCTTGCGCGTCACCGGTTTCAATACATAGTCAATGGCGTTATATTCGAAAGCCTGCAACGCATATTCATCATAGGCCGTGACAAATACGATATACGTTTTTGGCAATAAGCACATCAACTCTTCCGCCACTTCCAAGCCGCTTACCTCAGGCATATGAATATCTAAAAAAACTAGTTCCGGCTGACAAAGCGCCGCCTTTTCCAAAGCGTCTACTGGATCGGTGACCACTGCACAAAGCTGCAGCTCCGGGTACTGTCCTAAAAGAAATTCCAGTTGTTTCACCGCCATTTCTTCATCATCAATCACCATTGTCGAAATCATGCCTGCCACTTCCTTTCTTGGCGTTCCTGGGAATAAAAGCGGTAACCACTGTACCTTCCTGTAATTTGCTTGTCACGTGCAACCCTTTGCCGTAATGCCGCTGCAACCGTTTATGTATATTGGGCAAGCCAATCCCCACGTCCGATACATTCTTTCCATCCAACAGCCGCTGCAAGGCAGCTTCTTCCATGCCGGGACCATCATCTTCTACACGCAGCATAGCTCCGCCTTCCTCTTCCCAAACAGAGATACGCACCGTACCGCCTTCGCGTTTAGAACACACACCATGCTTTACGGCATTTTCAACTAAAGGCTGCAAAATCAACGGCGGAATCAACGGATTCACTTTCTCTACCACTTGAAACACTACCTGCAGTCTAGAACCAAAGCGTGCTTTCTCGATAGCCACATACGAGCGGATCAATTCCAACTCTTGCTGCAGGGGAATCATGGACATGGCGTTAAAGCGAAATTTATCTTGCAGATAGCTGCTCAATTCCTCCAACAGTTCTGCAGCTTGCTCCGGCTGAGTACGGCAAAACCCAATAATCGTATTCAGCGTGTTATAGAGAAAATGAGGCTGTATCTGCGCTTGCAAGGCCACAATTTCCGCTTCATAAATACGCCGCTCCGCATCATAGGCTTCTTGTGTATGAAGCTGCGCTTCCACGCGCGCTAAGAATTCCTGCCGATGGAAGGGCTTAGCAATATAATCATTTACTCCTGCCGCAAACGCAGCAGCAATATCTTCAGGACGATTGCGCACCGTTGCCATAATAACCGCAACGTCCCGTTCTGAGTGGTTCTTTCTGATTTCACGACAAACCTCAATGCCATTCAAGCCAGGCATCATCATATCTAAAATAACTAAGGCATAGGAGCGCAGCTCCATTTCACGAAGCACCGCCTGCCCATCGCCCACGCAAGTCGTTTGATATCCTGTATCTCGAAAATACTGACGGATCACTTCTAAATTGACTCGCTCATCATCTGCTATTAAAATCATGGGACCGCTTTGCCCTTCTTGCTGCTCTGCCGCTGCCAACGCTGGCGGCGCCAGTTTTGGCAGTTCCTTAGACTCTGCAGCGATCTCAGAACGTGCTGGCACATGCTCCGTTTCTTGCCAAACCGGGAGCGTAAAAGAAAAGCAAGATCCTTCTTCTACTTTGGAGAACACCTCCAAGGTACTCTGATGCAGTTCCAGCAGACCTTGGGAAATATATAGCCCCAACCCCAGCCCGCTCCCGGGACCGCTACCTTGCTCAAAGGGATTAAAAATAAGCTTTAGCTGTTCTTGGGGAATGCCTATGCCTGCATCGCGCACCTCTGCAATAACATCTCCTTCACTTATGCGAGCAGCCACTTTTACCTTGCTCTTCGGATAACTGAATTTAATAGCGTTGCGAACTAAATTATGAAACACTTGAATTAAGCGTTCTTCATCTCCATAAACCAACGGCAGCCCAGCAGGAATTTGATTTTCCAACAAAATCCCCTTCTCCTGGGCGGAAAAAGACTCCAAAGTTAGCACCATCTGCACAATATCTCTCAACGATACCGCTTTTCTATGCAAGATAACCTGGTGATTTCTCAAAACCGAAAAATCAACAATCTCATCTACCAAATTCGCCAAACGACTGCCGCTCCGGCAAATAATTTCGAGATTTTCCAACACCGGAGTCTCTGCGGCCATGTTTCGCGTACTCTCCGCCAAACCAATCATGCCATGCAGGGGCGTTTTCAGTTCGTGAGATACCTGCGCTAAAAAATCGTCTTTCATACGGTCCAGACTTACTAACCGTTCTTGTGTTTGCTTCAGCTCTTCATTGCGCATTTGCAGCATTTCTTGTTCCCGCTTGCTGCGACGCCAATTGACCGTTAAGAATACCATGCCCGCCGTCATGACGGCGCCCAAAATCAACATGCCCGCAATGGTTAATACCAGCAAGGACAATTTGTCCGCCGGCATAAACAGCTCTTTTTCGTCTACCACGCTGACCAAGGTCCACCCGGCTACCGGAATGGGATGATAAAAGACAATCTTCTTAGCTCCATTCTCGTCATAACGAAGAAAGCCGGAGCGCCCCTCGGCGATAAGCCCCTGCAACTGTTCCAGATTGACATCGTCTACATTTCCTAAATTTTGACGCATAACCCATTCGTCGCGGGGATGAACAATAAACGTTCCGTCTGCTGCCAGCAACATTTCATACCCGTTATGTCCATAAATAGCTTGCTGCGCAATTTTTTGAATAGCTTCCATAGCCAAGCTGGCAGCAGCTCCAGCCACAACTTTGCCGCTTTCGTCTTTGCGCCAAGCAATCATTAGCACCATATTTCGATTATACGCCTCGGAATAGGCTGGCTTAAAAATGGCGTCATACGGCGTCCTCCCGGTATAACGCCGTCCGGCTTCCTCCGCTGCCGCCTTAGCCCAAGCATCCGTACGGAGAGTTCCCTCTCTCACATTATAATAGCGCGCCTGCAAATGAACCAGCTGTTCCGTCCGGCCCCAGTCATCCGTCTCTAAGGCATTGATAATATGCAGCGCAGCGTATTGCTGCGGATAAGCCGCCGAGACATACTTCCAACGAGCTTGGTTCAACTCATCAATCAACTCCACCGACTCGTCGCGTCTCGAAAAATCGAGTTGTGGATTCAGACGCAGCACTTGCGCCAACACCGGACTATTGACCGTTTCCTGCACTTCTCCCAGTTGTCCCGCTAAAAGCGTATTAATATGACTGGCCGACTCCTGTGTCCGCACTTCCATCGTATTAATCAATTCTGCTTCAATGACTTCATTGAATTCCCAATACGTCACCGCAGCAACAGCCAACAACCCTGCCAAAACCAAGCCCAAAGCCACTATTGCCAACTTGGACTTTTCCAAAATCCGCCTCATCTCCGCTTACTCCTTTTGACCAGTTCAACCTTTTTTCAACACGCAAATAAACAGCCTTAGCTAATTAACGCAGCCAAAAACTGCTACCCCATTTTCTAAGAATATCACTACCGTTCAGAAATCTGCATCGGATAAATAGTACGCTCTAGCTGTTCCAGCCAAGCCCCTCTTTTATGATCGAAGGTCTTTACTACCACCCGGTCCGGGTATAAATAGAGCGAATTCGTCCAGATGGTTTCCCGATCCATGTCGGCATTGTGAATATTGGTCACTTGTCCTGCATATACATTGACAGGCGCTGCGAAGCTGGCATTGGTCGCCGGCGTATGGGTATGCCCTGACACCCAAAGAAAAATTTGCGGATGCCTTTGAATAAGCTCCGCCAGCGCCGCTTCCGGCTGGGCGATAAAATTAGGCGTATTGGCTTCTTTATTATACGGCGCTAGCGTTCCTGCCAAGGGCGCATGGAAAAATACGATGGTCGGCAACTGCGGATTGGCTTCGAGCTGCTGCTGCGCCCAGGCCAGTTGCCGCGGCGAAAGCTCTGTCAAATACTTGCCCTCCAGGACGTCTGGCGAAAGAAAGAACAACAAATAGCCCGCTTCTTGTTTGCTGTAATACACTTCCGGCAAATGAAAGGCCGCCTTAAATCGCTCTAGTTTTTCCTGACGTTCTCTTTCATCCGCCCGCACGCGTTTTCCCTTTTCCGAAAGTACGTCTGCATATATATAATCATGATTACCCACAATAGGCCACAGCGTTTTTTTCAGGGCGCTAAAATAGCGGACTGCATACGCATATTCTTCTGCTGTACCTCGATCCGCTGTAATATCGCCAAGCACAGCCACTTGCGCTACATCGTCCCAGCCATTAATATCTTGCAGCGTTTTTTCCTTAGCCGCTTCAATTCGCAGCTGTTTCGCCACATCCTGTATCACTTCGGTTCGCACCGGCAAGTGCGCATCCGACAACAGGACGATACGGCTATAACTTGCTGCAGCTCTGGGCTGAGGCAGCCAATAAGACAACAAACAAAGTCCCCATATAGCCATGCAAATAAATGCAAGCAGTCCTTGTCCGCGCCGCCAACGATTCACCATGCTCCCTCCTTAAGAAAAGCTACGGCGCGCAGCAACTGCCGCGCACCGTAACTTTCACTCATAATCCGAATTACTTTCCTGAATGGCCTCATAGGCTGCCACAATTTCCGCTTCCACTGTCAAAAAAGCTTTGATCACCAACGGATCAAACTGGCTGCCGCTGCCCTCTTGTAAAATCTTCCGGCTTTCTTCGTGACTTAACGCCGCCTTGTAACAACGACGCGAACGAAGAGCGTCATATACGTCAGCTACCGCCATAATACGCGCTGAAACCGGAATCTCGCCGCCATTCAAACCGTCCGGGTAACCAACTCCATCCCAACGTTCATGATGCCAGCGCACAATTTCAATACACGTGGTCAAAAACATATTGTGCGGATACCGTTCACGCACCGATTCCAAGGTATGCGCGCCAAGCAACGTGTGTTCTTTCATTTTTTCAAACTCCGCCGTGGTCAGACGACCAGGTTTAAGGAGAATTCCGTCTGGAATGCCTACCTTGCCGATATCATGAAGCGAACTGGCCTGCTCCATGGTCCGCACAAAACTTTCATCCGTTACTTCACCGCACTCTGGCAGTTGCAGCAACGCTTCCGCCAGCAAGCGGCAGCAGGTACGCACCCGCTCCAAATGGTCGCCGGTTTCGTCATCGCGAGACTCAGCCAATTTGGCCAGCGCAAAGATGGTGCTCAACTGGGTATCGGCAATCTCTTTGACCTGAGCCGCCACCATTTGTTCCAGATTTTCCTGGTAAAAATGCAACTGCAAATGCGTGCGCACCCGCGCCTCAACCTCGGTGAACTGGAACGGTTTCGTCACATAATCTACGCCGCCCGCTTCGAAAGCCTCCAGTTTTGCCTTCGCATCGCCCAGGGCGCTAATAAAGATAATGGGGATTTGCCGCCACTGTTCCTGTTCCTTCAGACGCTTGCAGACCTCAAAACCATTCATTTCCGGCATGTTAATATCCAGTAAAATCAAATCCGGCATCTGCACCTGCACGGCCTTTAGAGCCAAAGCCCCTGAAGGAGCTAAACGCACTTGATAGCCTTCTTCTTTAAACATTCTCGCCAAAAGCTCCAAGTTATCCGGCATATCATCTACTACAAGCAATACCGGTTGACGGTTAAATATCGTTTGTTTCACGAAAGGTCCTCCTTCGGCTGCAGCAATTCCAACATCGTTTCAAAAGAAAAAGCTCGTGCCATTTTGACCATTTTTTCCGCCAATTCGCTATCAACTGCTTCAACTTCCTCCAGGAGAGACAAGGTCAAATAGTAGTCCCCGCTTTCCACCGCCTGATACAATCGGCTCCGAAGCTCTGGCGGTAAAACAGCCATCTCTTCGTGGCATATTTTTTCCAAAGTAGTTTTTTCGGATAGCAGCGGCTCTTCTTTAGCATACTCATACTCCAACTTAAGGGCTTCTTTGATTTTATTCAGCAGCTCCCCTTCGCGGAACGGCTTACTTAAATAATCATTGGCGCCTTCGTCAAAAATCTTCCGCCGTTCATCATAGAAACTGCTGGCCGTAACAGCAATAATCGGCATTTTTTCCTCTTTCGACCGAATACGCTTAAGAACCTCATGCCCGTCCATAATTGGCATCCTCATATCCAAAAGCATTAAATCCGGCTTCCACGACTCATACATTTCCAGCGCGGCCTGTCCATGCCGCGCACAGCGCGTCTGAAACCCTAACGGTTGCAGCAGCTGTGTCAAAAGCTCGCAATTTACTTTCTCATCGTCAACCAGCAGCACCTTCGGTCTTTGATTTATGACGCGCAGAACCCGTCGCTCTTCCAGCGCGACTTCCTCATCATCTGCTTGTTGTACAAGCACCTGCAACGTAAATAAGCTGCCGGCGTCACGCTGGCTGTGCGCTACAATTCGTCCGCCCATGAGCTTTGCATATTCCTGACTGATGGCTAAGCCCAGCCCTGTGCCGCTGCCCTGAACCTTGCCGGCGTGAAGCTGCTGAAACGGCTTAAAAAGCTGCTCCAATTCTTCCTGGTTCATGCCGGCCCCTGAATCCTCCACTTCCAGTTCAAGCCGCACATAGCCGTCACCGGTTTCCTGGGCTTGTACGCGCAGCGCCACAAAGCCTTCTTGAGTAAATTTCGCGGCATTGCCCAATAGATTCAGCAAAATCTGCCGCAGTTTTCCTTCATCCGTTACAATTCTCTCTGGCACGGCTTCGCCCCGTTCCATCACAAAACGCAGTCCCTTTTCCTCTAAGCGCAGGCGGAACATCTGCTCCACCTCATGCAAAAGCTTATCCAACGAACAAGGCGCCAACTGCAACTCCGTACGCCCCGCCTCGACTTTCGAAATCTCCAAGATGTCATTAATCAAACGCAACAAATGCTCCCCAGCCGTATGAATGCGTTCTAAATGCTCTTTTTGACTTAACGAAAGCGTTTCATCCCGTTGGAGCAACTGCGCAAAGCCTAACACCGCATTTAAAGGAGTACGAATTTCATGCGACATGTTTGCCACAAAAAAACTTTTCGCTAAATTGGCCGCTTCCGCTGCTTCCTTGGCTTTCACCAATTCGTCATTTACAGCAATCATTTCTTCATTCAGCGCCATCAGTTCCTGCGTACGTTCTTCCACTTTGCATTCCAAATCATTTTTAGCTTGCCGCAGCTTTTCTTCCGTTTCTTTCAAAAGCGTTATATCGCGAATGACCCCAACAATGAAAGGTTCCCCTTGTTCGTTCGTGTAGAGCTTCTTTTTTGTTACAATTGTGTATTTATTTCCACTTACATCGGTAAAGATTTCTTCATTTACACTTTCCCCGCCGTTAATAAACACCCGTTCATCTTGGTCCCAGAAGACTTTTGCCTCTTCCGGCGGGAAATAATCATAGTCGCTTTTTCCTTGAATATCCGTCGCTTCTTTCCCCATCATGCGGCACAACGCTTCATTAAAGAGTACCCATTGGTGCGCCCTATTTTTGACAAATACGGGATCAGGAATGGCTTGGATTATTTTATCCAGATAGTTGCGCGAAGCCACCAAAGCCGCCTCCGCCTGCAACTGTTCCGTCACATTATGCCAGACTAGAAGCAAGCACGGCTCGCCATTCAGTTCCAGCGTATCGCCATAGCCGCGGCCAGAATATACTTCACCGCTCCTCGTTTGCCAAGATACCAATTGCCCCCGCACCGAACCTTCGTCTGCCAAGGTTTGCACCATTTGCCGCCATTGTTTCCCCTCTTGCCATAAGCGAGCTTTGTCGAAGGACTGGCGGCTCATCTCACTTTGGGAATAGCCGAAGGTTGAAAAAAAAGCCGAACTCGCTTCCAACAGCTGCAAATCCTGCATACGAACAATCAAAATCACATCGACCGCCTGTTGAAACACCTTGGCGAACTTGGCCCCGGAACGCTCCACTTCGCGGGTATAACCGCGCAAAAGACCGTACAGCATCAGCGCAATGACAATAATATAGAACGTCCCTTTTGCTGTCGACACTAATGTTTTCATATGCTCTGGGAAAGGCAAGGCGTATACAAGCTGATCGGAAACCGCAATCCAAAGCCAGCTTGCCAGCACATAGACGGCAACAATCTTACCCGGCGTCAACCGGCTCCACTCATTTTTAAGCATCTGCGGCCCCTCCTTTTCCATGCAAAAAATCCATCTTCACTATTAAGTTTAAATTCCTTGCACCTATATTGAATCCCTCCTGTATAGGCAGAAAAGTCAAATATTTCTTCGTACTGCCGAACAGGAGTCACGGGAGGACACGCAGGAGAAGGGACGAAACACAAATCAGAAAACGGCCAGAGAAGTAAAGTGAGAGCTCAATGAGGCTGCGGCGGCCGTGATTGTATTTGAGACTTTTATTGGAGCAAGACGATCCGCAGGACAAAAAAGCAGGCTTCCCATTTGAAAAGCCTGCTTCTCGGATTGCTTTATTCCGGCAAATACGAGCAGCAATAATCCGCCACTTGCTTTACCTGCAGTTGAAATTTAGATTTTGCCGGCACTCGGAAGGAATCGCCGCTTTTGACCGTCCGCCAGGTACTTTCTCCCGGCAGCAGTACGTCCATCTCTCCTTGGAGCATTTCCATTAATTCCGCCGCATCGGTGCCAAATTCATATTCTCCAGGCAGCATAACGCCCAAGGTTTTGCGCGTACCGTCCGCAAAAAGCAGCGTCCGGCTGGTCACCTTGCCCTCGAAGTAGATATTAGCTTCTTTTACGGCTGTCACATTTACAAATTCACTCATCATTTTCTCCTCCGCCACACTTACTGTTATCATAGTTGTACGTGAATGTTATTCTCCGCCCGCGCTTATACTCCTGCCCCTGTACAATTGTATACAATCACAGAGTCTTTCTTTATTATCGAAGCGATTTGCTGTATCATAAAATTAGTAAGGAGGTGCATCTTCCATGAACAAAAATGACCTGATCATCTTAAAGGGAACTTTCCTTCATACCCCCTCGGCCGCCTCGTTTACTTGCCACAAGGAACACTATTTAGCAGTCCGCCAAGGCCGCATCGTATCCTTAACGCCGGAGCTGCCGGAGAAGTACGCAGGCGCCCCCATCGCCGATTACAGCGGCCACTTGCTAATTCCCGGTTTTGTAGATTTGCACACCCATGCTGCACAATTCCGCCAGCGCGGTCTGGGACTCGATTTGCCGCTCTTACCCTGGCTGGAAACGTATACCTTCCCTGAAGAACAGCGTTTTTCCTCCACTGCGTACGCGCAAGAAATATATGACGCTTTTGCCTCCGAACTGCTGTACCAGGGAACGACCCGTGTTGTTACCTGGGCTACCATTCACGAGGAAAGCGCTCGGTTGCTTTGCCAGGCCTTAGAAAAATACGGCCTGAGCGCCTATGTAGGTAAAGTCAGTATGGACTGCAACTGTCCTGAGTATCTTAGAGAAGAGACGACTCAATCCCTGAAAAGCGCCGAGGCCTTTCTGTCCGCCTATGCAAAAGGGCCGTTGGTACGCGGCATCGTCACGCCGCGCTTTGCGCCCACCTGCAGCCGGGAGCTTCTCCAAGGCCTGGGGCAGTTGGCAGCGCGCTATCAATTGCCGGTACAGTCTCATCTGTCCGAAAACAAGGAAGAAATCGCCTGGGTGAACCAGCTCTTTCCGGAGCGAGCCGGCTATCATGACGTTTATGACTACTACGGCTTATTCGGACAACAGCCGACACTGATGGCGCATTGCGTGCATCTCAGCGAGGCCGCCTTGGAGCGCATGCGCGAAAAGCAAGTCTTTGCGGTGCATTGCCCGGATTCCAACCTCAACCTAGGCAGCGGCATTATGCCCGCGCGGCGCTTACTAAACGCAAACGTACCGGTAGGCCTAGGCAGCGATGTCGGCGCCGGACACACCTTCAGCATGCCCCAAGCCATCGTTCGGGCTGTACAGCTTTCCAAGCTAGCCTTTTTACAAGATGCATCTCAGAACCCCCTCACCCTTAGCGAATCCTTCTATTTGGCCACCAAAGGAGGCGGCCGCTTTTTCGGACAAGTCGGCAGCTTTGAAGAAGGCTATGAGCTGGATGCATTAGCACTGCAGCCGGCCAAGCACCTCCAAACGGCTTCCCCTATAGAGCAGCTGCAGCATTTTCTCTATACCCAAAATGCTTCTGCCATCACTACCCGCTACATCGGCGGTCAAAGGCGCTCTTGATGGAGTAAGGCTCCTTTCAGTTGCTGCAGCTTACTATTTAGAACCATCGCTGCAGGAAAATACTTTTCTTTGTCGAAAGTCTTTCTCGAAGTGAAAGGCGGAAGATTCGGATTTTTTTGTAATATTTTTTTGTTTATGTGACCTGCATCACAGACGACTCGTACAGCTCCTTGGTATACTGCATTTGTCAACAAAACCGCACACACTTATATCAGCGGCGGTTTTCAAACAGTTTTACTGTCACTTTGCATATTATAAGGAGGGAACACTATGTCAATGTTTTGCTTTCAGTGTCAAGAAACAGCTAAAGGAAGCGGCTGCACCATGCGCGGCGTCTGCGGAAAGACGGCGGATGTAGCCAATCTGCAGGATCTTCTGATTTACACCCTTAAAGGAATTTCCGCGTACGCTTTGGAAGCCCGCGAAGCCAACCTGCCTACAGGCGGAGCGGATAAATTCATCATGGAAGGCCTTTTCGCCACCATCACCAACGCCAACTTCGATAAAGAACGTTTTGTCGCTTGGATCAAGGAAGCCCTGGTAGTGCGCGAAGATGTCAAAAACGCCTTAATCAAAGCTGGCCTGACGCCTAAAGCCGCTCACGACAGCGCGTTGTGGCATGCTGACAACGTAGAAGCGTTTGAAGCCAAGGCGGCTACGGTCGGCGTCCTCTCCACGGAAAATGAAGATGTTCGTTCCTTACGGGAACTCATTATTTACGGCGTCAAAGGCATGGCTGCTTACGCCGAGCACGCTTATGTTTTGGGCTATGCGGACGACGCTATTTTCGCCGCTATGGAAAAAGCCTTGGTAGCCACCACCAATAACGCGCTTAGCCCGGATGAACTAGTTGCCCAGGTTATGGAATGCGGTAAATTCGGCGTGGACGTTATGGCGCTCTTGGACAAAGCCAATACCACTACCTACGGCTCGCCGGAAATCACCAAGGTCAATCTTGGCGTACGTAACAACCCGGCCATTCTTATCAGCGGCCACGATCTCAAGGATCTTGAAGAACTGCTGGAACAAACCAAAGGAACCGGCGTTGACGTCTACACTCACGGCGAAATGCTGCCGGCTCATTATTATCCCTTCTTCAAAAAATATGACAACTTTGTCGGCAACTACGGCAACTCCTGGTGGCTGCAGGATAAAGAATTCGAAACCTTCAACGGTCCTGTGCTGCTGACCACTAACTGTCTGGTGCCTCCTAAAGAGAGCTATAAAGATCGCGTCTATGTTACCGGTGTTGTCGGCTTTGAAGGGCTCAGAAAGATTGCTCCTCGCCAAGCCGGTAAAACCAAGGATTTCTCGGCGCTTATCGCCCATGCAAAACAGTGTCCTTCGCCTACCAAGCTGGAAGACGGCGAAATCGTCGGAGGTTTTGCCCATAATCAAGTGCTGGCCTTGGCTGACAAAGTCATTGAAGCTGTAAAAAGCGGCGCTGTAAAACGCTTCTTCGTTATGGCTGGCTGTGATGGCCGTATGAAGAGCCGCGACTACTACAGTGAATTTGCCAAAGCTTTGCCGCAGGATGCCATCATCCTCACCGCTGGCTGCGCCAAATACCGTTACAACAAGCTGCCTCTCGGCGACATCGGCGGCATCCCCCGGGTTCTGGACGCTGGTCAGTGTAATGACTCCTATTCCTTGGCCGTTATCGCTTTGAAACTCAAAGAAGCTTTCGGCCTGGACGATGTCAACAAGCTCCCCATTTCCTACAACATTGCTTGGTACGAGCAAAAAGCCGTCATCGTACTGCTGGCGCTGTTGTACCTGGGTGTTAAAAACATTCACCTCGGTCCTACGCTGCCTGGCTTCCTCTCGCCTAATGTCGCCAAGGTTCTCGTGGAAACCTTCGGCATTGGCGGCATTACCAATGTAGAAGACGACCTGAAAATGTTCTTCTCCTAAAAAGCGCCTTAAAGCCCGTCCTGTTGGACGGGCTTTTTTTAATAGAGCTACGAGTATTTGAACAAGAGTCGCGATGAGAATCTGAGGGTGCGACGGAGGGTTACGAGATACGATTTTTTGGTTCAGGAGAACCGTCCCCCTGAACCAGAATGGCCGCCACCGCCTCTATCGGGCCCTCACTCTACTCACTTTACTCTTGTTTAAACACCGTATTTCTCTGTCCCTCTGCTTACTCTGTGTTCGCCCCCCGCTCCTGATTAATCTTGACATAAGCAATTTTAAAGCCGTATAGTTTGTATAATAGTCATCCTAGTGGTCTTGCTAAAAATAAAAACAGAAAGAAGGCTACATTTATGAAATGGTCAGCTTGTTTTAAAGCCTATTTTACAGCCTTAGCTCTTGCCCTTTGCCTGTCTCTTCCCGGGACGGCAGCCGCCGCAGAACTTCCGGTCGGCGTCGTGGATATTATGTATGTAATCAACAATCATCCCGATGTAGCTCAAGCCAACGCAGCCCTGCAAACCGAGCAAACACAACTGCGCCAAGAGTTTACTACAAAATCCGCCGGGTTGAGCGACCAAGACAAACAAGCCCTGGACCAACAGCTTGGCAAGCAACTGGCGCAAAAACGCCAAGAGCTATTTAAGCCCATTGCCGACAGCATTCAAGTCGCCATGAAAGCCGTCGCCGATGAAAAAGGCTTCTCTCTAGTCATCTACAAAAACAGCGTCGCCTTAGGGGGCACGGATATCACCTTGGATGTCCTCCAAAAGCTAAAGAAATAGGAACTGCTAATTTATTCACATCTCACATCAAAACGGCTCTTTTTCCATCAGCCATTGTCAGAAAGCCTCGGCAGAGCGCCGCTATGCCTGCGTTTTCTTTCGCGTCTGATGAAAAATTTTCTCGTTTTGATGGAGTGTTCATTAAATTATCAGCTCCTTAACGGTAAAGTTACAAATGGAACTCGCCGAAAAAGGAAGCAGGCCGAAAACCTGCTTCCTTTTTTATTAGAGATTCTGTTAAACGAATCCTCCGTCGTACCCTCCTGTCACTCTGATTCTCTTGTTCGTTTTTTACTCATTTTTCGTTCTTCATTATTTCGGATAGTTTTCCTTCGCGGGCAGCCATTCCGCCAGCAAATAGTTCGCTTGGCCGCCTTCTATTTTACGCTGAAACTGCGCCTGATAGGCAGCTTCTATCGTCACCTGCCAGCCAGCGGCTTTCCAGCTTTCCGGCATCGCCAGCGGATCGCCGTTAAAACCGGCAGGAGCGCGATAAATATCGACAATAGCCGCATAGTGTTCATGCCCTTTATCTTTTAACGTGCGAATTCGAGCAAAACGAACTTCGGCGGCTACCTCTTCCGATGCCTGTTGCTTCACGACACCACTAAAAAAATCAGGCAACGATATTTTCTCCTGCGGCAGCGCGTTCTGTCCGACTACACTCATTCTTTGCAGCTGCGCACTGATTTGCGTCCCGTCGCCGCTGTAATAATCCCGTCGTACCAATCCTACTTCCGGCGCATAACAGGCTACCAGCACCTCGTTGGGCCTAGTCAAGGAGCGCGCCTGCACCTCCACGACGCCGGAAAATAATCCCGCCGGCACCCACACCGTCTTAGTAACACTAAGCAGGCGATAGCTCCAAGCACCGTCTTCCCAGGTTGCGCCTTGCTGCAGCGGTCCCTTAAGAAGCAGTAGCTCTTGATTAGGCTTAGCGGCAAGCAAGTCTCCCGCAGGTTCACTTTCACTCAGCACTACTTGCTGCACTACAGCCTCTTCCGTCACGGAAAAGACTCTTGCCACCTGCGCCCCGCCATTATTGTCCGCTACTTGCACCCGCCCATCCTTGACTTGCGTCACCGTCCGCGTAAAACCGGCAAACTCTTGTCCATACCCAATATAGTTCCAACTCTGCCCCAGGGCGGCCGGAAAAAAATGGCGCACATCCGCCAGTCTGAATTCTTCCGCCGACATGCAATCTTGGCAAGGCCCCTTCTCGCTATGCGCCAACGCAGCAGAAGGCCAGCCGGTCCATAAGGCCGCGCAGGCTAACGCCGCAACGGCTAAAGAGCATTGTTCTTTCAAAAACTTCATCCCAACCACCTTTCTTCTGGTTCAGGGGAACGGTTCTGCTGAACCAGTCCCCCTGAGTCAATCTGCTACAGTACCAGCCAAGCATAAAAAAAGAACCCGATGCCAATGGACCCCACAACAACGCCCACACTCCAGTAGCCATAGTTTTTACTGATCGCCGACAAGGACGACAACAAAATGCCCACCTGCAAAAACATCAACGCCTGGCCGAACATTGTATTATACTGGCTGGCAGCGTCTCGCTCCGCTTCCAGTTTCTGCGCATCTTGGATAATTTCATTTTTTTCTTTTTTGTACCGTTTGATTTCCTCTTCATAGACTGCTATTTGCTTAACAACCGCTTCTGTTCGCACTTCCGGGGGCATCAAAGCCGCCATGGAGTCTCGCTGCACTTGATACTGCGTTTCTTTGATGCTTTTTGCCTGATAGTACGCCCATTGATCCGAAGCGCGATTTTGCGCCAGCACCATGCGATTTCCATATCCAGCCGCCTTAAACGAAGCAATCGTGGCGCACGCCGCCAAAAGCAGTGTCGTAACCGCGATGACCGTTGTCAGGTGATCTTTCCACGTTTTTTTCTCATTCTGCCTGTCTGCCATAATAGCCTCCCCAATTAGTAGTTCTCCTATATTCCCTCTGTACGCCGCAAACTCCTGCCTGCTTTTGCGAGTTGACACCCGCTCCCAAAAGAGTATACTAAAAGCAAGCGAACTTATTCTCAGGGCGGGGTGAAATTCCCCATCGGCGGTATCCCGGCACAGCCGGGGAGCCCGCGAGCGCTTTTTGCCTAAAGCAAGAAGGTCAGCAGAACTGGTAGCAAGCCAGTGCCGACGGTTATAGTCCGGATAGAAGAGGATAAGGCAGTTGCTAACGCATTGGCAAGTTCCGGCGCTTTTTCGTCCGGCTTGTTTTACTGCGTTGCTTTTACTGTCTCTTTCTGGCCCTGATTCTGGTAAGTCCGACTTAGCATTAAGGAGGAGTATTACTATGAATCAATCTTTACTTCACTCTTTTGGCACACCCGCAGAACGGGTGGAAAACGCGCTCGCCGCCTTGCGTCAAGGACAAGGCGTCCTGGTCACCGATAATGAGGACCGGGAAAACGAGGGCGATATTTTTTTTGCCGCCCAAAGCTTGACACCACAGCAAATGGCCTTGCTCATTCGCGAAGGAAGCGGCATTGTCTGCCTGTGTCTCACCGAAGAAAAAACCGCCCAGTTAGGCCTGCCGATGATGGTTGCAAACAATACCAGCAGTTTCCAGACCCCCTTCACCATTTCCATTGAAGCCGCTCAAGGCGTGACTACCGGCGTATCCGCAGCAGACCGTGTCGCCACCGTCAAAGCCGCTGTTGCCGCTGACGCTTCCGCCGCCGATCTGCGCATGCCCGGACATATGTTTCCGCTGCGCGCCCGAAAAAACGGCGTTTTAGATCGCCCCGGTCACACCGAAGCCAACGTGGATCTCATGCGCCTTGCAGGCTTAGCACCAGCCGGCGTTCTCTGCGAACTCACTAATCCTGACGGTACTATGGCCCGTCTGCCGGAAATCGCAGCTTTTGCCCAAAAACACGCCATGCCGATTGTGACGGTCGACGATATAATCGCTTACCGCCTGCAGTTCGACTGAGAAATAGAAGTCACCTAACAAGAGTCACGAGATTCGCGGGAGGGTACAACTGAGGGGTACGATTTCCACTTTATAATTCTACTTGCAAAAAAGCCATCGGCACTGCATATTGCGCCGATGGCTTTTTCGATTCCAGAATCCTCTTGCGTACCCTCTGGTCACTCTGGTTCTCTTGTTTATTCTTCGCTTCTCTAACTTTTTTTACACCAAGGCTTTACTCCGCCAAGCGCCGCTGCGCCAGCGCCAGAGCATAGCCAGACCGCGAATCCATTCGTCCACAAGCATGGCCGCCCAGATACCCGGCAGCCCATAGCCCAAAACAACGCCTAAATAGTAGCCCAAGCCAATGTTCACGCTCCACATGGATAAAACCGCCATCACCACGGGAAATTGCACATCCCCGGCGCCGCGCAAACCGGAAATAAGTACAATATTAAAAGTCCGTCCCGGCTCTAAAAACGCGTCAATCATAAACACTAGCGCTCCCAAGGAGATAATAGCCTCTTCCGCCGTGAAGATACGCATCAACTCCGTACGCCCCACAAACAATCCAAAGCCGAGCACCCAGGCCGCACCGAAAGCAATGCGAAAATTACGCATGCCTACGCGCGCCGCCTCGTCAAAACGCCCGGCGCCCACCAACTGGCCGATCATAATGACATTGGCCTGGCCGATAGCCAAGGAAAAAAGAAAGGCCATTTTGATGACCGACCAAGCATAGGTACGCGCTACATAGGCTTCCGAACCTAAATACGACAAAATCAGCGCCATTAGCACCGTCTGGCTCAAGGTGTAGGACATGCTTTCCATCGCTGCGGGGAAACCTATTTTCAGCACTTGACGCATCTCCAAAAATGGAAAAGTAAGCAAATGGCGGAAAATCGCAGGTTTCAAGAGGCGGGTAAATAAGTACCCTTGCACCAACGCGACCGCCACCGCCTTGCTGCCGACAGCCGCCAGGGCTACCCCAAGAACGCCTAAAGGCGGACAACCAAACAATCCTAAGCCCAACACCGCTGAGCCGCAAAGATTGAGGACATTCATCGTCGCCGTCACCGCCAAGCATTGCCTGGTGCGCCCAAAACCCTTCAGAATGGCATCGCTGGAAAACAACAGGGCGTCTAGAAAAACAAAACCGCCCACTAACAGTAAATAGGTTTTGGCATGCGCTAACAGCCCTTCTGATAAGCCCAGAAAGAGCAGTAACTCTTCTCCAAAAAGAGTCAGCCCAACGCTGGCGGATAGTCCCAGTCCCAAGCTGAACAGCAGCGATACAGCCGCCGTCTTATCAATGCGTTCGCGATTTCCGGCACCAACATTTTGGGCTACCAGAACCGAGGTTCCGAGCGAAATAACGGCAAAGACCAAGAATACATTCCAGAGCACCTGGGTGCAGCCTTCCACCGCCGCAGCCGCCGAACTATCGTAACGGCTGAGGATATATACATTTACGACTCCCACCATAATAATGAGAGCTTGCTCAATAAAAATAGGCCAAGCCAATTTAAATAACGATTGCGTCCTCACAACATTCTCCTTAGTCCTCTTTCAGGTGTCAGACTATCGTAGCAAAGAAGCCTTACGCTGTCAAAGAAAAGCAAGGCCGCAGATGCGGCCTTGCTTGCTTCTTCAAGAATATCCCATGGAAAACTTATTGGTCTCCCAGCTTTTTCTCCATGCGCTTTTGGAAATTCCGAAGCCCATAGCGGGACATAACAGCATTTAGACGCTGGCCTTTTTCACCAATGTCTTCATACACCGCCAAAATAGCGTCCAGATATTTCGGCACTTCTTTCTCGGCGATAAATTCTGCGACAATCTTGCCTTCCTGTGTATACCTTCCGCCTTTGCCGCCGACATAAATATGGTAGCCTTCCCGCCCTGTTTGCAGCGCTTTCTTGGGGCACAAACGCACGCAAACACCGCAGGACAGGCATTTTTGATAATCGATTACCAACTCGCCGGACTCCAGAGACATAGCCTTCGCCGGACAACGCTTCACACAGGCGCCGCAGCGCACACAGCTCTCTTTTTTCAATAGCGGCTCCGCTGCTCCTCGGAAGCCCACATCATGCCCTTGCGGTTTCGTACAAGCATTGGCGCAGCCGCAAACCGTAAACTTCGTCTTAGCCGGCAAATCCTTGCCTACATAGTCTTTATCCAGTAATTTTCCCAGGCTGTTCGTATCCACCAGGCCGTACGGGCAAGTGCTGTTGCCAGGACAAACCATGACCGGGCGCACACGCAGACCACAGACCGCATGCTGCAGCCCTGCGTCTAAAATAGCCTGCAAGGCCTCTTCAAAACGCTCCTCCGGCACGCCGGGAATCTCTACGCCCTGGCGCACCGTAAAATGCACCTCACCGCTGCCGAATTTTTCCGCGAGCGCCGCAATCTTGCGCAAATCCTCCGATGTTGCATTGCCTGCGCAGTTGCGCAGGCGCATCAGCAGCAAGCCCTTCTGCCGCTGGGGAATAAAGCCGTATTTTTTATAGTCCGGTTTCGCCGCCATAACAAAGCACCTCTTCTTGCTCATTTTTATTTTTAATTATATCACTTCTGTTTGCGAAGCAAAGGCCCTCACCGGCGAACCATCCGCCTCGCTGAGAGGTAAAGGAAGAGCAAAAAAGTTCGCACCTCTCTGAACCTCCTCTAAGCGGGTTAAATTCTCAATCAATACCAATTCCTGCGCCAACAGCTGTTGATGAATCGCAAAATCCTTGCTATCGATGGCATCAAAAGAAATGGCATCAATTCCCACCCCTTTTAATTGGCACTTACCCAGCCAAGCCGCCGCTTCCGCTGTTAAAAGCGGATACTGCTGCAGATACTGTTCCTGACCCCAGTAGCGGCTCCAGCCTGTCCAAAATAAAACAAAGTCAACTTGCGCCAATAATTCCTTTTGCTCTTGCAGCTCCCCTATGCCGATTACACCTCCGGCGCAATTTCTCACATCCAATACCGCCGCCCGCCCCACAAACCGCTCTAACGGCAACACATCCAGTGTTTTCCCATCTGCCAGCATGTGCGCAGGCGCGTCCATGTGGGTGCCTACATGGGTATTCATTGCGATTTTCTTCACTTGATAGCCATTGGCTGCTACGGTGGCCACCGTTGAAAAATCCGGCGCAGGCGTCCCCGGATACACCGGCATGCCCACTTGCAGGGACTGCGACAAATCGATCATGCGCATACGCTTTCGCCTCCTCACTCATTTCTTACTTACTAATTTGCTCCTTGCCGCCCGCTTCGTCAAGTTATTTTAATAAATAGCGAACCGTCTCCCTGCGTCAGAAAAACAAATTACAGCCTCCGTCATACGGAGGCCGTAATTTGCTTGGAAGGATTTTACACTTATCCGGCGTATCTTTTACTTAAACTTAGTCCGTTTGCTTCGACAAATAAGCCAGCGCATTCCAAGGAGGAACCTCATAGAACAATGGGATTGCAGCGAAGCCAGAATCCCAGTTTACTCCTGGGCCGCCAATATTGACGCAAGCGCCCGCCAGCAGATCGAACACCTCGCCAAGCGGCCCCTTGCCTACCACCTATATCGCCATCATGCCTAACTGCCACAAAAGACCTCTATGATGTCATCGACCTTGAGTTAGACTTAATGCAACCAAAGATCAAGCTCCAACCCCTGGGGGTCATGAAGGGCTAAGACTTCTGCTGGCCGCCAAATGCTCTTGAAACCAGGCGCAGGCCTGCCTGGCCACTTCCTCCAGCATGCCCGGCTCCTCAAACAGATGGCCTGCGCCGGGAACAAGCACCAGTTTTTTCAGGCAGGGCAGTTGGGACAACGCGGCGCGGTTCAGCGCAATGACCGTCATGTCTTCACCACCCACCAAGAGAAGCACCGGCGCCTGCACACGCAATAACGCATTGCCCGCCATATCCGGCCTCCCTCCGCGGGAAACGATGGCCGCCACGGTTTCTCCCAGGGCCGCTGCCGCTTGCAAAGCCACGGCAGCTCCGGTACTGGCGCCAAAATACCCCAGCGGCAGCTCTTGCAGCAGCGGCTGGCTTTTAACCCATTGGGTAACCGCCACCAAGCGCCGGGTCAGACGCGAAATATCAAAACGGTTGGCGTAAACGGCATCTTCCTCCGCCGTCAGCAGGTCCATGAGCAAGGTAGCCAGCCCCTGCTGCTGCAACAGATCGGCTACAAAATTGTTGCGGGGACTAAAGCGGCTGCTGCCGCTGCCATGAGCAAACAAAATCACCCCTTTGGCGTTCTCCGGCACTACCAGCAAGCCTTCCACTGTCGCCGCGCCATCTGCAATCTTGACCAAGCCTTTCGATTCTTTCATAAATCACCCCTCCTATCATAGGTAAATGACATTACAAGGATGTGATAAAAATGTATGAGAACCGCTGGACCGCAGGGCAGCAGCTGGCCGAAAAGCTCAGCACTTACCCTTTTGAATCGCTCTGCATCCTGGGCATCCCCCGAGGCGGCATTGTCACGGCCGCCCCCATTGCCCTTCACTTTAAGACGCGGCTGGACGTACTGGTAACGAGGAAAATCGGCCATCCCGGCAACAGCGAGCTAGCCATCGGCGCGGTTATGCCTGACGGCACGGCCGTCCTCGACCAGGAGGCCATTCAGCAGCATCATATTTCGCAGGCATACCTGCAGCAGTCTATCGCCATACAGCACGCCGAACTGAAACGACGCATGATCCTCTATACAGGCACCGCTACGCCGCCCGCAGTGAGCGGCAAAACCGCCATTGTTGTAGACGACGGCATCGCCACCGGCTACACGATGAAGGCAGCCATTACCTGGCTGAAAACATTAAAGCCGGCAAAAATCGTCATCGCCGTACCTGTAGCACCGCCAGAAACCATTGATGCCCTAGCACGTGAAGTCGACCTTGTGGTCTGCCCCCTGCAGCCTCAGCTCTTCTGGGCTGTCGGCGCACATTATCAAGAGTTTGGTCAAACCAGCGATGACGAAGCTATCGCCCTACTGAAGGAATGCAATCAAGCTGCTGAATAACGCCCAACCTCTCGGTTTTCTTACCTACTACTTTGCGCTTTGCATCCCGCTTCGTCAAGTTATTTTAATGCATGGCTGCCCCCTGCAAATAGCCATTCTTTTTAACTAACGCTTCATGCTATAATCGTATACAGGAAGTACTGTAAGAAAACACTCTGAAAATGGTTCAGGAGAACCATCCCCCTGAACCATTTTCTTCTCTCTGTTACGCTGAGTTCATTCTTTATTTTATAGGGGGGTATAGTTCCATGAAACTTGTCAGCTTCTACCAAAACGGTAAACCTACGTTGGGCATCTTGGAGGAAAACGGCGTTATCCCTGTCGTCACAGCCGCTGAGGCCGCATCTTTGTCTGCACCGCGGACCATGGAGGAAGCCATCACCGGAGGCCAAGTCGCTCTTTCCCAGTTGCAAGCGCTTTTGGCAACCAAACCGACTGTTCTTCCCCTCGATGCCATTACTTATGCGCCTTGCGTCGCCTCACCTGAAAAAATTCTCTGCGTCGGCCTTAACTACGCCGCGCACAGCGCGGAATGCAAAGCCGATTTGCCCACCGTACCGGTGATCTTCAGCAAGTTCAACAACACCTTGGCAGCGCACCAGGAACAAATTCCGATACCTCCTTGCACTTCTAAAGTGGACTATGAAGCAGAACTGGTCGTCATTGTCGGCAAAACCGCCAACAATGTCAGCAAGGAAAAAGCTCTTGATTATGTCTTCGGCTATACCGCCGGTAACGACCTTTCGGCCCGTGATTTACAAATGCGCACACCCCAATGGCTGTTAGGAAAAACCTGCGACCACTTCGCACCTACCGGTCCCTGTGTTGTTACAGCCGATTCCCTGAATCCCGCCAAGCTTGAGATTTCCAGCCGCGTCAACGGCGAAATTCGCCAGCATTCCAACACCTGCGACATGATTTTCGATTGCGCCACTGTCATCAGCTATCTCTCGCAGCACCTGACACTGAAACCGGGCGATCTCATCTTTACAGGCACGCCCAGCGGCGTTATTTTAGGTTATCCCGAAGCAAAACAAGTCTGGCTCAAAGCCGGCGACGAAGTCGTCATCGAAATCGAAGGCATCGGCCGGCTGGTAAATATTTTAAAGTAAGCACTACACAAAGCCAAAGAGGAGCGGCCAATAAGGCCGCTCCTCTTCCTTTGCATATCTTTCCTTACGATTTGACGGCTTCTCCATCTTTCTCCGCCATTTTGTATAGAACCAGAGCCAAAAGACAGCCCACAAGAACCGCCCCGCCCATAAAATACAAGCCGCTTGTAAAGCTTCCTGTATAATCCTTGATCCAGCCAATCGCAACAGGGCCGAAAAAGCCGCCCAGATTGCCGATGGCATTGATAAAAGCAATCCCTGTCGCCGCTGCCGCGCCCACAAGGAAAGTAGGAGGAATAGTCCAAAAGATAGGCATGCAGCCGTAAAAGCCAATGCTGCTGATGGAAATAAGGAAGATAGACAAGGCCAAGCTGCCATTAACAAAGCCGCAGAGCACCAAACTTCCCCCAGCTAAGACCATCGCGCCAATCATATGCCATTTGCGCTCTTGGAATTTATCCGAGCTTCTGCCGATAAGCAACATGCCCACCGCAGCCACCACAAAGGGAATAGCGCCAATCAAACCGATAGAAGTTGTTGAAATATCGTTGCTGAAGCTTTTCACAATTTGCGGCAGCCACATATTTACGCCGAAAACGCCGATAACTTGCGAAACATAGATCAACGCCAAGATCCAGACTTTAGGATTGGCCATTGCCTGCCACATGGAGTATTTTTCTTTCGCCACAATACGGTCTTCTTCGTCTTTCAGCGTGTCAATCAGCCATTGTTTTTCTTCTTCCTTCAGCCAACTGGCTTTCGCCGGACTATCGGTCAGATAAAAATATCCCATAATACCTACTAACGAAGCCGGAATGCCTTCCAAAACAAACATCCATTTCCAACCCGCAATACCCCAGGTTCCATCCAGAGTCAATAACCAGCCGGATACGGCGGAGCCAATCATCAAGGCTAAGGGCTGTGCAAACATAAAACGAGACGTAATAGATGCCCGATACGCCGCCGGGAACCACTGGGTCAGGCAAAAAATAACGCCCGGAAAAAATCCAGCTTCCGCTGCGCCAAGCAGAAAGCGCATCACCAAAAACTGTTCTACGTTAGCCACCAGAGACATGCTGGCGGAAAGAGCGCCCCAAATGATCAGCAAAAACGCCAGCCATCGCTTGGCCCCATACCGCTGCAAGCCAATATTGCTGGGAACGCCAAAGAAAAGATAGCCGATAAATAAAATGCCTGCGCCATAACCAAAGGTAGTTGCCGTCAAGGCCAAATCACGGTTCATTTGCAATGCGGCAAAGCCGAGATTCACGCGGTCAATAAAATTAAGCAAATAGGCCAAAACAAAAAATGGAATCAAACGCCAAGCGACCTTGCTGATGACGCGGCTGCCAAAATCGAGGTCGACGCTGTTCTTTTCTACGGTTGCATTCATATAGTACCTCCTGCGTTTTATTGAATTTTGTTTTAAGTAGTGAATTTTCTTTCTTTCTAAGGCAAATTTTTTTAGTCTCCGCTTAAGGAAGAGCCGCTTCCGCTCCCCGGGAGCGGCTCCCTTTCTTACGCTTACAGTTTCAAGACAGCGCCTTTCGCTGCAGACGTTGCCATTTTCGAGTAAATACCAAGATACCCTTTCGTAAATTTGGGCTCCGGACGCTGCCACTCAGCTAGGCGAGCAGCTATTTCCTCTTCCGTTACATGGAGCTGCACCTCACCGTTAGGAATATCAACGGTGATCTTGTCGCCGTTCTCCACAATAGCAATCGGGCCGCCGTCTGCCGCTTCCGGTGAAACATGCCCCACAAAGCAACCGTTATTCGTGCCAGAAAAACGGCCATCCGTGACCAAAGCTGTGCTTTTAGCTAAGCCCATACCGTAAAGATATTTCATAGCCTTGTACATTTCGCGCATCCCCGGGCCGCCCTTAGGGCCTTCATAGCGAATAACCACTACATCGCCCGCTTGAATGCCGCCGTTCAAAATAGCATGTTCGGCCTCTTCTTCGGAGTTGAACACCTTTGCCGTTCCCGAGAAGGTGTGCATGGCCGGGTCAATAGCAGCAGGCTTGGTTACCGCTGTTTCCGGCGCCAAATTACCCCGTAGAATGGCCAGTCCTTTTAAGCTGTTGAACGGTTTTGCCGCTGTAGTAATGACCTCTTCATTAAAGGGATATTTATATTGATAGTGCTCTAGGTTCTCCGCTACTGTCTCGCCGCTAACTGTCAGACAGTCTGCATGGAGCAAGTGCTTGATTTCTTCCATAACCTTGGGAATGCCGCCAGCAAGGTAGAAATCTTCCATATCGTATTTAGAAGCCGGGTTGACTTTAGCCACCTGTGGTGTAGTCTGGCTCAAAGCATCATAGGCCTGCATCATTTCATCAGCGTCGATGTCCACCTCATTGGCTATCGCTGACAGGTGAAGTACCGCGTTCGTAGAACCTCCTGTCGCCATCAGCACGCGAATAGCGTTTTCCAACGCCTTTTTCGTAATAACTTTATCCCCGGTAATGCCAGCTTTCGCCAAGCCGACAATAGCGAGGCCGGTTTCCTCCGCCATACGCAGACGTTCTGCGTACACTGCGGGAATCAAAGCCGCGCCAGGCAAAGACATACCCATGGCTTCAGCCATGCAGCACATGGTATTAGCGGTACCGTAAAACGCGCAGGAACCACAGGTAGGTCCACAAACCTCTTCCAGGTGGTCATACGTATCCCGGTCAATCTTGCCAGACTTAAGCATGCCTAATCCTTCGGACATGCTGGTCAAGTCAGATTTGCGCCCGTCAAACGCCTTGCCGCCCAGCATGGGGCCGCCCGGCAAAAAGATGGCCGGAATCTTAAGGCGGGCCGCCGCCATCAGCATGCCTGGCACAATCTTATCGCAAGAGCCTAAGAGTACAATCGCATCCAATCGATGAGCTTCCACCATAACCTCAATATCATTGGCAATCAGATCCCGCGAAGGCAGAATATAATGCATTCCTGCATGCCCTTGAGCCGTGCCGTCGCAAGCAGCAATCACCCCGAATTCTGCTACACTGCCGCCCGCTCGATAAATGCCTTTGCGCACATTGTCCGCCACTTGACGAAGATTAGCATGCCCTGGGACCAACTCGTTCCATGAATTTGCAATGCCGATAATGGGACGCGCATCCAAATCTCCATCTGAATATCCCAGGGATTTAAACACGCTCCGGTTAAAGCTCCAGTCCGGTTTTGCCAGCACATCACTGCTACGATACTTCACTTTTTCATGCGCCCCTTTCACTGTCTATTGCCAACCGCTGGTTGCAGCGGCTCAAGCCTTTTTTGCCGCCAATTCGATGGCTACGTCCAAAATCATGTCTTCCTGACCGCCGACTGTTTTCCGTTTCCCCAGTTCCATTAAAATATCACGGGCATCAACACCGAATTTTTCCGCCGCCCGACGGCTGTGCAGCAAAAAGCTGCCATATGCTCCTGCATAGCCAATCGCCAGCGCTTCGGTCGAAATTACCTGCGGCCGATGCATCACAGGCGTCACCAAGTCGCGGCTGGCGTCCATGAGCGTATAGAAATCGACACCGCTTTCATAGCCGCCTTTTTGCAGCACTCCTGCCAGCACCTCTAACTGTGTATTGCCTGCGCCTGCGCCCATACCGGCCAAAGTGCCGTCCACATAGGATGCGCCTGCGTCTAGCGCCGCCAAGGTGTTGCCTACGGCCAAGCCCAAATTATTATGAGCATGGAAGCCCACGGGAATCGACAGGTTTTCTTTTACCAAAGAAATTCGCGCTTTTACGCCCTCCGGCAAAAGAGCCCCGGCCGAGTCGGTAATGTACACTACGTCAGCGCCATAGCTCTCAAACAGTTTGGCTTGCTCCAGAATTTTTTCCGGTTCCGCCATATGGGACATCATCAAAAAACCAATCGTTTCCAAACCATGGGCTTTAGCAAATTTGATGTGCTGTTCACCGGTGTCAGCTTCGGTCACATGAGTAGCTACGCGCACCGTGTTCACACCGCACTCCATAGCTGCTTCCAAATCTTCAATCGTACCGATTCCTGGAATCAACAGTGCTCCCAACTTCGACTTCGTTAATACCTTCGATACGGCCTTAAAGTATTCCAGCTCATGCGCTTTGGCAAAACCGTATTGAAAACTGGAGCCGCCCAAGCCGTCTCCATGTCCTACTTCCATCATATAGACGCCGGCAGCATCAAGCTGCGCAGCAATGGCTGCCATTTGTTCTGGAGTCAGTTGATGGCTAACGGCGTGCATGCCGTCGCGCAAAGTTGTATCAATCAGACGTATCATCATTAGTTACCTCCCTGTTTCCGCTTCAATTCCGCATAGCGCTCCGCCACGGCAACCGCCGCTGATGTAATAATATCCAGATTGCCTGAGTATTTAGGGAGATAATCTCCTGCGCCTTCCACTTCCACCATGGTGACAATACGTTCTCCATCGGCATACGGCGCCACTTTCAAGCGATAACCAGGCACATACTGCCGTACGCGATCGACCATAGCTGCAACAGACGCCTGAACTTCTTCCATTTTGTCCGTTGCGCAGCGGGTATAGATCGTATTACGCATCATAATCGGCGGCTCCGCCGGATTCAGAATAATGAGTGCTTTACCAGCTTTCGCGCCCCCAACCTGTACCAACGCATTACGCGTTGTCTGCGTGAATTCGTCAATGTTCTGCCGTGTTCCAGGCCCTGCGCTTTTGCTGCTCAAGGTCGCTACAATTTCAGCATAAGATACCGGCACAACTTGATTAATAGCGTAAACAATCGGAACGGTTGCTTGACCACCGCAGGTAATCATATTGACATTACAAACGCCCTCAAGTAAATGCTCATCCATATTTACCGTTGGCGCCACATAAGGCCCAACTGCCGCTGGAGTTAAATCCACTGCGAAAATACCCGCTTCTTTGAGCCGCGGCGCATGGCGCAAATGCGGCCCCGCACCAGTCGCGTCAAAAACGATATCCACATTTCCTAAAGCCAAAACGCCGTCAATACCTTCCGCCGTAGCTACCAACCCTGCTTCTTTGGCCATCTGCAGGCCTTTGGACTCTGCAATAATACCGGCCATCGCCACCAATTCAATCTGCTGGCTGCGCTGCAATTTGATCATCAAGTCGATTCCAATGTTTCCTGGGCCAATAATGGCCGCTTTTAATTTTTGCTGTTTCAAAACCACCGCTCCTTTGTTTGTTATTATCGAACAATGTTCACTAATTTATTTATTCGTTCGTCATTATCGAACGCAGTTCGCTTTTGTTGTCATGCTTATTTATTCTATTACTGAGCCTATCGCAGAGAACTATTCACAGATTAGATCTCGCCGCCGCGATAACCAAGACGCCCTGATATCTGTCGCGCCATTTGCAGCATCCGAGATACGACTTGCTCCAGCTTGCTATCCGTAAGACGATGCGCCGGACCTGACAAACTAATGGCTGCCACAATATTCCCAGCTGCATCCTTAATTGGCACCGCCGCACACTGCAAACCGATTTCAAATTCCTCTTTATCAAAAGCATAGCCTTGATTACGAATGGAGTGAACAGCTTGGAGTAGCTGTTCCAATGAGACTACCGTCTTTTCTGTATAGCGCACAAAGGGTTTCCCTTCGTACAATTTGGCAATTTGCGCATCAGTTAGGTCTGCCAATAAGACTTTTCCCACACCGGTACAATACGATGGATTGCGGCCACCAATTTGAGAATTGATGCCAATCGACAACGGCCCATCCACCTTGTCGATATAAATCACATCGCCCCGCGACAGCACCGCCAAATGAGCTGTTTCCTGATAATGTGACGCCAGCTCCCTCAGGTACGGTAGCGCTATTTCCCGCAAGTCTAAGTTGGACATATAAGCCTGCCCTAGTTCAAACAGCTTGATTCCTAATGAATATTTTCCTGTTTCCACATCTTGTTGCAGATATCCGCAACGCTCCAGCGTCGCCACGATACCATGCGTAGTGCTTTTACTCAAGCCAAGACCTCGGCTAATTTCCGTCAACCCCACCGTACGCCCCTGCTCGCCAGCAAATTCCATAATCTTGAGCGCTCGGAATACCGATTGTATATATCGCTCGCCTTCATCAAATTGCATGTTATTCATACGCACACCCTTTGTTCGTTATTATCGAACTGCGTTCTCGTTTTCACCAACTGTCTTTTATTATATTTTCTAAATACTTTTTTGGCAAGAGTATTTTTCATTTTATTTTTTACTTTTTCTGTGTCATTTAGATGAACTTTACTGATTTTCCTTTAAACAAAAAATAAAACGAGCTATAATACCAGAGATACCAAAGGAGGACGAACCTATGAATCATACGGAAGCTTTGGGCAAAGAGCCCATCGGCCCCTTGCTTTGGCGCTGCTCGCTGCCGGCTATTATCGGCATGCTTGTTAACGCCCTCTATAATATTGTGGACAGCATTTTTGTCGGCCAAGGCGTTGGTGAATTGGCGCTGGCCGCCGTCACGATCGCCTTCCCACTCATGACCATCCTTATGGGGCTGGGCATGTTTGTCGGTCTAGGCGCTGCTTCCATCGCCTCCCTGCGCTTAGGCGCTGGCGACAAGCAAGGCGCAGAGTGCATCCTCGGCAATGCTTTGACTCTGCTCTGTCTAATTATGCTGCCCACTACCGGCCTGGCGTTGCTCTTTTTAGAAGAACTGCTGCAGTGGCTCGGCGCCAGTCCTGAAGTTTTGCCTTACGCCATGGATTTTACCCGCATCATTTTAGGCGGCAGCATTTTTATGCATATCAGCTTCGGCCTCAACGGCCTCATTCGTGCGCAGGGAGATGCTAAAACAGCGCTTTATACCATGCTTATCGCCGCTTTGCTCAATACCGCGCTCAATCCTTTATTTATCTTTGTCTTCCATTGGGGCATCGCCGGTTCCGCCTGGGCTACCGTTATTTCCCAGTTTGTTGCTACTGTCTGGGTACTAACGTATTTTCTCTATGGCCGCAGCACGCTGCGCCTGCGCCGCGCCTGTTTGCCGCTGCAAAAAAAGCTGGTCCTCGATATTTCCCGCATCGGCATGGCCCCTTTTTTGATGCAGCTGGGGAGCAGCTTGGTCATCGTTATTTTCAATTTTACCTTGCTATCCTATGGAGGCAATCTGGCTATCGCCGCTTTCGGCATCGTTAACCGCGTGCTGATGCTGCTGTTAATGCCGGTTCTCGGCATCAGCCAGGGCGTACAGCCCATTGTCGGCTACAACTACGGCGCCCAGAACTACAGTCGTGTCCTCCAAGCCATCAAGCTCGCCGCCGGCAGCGCCACTTTAGTTTGTATCGTCGGGCTAGCGGTGGTCCTTACCGGGCATGAAGCGCTTGTCCGCTTGTTTAACGACAATCCTGAACTCATCCGTATCGGCTCGGAAGGGCTCTGCATTTTCCTGGCCATGCTTCCTATCATCGGCTTTCAAATCATTGGCGCCAACTATTTTCAGGCGATAGGCAAGGCCGGCTACTCTATTGTTTTCAATCTGCTGCGCCAATTCATCCTGCTCATACCTCTTGTCTACCTGCTTCCTCAGTGGTTGGGGCTAAACGGCATCTGGACAGCAGGTCCGGTAGCCGATCTTGGCTCCGCCTGCCTAACCGGCTTCTTTCTGCTGAAGGAACTTAGGCGATTGAAAAACGCGGGGAACGGAGTTACGGGAAATTGAACAGGAGAACCAGAGTCACGAGAGGGTACGTATGAGGACTACGAATTTCAAATTGAACTTTAGGAGCCGCTGATTTAATGAGCACTTCGCCAGCACGAGAATTTTTTTCGTCAGACGCGAAAGAAAACCGCAGGCATAGTGGAGCTATGCCGAGATTTTCTGACAAAGTCCGACGAGAAAAAGGCCGCGCTGGCGCAACCTGCGAATAAATTAGCGGCTCCTAGAAAATACTGTACTGATTGGCTGCAGGACGCAGCTTATGAAGGCTCCACATGTCGAGCAACGCACCGCTAACTTTAAACGCCTTGACTAGCAGCATCGTGTGACCAACCTCCACCGTCAGATAGTTCGGTTCGTCCAGCGGGTTGTAAAAGCTTTCATTCCAAGGCTGCCGCGCCGGGTCTGGATACGTTTTGGCGCCGCTGCGCCCAGTAGCTACGTGGACAGTGCCAGGAAAACCGTTCCCGTTGCCATCTAGAGGAACGGAGCGAGCATAGACATGTTCATGCGCCGTGAAGACGACATCTACTTTGGCTTCCTGCAAAATCGGCACAAAAGCGTTGCGAAGAATGGCCGAATCCTTTGCCTTGCGATTGCCGTAAAACGGGCGATGCGTCAATACAATATTCCAAGACTTGCGGCTATGAGCCAAATCTTTTTTCAGCCATTCCTGCTGCAAAAAAAGACTGTACGGCACAAAGGCCCGTTCTTCTCCCATCTGGCTGTCCAGCACCGCTACATGGACGTCTCCATACTCTAGGGAATACACTTGGCCGCGCAGTTCCGCCGGCCCGTTACGAGGCAAAGAAAGTTGCGACGTAAACAACTGCGGTCGCGAATAGGTTCGATTTGGCGTATAGGTTTCGTGATTGCCGACAACCGGTACTACTGGGATGGAATCAATCACACCTTGACCCGCTTCCAGCCAGCCTTTCCACTGCCCATAATCCTGACCCACGTCCACCAAGTCTCCCATATTCACCATAAACGCCGCATCCGGATTAGCCTGAAGGGCTTTTTTCAAAGTATTCCCCCAAAGTTGGTAAGTAACGCTTTGGGAGTCTCCGAAAACCAGAAACTTTACTTTTGAAGATTGATAGGGAGCCGTCCGAAAAGAACGCCAAGCGCTCCAAGTAACTCCGTCTCCTACACGATATGTATAGCGAACTCCCGGGCGCAATTGTCGCAAGGTAGCCGTAAATTGCTTCACTTCGCCTAAATTGGTCGCCAATACCGCCGCTTGCGCAGGTACCGTGCGAAACGCCCCGACTGCCGCAGGCCTTGCAGCAGCTTCACCGTACTGGACCAAGCCTGCTCCTGTGTCCATCTTCCAGGAAATAGTCTGCGTTGTAGCCGATTCCTCGCTCCAGGTCAAAACAATCTGTTCTGGAGCTGGCGACGCTACAGCTAAACAACTCCAACTAAATAACCACAGCATGCTCCCTAGCCAGCCTAGATATATTTTTTTCATACTTGCTTCGCCTTAGCTTTCTTTAATTTTGTTGCCCTTTTCGGCAGCAAGAAATCATTTCCCTTCTTTTCATAGTCAATTCTAGTGAATCGGTTTCTATTTTCTTCTGAATCTATCGTTAGTCAGTCTCTCCCCCTATATACCTGCGTCTTCCAGCGATTTTTACGTTCTAGCGCTCCTCTCCCTGACTTATGAGTCAAATTGTTCTTTTTCCGCAGCTGCATTGAGCAAACTCGTATGTTATAATATAAAAATTGTTAGTACAACCATCATCGTTAAGGAGACTTTTTTTTGCAAAATCTAACACAAACCATTAGTAAAAATTTAGCCAAATTGCGTCTTCAAAATCGCCTCAGTCTAGACAAACTCTCGGAGCGTTCCGGCGTAAGCAAGGCCATGCTCAGCCAGATTGAACGTGGCGAATCCAACCCTACCGTCAATACGCTCTGGAAAATCGCCACAGGCCTGCGTGTTTCTTTTTATGATTTACTGCAGGAAGACAGGCAGGAAATCGAGCTCGTACGTCACGCTTCTTGCCCGCTTATAAACGATACTGCCAACGGCCTATCGCTTTTCTCTCTTTTTCCTTTTAAATCCGACAAGCCTTTTGAAGTATTCACTGCCAAACTGCAGCCGCAGTGCACGCATTTTGCATCTCCCCACGCTGTCGGCTCAGAAGAATACGTGCTGCTGAGCAAAGGCGCCTTATACATACACGTGAACAACACTGACTACAAGTTACAAGGCGGCGACGCCCTGCGCTTTCCCGCCGGTCAGCCTCATCACTATCATAATCCCGGCCTCCATGAGCTTTCTTTTCATTGCATGCTCTACCATGCCTGCTCATAAAACAGACCGCGCTTGGCAACAACAACTTGCCTAGCGCGGTCTATTCTTTTCAATCAACAGTAAAATCATGCTCTTAAAATAACACGACTTTGTTTCTGCCGCTTTTTTTCGCCTGATACAAGGCGTCATCCGCCCGTTTCAACCAAGATTCCAGCGTATCCTCGCTCATAAACTCCGCCACGCCGATACTTACCGTCAAAATCAATTGCAACGAGGACATTGGCTTGTTCGCCATCTCCCGCCGCAGCTTCTCCGCTGCCGCTAATGCCGCCTCGCTAGTGCTGCATGGCAGCAATACGGCAAATTCCTCGCCGCCCCAACGATAAATCGAGTCTACGACACGGAGATTTTGCTGAATCCGTTCCACCACTTCCACTAAAACCTGATCCCCCAGCAGGTGCCCGTGCTCATCATTAATCTGCTTGAAGAAATCAATGTCAATAAGCAAAATAGATACCGCTTCCCGATAACGCTGGCTGCGCAACATTTCTTGTTCCGCTGTTTCTTCAAACTTGCGGCGGTTCCAAGCGCCAGTCAAGCGATCCGTCAGCGCCACTTCCTCCAAATGCTCATTCGCCAGGCGCAGCTTACGGTTGCTTTCCTCCAGCATTCTCCAGGCCATTTGCAAATCAATCTGCTGTTCTTCACTGCGCTGCAGTTCTTCACGCAGCCGGACTTTAACCTGCACCTTTTCCAAGGCAATGGCCGCCAAAAAAGCGTATTGCTCTAATAAGCCCAATTGCTCTTCATTGGGAACGAACTGCTCCTTGCGCCAAGAAATACAAAAGATACCCAGCATCCGGCCGCCGCTGTTCAACGGATATACGAGCATCGTGCTGACCTGGTCCATTTCTGGGGCTTTCAATTTACAGGGAAACCGCTGGTAGTCTGGCACATAGAGCATTTTCCCCAACTTCAGCACCTCGCCGCTGGCGCCTTCGCCTTTTTTGATTTCACGCTGCGGCAATTCGCTGTAAAGTCCTATAGCGTAGTTTACTTCCAATTTATCGCTCTCATTAACAACAGATATATAACCGTCCGGCGCCCCCATAAGCTGTACCGCATCGTTAATGATCGTTTTTAGCAAATCCCCCACTTCATCCCGGTCTTGCACTAAATGTCCGGTTATCATCTGTAAAGAAGCTATTTGCCTGGCAAAATCCTCTACCTGCCGCTTTAGCCGATTCTCCTTGCGAAGACGCCGCACCAGCCAAGCACCGACAACGCTGATCAAAATACTGCCGCCCGCAGATATCCACCGGTAAAAACGTTTCCGTTCATTCATGGCTGCTTTAATCTGCTGAACATCCACGCCAACAGCAACAAGCAACGGATATTTCTCCAAGGAATGATAATGAAAAACTCTTTCCAACCCTTGATTTTCTTGTGAAAATTCAACTTGATCAAACGGCTGCATTACCGCCTGCTGCACTAAAAATTTTCCAAGCGCATCCTGCTTGCCGCCAAGTGCCGCTGCAGGTTCACAGGCCCGCAAAACGCCATCCAGACCGACAACCACCAGCACACTGTCGCCCTCCAGCTCCATTTCCCAAAGAAAGTCTGTCAGCTCTTGCGCGGGGCTTGCCGCAAAGGCCACGCCGCGAAAGTTTCCGTCCCTATCATATATGCCTCGGCTCCAAGTCAAATGGCGCTCTTCACCGGCAGGAGGCGCGCTATAAAGGCCATCGTTCCTCTGCTGTTGATGGTAGCGAAAAAATGCTTCATCTCCAACAAATGCGCGTCGTTCCAACCCCAGGTAGGACGTCGTGACGCGCCCGGTTTCATCCGCTACGGCCAAGGAGATCACAAGCCCCTGATACAGAAAATCCAGATGTATTACTGGCGCATCCGGCTGCCCCTGCAAACGATTATGGTTCTGCCGCACCAGCTTCAGCGAATTATCAATTTGCCGGACTGTATGCTGCACATGATCGGCAAAAGCGCGGCTATAGGTAGCGCCTACCCGGATGGCATCCCTTTTTTCAATCTGCTCTTCAATGGAAATCCGGTGCCAAGTAGAAGACCAAAGCAACAACAGCATACACAAGCTTAAAAAAAGAATCAGCCACTCAAGAGCAATGGGCTGTCCCGCCCACGCTGGCTTTCGCTTCATTTGCGGCACGCTCCTCTCGCCTTGCAACTGTAAAAGTATGCCATTTTCATTTCTCGCTGTTATATTCCATATAGCAAGCTTTAATCCCTTTCATCGCTTCTAGTTTCTTTACTTTCCTCTAGCAACGGCGCTGAGGCTCCGGAAATGTGCTAAAATAAAAGAAGTGAGCAAAATTGCCGCCAACGAAAATTTTACTAAAAATCTCATTAAGGCTATACGATGTTAAATGCTCGTCATTGGAAAGGATGAAATATATGTTTTATAAGGATTTAGAGCGGCTAATTGATGAAAAAAAACAACGCTGGACCAAGGCCAGCGATCAGATTTGGAACTATGCCGAAACAAAATTCCAAGAAACGCGATCCAGCGAAATGCTCCGCTCGCTTTTAACGCAAGAAGGCTTCGCCGTCGAAACCGGCGTAGCCGATTTGCCCACTGCCTTTGTCGCCTCCTTTGGCAGCGGCGCGCCAGTCATTGCGTTTCTCGGCGAATATGACGCCCTGTCCGGTTTGAGCCAGCAGGACGGCCTCGCTGAAAAAATTCCCCTTATCGAAGGAGGCAACGGCCATGGCTGCGGCCATCACCTGCTCGGAGTCGGTTCCCTGGCGGCAGCCGTAGCGACTAAAGAAATTCTCAAAGAAAACAAGCTTCCCGGAACGGTGCGCTACTATGGCTGCCCCGGCGAAGAGGGCGGTTCCGGAAAAGCCTTTATGGCCCGCGCCGGCGTCTTTTGGGATGTCGACGCCGCCTTGACCTGGCACCCGTTGACGCACAACGCCATCTGGTCCACCCGTTTCTTAGGCAACTACCAAGTCGCGTTCCGCTTTCACGGCAAGAGTTCACATGCCGCTTCCGCGCCGCATGTGGGACGGAGCGCCTTAGACGCCGTAGAACTCATGAACATCGGCGTTAATTACCTCCGGGAGCATGTCGTCCCGGACGCGCGCATGCACTACGCCATCACCAACAGCGGCGGCGCTTCGCCCAACGTCGTCCCAAGCGAGGCGGAAGTGCTGTATCTTCTGCGGGCGCCGGAGCTGGCACAGGTTCAAGATATTTACGAACGCGTCTGCGCCATCGCCCATGGAGCCGCTTTAATGACCGGCACTACCCATGAAGTCCTTTTTCAAAAAGCCTGCTCCAATTACCTTCCAAACAACGCCTTAGAAACAATTATGTATCGCCACTTGCAGCAAGTGGCTCTCCCTGCGTTACCGGAAAACGAGCAGGAACTGGCGCAGCAGCTTCACCAAACCATGACGCAAGAGGATTTGCAAAACGATCTGCATATGGCGGAATTGCTTTTAGGAGGACAGCACCGCGAGCTGCTGCCCGGCATCCGCAAACAGCTTGTCGCTGACAGCGTTCTGCCCCATGTTCATGCAGCTTCTCTGCTGCCTGGTTCCAGTGATGTCGGCGACGTCAGTTGGCTGGTACCGACCGCACAGTGCAGCACCGCCTGCTATGTATTCGGCACGCCTGGCCATTCCTGGCAAATGGTAGCCCAAGGAACTTCTTCTTTAGCGCACCAAGGCATGCTGACCGCTGCCAAAGCCCTAGCCCGCACCGCGCTGGAGCTTTTCACCCAGCCTGAACTGATTCAGGCCGCCAAAGCCGAGCTGCTTCAGACCTTGGATGGCCACACCTACCAGTGCCCCATTCCTCCTGATGTGCAGCCACCGCTTTAAAGCTAAAAAACACGATTTTTTTATAAGTTAATGCATAAAAAGGGCCAGGCAATCACTTGGTAAAAAGTGCTTGCCTGGCCCTTTTTTGATTCTTGTGCTTTGCGTTTAGCTTGCCGCTTCCTGACAATCTTCTTCCTGCTCATTCAAGCTAGCAGCCAGCCAATTTTTCCCTTCCACCAGACGCGCCACCAGCATAGAGCAAGCCACGTTTCCGGTGGAGTTAAGCAGCGTCGCTGGCGCGTCAATAATGGTACTGATAACCGCAATGATCGGCAGCACTTCCGGCGAAAAGCCGTACACGCTGATAATCAGCATTTCGCCGATCATGCCGCCTCCCGGAATGGCCCCCATGACAGCGCCAACAAGGAAAGAAACCCCGATAATTCCCAGCCAGGTTCCCCAGCTTGTCATATCCATACCGAACAAGCCAAAGAGAAAGGTAATTTTTAGCACGCCCCCGAACACCGAACCGTCCTTGTGCAAATTAGCCCCCAAAGGAATGACGGTCTCCACCATATCCGCCGGCACCCCCATCTTCTTGGCGGCAATCAAATTGACGGGAATGGACGCGGCGCTGGAACAGGTAGCAATGGCCGTCAAGGATGGCGGCAGCGCGTTGCGCCAGAAAACACCCACACCCTGCTTGCCTGCCGCCAAATACGCATAGAGCGTAAAGAAACCGAAATAATAAATGACGGTCAATACCAAATACACAACAAACGTATTTAAATAGCCTTGCAAGATCTGTGTGCCCAGCTCACCCACCACATTGGCAAAATATGCGCCTAAACCAATCGGCGCGTAGTACATTATCAGTTGGACCATTTTCATCATTACCTGGGTTGCCGCCGCCAAAAAGGATGCTACTGGTTTCGCCGCCTCGCCAGCAAGGGCCGTTGCCAAACCAGTCAGGCCAGCCAATACAATCAGTGGCAAAATATGCGACTTAGAGAGTACCTGTGAAAAATCGCTTACCGTAAAGGTTTTGACTAATTGTTCCGCCGTATTCAGCTGCTTCGCCTTTTCTGGCGCACCGCCTTCGGCAGCAACTACGCTTTGCAGCGTAGCAAAATTAATACCTTCTGTGGGGTTCATGGCGACAGTCACGCCTAACCCCAGCGCAGCAGACAGCAACGCTGTAACTACAAATACGACCACCACACTGCTCATAATCTTTCCTAAACGGCGCATTTCCCCGCCCATCGAGGCGATGGCCGAAGCAATGCTAAAAAACACCATAGGCACGATAATCATAAAGAGCAAGTTCAAAAACAAATCCCCAAGCGGCTTCAATACCACCGCCTCCGGTCCCATGACGACCCCTAGAACCCCTCCCGCCAATACGGCAAACAGCAAGATGATGGAAAACATATACTCCTTAGCAATCTCTTTCATTTTTTACACTTCCTAACTTCTTTTCGACCAGCAGCTTAGCTTGCGCCTTAGAGTTACAAAAACGCACTCAGCCAGCACAGACCCTTCTTCCATGCTGTCCAAGTGCGCCATCGCAACCTCAATCGACCACGGCCTCACCTGGCGTGTTAGTCCTGTCAGCCTGCGGATCTTTATAATTGTAATCTAGTTCGCCACTGCTTTTTAAAGTCCTGTCAGTTTCCTTTATGGTTCAATAACATTTTGTAAAATTCTTAAAAGCATTTTCCAATACGATTGATGCTATAATCAAACTAATTGCTATGTATGAGCTCTTCAAGCACACTGTTTTTAAGAAAGAAGGTTTTCTCATGACCATTGCTATCCGCAACGCCTGCGCGCAAGACGCCGCAGCCGTCGCCGCTATCGAAGCACTATGTTTCCCCGCCGCCGAAGCGGCTTCCGCCGCAACAATCGCCGAACGTATTGCCGCTTTTCCCGCTTATTTTTTTGTGGCGGAAGAAAATGGCGCCCTAATCGGCTTCGTCAACGGCTGCGTCACCAACAGCCCTATCATTGAAGATGAACTTTTCCAAGACCCAAGCCGCCATATCCCCAGCGGAACTCATGCGGCCATTTTCGGCCTGGATGTCGTTCCCAAACGGCGACGCCAAGGCGTCGCCGCGCAATTGATGCGCCACTTCATCAGTGAAGCGCAACGGCAGGGACAACGCCATGTCATCCTTACCTGCAAAAAACATCTGATTCGCTATTACGAAACCTTCGGTTATGCAAATAACGGCCTTTCGCAATCCACCCACGGAGGCGCCGAATGGTACGATATGACTTTGGATTTAGAACGCTAATCTAAATAATCCAGCAAAGAAGCATCTTCCGTTGTTTCCAGGCGATCCAATATCGCGTCGAAATCCGTATAGCTAAAAACAGGAATGCGCCGCAGCAGATAGGGATTGTCTTTGTCCGGGCGGTTGACGCCCGGCAGCACCGTAAACGCCCCAGTATAACCGCTCTGCTCAGTTTTCCTTGTTACCTCGGCATTGTAAAAACCTCCGGGATAGGCAAAATAATCAATGGACTGCCCCGCCAGACGCTCTACGCCGCGGCGGCTTTGGGCCACTTCCTTCTCTAGCTCGGGCGCTGCTAATTTTGTCAGATTGGGATGGCTGCGCGTATGGGAGCCAATTTCAATGCCTGCCTTTTCCATCTCTTGAATCTGTTGCACTGAAAGGCGATTCTTGCGGTTAAAATTACTTTGCACCATAAAAATGGCCGCACGAAACCCTTCCTGTTTGAGCACAGGGAACGCCTGGGTATAGTTATCCTCATAGCCATCGTCAAAGGTTATCAGCACTGGCTTCTCCGGCAGCGTGACTGGCTCTCCCCGCATGTAAGCGGTCAAGTCGGCCAAGGAAATACTCCGATAGCCCCGCTCCCGCAATTCTTTCATTTGCCGGGAAAACTCCGGCGTATCTACATTCAAATACGGATAATCCGGAGCTTCTGCGCCCACATAATGGTATAAAAGCACGGGGATTCCCTTAAAGCCAGCCTGCGCCTGCACGACGACCGGCAAAAACAGCAAAAGCCCGGCTAAAGCCGCGCTCACCCCTATTTTAAAGCAAGCAAAAACAGTTCTTTTTCTCATCAGTTGCATCTCCTAAGCTAGCAATACTATTTTCCGGGAGGAATATTCATGTATTTTGATAATGCCGAAGGTCCTGTTTTTCGTCCCCCCAGCGAAGCCGACAGCTTGATTCTCCGCGTCACCATCGGCTGTTCCCACAATGCCTGCACCTATTGCAACATGTACCGCAGCGTTTCTTTTCGCATGCGTCCCCAAGAAGAAATCGACGCGCAGCTGCAGCAGGCGCAGCGCTATGCCGCTCATATTCACCGGGTCTTCTTGGGAGACGGCAATGCTTTGGTGCTGCCCACGGAACGACTCTTGGCTATTTTAGCACAAATTCATGCTTTGTTGCCAAAAGTACGCCGCGTTTCCTGCTATGCCGGCCCCAAAGACATGCTGCGCAAAACCCCAGAAGAACTGATCTCCCTGCGCCAAGCCGGCCTCAAGCTGGTCTACTACGGCATGGAGTCTGGCGACGACGCCGTACTGGCCCATGTCAACAAGGGAGTCACCGCCGCGGAGTCCATCGAGGCTGGGCAGCGCATCGTCGCCGCAGGCATCAAGCTTTCGATGATGGTCATTCTCGGCCTGGGCGGTCAAGAAGCGTCAGCCCGTCACGCCCGCAACACCGCCTTGGCGGTCAGCGCCATCCGTCCGCACATGCTCAGCGCTCTTACGCTGATGATGTACCGCGGCAGCGAGCTGCTGGAAGAGTTTGAAAGCGGCCGCTTCCCGATCCTTTCTCCTGCCGGCATCATGGAGGAGCTTCATTTACTGCTGCAAGACATCGAGCTGCCCCCGGAACATCATTGCCTTTTTCGCAGCAACCACATTTCCAACTATATCAATTTCGCCGGCACGCTGCCCAAAGACAAAGAGCGCCTTTTGTCTGAGAGCCTAGCGGCTAAAGACAAATTGGCGCTCCTCAAAAACTGGGATCCCTACAACAATGTAGAAAGATAAAGGCTGCCGGAATTGTTTACCGCAATTGCCGTTCCGCCAGTTCCCCAAAGAACGGCAGGCTGTAGCGCTCTCCTTGAAAGCCCTTGTACATCATCAGCAGCCAGACAAACAGCGTAACCGGTCCAATAACGATGGAAATAAGAATGCCAATAAACGGCAGCAAATGCGCCAGCAGTGAAATAACCATCAAAGAGCCAAAGGTCACCAGCGACTGCATGGCGTGAAAGCGAACAAAGGTATTTTCCTTTTCCAGCAGCAAAAATACGATCCCCGACAGCCAGCCTAGCAAATAACACAAGCACGCCGCCGTATTCGCGCTCAAACCCACTGAAGTTTTACCCCAATCCGTCATCTTGGCGCCCCCCTTCTCTACGTCCCTGCCTTAGCGACCGCTAAAGGCAGGTTTTCTTTTTTCCCGAAATGCTGCTACGCCTTCCTGGTGATCCTCTGTTTCCAGGCACAACGCCTGCAGCTGCGCCTCCATCTGCGCCATCTGTTCAAAGTTCGCTTCTTGGCTGGCATGCAAAGCCGCCTTAGTTTTCGCCAGCGCCAGCGGCGGCGCTATCGCCAACCGAGCGGCCCAAAAACCGGCTTCTTCATCCAGTTCATCCGCTTCAGCAAGGTGATTTAACAGCCCCCATTCATAAAGGGTTTCCGCTGTAACCGCGTCGCCGATAAACATCAATTCCTTCGCCCGATGCATGCCTAAGAGGCGAGGCAACAAATACAAACCGCCGCAATCCGGCACCAGCCCCACTTTAGCAAAGCTCTGCGCAAACTTCGCCGACCGGGACGCAATCACCAAATCACAGGCCAAGGCCAGATTAAAGCCCGCTCCGGCCGCCACGCCATGCACCTTGGCCAAGACAGGCTTCGGCATTTCCCGAATAATTTTCACCAAATTGCCAACCTCTTCAATAAAAGCCTTCGCCTCCGCTGTCCCGGCAATGGATTCCAAATAGTTCAAATCGCCGCCGGCGCAAAAAGCCCGACCGCTACCGGTCAAGACCACGACCCTCACCGAAGCGTCGGCTGCCGCCGCCTCCAGAACCTGACGCAGTTCTTCCGTCATTTCATCATTAAGTGCGTTAAGCGCTTCCGGACGATGCAGCGTCACGGTCAACACTTCCGCCTGCTTTGTTACCATTACTGTTTTTTCACTCATCTGTTCCGCCTCCTTCTTATTCTCGCCGACCTCTACCACAGGCGCGCACAGAAAAAGCCCGCCCAAGTAGACGCCAAGCAAAGTATCACATTACTGCCTGCATTGGCGAAGGCTTGACCCATAGCCCCTTCCTGCACCAGATGCAGCGTTTCATAGCTAAACGAAGAAAATGTCGTCAAGCCGCCCAGAAAGCCTACCGCTATAAACAAGCGCCATTGCGGATCCAGCTCCAACCGTTCCAAAAACAAAGTCATAAATAACCCGATAATAAAAGAACCGGCCACATTCACAAACAAAGTTCCATAAGGAAAAGCGCTGCCAAAACGCTCCGCCGCCCAAATGGTCACCAGGTACCGAGTCACAGCCCCCATCCCGCCGCCAAAGGCGATAACCGCCAGATCCAAGGCCATGTTCATCGTATTTTCTCCTTGCCGTCGTTGTGGCGATAGTGGACCACTTCGATGTTCTCCAGGGTAACCATACCCTGCCCTACAGCTTCATCCAAAAAAGGCAGCAGTTTGGCGATGTATTCTTCGCTGTCCACCAGTTCCACCACAATCGGCAAATCACTAGACAGCTCTAAAAGACGCGATGTATGAATACGGCTGTTGGCGCCGAACCCCTCCAGGCCGCGGAACACGGAAGCGCCCGCCAAATCAAGGGCCTTAGCCTTTGCGACAATCGCATGATATACAGGCTGTCCCTGGTACCGGTCCGATTCTCCGACATATACGCGCAAGCGCTGAGCCTGCCCGCTGATTTTTATCATGTTCGGCTCACATCCTTAGACAGTATTTCTTTCTATTTTTCGCCATACAAAAGACTTCTCCCTGCTTAGGCGGCAAGAAAAACCGCCGCGAAGAAATGAAAAAAGCAGTCTTACCAGCATAACCGGCAAGACTGCTTTTCACTAGAAACCAGCTTATGTTGTTTGTGAACGCTCTTGCTGCACTGTTAACGCAACTACAGCCGATGCGACCATCGCAATGATTAAAAAGACAAAAGCCGTATCAAAAGAACCTCCGCTGGAATCAATCAAATAGCCCATAACAAACGGTGATATGAATCCGGCTACTTGGCCGCCGAAATTTACCGTACCCGAACTGGCTCCCATAATATGGGTCGGAATTGTGTCCATAACCAAGCCCCAAAAAGCTGCCATGGCTAAGAACATAAAGAATGAAGAAATGCTTTGATAAACAACCGCCATATCCGCCGACGGAACGGTATAGGTCAAGTACAAAAAGAAGCCGGCTATCAACGCATTAGGCACAAACAGCCATTTCCGCTGGCCTTTAATACGATCTGACAAATAGCCTCCCACAACCGTGCCCACCGCACCGACAAAGAACGGAATCGAGCCGGTAATGCCGGTTTTAATCAGGGAAAACCCGCGTACTTTCATCAAATAAGAAGGCAGCCAAGAAACAAAGCCCCAGAAGGTAATGTCAAAAAGAAACCAGATTAATACCATTTGCCATAAAATAGGCTTCCTTAAAAATTGCTTGAACGTCAACGACGCCTTGGTCAAAGCGGCAGCGCTGGGATTGGCTTCCACCGCCTGTATTTCCGCCAGTTCCTCCGTCGTCATTGCCGGATGATCCTTCGGATTGTCCCGGAAGTATAAGTACATGGCCAACGCAATAAATATGCCAGGAACCCCTAAGGTTACAAACACCGTTCTCCAGCCAAAAGCGGCTATAATCCCGGCGGCTACCAAGGAGGCTACCGCAGGTCCCAGTGTGTTGACTGTCGATTGAATGGCGGTTGCCGTACCACGCTCCTTCGGCGGAAAATAGGTGGCAATCAGTTTCCAGGACGAGCCGGGAAAACAGCCTTCGCCAACGCCGAACAAACACCGCAAAACCAGTAAAGCCGGATACGAAAAGATAAAACCGGTCATACTTGTAAAGATAGACCACCAACCGATGGCCACAGCCATAACTTTGCGGGCGCCAAACTTATCCGCCAACATGCCTCCGGGAATCTGAAATAAAGCATAGCCGGCAAAAAACGCACTGAGAATACCGCCTTGCATCGTTGCATCAAGCTGCATTTCCTCACCGATAAAAGGCAGCGCTACACTAATCACCATCCGGTCTAAAAAGGAAAACAACCAACCAATCCAAATCAGAGATAACACCGAATACCGAACTTTCCACCGAAACCCGCCGCCAGCCTGCCCCTCAGCAGGATTGGGCTGTACTTTTTGTGTATTCATCATGTTTCCTCCTGTCCGTTTAAATTTTAGGACAAAACCGCCACCACTTCTATTTCCACCACCACGCCTTTAGGCAATGCAGAAACTTGTACGCACGAGCGAGCCGGAGGCTCATGAGCAAAAGCCTCTCCATAAATCGCATTGACCGTCTGGAAATCTCCCAAATCCGTTAGAAACACGGTCGTTTTGACTACCGCATCCATGCCGACACCAGCCTCTGCCAAAACAGCGCGAACATTTGCTAAAACTTGTTTCGTCTGTGCTTCTATACCGCCTGCCGCCACTTCGCCTGTTGCTGGATCAACAGGAATTTGGCCGGATGCAAAAAGCAAATTCCCCGTCGTTATAGCTTGTGAATATGGGCCAATCGCCGCAGGCGCCTTTGTTGTGAAAACTACTTTTTTATTCATGATTTGCCCCCTTTTTTAATACCTGACCGGAAAATACTCCTGTTTCTTTTCCTTCCCATACCGCCCAAGCGCCATTGACCATCACCGAGGAAATACCGCGAGGATACTGTACAGGCTCCACAAAGGTTCCCTGGTCTTCAACTTGAGCCGCATCAAAGATTACCAAATCCGCCGCCTTGCCTGTATGCAAATAGCCTCTGTCCGTCAAGCCCAGAACATCCGCTGGTTTACCGGTCATTTTGCGCACGGCTGCTTCCAGTGATAGCGTTCCTTCTTCGCGTACATACTTGCCAAGCACGCGTGGAAACGCTCCATATACGCGCGGATGCGGCTTGCCAGCGCCCATCAGCCCATCAGAGCAGACATTTTGCTCCGGACGAGCCAGCAGCTTTTTCACATGCTCCTCGGTCCCGTAAAAATCAACCATACCAACAGCATTTTCTTCTTCATACAGCAAATCAAACACAGCCTGATAGGCGTCTTTACCGCGCATAACTCCTAATTCCACTAGATTTTTTCCTACGGCATCCGCATTTTTACTCGTTTTCACGCTGGTTACAAAAATCTGATCCATACCGGCAAAATCAATAAAGTTATCCCACCCAGGAATACCCTGCTCTATATCCTGAATCATCCGCTGACGCAGTTCGGGAGAAGCAAGACGCTCCAACAGCTTATCGGTACCGCCGTCATGAACCCACGGGGGAAGGATAACTCCCAACATGGTACTGCCCGCAACATACGGATATTGATCAAAGGAAATCCTTACCCCTTCCGCTTGCGCCGCTTCCAATAATTCCAGCATGGGTTCTACTTTATCCCAGTTTTTGCGTCCGCAAACTTTCATATGGGAAATATGCAAATGCACGCCTGAAGCTCTGGCTATATCGAGAATTTCTTTTGTTGATGCTAAAATGTCATCGGCTTCACTGCGTTGATGCACTACAAAAAGGCCTCCAAACTCTGCCGACACCTTGCAAAGTTCGATCAGTTCCTTCGTCTCTGCGTAGGCGCAAGGCATATAAATGAGGCCTGTCGAAATACCGAACGCGCCGGCTTCCATTTCCCGCCGCAAAATGTCTTTCATCTTTTGAATTTCACTGTCTGTAGCAACTCGCCCGTCCAACCCCATCGCTTCCATGCGAATGTTCCCGTGCGGCGCCAAATACGCCATATTCGCCGCCGGACGCGCCTCTGCGATGAGTTTTAAATATCCTGCGGTATTGTGGTAATGCCAATTAATGGCCTCGCTGTCGCCTTCCAGTCCTGCCAAGTTTTTTCTCCAAGGACTGATATACGCTTCTGGCAGCGGCGCCAACGAAATGCCATCTTGCCCCAGCAATTCCGTCGTTACGCCTTGCCGAATCTTAGGGGACACCTTGGGGTCCGTAAGTACCGATAAATCAGAGTGGCTGTGCGTATCAATGAAACCGGGAGCCACCACTAGCCCTGCTGCGTCCACGAGCTGCGCATCCGCCGACAAACCTTCTCCGATAGCTGCAATAACGCCGTCCTCGATCAGTAGATCTCCACAAAACGGCTTGCCGCCGCTGCCATCAATAATCAATCCGTTCCGAATCAGCGTTTTCATCGTCCTTACCACCCTTCTTTTTCCAAGGCTGCTTGCAGAATGCCATAATATCCACACACTGCCTGCTGCAATTGTTCCACTTCAATATGCTCATCAATGGTGTGGGCCAAGTTTTCTCTTGAAGGACCAAATCCAATGGTGGGAATGCCTGCTTCGCCTGCATAATGGCTTCCGTTCGTGCAAAAAGAATATTGGGTAAGTGCTGGGTTTAAACCGGCTTGCTTCAGTCCTTGCAACGCCGTCTGCACCCAGGCATGATTCTCCTCCAACAACCAACCCGGGAAGAAGCGCTCCCCTTCAATGGTAGATCCGGTATAACAACCTTCTTTGCCCTTAGCATAACTTACTTTAGCGCTTAAGCCATCTTGCTGCGCATTCCACGCCGTTACCAATTCCTGCAACGGCTGTAGCACCGACTCCGGCGTTTCTCCAACTAAAAGCCTCCGGTCATAGGTTGCGCGGCAATACTCCGGCACAACCGAAGCTCCCGGATAGGGAGCTGATTTAATATCCGTAAGCTCTAAGATGCCCTTGCCCAATACTGGGTGCGCCGTCATCGGTAGTTCACGAATACGCTCGATCAACTGCGCCATGGCATATACGGCGTTTTGGCCGGCTTCCGGATTGGCGGAATGGGCTGGACGGCCAAAGGTTTCCAACACGATTTCCGCACGTCCCCGCTGTCCTTTTTTTAAATTCAGTTCCGAACATTCACCAATGATTACACAGTCCGGCTTTAATTGTTGACTAACGCTGCGCGCCGCTACGCCTTCAAAGCATTCTTCATGCACCACGCAAGCTACATAAACGCTACCTGAAAAATCCCGCTTTTTATCAGCGCCGAAAAAGCCTACTGCCGCAAGCATAGCTGCAACAGCGCCTTTCATATCTGATGTGCCCCGCCCGTAAATTCTGCCGTTTTCTAGAATACCGCCAAAAGGATCTTTGCTCCAAACGCTGGCGTCTTCTACCGGGACCGTATCAATATGTCCATCCAAGACCAGGCGCTTTCCGGGCCGAATTCCCTTTATGCCGCCCGTGACATTCCCATACTCATCGACTCGTATATCATCAAAGCCTAATTTTCCCATGATGCTGCGAATAGCCTGAGCCACATCGCCTTCTTGACCCGAATAGCTTGGAATGCGTACAAGTTCCTGGCATAAGTGAACAATTTCTTCTTTTCGCTGTGCTGTCAACATGCTTCAAACTCCCTTTCCATCCTCAATTATCGACCGCTGGAATAGCTGCCATCCCAGACAACATCGCGGTAACGCTGGGGATCCGTATCCCCTTCCGTACTAAACAACAAGATTTGAGATTGCGAAGTAAGGCCCATCATTTCCTTAGCTTCTCGCCATTCGCTGCGCTCCAGCAACAACGATAACAGCCCTAGCGGCACCGCTCCGGATTCTCCGGAAATCACCTGTGCATCGCCGCGAAGTGGATTGCCAAGCACGCGCATACCGCGCGCCGCTACTTCATCGGAGCAGGAAAAAAAGAATTCCCCGTAATCACGCAGCAATTCCCACCCCATATAATTTGCTTCGCCGCAGGCCAGCCCCGCCATAATGGTCGTCAAATCGCCTCCAACCGCATGAGGACTGCCGTCATTCGCTACGGCAGAACGATACAAGCAGTCAGCTGGGCGTGCTTCCACCACGGCCAAACAAGGGCGCTCCTCTCCATAGCGCGCCGCCAGTACGCCTTGCAGCATGCCCGCCAGAGAACCGACACCGGCTTGAATCATCACATGACTAGGCGCCGTCAAAGCATGGTCTTGTTTTAACTGTTCCAACGCCTCATCCGCCATGGTCGCATATCCTTGCATAATCCAAAGCGGAATTTCCTCATAGCCTTCCCACGCCGTATCTTGAACAATAACCCAGCCTTCTTCTGCCGCTCGACGGGCTGTATAACGAACCGTATCGTCATAATTCCAGTCCATAATTTCCGCCTCAGCGCCTTCTTGCCGAATCGCTTCTAAACGATATTCCGTCGATCCTTTCGGCATATAGACCACTGCTTTTTGCTGCAGCATCTTCGCCGTCCAAGCTACGCCTCGTCCGTGATTGCCATCGGTCGTCGTCGCAAAGGTAATATCTCCCAAGCGGGCTTTTACCTCAGCCCCCGTTAATCTCGAAAACGGAAGCTCGCTAATATCCATCCCCAAGCGCTCTGCTAAATATTTTCCCATAGCATAGGACCCGCCAAGACCTTTAAACGCATTAAGACCAAATCGGAAGGACTCGTCTTTTACATAAATCCCCCCGACTCCCAAAAGTTCCGCCAAACGAGGCAACGAACGCAAAGGGGTAGGCTGGTACTGCGGAAAGCTGCTGTGGAAAGCTCGAACTTTTGCAGTCTCCTCTAAAGAAAATTTTTCCGGAGAGCTCGCTGGATGTTGGTAAAATTTACTAGAACGATTATCTTGCCAACAAATATGCATGTTCAATCCCCTTTCTTTCAAGCTGCAAATTAAATTAGCAATTCTTATGCCAACCTTCTTTTCCTTATACCGTCAATTTGCCATAAAAAATCATAAAAACGGGTACATAAGACTCTATTTTTCGTCTTATGCACCCGTTTTCTGAGTTCAACTTTAAACTTTCAGTATACGATTCTCTTTCTTTTTATCAAAAAGAGAATTTTTATCAAAATGATAAAAATTGAATCTTCACTTTCTACAGGGCTTTTTCGTGTTGTTGTTGTATCTTTCTCATTTTGATAAAAACCCTCCCTCTTCTTTCTCTAACTTTCTATATAACGTAGCTAAACCAATCCCCAAATGCTGCGCCGCCAATTTTTTCCCCTCCGTAGAGCGACCATAGCGTTTTAGCGCCTGCTGAATCAGCTGTTTTTCCATCATTTCCAAAGTAGGGAACTCGTCCACCGCACTTCCCAAGTCCTTTTTACGCAAGCTGCCCGGCAGTAAATCAGCGGTGATTTTCCCGCCGTCTTCAGCCATGTTAATCATATATTCCAGCGTATTTTCCAACTCTCGAACATTCCCTGGCCAATGATACGCGCGAAACAGCTCCCAAACAGACTCCTCCACCGGCAGCAGCGTCTTGCCAAAGAGCAAAGTATAGCGCCGTACCAACGCCTCCGCCAACTCCCGGATATCCTCAAAACGCTCTCGAAGCGGAGGAATCCGCAACGGAATCACGTTTAAACGATAATACAAGTCTTCCCTAAATTGATGCTCCCGAATCAGTTCCTCTAAATTTTTATTCGTAGCCGCTACAATTCGTACATCTACCGCCACTTGCTGGTTAGAGCCAACTCTGCACAAGGTCCGCTCCTGCAGCACCCGCAGCAATTTCACCTGTAAATAGAGCGGCATATCGCCGATTTCATCTAAAAACAAGGTGCCTTTATGCGCCAATTCAAACTTGCCAATGCGCCCCTTAGGGTCCGCCCCCGTAAATGCGCCCTTCACATAGCCAAACAATTCGCTTTCCAACAAAGGCTCCGGTATTGCACCGCAATTCAGAGCCACAAAGGGCATCTCCGCACGCCGGCTGGCTGCATGTACGGCACGCGCCACCAACTCCTTGCCTGTGCCGCTTTCTCCCGTAATCAACACGGTGGATGAAAAAGCGGCCACACGCCGAATGCTCTCGCGCAATTGCATCATCGCTTGGGAACCGCCTAAAATATTTTCCACCGTAACTTGTTCGCTAAATTGGCTGTAATGATACATGTCATCGCGAACCGTTCGCCAATCGCGAATAACCAAAATTCGATCGTATTCCGCTACAGATGGAGTTACAGGCAAAATCTCGCTCATGACCCGCAGCGTGCGGCCTCCGGCAGTCAGCCTCGCTTCTTCCCAACCATGGAGACTATCGCCAGTCAGGTGCAACGCCACTTCGCAGCCCTGCCATTCTTCTCCTAGCCCCAATTGTTTTTGCGCATGCGCATTTAAATGCACCAAGCGATTCTCTTTATCTAAAATGAGTACGCCGCTGCCCATGCGATCTAACACTTGATTCAACAATTCCATTAACTGTCGCTGCCGTTCCGCCTCTCGCTGTTCCGCCGCTTTGCTGCCAATAAATCCTGCCATTTGCTCTAAAAAGGACTTATACATGGGTAATTTATTCCAAACATGCTCTCGTTGCATCTCCGTAAAACAGATCAAACCGATAATTCCTATCGTTTTCTCCTCTAACCGTATAGGTGTGCAAATTTCAAGCTTTTCATCACAACGGTGACAATGGGGACATCCTTGACACAAAGGATGTTCGCCCGGATTTTCGACAATTTGGGTCACTCCGCTCGATATTGCCGCTTGGTATACAAGGCCTTCCGCCGCCATATCCATCCCGACGCGTTCCCGATAAATCCCGGTGCCTGCAATACGGCGAAAGGATTGATCCATAATTTCCACATCCACGCCAATCACACCGGCCATAACCTCTGCATAAGCCATTACGTCTTCTTGAATCCGTTGCAAAATCAGTTCCATCTCCAGGCTCCCTTCCCGCCACGAACTACCTTCTGCTACTTTTCGGCGTCATTGATTCTTCCCCCTGCCGCCCTGCAAAAGAAAAGCAAGCCTGTATCATTCTCACAACACAGCCTTGCTTTATGAATTACAGCAGCTTCAATCCTTATTTGTTTACCACATTGACAGCTTTACCATCAATAAACGCTTTGATGTTCGCCGCAATCAGATCTACCAAACGCTGGCGGGATTCGTAACGGCGCCAGCCGATATGCGGCGTCATAATCACATTATCCATCGCAAAGAGAGGACTGTCGTGAGCCGGCGGCTCCGGATCCTGCACGTCCAAGGCAGCGCCAGCAAGGCGTCCTTGCTGCAGCGCTTCAATCAAATCGTCTTCTTTGATCAGCGCGCCGCGCGAAGTATTGACGATATAGGCCGTAGGCTTCATCAGGGCAATACGCTCTTTATTGATGATCTGCCGCGTGCTGTCCATAAGCGGGCAATGGAGCGTAATAAAATCACTTTGCCGCAGCACCTCTTCTAAAGTAGCGTTTTTCACATTACCTTCGGTCCACTCTTTCGGGAAGGGATCATACACCAGCACATTCATGCCCAAAGCAACGCCGATTTTTATCGATTCGCGGCCAATAGCGCCAGCGCCGATAACCCCCAACGTTTTGCCGGGCACTTCAAAGTGAGGCACTTGCAAAAAATTCGTAAAGTTGGAAAATTCCTTGCGATTCAGCATGCTTTGTTGCTGCGGCAGCGAAGCGCTGAGATTAAGCACAAAGGTCATCGCCAGCTGCGCTACCGCCACCGTGCTGTAGCTGGGAATATTGCAAACGGAAATACCTTTTTCGCGAGCTGCAACAATATCAATGTTATTATAGCCGGTACCCGCCTCACAAATCAGCTTAACCGAATCAGGGAACCGGGAAATTACATCTTTCCCCACCGTCATTTCCTTAGTAATGACCACGGTCTGTCCTTGTACCCGTTCCAAAATTTGCTCGTTACTTGTGTCGTCATAATTGGTCAGCTCCGTCAACGCCTGTACCGATGAAAAATCAAGCTTTTGGTCAAAATCCAATTTAGTTGCATTCAAAAATACCGTTTTCATACCAACCCTCCTCGTAAAATAAGCGCTTTTCGCTTTTTCCCTCGTTAGGATACTTCCTGATCTGTCATTCCATCTGTATTGTAAGACAATTTTCTCTATAATGTAAATGAATATTTCTTATGCAACAAATAACCAAAAAGAATACTAGGCTTCACGACATACTACGCACTGACCATCGGCCCCGCAATAGGCAACACAGTTCTTGCTTTGATGCTTCCCTTCATATAAGGCTTGATCTGCTCGTTTGATACTTTCCTCCATGCCTACATTCACGTCTAGCGCAGCCACGCCCAGCGTAACGGTTATCTCCAGCTTTTCGCCTTGATAGATAACCGGTTCCGTCGAAATGGTTTCACGGATGCGCTCGGCAACGTGCAATGCTTCCGACAGAGAAAGTTCCGGCAAAAGAATTAAGAACTCTTCCCCGCCCCAGCGGGCGACAATATCTTCTTCACGCACAGCCGTCTCCATCCGATGCGACACCAGTTGCAGCACTACATCGCCGGCTTCATGACCGTACGTATCGTTAATGACTTTAAAGGAATCAATATCCGCCAAAAGCAAGCTCCCCGACTCGCCGCGGCGACGCATTCTAGCCAGCTCCTCACGCAGGCGTTTCGTAGCACTGCGACGGTTTTCCAGACCTGTAAGATAATCGGTGCGGACCGTTTTTTCCATTTTATCCAACAGCGTCTGCAGGATCATGTTTTTTTCCTCTAGTTCCGCCGCATACCGCTCCAATTGCTTTTTGGCCTGCCTCAATTCCAGGTGAACTTTCACGCGCGCTCGAAACTCGTCCTCTTGAAACGGTTTCGTAATATAATCTTGGCCTCCTGCAGCAAATCCTTCGACAATGCTCTGTGCATCCGCCAATGCCGTAAGAAACAGTACAGGGATTTCCAGCGTCGCTTCATCTTCCTTGAGAATTTTGCAAACCGAAATGCCATCCATCTCCGGCATCAATATATCCAGCAAGATTAAGTCTACGGTTTCTTTCTTTAACATCTCCAAGGCTTCCGCGCCGCTCGCAGCCAACAACACTTGATACTCTTCTCCAAGGCGTTTGCGAATAATTTTAAGTTCTACCGGGCTGTCATCAACTACGAGTATTTTAGGCCTCTCCTCCATCTTGCACCTCCCTCGCCGACTCTAATCGTAACTCTTGAAGGGTCTCCAACAATTCTCTGCGATCCAGCTTCACTAAGTAACGGTCAAATCCTGCCTGCAACGCCTGCGTACGATGTTCTTCATCCGCCAAAGAAGTCAACGCGACGGCAGGCATATCTTTAAGTCTTTCCTGGCTTCGCAATAAAGCAATCAATTCCAGTCCGTCCAACTCCGGCATTTCCATGTCACTGATAAGCAAGTCAAAAGGCTCTTCTTGCAAGTACGTCCATGCTCTTTTCCCGTTTTCGGCGATCTTCACCGTATAACCGGCGCTCGCTAGGCAATTTTGAACCAAGCGAGCAAATACCGACGAGTCTTCCGCCAACAAAATTCGTGCTTTCCGGTCCTTCGTTTTATAAAAAGCCGCCTCTGGCAACCCTATTCTTTTATTGTATTCCGGCGCCGCATACATAACAAGACTGTGCAAATCCAATACAGTTACAATGCGTCCGTCGACTTGCGCAGACCCGATTATGCCGTTTCCTTGTACGCCGTGTTCATCCAGCACCAACGGCAGGCGAATCGCGTCATGAATAAAGCTTGCTAAGAAACCGACTTTAGCATGAAGCTTCTTCGTAACAATTACATACAGCTTATCCTGCACAAGCTCTCTACTTGCAAAAGGCAAATATTCTTCAGGCTGAAAAACACGCAGCGTCTCTCCTTGAAGCAGCGCATACTGCTTTCCTCCAACTTCTTGTAATTGTTCGGGTGAAATCTCTTCAATCCTAGCCACGAAAGACAAATCCGCCGCCAGCCACTCGGGTCCGGAGCACTGAAAGAGAAGCAAATACGTTTCTTCTTGCTCAGCAAGCTCTGGAGCAAACGCTTCTGCTGTTACCAGCTTCTTTTCCCCTAAAGCAAGTCCCGCTTCTAAGCAAAGCCCCTCCGCATCTAAAATCATCGCGACATTGCCATCGCCAAGTACAGTCAGGCCGGAATAGATCTTTCTGCTTTTCATTACCTCCGGCACCGACTTGACCAGCACTTCTTCCGTATCGTAGACGGAATCTACCGCCAAAGCGTAGACCTGCGTTCCCGCTTTAACCACTAAAATCCGCACATATTCATCGGCTGAAAGAGTCTCGCCGGCATTGTCCTCTCCTAATAATTCTCTAAGGTATAAAAGAGGCATACATTGTCCCCTCAGGCGCAGCACTGGTTTTCCGTTCACTTTTTCCAAACGTTTATCTCGCCCGCTGTCAGGCAAAATCAGGACTAATTCCCGCACATTCGCTTGGGGAATGGCAAAAGTTTGCCCTTGGGACAACACGATAAAGGCGGAAATAATAGCCAGGGTCAAGGGCAGCACCAGCCGAAACGTCGTCCCCTGCCCTTCGTGGGATTCAATTTCGATTTTCCCGCCGATCTTTTCAATATTCGCTTTTACTACATCCAGCCCTACGCCGCGCCCCGATAAGGCGGTTACCGTTTGCGCCGTAGAAAAAGCAGGATGCAAAACAAAGCGCAGCAATTGCCCAGGGCTTAGCCGCTCCAGTTCTTTTTCTGTCGCAAACCCCTTTTGCACGGCAGTTTCTTTGATGCGCTTCAGCGAAATGCCCCTGCCGTCGTCACTGACCTCAATCACAACGCGTTCGCTCTCGTGATACGCTCGAATCGCCAAGGACGCTTGGCTGGATTTTTTCAGTTTCTGCCGCATACTTGGCGCTTCAATACCGTGATCTAGGGCGTTTCGTATCAAGTGATTCATTGGATCCATTAACGCTTCAATCATGGAACGATCCAATTCTACTTCCAGCCCCGCAAGATGCAAAGATACTTCTTTTCCCAGTTTGCGAGACAAATCGCGGACAATACGCGGAAATTTATTCAAAATCCCGCTCATAGGCTGCATGCGCGTCTGCAATACCTTTTTCTGCAATTGCGTCGTCAACTCGTCAATCCCATTGGAAACCGCTTCTAATTGCGGCGATGTCTGCCTTTGCTGCGAAAGCCTGAGCAGTTGATTGCGGCGCAAAACCATTTCGCCTGTCAACGCAAGTAAATCGTTTAAAATCCTCTTATTCACACGCACATACTCATCCGAGTTGCTCAAAAGAGACGGGCCCTCGCCTAGTATGCCGGCTTCCGCCTTTTCTTCCGCAAATTTTGCCGCATGGAAAGGCGCTAAAGAAGGCTCAGCCTCCAGTTGTCCATGAAGCTTTTTCAGCGCTTCCTCCATATCCGGGGGCAAAACAATATCAGGCGGCTCTTGAAGAAGCTTGTGAAGCGCATCCAATACACTCAAAAGCGCATCCATCATCGGAGACGTCACAATGGCCTGCCGCTCTCTGAGGGCTCCCAAAAAAGACTCCAAGCTATGCGCCACTCGCACCAACGCTTCCATTGAAAAGAAGCCGGCCGTTCCTTTTATACTATGCGCCCCTCGCAAAATAACTCGTACAGCTTCTTCATCGGCGGCATGCTTTTCCAGCCTTAATAAGGCTTCTTCCATCGCTGCCAAATGAGCTTTTGCCTCCAGCACGAATTCTCGTCTCAATTCCTCATCGGTTTCCATCGTCATTCACCTGCTATCCGGCCTCTACAACGGCAAAAAATTAGATCTTAAATCTAGCTACCAATTCCTTCAGCTTGTCGGACATGCCTTCCGTTTCATAGGCGCAGCCGCTAACCGTGCTCGCCTTGGCGGCTGTATCAACAATGGCTTTTTCCGACTCCTGCAAGCTGCAAGAAATAGCTTGGGTTCCTTTCGCGATCTCATGGGTCGCTTCCGCCATATTCCGCATCATATGAGCCATTTCTCCCGTACTCTGGGCCACCGCTTCGGCTTGCTGCGCTATCTGCTCATTGGTTTGCGACAGGTTTTTGACTTCTTGCGCGGCCAATACTGCATTTTCTGTAACATGCGAACTTTTGGCCACAATCAGGGCCATTTCTTGGCGCAGAGTTGTTTCCGGCCGCTCTTCTTCCGTCAACTCTCGCACATCCTCATCGTTGACAGAGGCTGCAATGGACCGGGTAATTTTTCTCGTTTCCCCAATAACGTCATTTATGTTTTCCACCGCTTTCACCGCGCTGGCCATATCGTCCTGCATGCTTTCTATTTGCGCCGCAATGCGCCCTGCTTCTTCGGAGGTTCTTCTCGATAGTTCCTTTACCTCTCTAGCAACTACGGCAAAGCCCTTACCGGCTTCTCCGGCTCCTGCCGCTTCAATGGTCGCGTTCAGCGCCAACATGTTCGTCTGTTCTGCAATCGTTCGAATGATGCCAACAATGCTATTGATTTGTTTAGAAGAGCCGTTTAATGCGTTCATAATAGCAGTTGTTTCCTGCGAACGCGCCTGCGCCTGCCCTGCAATCTGCAAAGAATGACGACACGAAACAGAGACTTTTTGCAGCAACAGGCTCATTCTTTGAATGCTTTGAGACATTTCTTCCATCCAGCCGCTAACCTGTGTCACTTGTTTAGCTACTTCCAAGGAAACGCCGACGCCCTCCGTAGCCGCTTGAAACACCTGGTGCGCTTTTTCATCAACTTTGGCTACATGGTTCTCCACTTGCACTACGGAGCTGGCATTTTCTTCCGAACCGGCAGTAATCTCTTCCACTGCTGCGCTGACTTCGCCCATGGTCGCACTTAACTCTTGCGTATTCGCCGCTACATGAGACGCCGTGTCAACAAGAATATTCGCCTGCGTATGCAGCTCATCCGTCGCCTTATGCACATCCTTCAACATGCCTTGTAAATCATCCGCCATTCGATTAAAACCGGCAGCTAATTGGACCATTTCATCTTCGTCGCCGCCTTCGACTGCCGCACGAACGCGCAAATCTCCCTGCGCCAAATCCCCCACCTTGGCATTAAGCGCTTGCAGCGGTTCAACCATCCGCCCTGCCAGACGATACGTCACAAACACCACCAGGCAAATAGCGCCTATGGTCAAAGCCGCAAAGAAAAGTAAAAGCTGCTGCAAAGGCTGATAGACTAAACTTTTTTCCATTTGAAAACACACTACCCACGGCGTTCCTGAAATGGCTCGATATGCCAGTATTCGCTCTACGCCTTGCTCTTTATAAGCAACCTGGCCGTTTTCCTGTTGCAACGCAAGCTGCAACGCCGCCGCCAGTTCCGGATTTGCCTCTGCATTCAGCGCATTCTTGGAAATCATTTCTTCCGACGGATGCACGCCGATAATGCCTTGGCGGTTCATTAAAAAGGCCTGCCCCTCTCCTTCATAGTGAAGGTCTTTAATAAACTCAGACAAGGCCGTCAGGAAAATATCCGCTCCCAAGACACCCTTAACTTGGCCCGCTTCGGTAAACACAGGCATTGAGATCGTGGCCGTCAACTTGCGCGAACCTTCATCTATGTAAAAGTCGCTAAATACCGCCTTATTCGCCTTAGACGCCGCTTGATACCAAAGCCGTTGGCGTGAATCAAAGCCAGCCGGAGGCGCCCACCCTTTGGCGCTGACCATTTTTCCTGCGGTATCCGCAAAATACATATCTACAAAGTCTTTATCCATCCCTTGATATACGCCAAGCCAAGCAGGGGAAACGGCCGCATTGCCTGATAATTTCCGAACCATGTTTCCCGTTAGCTCTACGACGGCTTTTTTCGCATTCAGCCAGCCTTCTATGCGATGTTCCTGAGCTTCAACAGAAGCTTCCAGCCGTTGCTCGAGCTGCCTTGAAAGCTGCTCTTTAACAAAAATATATCCGCCTGCCGAAACAAGCAGCAGTATCAAGGCAAACAAACCAGAAAAGGAAAGAACCATTTTTTTCCGTACGCTCATTACTGAACCCTCCATATCTCGTCCTACTAGTAAAAATACATTCGTGTTTATCCGCTCAATTCCTTGTTTTCTAGCGGATTGAAAGCAAGAAACCACTTTCTTCCCGCTTCAGCAGCGGCTAATTTCGCTTTTAAAATCACTGCGTCAAGAAACGCTTCGCCAGCATTTGCAACGCTTCAAGGTCTCTCTTGCAGTTGCGCCCAAGTCGTGTTATGCTAACTTTATTAATTTCGTCAACCGTATCGCCTTAATCCTCTTTTAGTGTAAAAATTATACAGCCAAGTTATAAGGAGGCTATTATTTTGTCAGTGCCATGGGAATTATTTACCGAAAACACCGCAGAAGCGCATGATCTTTTTGAACGGCTCCCCGAAGTGGCGGCCGCCGATCCCCTTGTTATGGATGAAATCATGCGCGGCTTAACGCATGAAGAAGCGCATATCCGCACGCTGGCCGCAGAGCTCGTTGATCGCGTTACCCAAGAGCGCCCTCTTTTTCTCTCTCCTTATAAGCGCCTTTTAGTATATGAGCTTTCTAAAATCACCCAACCGACGGTGAGAGCCAAAATTGCTCTATTTTACGGCCGTGTTTTCTGGGATGAGTGGGACCTACAGCAGGTAGTGCAGCTCTTAGCAAAATGGGCTCGTCAAGAAGACGATGTTTTAATCGTTGTTCACTCTCTGCTTTCTTTGCATCTTCTGGCTCAGCAAAAAGAGTGGATTGTACCCACGCTGCAAGAAGAAGTCTCCGCTGCCGCCACGCACAATCTTGAAGAAGTTCGCGGCTTCGCCGCGCAGCTTCAAGAGGCTTGGACTTTTAAAAGCGAAGCGTAATATTCTCTTTTGGACGCAAAAAGACCGCGCAACCGCGCGGTCTTTTTATTTTCTCTTCCTCTTCGAAGAAGACGGTATATGCATTTCTTCGCGATATTTAGCAACAGTACGGCGGGAAATAGGAATTCCCTCTTCGCTCAGCATTTCGCAAAGCTTTTGATCGCTCAACGGTTCTCCCTGCGGCTCTTCTTGGATCAAGGCGCGAATGCGCTCCTTGACGCCATCGGCGGCCACATTTTCTCCGCCTACGGCAAAAGCCGCAGCTGGAAAAAAATCGCGCAACGGCAGCAAGCCATGAGGCGTCAAGGCGTATTTCCCCGCCACCGTCCGGCTGACCGTCGATTCATGCACACCCAGTTCATCCGCCATCTGGCGCATGGATAGCGGCTTCATATGCCGCCGCCCGCGCAAGAAAAATTCTTCTTGACGCTGCACCAAGATTTCCGCCAACGTTTGCAGCGTCTGCCGCCGCTGATCCAAGCTCTTCAAAAGCTGCAGCGCCGCATTCAGGCGTCCTTGCACAAATTCCTTAACCGCCGCGCCGCCGCCAGAAACCATTTTCCGGTATTCCTGGCTAATGGTCAGCCCTTTCCAAGGCATCGCCACTTCCACCCGAAACTCGTCCCCCTGCCGTTCAATGCGCACATCCGGCAACACATAGACGGTCTCCTCTGTGGCAAAAGCCCGTCCCGGCCGCGGATCCAACGACCGCAAGCGATGCAAGGCCGCATCCAATTCTTCCTGCGTACAGGACAGGGCCTGCGTCAGCCGCTTCCAACGCCCTTGAGCCACATCATCCAAAAGCTCTTTTTCAATCAACGTAGCAGCCAGCGAGGCGCCCGCTCCTTGACGCTGCAACTGTAGCAGCAAACAGTGTTCTAACCCGAACGCCCCTACGCCGGCAGGTTCCAGCGACTGCAGCCAAAACAACGCTGCCTGTACCTCTTCGGCGTCGCGCTCCAAACAAGCAATCGCTTCCTCTATACTGACGGTCAAATACCCTCGTTCATCCAGACAGCCGATAAAAAAACGCACTAACGGTTTCAGTTCTTGGGGGCAACCGCTTTCTACGAGCTGTTTTTCCAGAAAAGCCCCCAAGGTTAGCGCCTGCTCCGCCGCAGCGCGTTCCCAGGGTGGCGGCATTTCCTCGTCATCCCCAACTGGCGCCGTTCCCGCCGCCGTTCCGGGAGTATCCAAATAACGAGCCAAAGCCTCATAATCCGGAGGCGCGCCTTCTTCCCACTCCAACAGCGGATTTTCTTCCGCCTGCTGCTGTAAATTTTGTTCCAATTCCAGCGCAGCCATCTGCAGCACCGCTAAAGACTGGCACAACGCAGGGGTCAGCGTCAGCTGCTGTTTTAATTGTGTCGAAAGTTGAAGATTCATTTTCGTCACTCCATCTTACTAACCGGCGTGCTCTCGCAGCCACCGCCGGACATAGCGGCGAAAATCCTTCCGCAGCTTCTTTAGATCCGGCAGCATACGCCGCCGCTCATGTTCCTGCCAGCCGGCTAAAAAGCCGGCTTCCCATGCCGTCCCCGGAACATCCCGCCATTGCATCAACAATTGATGCTGCACTTGAATATCATGGAGTTCTCCTAGGGCATCCTGGATTTCCACCAGCGTTTCAATCATTTCCGGAGCCAGACGCAGCCGCTGCAACAAGCAGAATTCAAAGGCATACCGCACTTTTTTCCCTTGAATGCGCCAGTCATGCAGTTCATCCTGCAGCGCAAGATCCGCCGCGTCGCCTACTTTGCGCAGCTTGATCAGCCACTTTGAAAGGCGCTCTGTCAGCTCGGACGCGGTTGGCTCCACCGCCCAGTCCGGCGACAGCAGCCATTGCCACAGCGCAAGCACTAACGGCGTTGACCAGCCCTTCGCCAATTCGCGAGCCACATCTTCCGCCAGCACCTGCCGACGGGCGGCCAAATCCGTTTCCAACTCCCCTAACACTCCGGAGCCGGCATCTAGACCGCTGGCGGCAAGAGTTGCCAAAAGCACATCGGTTTCTCTCACGCCAGCCAGTTGTTCACCCCAATGACGCAGTTCTTCTTGATAATGCCGGCACGCCTCGGCCTCCAAAAAAGGCCGACAAAAAGAAAGCACCGAGCGCATCCGCCGTAAAGCCACGCGCAGTTGATGGACTGGCCGCACTTCCTCAGGACGCTGTAAAAACTGCTCCTGCCAATATATCGCCGTACGCAGCCAATGCAGCATGGCCAAGCGAGTCCCCGCCGCGCAGCTCGGTGAAATTTCCTCATTTGCTTCCGCCAAGCCCGCCAGCAACAACCCTCGATGAAACTTGCTGCCGCTGGCCGGCAGAAGCGGAAACCGCCGAGCCAGCTCTTCTCCCAAAGAAAAGAGAGCCGTTTCCTGACCGGACACCAATTCCAGCTCCAGTTCCAGTATCGCAGCTCGACGTCCTGCAGCTAGAATTTTTCCTTTGTCAGCGGCAATCTCTACACAACTTCCATCTGGAAGATCTACACGCAAAAAAGTGCGTTCAAAATCCGTTTCCAACAGAGCTTGCCAGGACAGTTCCTGCTCTTCCGCCTGCAAGGCCGCCTTCAATAATGCCGCCGCTTCCTCATCCTCAAACAAGGCCACGGACGGCGCCTGCTTACGCGGCAGCGGCACATTCCATTCCTGCCGCTGATGCAAGCCGCCCAGACTGGTACCGCCGCCTTTCAGCGTCGCCATCCAGCTCCCGTTCTCCTGGCGAATACGCAGCGCCATGCGCGCCTTGCGCAAAGAACCTTTTGGCGTATCGTAATAAATGGCCCGGAAGCGGCCGCTCTGTATTTCACCGCCACCGTCCAGAGTCGGCAAAAAATCCAAAATGGCCTGCCAGCACTTTGGTTCCGCCACCTGCAGCTTCAGTTCGGTTTCCATGAGCGTTCCTCCGGTTCTTTATTTCTTGCCCAGACAGCCTAAGATTCCTGCCTGAGCATACCAACGCAAGCGCCACCGCTCGCTGCGTCCGGCGCAGGGCGTCAAGCACGCCGCTGTCGCCGGCTTAAAGGGCAGAGCTGAACCTGCCAAATGTTCCGTCCACAGGCTCAAATACGGTTCGTGACCTACAGCTAGAACTTGAGCGTCCTCTTCTACTGTTGCTAGTTCCTGCAATAGCTCCGGCAGCTTCCCTTCTTCCAGACAGGGTAAAAGACGCAGTTCCTCCACGCCCAAAACTTCCGCTACAATACTGGCCGTCGATAAGGCTCGGGCCAAGGAGCTGGTCCAAATTTGCAGGCGGCTGGCATCCGCCAAGCCTCCGGCCAAGCCTTGGGCCGCTGCAATCACCTTTTCCCTGCCCGGCTCCGTCAAATCCCGTTCTTCATCTTTCATCGGCGGAATCGCCGGCTCCGCTTTCCCATGACGCATCAGGATCAATTCCATCTTCAATCCTCCATCCATTTTTCATCGACTGCCGCTTCGCTCTCGTCCGCTTGCGGCTCCTCTTCTGCAGCCGTTTTAGCAGCATCTTCGTAGGCAGGCTGCACTTTGCCCGCGCTATAGTGACGGAAATCCTTGAAATCCAAATTGTAAAGGGCGTCAATAAACTTCACAGCAAAGGAGCCGGGCCCCTTGCTCTTTGCGGCCGCTTTTTCCGCGGCGGCGCCATAGAATGCCACCGCCGCGGTTGCCGCCAGCAAGGTTTCCTCTTGCGCAACCGCCGTAAAGGCAGCCATTAGGGAGGTCAGCGCACAGCCTGTGCCTGTAACGTATTGCAGCCACTCATGCCCTGTTTCCGAAGCCAGCAACATCTGCCCATCGGTTACATAATCTTTTTTGCCTGTAGCCGCTACAATGGCGCCGGTGTCTACGGAGAATTTCTTGAACGATTCTAAAGGAAGTTCTGTGCTGGCCGTATCCACGCCGTCCACAATACCGCCGCTGCCGGCCAAGTAAGAGATTTCGCCGTAATTGCCCCGAATCAGGGTCAGCTTGAGTTCCCCAAGCAGTTGCTTGACCGTAATGTCCCGATACGGCGTAGCCCCCACTCCCACCGGATCCAGTACGACCGGCTTGCCATACTCATTGGCGTAGGAACCCGCTTTCAAAAAATATGTAATCTGCCGGGTATGCAGCGTGCCAATGTTCAGAACCAGCGCATCCGCCGCCCTGGCCAACGCCTCCGCTTCTGCAGCCCCTTCCGACATGATCGGCCTGGCGCCGGCCGCCAGCAAAATATTCGCCGTCACGTTGGTTACAACATTATTTGTCAAATTATACACCAGCGGGCGCTCTTGGCGCACTTTTTCCCGCAAATCCCAAAGCTGCTGCAACACGACCATCACTCCTCATCATTCCACTATGGCTTTCCTGCTTATAACTTCTATTTTTAACAAACAATTACCTAATACTATTCGCACCGGTTGGCATTTATCCTGCTTGGGATCGCAAGGAACATAAGATTTTGAACAGGAGAATCAGAGAACCGGAGGGTGCGCTTGAGGGCTGCGACGACGTCAGCAAAAAGAAAACGGGCCAGCCTTAAGGCCGACACCGTTTTCACGTCTTACTGCATTCTTTCTATGACTCGTTTATATTCGCGCTTATTCTCATACATCCGCTGATCCGCCGTATGCACCAGTGTTTCTACCGAAACCGGCTCCTGAGGATTCAGCTCCGCCATCCCTCGGCTGAGGCTCAAAATCATGTTCGCAAATCGTTCACGATTCCTTTTCCGCAAGGCTTTTTCTACACGCTCCCAAAAAACTTCCGCCTGCTCCAACGTACACCCTTCTAAAATGACTAAAAATTCATCTCCGCCCAAACGGCAAAGAACATCATTTTGACGCAGACAGCTTTTCAGTACTTCCGCAATGGCGATAATAGCCGCATCACCGTCAGTATGACCGTACTGGTCATTGATCTTCTTTAAATTATTGGCATCCGCAAAGATAATGGTCATCGCCTTAGAGCGTTCCAGGGAACGCGCATAGATCTGCTTCAACTCTGCTAACCCTCTGCGCCGATTGAACACGCCTGTAAGCTGGTCCGTATCCGCTTGGACCGCCAAACTTTTTTGCACTTTCTTGCGAGTACGAATATTGATATATAAAGAAAAAATAACCGCCAGCAAACAGAACAAGACCGTACTTACGATCCAGACTAACTGTCGATTCTGCTCATAAAAGGACGCCGGGCGGTTAAGAACTACACTCCCTAGCGGCAGCTGATCTTCGGTAAGACCAAACTTCTGCATCACCTGATAGTCGAAAACCTTCCGGCTGGGAGCTTCCCAAAGCACCGGTATCTTCCTGGGTTCTTCGCCGTTTAAAACACGCCGCAGATACTGCGCTGTCAATTCGCCATGCTCATTGCCGCGACTGACTTTCCCGCCGAGAGCCCCAAAGTCCAGATAAAAGTCCCAGGGCGTATAAATGGGCACACTGGACTTTTGCGCCAGCAGACGGCAGCTTTCTTCCAGGGTAAAGACATTATTCGAACGATCCTGGGTAAAGGTCAGCAGCAGCACTACATCCCCTTTCTGCAGCTCTGCTACGCGCTCCTGCAATTCCCACATGTTAAGATCATCCAGGTATATCTTCTCCAGACGCCCCGCAAACGCCGGCCATTCTGCCTCCAGCTGCTGCCTGTGGAGCTGACTTACAGCGCCGGTATCCTGAATGACCACGATACGTTTGGTTTCCGGCTGTACCTCGACAATGGTCTCCAGGGTTCCGCGCAAGTCAATGTTTTCCACTACCCCTGTCACCGGATCTCCCGGCTGCAAGGACCTCACTGATCCAACGTCATTCACGCCTGCAAACACAACAGGCACGCCTGGAAACAGCTCTTGCCGGTAGTTCTGCACGAATTGATACGCCGCATCATCCACTGCCACAATGGCGTCAAAATGTTTCTGGCTGTATTTGGTGCGATACAACTCATACAAATGCTGCATATATTCCGGCGAAATATTGCGGCGCACGTCCATGTAGTCACGGAGCAGCTTGATCGACTCATTTCCTGCCAGCTCTTTGCGCAGCCCCTCATCTAAATGCTGCTCCCAAATCATATCCGCGTCGTACGAATACAAAACCAAAACCTGTTTTTGATCTATATAGGAGCGGTTGACAATCAAACTTCCCGGCGGCAGCTGCTCCTTGGCAATGCCAAACCGGCGCAGCTGAAGGTCGTCAAACTGAAAGCGATTCATGCTTTCTCGTACCACAGGAATTTTAGCGGGAGATTCTCCTTCTAAAACCCGCACCGCCATCTGCGCCGCCACACGGCCCTGGTCAAAGCCGCTGACAAGTTTTCCTCCCAAAATTCCATGACCCAAATAAAAATCCCAGGCGCCGTAAACAGGCACGCTGCTCCGGGCCGCTAAACGAGCTGCCGCTTCTTGGTATGAAAAAGACTGTCCTTGGGCATCTTCAAAAAAGACCAGCAACAGCACAATGCTGTCTTCCCCAAGAGACGAAACCGTATTTTCCAGCTCCGTCATCGTTTTCCCTTCTAAGCGGTGAAACTGCAGCTGGGGAAATTGGTTTTGCAGCACTTCCCTTTCTTTGTCAATGGCCCGGCCTGTATTGGTCTTGTCATTGATAACATACACATGCCGCACCTGCGGCTGGATATGCAGCGCCGTCTCTAAGGTGCTCTTCAGGTCGCTTACTTCTGCTACCCCTGTATACCAGGCCTCTTGGCCCTCCAGCATTTCCGGATTATAATCATTGACGCCGCAAAAAACAACCGGCGTTTGCGGAAACAGCTGCTGTCGATACTGCAGCAAAAACTGAAATGCCGTGTCATCGGACGCAAGAATCAAATCAAAGGGCTTTTTCCATTTGTATTCATATACATCTTTGAGCAGTGGAAAGTAAGCCTGCTCTTTGACATACTTACTGTCCATGTCTTCTATGGTCAGCTCCATACGCTCCCCTTGTCCCAACAACACCGAAGAGGCTCCGTCCACAATACTGCGCGTCCATTTATAGCTTTGCCCATAGGAATTTAACACCAGCACCCGTTTTTGTTCTACATTTTCCGCTCGCACAACAACTATTTCTTGCCAAATGGCGAAAGCCGTTAGAATCAGAACCAAACAGCTAAAAATCTGCCATAATTTCCGCAATAAACTCCCTCCAAATACGTTTCTTCGGGCGACGTGCAAAAATTATTAAATTAATGTATTTATTTTCTTAAAATTCCACAAGTCCCTTCTTTTCTCCTGCAGTCAGGCTTGCGTTTGAAAAATTCAGCTTCGCTGCATAAAAAAAGAAGCTCCCTAAAGAGCCCCTATTTATAATTGCTGCGGCACATGAAAACAAAGTACCGCCCGCACCGCTTGTTGCGCCTTCACCGGGGCCTCCGCCTTCCAGACCTCGCCCCCCTCCAGTTTAGGACCGACTGCGGTAACAACGCCCAGCAGTTGTTCCTGCCGATCATAGAGCAAGGCGCGCAGCAGCACTCCCTCTAGCGTTCTGCCAGACTGGTTGCCAACGTCCACCCGCAAGCTGCGCTCGCTTCCAGTTCCTTCTAGACTATGCCCAGTCAAAAGCAAGAGTCTTCGTCCCGCCGCATCGCACACCATCCCCTGCTCATCCGGCCGCAAATAGCCAGTTGGAGAGACTGGGTATTTCTTTACCGCCGCCCCCCTTTGAAACATCCGCTTATGCAAATACTGCAAAGCGCGGATAACCAACATCACCACCCCGAAGGGCGCTGCAAAAAGCAGCCACAGCCATTCCACATACTGCAGCCCCACGCGATAAGATAACCAAACTGCCATCACGGCGGCCATCGTCCAAAGGAGCATCTCCAAAGAGCGCAAAAACATGGCCGCCTCTTCATAGGCAGCCTGCTCTTGGGAATACTCTTTTTGATAACGACGCATACCGCAACCTCCTTGCACATCCTGCTGCAGACTCACAGCTTACTTACTTCGCCGCAGCGATTCCTCCGCCAGCCAGCGCTCAAAATCATCTTCAAACACCAGCAAGTCGCTGCCGGTTGCGTTGGCAAAACCAGATATTTTATCCGACTTGGCGCGCAGCTGCTGATAATACTTTCGCAACGCCCCAGCGCCAGCGTTCTCCTCCAGCCGCCAAACCGCCAACGCACTCATTGCATAACATACCGGCGTCCCGTACACCTCCGCGGTGCGCCGCCACAAGCCCGGCCGCCGCAGCTGACTTAAATACGGTAAAACCGGCGCCACCCGCAGCGTTTGTCTCCAAACCTCCGGGCCGTCAGCGCCACTGGCCTGAAAGGCGACCACTTCCGCCAGGCCCTCGGAAAGCCACAACAGCTCCGCTGCCTGCGCCTCATCCACCAGCGAATATACATACTGGTGAGTCAGCTCATGAATAAAATGGCGCTTTCGCGCCGACGAAGAAGAAACCCCTTCCACATTAGTCACGACAAAGCGCCCCGCCGTCCAGCCGGCTGTTCTTTGACTCAAGTATAGCGCTTCGCTTTCCGACATGGCAAACTGCCGCTGTAAGGCGTTCTGATATTTTAGGCGGTTGGGTGTCAAACAAAGCGTAACCGTTCGTTCCGCCTCCCAAGCATACACCTGTTGCATGGTCCGATTTATCGCCTGTACCGCCTGCTCGACATCCACTGCCGCTTGTTGCGGCGTCCCCTCTTCCAGCGTTGTGATGACCGTAAGTCCTGCGGCCTGACAGGAGGCTGCACACAGCCAAGCTGCCAAAACTCCGCCCAGGAGCCCAGCTATCCTCACAGCCATTCCTCCTCGCAAGCCTAGCTATGTCCATTGTAAAATACCCCCGCGCCCAACGCAAGAACTCACTCTTGAGTTGGCGCAGCAGTGAACAAATAAATCTGCTTTAACCCTGTAAAAAAGAGGATTCTGCACATAAATAAACGAATGTATGGATAATATTATTTCAGCTTTCAAGCACTGGGAGGGTGACCTTCTTTGAAACAAAACATACAACTCTGGCAACTGCTTCCCCCTGCCCAAGAAGAAATCATCACCGCTTTTCAGGAAGACCTGGCCTCCAAACTGGCAGGCTCCGCCTCTTCCCTATCTTTACTGCCCTCATTTCTGCTTCCTGCTACAGGACAGGAAGAGGGCGACTTCGTGGCTCTCGATTTTGGCGGCACAAACGCCAGAATGGCCCGCATCCGCCTCGGCGGCCAAGGCCGCCACAAGGTACTAAAGCAGGTCAGTCGGCCTCTTGGCTTTCATTTGACGGCAGAGGGCCACGCCGAAGGCCTCTTTGATTTTCTCGCTTCGCTGGCTGCGGATATCGTCGAACCGGAAGAACGGCTGCCGCTGGGCCACACCTTTTCCTTTCCCTGCGAGCAGGCCAATCTGCAGCAAGCGCTGCTGCTGCGCTGGAGCAAAGAAATTGCCACTCCCGGCGTTATTGGCCAAGATGTTAATCAGTTATTAAGAGAAGCTTTTTCTCGGGCTGGCCTGCAAATCCAGCCCGTCGCCATTATCAACGACACCATTGCCACGCTTCTGGCGGGAACCTATCTGCAGCCAGGCACGCAAATCGGCTCTATCCTTGGCACCGGCCATAACACAGCCTACTTCGAGCCCTCCCGCAACATGCTGCTAAACCTGGAATCTGGCGCATTTCGCGCCATTCCAGAAAACGAATTTGACGCCGCCCTAGATGCCGCCAGTCTGCATCCAGGCGAACAGCCTTTAGAAAAGCGAGTCTCCGGACGTTATTTAGGAGAGCTGGTTCGGCTAGCACTGCTCAAAGAGCATCCGCATTGCGGCCTAAAGCAGCCCTACTGCGTCACTCCGTTCCATCTGGCCGCTTGGCTGCATCCTGGAGAACGCTGTCCCTTTCCCTTGCCGCCGGACGTAGTCGGAACCGCCCGTCAGCTTGCGCAATGGGCCACCTGGCGTTCCGCCCGCCTGGCCGCCTTAACCTATGTAGCACTGTTCCGTCACCTGGGCTCTAGCGGTCCCATCGCCATCGACGGCTCACTTTATGAACATTTGCCAGGCTACGCCTCGATGGTGCGCGTCACCTTGGAAGAGCATGGCTACCGCATCCCTGTCCGCCTCCTTAAGGGTGGCAGCGCTCTGGGAGCGGCTCTCGCCGCCTGCGCTGCTTCAAAAAATCTGTTGTAGGGCTGCACGCCTTTTTAACTTGTATTTTGAACAGGAGAGATTACTGTGCGCAACCACCCGCTGATTCTCATTGCAGATGACCAACCCATGCTGCGGCAAATGCTGCGCGATGCTTTGGCTTCAGAAGGCTATGAATTTATCGAAGCCAGTACAGGCCATCAGGCAATTGATCTTTTTCGCCAGCACAAGCCGGATATCGTCCTCTTAGACGTTATCATGCCTGGCATCGACGGTCCCAATGCCTGTGCCGCCTTGCGCGCCCTTCCAGAGGGCCATACGGTACCCATTCTGATGATCACCGGTCGTGATGACGATCAAACGATTAACATCGCTTTTGCCGCCGGCGCGGATGATTATATCACCAAGCCTTGCAATATGTTGGTTCTGCGTCATCGGGTCAAGCGCCTTTTAGAAGCAGAACGGCATCGCAAGGTCATCGAGCAAATGGCTATGATCGACGGCCTCACCGGCCTTTTAAACCGCCGTATGCTTACGCAGAAGCTAACCCAGGCCATGCGCAGCTCTCGCGACTCCAAGAAGCCCTTGAGTTTGATTCTCCTGGACATCGACCACTTTAAAAAAATAAATGACACCTACGGTCACACCAGCGGCGACCAGGTGCTGCGAACTTTATCCGCACTTTTGCAAAAAGAAGTGGGAAAACAAGGCTTTGTCGGCCGCTACGGCGGTGAAGAATTTATTATCGTCTTGCCTGACACCGTGGTACATGCCGCCTTTTCTGTGGCTTCCCGGGTGCTCGCCAAGCTTCAAAAGCTGCCCATCGTTGTCGCTGACGCTCCGCAGCCTCTTTTTATTACCGCCAGCCTTGGCGTTACTCAGCTGCGTTATCAGCCACCAGATACCTTCGACGAATTCGTCAAGCGCGCGGATGAAGCTATGTACGAAGCCAAAACCCAAGGCCGCTGCCGCGTCTGCCAGGGCTAAGGAAAGGAGCAAGCTTTATGAAAGCTATTGTTCTGGATCAGTTTGGAGGACCGGAAGTACTGCAGTTGCGTGATATGCCCCTGCCAGAGCCAGGACCTGGGGAAGTTCGCATTGCAGTGTACGCTGCCGGCGTCAATCCCGTGGACGCCAAAGTGCGCCAAGGAGCGCTTTACAATCGCCCCCAAGGTCAAGTGAAGCACACGATGCCTCTCATTCTCGGCTGGGATGCTGCCGGTATTATCGACGCCGTAGGCTCTTATACCAGCCACTTCTCGGTAGGCGAGGCGGTATTTGTACGCCCGGACATCCGCCGCAACGGAACTTATGCGGAATATCTGGTGGTAGAAGAAAATCTTGTCGCCCCCATGCCCAGCAACCTCTCTTTTGTTGAAGCCGCTTCCCTTCCCCTGGTCGGACTCACGGCCTGGCAGGCCCTTCTAGAAGCAGGCGGACTGCAGGAAGGCTGGAAGGTATTCATTCATGGCGGCAGCGGCGGTGTCGGTTCGCTGGCCATTCAGCTTGCCAAAGCCTACGGCGCTTGGGTCAGCACGAACGCCAGCCGTGACAATCTCGACTTCGTCCGCTCCCTCGGCGCTGACGAAGCTTTGGATTATGCATCTGACGAAGAATCCGCCTATCACGGCTCTTTTGATTTGGTGCTCGATACGCGCGGCGGCGAAGCCGGCCGCAACAGTTATCAAATGCTCCGCCCAGAAGGCATTTTAGTCTCCCTCATCAGCAAACCGGATGAGCAGCTGATGGAGAAATTTGAGGTCCAGGCTCATTACGTCTTCATGCAGCCCAACGGTGAACAGTTGGCCGCTATCGGACGTTTGGCCGAGCAAGGCTTGATCCGCCCCCAAGTCAGTCAGGTCCTCCCCTTGGAGCAAGCGCGAAAAGCCCACGAACAGATCGAAACCGGCCATACGCGCGGCAAAATTGTCCTGCGGGTACGGGAGAACGAATAAAACCAGAATTCAAAGTACAAAAATAGCAAGCAGGTCTTTTCATAATAGAAAAGACCTGCTTGCTATTTTCGTATATTCTGCGCTTCTTCAACACTTCAAGCACGATATAAAGGAAAAAAAGCAGCGTTAGCATCAAAGTCCGCCTCACGTTTTTTGCGTATTTCCACTAGCGCATTAAAGCATGCTGGCGAAAAAATTCGTCTTCCTACTGCAAATTCCAAATCTGCTTGACGATTAAATGCTTTTTTAAATTTGTACAAGTCATCTTTGCTACTTCCCAGGCCGCCTCCCAAATGAAAAATACGGCAACCATTTTCCACTCCCCAAAGAGCGATCTCATAAAGAAGAATATTCGTAGGAGCCGCAAAATTAAATGCAGGATTTGATGCCGACAGGTGATAATGCAGATGCTGGTTAGCAAAAAGAATTAAGGACATAGCTGCAATTTGACCTTGGCAAAGTGCATAGAAAACCAAAAAATGATATTTCAAGTCTTCCAGAATGCTCTTGTAAAACTCATCTTCAAAATAATAGTACAATGTCGCCTTATCTTTATCCATCGTATTATTGTACATATGCTGAAACTCCCGCAGCAGACTCGCACTGCGCCCCCAGTAAACGGCCACATCGTTTTTTTGGGCTTTGCGAATTTTATTGCGATTCGCACTGGAAAAATCAGTCCAGATTTGTTCGGGAGACTGTAAATTCATAGCCACTGTTGCGCCTAACGACTGAATTTGATAAAGGCCATCCAGGTCCCAGGCGTTTTTCAATAGCGGATGAAAGCGCACAAACTCACTGACAATGCCCTGACTAGCACAATAGGCTTCGTAGCTTTCTTTATATTTTTTTAAAGTGTCTCCATTTTTTTCTCCTTCAATAAGTCCGCCGCCATAGCCATACGGAGTTACTAGGTCATAATATGTCTTGGCGGGAACTTCCCCCTGAAATCGCAAATCATCTGCAATATCTCGCTTCATCACTACATTAAGCACCTGAACGGAAGGACTTTCATAAAAAAGAAGCGTAGGTTCGCCATCGCCGTGAATCTGAAAGGCTTTTACATATTCAGGCAAATAATATATATCCCATTTGGAAAAACGTCGCACCGTTCTTTTCCACTGTTCTTCCTGCTTGAGTGATATAGCTTGCAACATAGTCATCCCCCTTTCTCTACTTGCTTTTTCTTTAAAAACAGGTTTTTCTTGTATACATCATACTTTGCGAAGGACTATTACTTTTTTTACCGAATAGCATGTACGATACATTACAAACTTACATAGAGGAGCCCCCCATATGAACATTGCTTACTGCATTATCTGCCATCGCAATACACCTATCTTGCGAACGTCCATTCAGCTTCTTAGCCCCAAAAACACCGTTTATCTCCATGTCGATCTCAAGTCTAATTTAGAGGAATTCAAAGAATATCACGATAAAGTTATTTTTATTAAACAACGCATCGACGTGCGTTGGGCACGTTTTTCTCAAATCGAGTGTACCCTTGCCTTACTAAACGAAATCGAAAATACATCTTACCACTACATGTGCTTATTATCCGGAGATGATCTGCCGCTCCAAAGCAATGCTGCCATTAAAGCTTTTTTTCACAAGCACAACGGCACCGAATTTTTAGGCATCCAACCAGATTTTGATTCAAAAGCATTAATTAGTCGAGTTCAATATCTTCATAGCGAATTCGATTCTAAACGAAATAAAACATTCTGGGAGCATTGCTTCTGGGGTTTCAAGAGGAATTTTTTAGGGCACAAAAAAAACCCCCTATTCTCCAAACTTCCCCCGCTCCACAAAGGGCCACAATGGTTTTGTCTCAGCCATGACGCCTGTACTTATATTTTACGTTATTTGAAGGAAAACCCTTGGTATATGGAGGCTTTTCGCTTTTCTCATTGCAGTGATGAAGTTTTCTTTCATACATTGCTTATGAATTCCAGTTTCAAAGACCGCCTTTATAAACACAATGAGCTTAGCGATGATAACGCCAAAGCGCTTCGCTATATTGACTGGCGAAGCGGCCCCGACTATCCCAAGGTACTAACAGAAAATGACTTAACAACGATTCCTGATTCTAATTTTCTCTTCGCGCGAAAATTCAGCGAGCACACGAATTTGAAAGTATATTATGAATGGCTGAAAAGCAGAAGTTAATCACTTCTGCTTTTTATGCTTTATACAAACACTCCCGTACTACCTCTATCGTTCGCAATTGCTCCGCAAGAGTCATATTTGAGCCTGAAGGCAAGCAAATTCCATCACGAAACAATACATCCGCCACACTGCTCCCATCATCCGCATTGGAAAAGTAATCATATGCTTCGAACAATGGCTGCAAGTGCATCGGTTTCCAAATACGGCGAGCTTCAATATTCTCCTCTTCCAGGGCTGCGATAATCTGGTCCGGCTTGATTCCTGTCAATTTTTCATCTACTGTCAACGCTGTAAGCCAGCGTGTGGAAACGCCCTCTGGAAGTTCAGGCATAAATTCAAGCCCAACTGTTTTAGAAAACGCTTCTGCATAGCGTTCATATACCGCACGACGCGCTGCCACACGTTTTGGCAATACTTTCAATTGACCTCGTCCAATCCCAGCTAGAATATTACTCATACGGTAATTGTAGCCTATTTCCTGATGATGATAGAAACCACGCGGCTCCCTCGCCTGAGTTGCATAAAAGCGAGCTTTCGTCAATGCTTCCAAGTCATCCGATATCAACATGCCACCGCCGGAAGTAGTAATAATTTTATTTCCATTAAACGAAAAAATGCCAAACTTACCAAAGGTGCCACTAGGCTGACCTTGATATGTTGCGCCCATGGATTCAGCGGCGTCTTCTATTAAAAGTACGCCATACTCATCGCATAAATACTTAATTTCACTGTACTCGGCGCTTTGACCATACAAATTGACAACAACTGCTGCTTTAGGCAACTTCCCAGCCGCAGTACGCTTCTCCAAAGCAAGCTTTAAGGCCTCTGGTGACATGTTCCATGAAGTTTGGTCTGAATCAACAAACACAGGAATCGCACCTTGATACAAAATAGGATTAACACTGGCAATAAAAGTAAGCGTAGAACATAAAACCTCATCTCCCGGACCCACGCCTGCTAATTTTAACGCCAAATGAATAGCCGCTGTACCCGAAGATACCGCTACGGCGCCGGCGGAATGACAAAACGAGGCTACCTCTCGTTCAAACGCATCTACATGCGGTCCCAAGGGCGCAATCCAATTTGTAGCAAATGCCTCTTCAATATACCGTTTTTCCCCACCGCTCATATGCGGCGAGGACAAGTATACTCTCTTGTTTTGCTTAACCACAGACCGTCTCCTCCTTTTCATTGCAAAAAGACCAATTTTTTTATAATCGAGCTGCAACAGCAGCAACAAAACCGCCAATCAATCGCTTGCCAAAGTTATCTACAAAAATCGTTGATAAATCTTTTTCATTTTTTCCAGTACAGGTTCCAATGCATAAGGCTGAATCGCCGCCCTGCCTTCTTTCCCCATTTGACAGCGAAGCTCCGATTTTTCTGCCAACTTCTGCATGGCATCCGCCAAGGAAAGCGGATCATTCACTGAAACAAGCAAGCCCGTATGCTCATGCCGGACCAAATCATGATTTCCTCTAATATCAGAAGCAATAATCGGTTTACCAAGAGCCATAGCTTCCATAATCGCCCGCGGTAGACCTTCCTGCAGGGAAACCAGTATCAAAACATCACTAGATTCTACAAATTCACGCACGTCTTGACGATAGCCCCAGAAATAAACATCGGACAAATTTCTTTCTTGCACATATTCCTGTAGGGCCACCTCCATTTCTCCATCCCCCAGCAGCCAAAGTTCTCCAGCCACGCCTCGCTTCTGCAGTTCTTCCCAAGCCGCAAGAAGTACGCCATGGTTTTTCCTGGGAATCATTTCCGCTACACAGCAAAAAACACACCCACGCACTTCTCGTTGCAGAAAGTTTGTCTTTGGGATTGCTGTGTCCTTCCATTCACGCAGGTCTACGCCTACTCCTTCTACTAAAAAAACATTCCGATACCAAAGCAACTCTATGGCATTACGATAATCTTCACGATTGATGACGATGAGCGCACTAGTCCAAAATCGCGCAATAAATTCCGCCGGAAAATAAATTAACCAGTTTAACCAAGGAGCGCCTTTGTAAAAATGAAAACCATGGGCCGTATATAGGATAGGCGCTCCAGAGGCAAAAACCGCCACCATTCTCGTTAAAAAAGATATGATCGGCGTATGCACATGAATCAATGCAAAGTTGTACTGTTGAAAAATTCTTTTTAGTAAATTTCCCGCCTGCCAAATATTCTTAAGGGCAAACGCGCTTCGCGTTAAAGGTATTTCATGCACCAAAATATCTTTCTCTTCAAAAAGTTCCTTACGACAGTTTAGTTGACAAGCAATATGAACAGTAAAGCCCTCTTTTTGAAAATAATCCAAATACGGCATATGGAAATTCCAAATGTGCGTTGCAACCGACGCAACAAACAAAACATGGCGCTTCATGTACGCGACTCCCTTCGCAAGACCGGAAATTTATTGTTTTCTTTCCATTCATAGAAAACCATTTTCACCAAACTCTGAATCGCATCTGTTGTGATAAATTCGCTTATTGAATAACAGCTTTTGCTTCTTCCGAAAGAGGCAACAAACCTATGCTACCAAAATAAGCTGGCTCTACAACGGCTATTTCACGCAGCTTCTTACCAGGTATAGCCCAGAAATAAAATGCCGCCGCCGTTTTAGGCGCAATTCCTGTGTCCACCAATTGCGGTTGACGAATCCATACGTTGCCAACCGTACTCTGCCAACTATTTAAGTTGTTTTTAAAATCATATACCGCGATAGCTGCGCCAGTTGTAACATTTTTTTTACCTTCGCGGTTGGCATCGACGATCACGGGATCATTAAGATCAATGCGAAAAGATCGATAATCATGCACAAGTACAGCGATACCATTTTTCTTCGCTCCATGCCAGCGAGGCCGTTCAAAGACCAATCTCCCCGGTACAATTTCCGCGCCGGAAATCATAGCTCCCCGCTCGCTCCCATTGTCTTGATGGGCGGTAATAATAATATCTACTGGTGTTTTCAAACCATCAAGACGCCACAAATTAACACTGATACCGGAACCTTGGTTTTCTTCCGTATACGGCTCGATAATACGGATATTTTCAAGAATATCGCTGAGCCGGTTAGGTTCAATATCAATACCAGCTGCAGGAGGCGTTCCATTCGTATGACGCAACTGCGGTCTGATAATTTCAATATTGCGCCCGCAAATCAACGAAATCCCTTGCCGGCGATTATTGAACGCCTGTATATCTACCAACCGAATGTCTTCCGCCAGCTTGTTCACCAACTCGGAGCCAATGTAGAAACCATCTCCCCAGCAATCACTCGCCACCGTACCTTGCACGTTCACTCGTTGAGCGCCGGTAATCATAACGCCCATTCCCCACTCGCCGCTTTTACCCAAATGACTCTGGCGATCACCACGGACTACCCCTCCGACAACAGATACATCATGTACATCGGCGATCTTTAAAACCGCCGACCATTCCGCCGAATTCGGCAGCGCCTGTAAAATCGTCTGCGGTGTCATAAGCAAAGTAACACCGCTATTTAAACAAATAGATCGCACAGCATCCACCATATAAGTTCCCGGTGGAATCCATACACGGCCTCCAGAAGCAGGCAAAGAGTCAATAGCCGCCTGAATGGAGATGGTGTCGTCCTCCCGACCATCACCTTTAGCGCCAAAGGTTCTTACATCAACGGCCCCCTGACTATTAATTGGGCCATATTCTTGCACTTTAGGGACAACTATTTGCAACAAAGCAGGAGGCACCTCACTAGCGGCAGCCGTAGGCATTTGCGCAGTCACATCAATCCCTGTGATTTTTCCCCAGGCTTTTTGCATTGTCTTATTCAGCGCTTCTTCAGTCGGTAAAAAACCAGCCTCATTGGCTACTAACAAAGCCACTAGAAGTATGATTACGAAGTGTTTTACATAGCGCCACATAAGTTACCTCCCTTCGCCTCAAAGTTCATTTCTTTCCGTATCAGAATTAGATAGCTCCACTGCAGAGCCGCGAAATTTTTCCATGGAAAAAGATGCATCATCTTTGTTCACACCTTTTCGTGAAAATACGCGCTGCACGGTTTTAACCAAAATCTTTATATCCAGCCAAAAAGACTGATGCTCCACATACCAAACATCTAAAGAAAACTTTTCCTCCCAGGAAATAGCGTTTCGACCGCATACTTGAGCCCAACCGGTAATCCCCGGCAATACATCATGACGTCTGGCCTGTTCAGAAGAATACAAAGGCAGGTATTCCATCAGCAAAGGCCTAGGTCCTACAAGACTCATATCCCCTTTTATCACATTAAACAATTGCGGAATTTCATCTAGGCTTGATTTCCGTAACCAATTCCCAAAAGAAGTAAGCCTCTTTTCATCCGACAGTAACCTCCCCTGTTCATCAACAGCATTGGTCAGGCTACGAAATTTGTAGATAAAAAATGGCTTACCGTGCAACCCTGGCCGCATCTGTAAAAATAGAACCGGAGAACCTAAATTGACGCGCACAAGGATAGCGACAAGGATGAATATCGGAAGAAAAACAAGCACCGCCCCTGAAGCTACAATTATATCCAAGCATCGCTTCGCCATCTTTCTTTACCTCCGTTCCTCACAAGCTCTGCGAAACTCTTGCCAGAAAGCACCTCGTATAACTTCCACTTTCGCTTCCGCATGTTCAGCCGCTACTGCTAAATTACGCTGTCCTTGCACTTCTCGCCAAGCAGGTTCTAACAATGCCTGTTTCAACAATCGCGCCAACCCCTCAGCATCACCAGGACGATGCAAGCAAGACGCTTCCAGCAGTTCTGAAATACCGCCGACCTGGGACGCAATAGCCGGACAGCCGCGGCCCATAGCTTCCAGAAGAGCCCGAGGAAGCCCCTCTGTCAAACTAGGTTGAATATAGATATCCACTTGATCCAACCAGGCCCCAACTGCATTCTTCGGCAATATTCCATCAAAATAAGTTTCCTGATCAATGCCCTCTTTTACCGCCAACACTTTCCATGGCTTCAAGTCTCCGCCGCCTAAAATGTGAAATTCAAAATAAAAACCTTTCTCTTTCAATCGCCGCAACGCCGCAAAAGCGGTTTTCAGTCCTTTATAGGCTTGTGTAAGTGAGCCTATCATCCCTATACGCAGCACTCTTTTCCCAAGCAATTCCCGTTGCTGTCGCGCCTGTTTATCTATCAAAGTAGAAAAGTCTAACTGCACATCCGAGCAAGCTGCAGTTTTACCGCTACAAGGATAGCGCTTCTGCAAAAATTGCTGTGTCACATATAGTGCAAAAGGCGCCTCTCGTACCATGCGGCGCATGGCAAACTCCGCCCATGGAGCATATAGTTTTCCTAATAAAGATCCATGATGCCAAAAGCCATCAAACGCGCTAGAAACCACTTCTACAGCCCATACTTTTTGCAAACGTTGAGCTACCCCTGCGGCTAAAATCGCCAACTCGCCGTTTCTGACAATCACGCCATCCGCATGCCGTATGATTTTCTCCATTCTCTTTTTCACTTTACGTGAACTAAACAGGCGTGCGCCAGGGTGCTGCGGCACTGGAATTTCAACAAATTCAACCTTCGGACCGCTAGAGCGATCCAATATTTCCCATGATTCTTCTTCTCGCAAAGAACGTACCCGGCCCATAACGACAATTTCATCAAAGTATTGTAAATACCGCAACCAGAGTTCATATGGAAATTGTCCATCCGAATAATATGTGCCGGCCTCGTCGCGACAAAATTTATGGTCGTGTACAAATACAATTTTCATGTCTGTTCATCCACAGCTACAGTGCCTGATTTTTTTTGATACAACAATGCCCCAATCATCAGCATAAACGACATTTGGATCCCGTCCCCCAAGGTAGATACAATAGCTTCCGCCATGCCCATAACCATATAATTGAGCAAAATTAGAATCGGTCCTAAAGCATAGCCATCTGCTTTTATGTTACGCCAAGCATATTTAATGGCTGCTACCAACGCCGCCCATTGCGCAGCTGCAAAGAAAACCAAGGCAATAGGTCCTTTAGATCCTAGCATCCACATATATGTATTGTGAGGATTCACGCCAAATTCATCCATAGCGGTAGTACCTATACCAAAAACTTCAATATGCCGTAAAATCATTTGCCAAACTTCATTTCGTCCGGATAACACATCATCGTCCGCTGCTTTATTGGCAAATTTACTCAAAAGACTCCCCAATAAACCTCCGTTTTGTGCGTCAACATACCCTACCGCCAGCGGCAATGACACAGCAACTCCTGCGACGAGAACGGCACTAAGGACAATCCATGTTCGGTACCGCTTCGCCTCAGCAAACAGAGAGAGGAAGAAAACACCGTATAAAATCATACCTGTTAAAAAACTAGTCCGCGAGTTAGATGCCAAAATTAACCCGCCTAAAATCACCAATATACCGATTAAAATCATCTTGTATAGTACACTCGACCATAACGCCCTCTGTTCCGCCATCACGCCGCGCAGCCACGCCAATACGGCTGCCGCCATCGTTACAGAAATCATGCCCAAAGCATTGGGGTTATCCAAAACTCCCTTGTATGGATATAAAAGTGGATACTTAGAAACAGAAACGATCAAATAAGGCAAAAAACCTAAAAAAACGCCAAGCAATACTACTTTCACAGCTCGTTCTTTAGCTAGCTGCGGAAATGCGGTAAAAATAACCAAAGGGACCCCCAACAATTGCCAAACTTCCGGTACAAGCTCATTGTCATTTAATACAGCTGAGGTTAGTGACATGGTCGAAAATCCGAACCATAAATACATAATTAACAGTCGCCTCCGCGGAAAATCACCCCATTCGTATCGAGATAGCACAAGCAACAAACCAGCTAACGCCATCGCGACAATCGGACGGTAAGCAGGAGAATTGGCCGGATCCAACGCAAACAAGTGCAATACGCCAATTAACGCAGAAACAATGAGCACCAACAAAGCCGCCATGGTCTCATACTCTCCTATTCTTCCAAATTTGAATACTGGCTAACAATCGCTTATCAAGCAATCCCGCCAACAATATCGCCCAGCCGGATACGCACCGTGGATAGTTCCATAAATAAGTCATTCCTTTTTTGAAGCCATTATACCTATCTCCTGACAAAAAGAGAAAAAAAACTTCGGCTTTCCGGTACAAACGCCTTCGTTCCGGCGCACAACACTTCAAGGCATCGCCATGACGCTGCAGTAAATTCCCTGTAGCTGCAGCTTGATCCTTAGCATGGCGGAGTAATTTTTCAATACCGTCTACCATCGAAAGATTACTATCTCTATTGGCGCTATCCGTATGAATTTGCGCCACAACATCCGGCACCATGCGCGTTTTGAACAGTTTGGCAAAATCTAGTAAGTAAGAGGCTTCAAACGCCAAACTATCAGGAAAGCGAATTTGCGCAAAAGCTTCTTTCCTCGTGCAATGGAAAAAATCACTAGGATTCCATACTGCACTCTTTTGCAAGTACGCCTCATATGACAAGATACATTCTTGCGGAGTCGGTTCCGGCGACAGCCCCCCGTCGTCGCGACAATACAAAAAACCAAGCCGTACAATATCTTCTGCGCATTCTTGTGCATAGTCGCGAATACGCCCTAATGCATCTGGCAACAGTTCATCGTCACTATCCAGAAAAAGCACCCATTGACCTCGAACAGCTTCAATACCTGTATTGCGAGCCGGTCCCACACCGCGATTTTGCCTATGCCGCAACAGTACAATTCTTTCATCCTGTAATCCTTGTACTAGCGAACAGGTGTTATCGGTCGAGGCATCATCTACAACTATTGCTTCCCAGGAGGAAAACGATTGCTTTTGACAACTCCTAAGAGCCCGCAATATTTCACCTTCCCTGTTCCAAACCGGAATAACGATACTAAAGTAAACTTCATTCATGATCCAGCCTCTTCTTTTTTCACCCGCCAAGCCTTCAAATAAAAAGTTGCAATCATATAGCAACAAAGAGATACTAAATGGGCTGCCACATATGCATAACCAAGTCCTATTGCCCCTTCGCTCTCTACCGTTACAGCCGTCACTCCTAGCAAAGTGGCGCTCCAGAGAACAATTACTCCTACTTGCCACCAGAGACGTCCATGAACAAAAAGAGTCTGATAAAAACTATTCGCTGCTACTTCAATCACCGACATAACAGCGATCACAGCTAATACTCCCACTCCTCCGGAATACCCTTTCCCAAAGGCAGCCAAAATCCATGGCGCCAGTAAAACAGCACTTATCGCCACAATTACCGCAGCGCAAATTGTCACAACAATATTAATCCAAAATAGCCTTGCATACCCATTGTTTGTTTTCTCTCCTGCCACCGAGCACAACATAGGCGACGCCACACGTGTTACAAGACTAGGAAAAAAAATCACCAAAGAACGTATATTCCCAGCAACAGCAAACAGAGCCAGTTCCGCCAGACCATGCTCCTGCCGAACAAGGAGCGCATTTCCCATCCAAACCGCCATAGAACCAATAATGCCCGAAATAGCTGCAGGAAAAGCAAAAGACATCAAAACCGTCATTTCTCGCCCCAACTGAACATAGCTAACTTTGACGCCATAGTTGCGCATCTCTTTTCTCAAAGCCTTGTGATACAAAACCCAATTTAGAAAGGCCGTTAGACCTAGAGCGCTTGCTGCGCCTGCCAGGCCCCACGACCAAATAAACACCCCTGTACAGATCAAGGAAAACAAAGTTTGAGCACAATTCAAGAAGGCCAGTTTCCGAAAGGCTTCAAATCCCATCATGGCCCCTATTTGATATCCATTAAGAGTTGTAAACAAAATATATACGGCCGCCATTTGCAAAGGATCTACCAAATTGGGAGCTTGCAGCGGTCCATTGGCAATTTCAAAAGCAAAAAAGAATAAACTGCCCGCAAAAACAAAACTTACACTACCAGCTATAAGTTGACACAAGCCGAGAATACGCCCCATCTTCTCCAAATCATCCGACTTGAGTTCAGCAATATATTTAGTAGCCGTCCATCCTAGTCCTAATCCCGCAACTGTGGCTAACATGTACACGGTACTTTTAACAATCGAAAAGGCGCCAAACTCATCTACTCCAAGCAGCCTTGCTGCCAAAATAGAGATGGCTAGGTTTCCGACCGAGACAATTACCACATCCAAAAAATTCCATTTTATGCCTTGAAGCAAACGACTCATTATACTTTTCGGCTGCGTCTCAGTCACGGTCTTCCTCCCCGACAAAGCGTGTTCCTATGCAAGATGAGCTAAAAAACACTTCCTGCAGCGACTACCCTGCCGTTCCCAGTTCTTTCTTCTCCTGCTTTGGCCAAGTATAAGTAGGCACTAGTTGCATTAATAAATTTCTAATTTCTCCATCATCTTCTGCCGTTTCCAACAACGCCAAAATTGATTCCACTTTTTCTGAATCATCCGGTTGCAACTTTGCTTTGTATATTTTTTCATAATGCGTTGCTGTATGCTCTTCTTCACGTGAAAGTATCTCTTCGTATAATTTCTCACCAGGACGCAACCCTGAAAACTCAATATCAATATCCTTATAAGGCCGATATCCCGACAATTCAATCAGCGCACACGCCAAATCCACAATTTTCACAGGATCTCCCATATCCAAAACAAATACTTCGCCTCCCTGAGCAATCGCTCCTGCCTGCAAAACTAATTGCGCCGCTTCCGGTATCGTCATAAAATAGCGTTCCATATCTGGATGAGTGACTTTAACCGGCCCGCCATTCGCAATTTGTTTACGAAAGAGAGGAATTACACTGCCGCGGCTTCCTAATACATTACCAAAACGCACTGCCGCAAATTTAGTTTTCCCTTTCTGATTGAGTTGGCAAATAAGGATCTCCGCTGCACGTTTAGTAGCGCCCATGACACTAGTTGGATTAATAGCTTTGTCTGTCGAAACCATCACAAACCGTTCCGCACCGTTTTTTAATGCCGCACAAGCAACCGTCCTAGTTCCAAAAACATTGACATGCACCGCTTCTATAGGCTGCGCCTCCATTAACGGCACATGCTTATGCGCCGCAGCATGAAAAACAATTGCCGGCCGATATTTTTCAAAAATATGATTAATACGCCTTGAATTGCTCACGTCGGCAATAACGGCTTCTATTAATAACGCAGGATAATTCCAGCGCAATTCTTGCTCAATATCATAAATGTTATTTTCGCTTTTTCCTAATAAAATCATCTTTCCAGGAGACAACTTCGCAACCTGCCTGCAAATCTCCGAACCAATGGAACCGCCAGCTCCAGTTATAAGAACCGTCTGCTTTTCCAAACACGCACGCATGCTTTGCACATCGAGCATCGCCGCTTCTCGTCCTAATAAATCCGAAAGATTAATTTCTCTCAGCTTTCGCAGCGACACTTCCCCATCCATCATTTCCCGGAAACTCGGCACAACTTTTACGCTGCAATTAGCCTCCCGACACAACAACACCATTTGTCTCAACCATACTTTATCACTGCGATTCATAGCTACGACAATTTCATCTACACTTTTTTCTTTAACAACATCCTTTATCGCGCGGCGATCACCCAGAACAGGAATGTTATTGAGAATTTTCCCTTCATACGTCGGATTATCAGTAATAAAACCGACAATCTCTCTCTTATTTCCATAGTGGGCGCGAATCTCCTTAAGCATCGCCACGCCAAGGCGGCCAGCTCCTACAATAAGAATTCGCTTTACAATCACATCCTTAGCCGCCTTGTTTATACTTGTTTGCCGCAAATACAACCGACTAAGACCTACGCCGCCAATATTCAACAACGCATGCACCAAATAGGCACTGCGTGGTTCAACCACATCCAAAAACATGGCAACTCCCAATAATAAAAACTCGCCAGTTACCACTGCCCCAACAATGGCTACTAGTTCATTCACACCGGCATACTTCCATACACGACGGTAAATATTAAAAACATAAAAGATAGCTAACTGAAATACAACAATAGCTGGAAGCGCATATAAAAGAGGAAGTAGAAAATAATCCGGAATGGCGCCATCAAAACGAAGCCATAATGCAACCAACGGCGTCACACTCAAAAGTACGGCGTCAAAAAGAACCATGCCCGTAATATATAGCTTTTGCATCACTGTCAGCCATCTCCTCTCTATTGACCGTTCTGGAAAAAGCTAGCTAAACTCCCCTTCAGGCAGGTCCTGCAACACTACGCCGAGAAAAACAGCATTAGCCCGTTGCAACAGCGCTTGTACTTTTTTAGCTGCTTTTACACGCACTACTCTAGAATCAAGCACAAAAACAACCCCATCTACTTTCGAAGCTAAAGCGCAGGCGTCAGAAGTAATTTCTCTAGAACCCATGACTAATGGGGAACTTGAAACAAGCACGTAATCCGCCATTTTCTCCAATTCCCCGAAAATGTCCCGCAGGCCGGAATGTCCTAATATCGTAAATGGATCTATGGGTAAACGACCTGGAGCCAAAATGGAAACATTCTCAATGCCTGTAGGCTGAAGCGCTTCCTCCAACGTTCTATCTCCGCTCACCACTTCACTCAGTCCGATTTGACGTATGTTAACCATGTCGCTTAGAAAGGGGGTTCGCAGATCGCAATCGACCAAAATCACTTTTTTCCCGGCATAAGCTAATGAAGCCGCCGTGTTTAGCGCCGTCAATGCATTGCTATTCCCTTTTTGCGCACTGACAAAAAGAATCTTCCTCGCTTGCTGATTCTGAAGATTTCCGCGTAAAACTCGATATGCTTCTGACACAGCGGACTGCTCGCGATCTTGAATAATATAAGTTCCCTTAATCACGTTTCACCCTCCGTCCCCCTTGGCTAATGCCAAACCAACGAGCCCAACAACTTTGTTCCGTTTTGGCAGAAAGCGGCGCTCCAGGAATTCCTCCAATTACTTCCAGACCTAAATATTTCCGCACATCACGCGCAGTATCAATTGTTTTATAAAAATACTCCGCAATAAATGTGCCCGTAACACCGCTAAATAAGCCTAATAAAAGTCCCACTGCCAAATTCAGCATTTTTCTAGGTTTTACCGGCGTTTCCGGCAAGGACGCCATATCCACTACTTGGGCATTCGTTGGCTGAGTGACCTCTGAAATACGAGCCTCTTCATATTTTTTCGCCAGCATGGTGTAAGTTTGTTCCGCAATAGAATAGTTGAGCAACAAGCGCGCCAAACCTTGTTCCTTTGCCGGAAGCAAAAGAAGTTCTCGTTTTGACTCTTCTTGCATGCGATCAATAGCGCTGCGTTGCGCACCAGCTACTGCCAAATCAGACTCTGCTTGAATGCGATTTTGCAATAATGTTTGATGCACCGGACTAACAGAAGGCGATTCCTGGTTGATTACCTTGGCGACCTCCGCCTTAAGCTTATTTCTGGTTTCTGCTAAGGTTGCCTGCAAAGTCGTTACTCTCGGATGATTCGCTGTCAACGTTTTACGCAAACCTGCCATTTCTACTTCCTGTTCCGCCAAGCGATTTTTCAACTGCTGAATCAGCGCATTATCCGCGATAGCTCCAGGACTCTGTCGTGACATCTGCCCGGCATTGGTTTGCACTCTCGCCGCTCCGGCCGCTAAGGCCAAACGATTTTCCGAATCTTGTCGCACCAAGGCCATCTGCTTATCCAAATACAGGTTCGTCTCTTTACTTAATACGACCGCGCCGGTTTTCTTTTTATAGTCTACCAACGCCTTATCTACCTTATCTAGATCCCGCTTGGCTTCTGCCAAACGGTCTCCTAAAAACACCCTTGTCCCTTTTCCTTCGGCTCGAACAATCTCTGTCAACCGCTCATTAAATGTTTCGATAAGCAAATTTGCAATGCTTTGCGCTTCTTCAGCACTATTAGCCTGCACTGTTACATTAAGAATTTCGCTGTTTTTTACCGGCTGTGCTTCAATTCGCTTTATTATCGCATCATAAGAAGGTTTTTCATCCTGATCTCCGTAGTATTTTTCAATAACCGCTTCCACTACAGTACGGCTTTTCATCACTTCCGCATAGGTATAGATTTGCTGCCGCATGATATCGTCCACATTCATGGTTCCCACAGTATCATTCGCGCTACGAGAATACTTCACCCGCATCGTGGCAGTTGCTTGATATTGCGGCGGTAGAATATGGTTCAACGCAAAGGCCGCACCTATAAAAAGGGCACACGCACAATAAATAATCTTGCTATGCCGTCGCACAACATCTACCAACTGACGCAATTCCCACTTTTCTTCCATAAGCCTACTCCTTTTCCCAAACTAATCCGCTAACATAAAACTTCTCGTTATATTCCATTATTATTCACTTGCGTCCAATTGTGAACCAACCACGTCGGATACACCAGGGAAATAACATCCTCGATAATATTTACTTTATGGTGTTCTGTTAAAAAGACAATATCCCCATCATTCAAAACATAATTTTTGCTCGTATCTCCACGCTTCAACAAATCCAGCAAGTTGACTAGTTCTGGTTTTTGAGGCTTGTCTTTACGCACTATGTATACCTTAGTTTTTAACGCGTCCTTGGTCCATCCTTGGGCGGCGCCAATAGCATCCATCAAATTATGTTCTCGATCCAATTCATAAGCTCCCGCGCGATTTACTTGGCCCAAAACATAAACTCGTGTTGTGTGAAAATTAATAACATTCAACGTTACAATTGGATTCTCATAATAATAAGCTAATAGTCCCTTTACCTTGTCCGCCGCCTCGGTGGGAGTTAAACCGGCAATCTCCACATCTCCAATAAGAGGCATACCCACTTTCCCGTCACTGCGAATGGACAGTTCTGGAATATTCAAATCACTTACACCGAAAATATGAACTCCAATAACATCTCCCGCGCCCAATATGTAATCGCTCGCTGAAACTCCGCGCACGGAAAAGGCAAAAATCAAAAGAACTGCTACTACCAATCGCCTCATCCACTATTCCTCCCAGTTTCTTTGCTATACTCTTCTCCATATTAACTTTGCCGCAAATCCCCCGTAAGTGTATAATATTGTATAATCAATATTTCAAAGAAGGGATTTGCAAACTATGAAAAATTTTCTATTTCTCTGTTTCTGCGGACTTCTTTTACTTTCCTCCACGGTTCTGGCCGCACCAGCGCCAGTTCCCTCTGCAGCAGTCTCAGATACGATACAAAAATCATTCAAAAATCACATCCAAGCCGAGCTATCCCCTATTTATGCCACTTATGAAGGCGCCCGCTACAGCCTTCTATTTCTCAAAGGAGATGCTCTGCTAGGCACGAAGGATGGTTGGATCAAAACGAAAACCTTATTGCATAAGACTTATAAACTTACCGTAACCGCAGTACCAAATTCAAGTTCACCGCAAGGAACCTTTGAAATTAATAGCAGCACCTATATTTACCCTCGCTCGTCGTCGGCTGAAACTGCAGCAAAACAAATCAAACCATCAAGTACAAAGGGAGATACGTATCGCTACACCTTTCTCTATGAAAATAATCAATGGAAGCTAATAACCGCTAAAAGTTTTGACTCCGTACAGCGGCGCTGGTTTGTGAGTGACAAGGATTTTACCAAAACGTTACGCTGTCCTGATGAAAAGCGCTAACTTACGGTTCTGCACTATTTGCCGCTCGTTGCTCCATTTTCTTCAGTTTTGTTGACTCTGCTTTTGCTTTTATATTATACAAAGTAATTTTGTCAATCTCTTTAATATCTACATCAATCCAGCTGTATTCTCTCCCATTTCCGTCCACGCCTCGCATGTCCCAACTGGAAATGGTTCCTGCTGACCAAGTGATTGCTTCTTGTTTATTTTTACGTAAAATTTTACCATGCAAAATATCATTGCTCCACGACATCTTTCTATGAGGAGTTACATATAATTCGTACAAATCGTCGTCAGTCTTATTTACCACAGTAAACCGAGCTGCATCCGTCAAGCCGCCCCCAACAAAAAAAAGCAGCAATATCCAAACAGCCGTTCTCCTCCATTGCATCAACCTTACTCTCCTTTACTGCAAAACTCACTTAACACTTTTGTCGGGCGCAAGAAGAAACGTTCCTTGTCAAAATAAACTCCAAAGATTATTATACCGGTTTAAGTTAGTTTTAGCACGTAAAATACCAGTTAAAGTCCTGGTCCAAAAGTCCTTTGTTCGTGTCTATTTAAACTTTCTTCCTCAAGCATTGGATATTTTTCTTATTTTTACTTTGATGAGACAACCACCGCTACACATGATTCTACTCCCCACAGCTCCCAAAAAATCCGCCATATTATTTCAGAAAGACAGCACCACTGAAGTTTAACCATTTATGACAATAGCTTCCTTAAATAGGCCTCTTTAAGACGGTCCACCACTTTTAGATACCGTTCGGTCATCATGCTCTCGCCGCGGACACCGGACGCCAATTGCACGCTCAGCCAGTACAGATCAATCCCCGGCCTCAAATCGCTAACCAAACGCAAATAGGCGGCCTTGCGCACCAAGCGCACCTCTTCCTGGACGCTGCGATCGGCATCCAGCTGCTTTAGGCCTTCTAAAATCACCGTTGCCGAAGAACGCGGCAGTAACTGCAGATAGAAAGGAACGCTTTGGCTTTCAGGCTGCCAGGAATAGTGACGTCCTTCCGCTAAAAGAGAGACCTCTTGCGGCTGCAGGCGCACCCAGCCGCCTTCTCCTGGCTTTTGCAGTACTACGCCGCCCTGTTCGTCGCGCACCGTTACAAGGCCTTTGGGTTCTCCCACCCAGACCAAGTCTACGCTATACCCAGGCAGCAGGGACGCCGATGTTCCCGGACGCAGCACCGTATCCTCGCGGCTATAGGCAAGTCCCTGCAGGGGTTCCTTGCGCAAATACTCCACATACTGAGGTACTACCGTCCACAAGAAATCAAAGGCAACCTCCTGGGACTGCAAAACCACGCCGCCCCCTTCCCGAGGCTGCGCCTGCGCCAAGGGGTGCAGCACCAAAGGCAGCTTAGACAATGCACCGCCCATGAGAATATCTCCCGCTACCAACGGCATATCTTCCTGCGCTGGAATGGCCGCTCCTTGATGTATTACTTTCCAGCCCGCCACATTGCCTGTCACATACGCCAATGGAGCTGCATAAGAAATACTGCACCAACAAAGCAAGAAAGCTAAAACTACCCCGCATCTGCCCATTGCTTCCACCCCCAGTTCTTCTATTTCCCCTTTTATTTCGGCGTCCTTGCGGCAACCCCCTCTCCGGCTGGGAAAAAAACAGATTTTGTATTATAATAAAGTCAGCTGATTTTATTGCAAAGGACGAATGCCATGGGTTATTATGATTTGAGCCACAGCATGGGACGCTGGATCTCCTTCATTTATCGAATGTCCCAATCCTACGTGGATCAATATTTCAAACGCTACAATCTCAGCAGCGGTCAGTTTGCGTTTCTCTTGCTGCTCTACCGTGAAGACGGACGCAAGCAAGACGATCTGGCCAAAGCCATTGACATGGACAAGGGAACCACCGCCAGAGCGCTGGCCAAGCTGGAAGCCTCCGGCTACATTGTCCGCATCCGCGACGAAAAGGACCGCCGCGTCCTGCGAGTGCATTTGACGGATAAAGCTCGTGAAGTACGCAAGCCTATTTACGATGTACTGCATCGCTGGAACGAAGTCTCCGTACTCGGCCTGACGCCGGAAGAAAATCAAACACTCCTAACGCTGCTGCGCAAAGTCAGCCTAAACATCCGCGACCAAAAAGAGCGCGGCTGGCAGGCGCCCTTGCGCGACGCTTCCGAACTTCTGGAAGTGCCCCAATACCATAAAGAATAGCGAAAACTCGATCAAAAAGAGCGCTATGCCTCAACGGCATGCGCTCTTTTTTACTATCTCACTGAGCCCGAACTGACTGGCCCACTTTCTTATCTTCACCAATAATATGTTCAATCAACCAATTGGCGATAAAATCCATAATCTGTATAAGGTACGCATCTTGATTTTCGTCTACGGCTGACAAATCCACCGCTTCCACCTGCGCCAAGAATTCCTGGTGCAATATTTTGTGCGAAAAGCGTTTTTTATACCTTGCTTTTTGCATAAGCCCTTCTTCAAAGCGAAAATGATATACCGTGTACTCTTTCAGCTCCTGTAAAATCTCTACAATCTGGTCATACTTATCAAGCGCTAGTTCATTACGCATTAATTCGTATACCCGATTGGCAATATCGATTAATTTCTGGTGCTGTTCATCAATTTCCGCCACTCCTACTTCGTATTCTTCTTTCCATTGCAACATTTGCTAACACCCTTTCCACCGCACATCTGGAGCCAATTTTAAACTGACTTGATTATACCATACATCCCTCGAACATTTCCAAATAAATTCTTAATTAGTTTTTATTATTAAATACTTTGCTTAACCTTTGTCTCCTCCTCATACCAAGCAACGCCATTGCCTCCCTGACTTTTCACGCGGTACATCGCCAAATCGGCCAATTGCACCAACTCATCCCAACTGCTGGCGTGCTTCTCCGACATGGCCAACCCCAAACTTACGGTTGTCTGAATGATCTTACCCGCCCCCCAGGGAACGAGCAAATTCTCCGCTTTTTGCTGCACGATCTTCGCGGTAGCCGTCAAAGCCTGCCGATCCTCTTGTTGCCTAACCACCAAAAATTCATCTCCGGCATAGCGGAACAGCGCCGCCTCCGACCGCAAGTTTTTCTTGATTTCCTGGGCTAGGGAGACTAAATAGCAGTCTCCTGCTCGATGTCCAAAGGAATCGTTAATATCCTTAAATTTATCGATGTCAATCATCATCACCGCGATAGCCCCTTGCTGCCGCGAATACAGTTGGACAAAATAACCGTCCATCGCCCGCCGGTTCGGCACGCTGGTCAACGAATCGGTTTCCGCCTGCTGCTGGGCCTGCAGACTCATCTTGTGCATAATCATCCAAAACATGCCTAACGACAACGCGACATACAAACAAAGCAGGCCCGCTAAAGGAAAAGTATGCCATAAACTGTTCTGCGCCTGCGCTTCATGCGACAATGGTTCTATAAAAGCAGCCGCAACGCGGATCGCCATAATTCCCATGTTCGCGAAAAACACGCCGCGCAAAAACCGTTTAGGCGCTTCTTCTGGCTCCCCATTTGTACTCAGCATCAATACGCCAAGAATACACAGGCAAGCAGACATCACACTGTAGCAAACGATACGCCATTCTAAGGAAGGAAGAAAGTACGTAAAAAAAGACGCCAAGCCCAACTGTACAGCCACTATGCTTAACGCCCAGCCGCGGTAAAGACCAGGCTGGCCTATATAATACCCCAACCCTTCCTGCAGCGCCACTTGGCCGCCAAGCAAAAGCACATTGCATACAACAATAGAGAAAAAATCAGGTATCGCGTAACGCAACGCCAACAACGCCGTACCCAATAGAAAAAACAGCTGACTTACACTCCAAAAGCCAGTAATATTGCGCATCGAAGATGTATAGCGCCACGCCAGCAGCATAACCAAGCTGTTAACGGCAGCCACCAACATTAGGGAAATTACAAGCGTTCTCAAGTCCAATTGCATCGCACAACTCCTATTTGCTCGCTCCAGACTTCCACAACCGTTTCAGCCCCTATCCCCTGCTTCTAGTTTTTGCTGAAATGATTTTCACATTGCTTTGAATCAACGCATTTTCTCCTTTCCTATATTCCCGTTCACACCTAAAAGTCCTGCAGCAATGGGTACTATGTCTTAAAAAAAGCAAGCTGTTTGCCAGGCAAACAGCTTGCTTTGAATGGATCCTCTTTCTTCATTCGGTTGTCATCTGCAAAAAATACTGGTGAATGCGGTCATCAGTAGTCAGTTCCGGATGAAAGGAAGTTACTAACATCTTCCCTTGGCGAGCAATGACTGCTTTGCCATTCACCTCTGCCAAAACTTGCACGGCTGGCCCCGCCTGTTCCAGATAAGGAGCGCGAATAAATACGGCGCAAATGGGCTTCTCACCAGCTTCCAGCTCCGGCACAAACAAATCCGCTTCAAAGCTTTCCCGCTGCCGCCCAAAGGCATTGCGCCGCACCCTAGCGTCCAAAAGCCCCAGACGCGGCTGATCGCTGCCGATAATATCCCGGCAAAGAAGAATCATACCGGCGCAAGTTCCGTAAATGGCCATGCCTTCTGCATACCGTTCTTGAATTTTCTCCAGTAAACCGAAGGCCACCATAAGCTTGCCAATGGTCGTACTTTCCCCTCCCGGCAGAACCAGACCATCCAATCCTTCCAACTCCGCTGCCTTACGCACTTCGCAGACTTTTGCCCCACAGCGTTCCAGCATCTGCTTATGTTCTCGAAAAGCGCCCTGCAGCGCCAATACCCCGATTTTCATCGTTCTACCAGCCGCGTTCCTGCATGCGCTCATGTGCAGGAATCACGTCAATCTCAATACCGACCATGGCCTCTCCCAAATCGCGAGAGATTTCCGCCAACATCTTCGGATCGTTATAATACGTAGTCGCCGCTACGATGGCCTTGGCCCGTTTCACAGGGTCCCCGGATTTAAAAATGCCGGAGCCCACAAACACGCCGTCGCAGCCCAACTGCATCATCAATGCTGCATCTGCCGGAGTAGCAATGCCTCCAGCGGCAAAGTTAACTACCGGCAGACGGCCTAAGCTGCGCACTTCCCAGACTAGCTCCAAGGGAGCTGCCATGTTTTTAGCAAACGAGGCCACTTCTTCTTCCGGCAAGTTCTGCAGCACTCTGATTTCACTGGAAACCATGCGCATATGTTTGACTGCTTCCACCACATTGCCTGTTCCCGGTTCGCCTTTGGTTCGAATCATGGCCGCGCCCTCGCCAATGCGCCGCAGCGCTTCGCCCAAGTTTTTAGCCCCGCACACAAAAGGCGCCTTAAAATTATGTTTATTAATGTGGAACTTATCATCTGCAGGCGTAAGAACTTCGCTCTCGTCAATATAGTCAGCTCCAAGAGCCTCTAAAATCTGCGCTTCCACAAAATGCCCAATTCGCGCCTTAGCCATAACCGGAATGGTCGCCACTTCCATAATCCGCTGCACTACCGTAGGATCCGCCATGCGGGCTACGCCGCCAGCGGCTCGGATATCCGCCGGCACCCGTTCCAGCGCCATAACGGCGCAAGCACCGGCCTCTTCCGCAATTTTCGCCTGCTCCGGCGTGGTTACATCCATAATTACGCCGCCTTTGAGCATCTCCGCCAACCCGGCTTTCACTCGAAAGGTTCCTTGTTGCATCGTACTTCCCCCTATTACTTCCCTCAGCGAAAAGTTAACAGTTCCGCCTCAGGTCTCTTGAAAAATCAAGCGTTTTGCAAAACACAACTGTAGTATAAACCAAATCTGATCCTATTGAAATATACAGAAAAAGCATTTAATGCAAGTACAGATTTGCAAAAAATAAGGCTGCAGCCAACTTTTTCAGAAGTTTAGCCACAGCCCTAACCAATTCGCTTATGTAGTTTACGCAGTTCCTTCGGAATGTTTTTTCAATTGCCGTACAATGTCTCGCGCAAAGGGGCCCAAATCTCCTTCGGCATAGGACTTTAGCGTCCCTGCCGCCACTTGGCTGATGGCGCTTTGAATGACTGCGGAATCGCAAACGTCCAGTTTATGACGCAGCGTGCTCTCAATATGCACCGCCGCCTCCAGCGCCGCCTGCGTAGCAATACGGTTGATTTCCGTCACTACGTCCGCCACACCCACGCAGGTTTTGCCCACAGGCGAAAAAAGCTCCTTCGCCAGAGAAACCAGCTTCTCGGGTCCCTGATCTATCACGATCACTGGATGCTCCCCTTGCGCCATATGATCCGCCTGTCCGACAATTTTTACGCCCAGCGATCGCAGGGGCTCTTCAGTAGCTACATCCAGTTGTTTGCGGCTTAATGCCGTTGCCACGGAAAGCACGGCATAAGGACGCTCCAGCTTGGCCAGCGTATTTAAAGCCTGCGCCGCCACCGGTCCCGGCACAGCCAAGACAACAACCGCCTCCTCCGGCAACTGCTCTTTGACTGCAACCGCCGTCACGCCCAGTTCCGCCGCCGCTTCGTGCGCCACCTTTTCATCTCGGTCAAAAAAGATAATTTCATGCTGGTTCTTCCACAATAAGCCTAGCGCACGCCCTAACCGGCCTGCACCGATAATGATAATTCTCATTTCGCCGCCTCCCTTAGGGAACCACTATTTTTTTACGAATTACGCAGCTCTTTCAGTCTTCGTTCCACCCATTCTCGACGCGTAGCGTCGTCACCGGCGTATTTGAGATACTGTTCATAAGCGCCAATGGTTTCTTGCAGCAACTCCTGCCCCCAGCCGCCTTGCTTGCGACTCAGGCTTTCCAGCGCCAGCGCCTTGCTATAGTACGCCAAGCCATATTCCGGCTGCAAAGACAACGCCTTGCGGAAATCCGCCAACGCTTCATTTTCTTTCTGCTGCCGCAAGAACAGAGCGCCGCGATTATGCCAGAACATAGCCTGTTCCGGCTGAACCTCAATAGCCCGCGCATAATTATCAATTGCGCCGTTCAGGTTTTCTCCCGCCGCTTGCAAGTTAGCCAATTGATAGTACGCCATAGCCAGCTTCGGTTCCGCCTGCACCGCGGCGTTATAGTCCGCCATAGCGCCTTCGCTGCGTCCTAATTTCCGCTGCACATTGCCGCGGTTGTAAAGCCAATATGCCTGTCCGGGCTGCCGTTTCAGCGCTTCGTCATAATCAATCAAGGCGGCTTCCCACTCGCCCAGATACATCAGCTCTCCCGCCCGGGCTGCCAACAGATCCGCCCTGCCAGCCAACAGGCCCATCGCCTGCCCATACGCCTCCGCCGCTTTTTGATGCTGCCCCAAAGCAGCCAACGCACGCCCTTTGTAGATAAAGCCGTCTGGTGACAACGCACTATTGAGAGCGGCTTTGGCGTAATCGTCTGCCGCCTGCTGCCACTGCTCTAACGCCAAGTACGCATGGCCTCGCTGTTCATACCAGGACCACGAAGCAGGAGATAATTCCAAGGCCTGATTATAATCTTCCAAGGCCTCTTGATACCGTTTTTGAGCATAGCGGGCATTGCCCCTTTTAACATAAACAGCTGCCGACTTTTCTTGTTGAAGCACCGTCCCGTAAACCGTTTCTGCTTGAGCGTAGTCTTGCGCCGCATAGGCGCTGTCCCCTTGCTGCAACAAGGTCGCCGATACCGGCGCCTTCGCTGCGGGCTTTGCCGCTCCAAACGCCTGGGGCAGGCATAAGCAGCAAGCCAGTACCAAGACTGCGCCGCCTTTTTTCCAGTTTCCGAGCACGATCATTCCCCCTTTATTCCATCGCAATTGGACTTCATCAAGGCGCCTCTTTGGGCGGCGGCGCCGTAGGCGGCTGCGTTGCCGCTTTCCCTTTGCCACCCGGCTCTTCTAAAGGCCGATCTTCCAAACGCAAAGCCGGCAACTGCCCTTTGGGGTCTTTGGCGCCTGCACCGGACGTCCCTTTTTCGCTTTCCTTCGTCTTATCCGCTTTCATCTCTCCGTCCAGGATAATAGCATCCTTAAGCTCTTCCGGCGGCAGTTGACTGGCCTGGGACGGACTCAGCTCTCCCAGCCCCTTATTGAAGCCGCCTGCCGGACTGGGGAAATTCCTTACCGGCAACTTAGCAGTGGCCGCCTTCATAAACTGACGCCAAATGGAAGCCGGATTCTCACCGCCGGTAATACCGCCCAAGCTGCGATTATCATCCGCCCCCAGCCAAACTACCGCGGCCAAATTCGGCGTAAAACCAGCAAACCAGGCGTCTTTATAGTCGTTGGTTGTTCCCGTCTTGCCTGCCGCAGGACGGCCGATGCCAGCGCCGGTGCCGGTCCCCCGGCTAATGACGCCCCGCATCATATCCACCAGCACGGACACGGCCCGGCTGTCTACTACTTGGGTGCTTTGAGGCCGATTGTCTTCCAAAACTTTTCCATTCCGGTCCACTACCTTCAAGATCGCCATCGAAGGCGCCCGCGCGCCTTGATTAGCCATAACGCCATAGGCCTCCGCCAATTCCAACGGCGTAACACCCCGTGTCAGACCGCCCAGCGACATCCCCAGCGTCATATCATTCACGCTGCCGCTTTTGACCAACGTAGTAATGCCCATTTTCTCCGCATTTTCTACAATTTTTTCCGGGCCTACCTGCCGCGCTAAACGCACCGCCACCACATTGAGAGACTGCTCTAAGGCTTGCCGCAGCGTTACAACGCCGCGAAAACGCCCGTCATAGTTTTGCGGCGCATAGCTGCCAAAGGTCACCACCCGGTCATCAATGCGCGCCTCCGGCGACACGCCCTGCTGCAGCACCGACAAATAGACAAAAGGCTTAAACGCCGATCCCGGCTGCCGCTCCGCCAAAACCGCCCTGTTAAATTGATCGGTTCCTCGTCCGCCCACCATCGCCCGAATAGCTCCGGTAGACGGTTCAAGCGCAACCAGCGCTCCTTGCGGCTGTTGTACGCCGCCTTCCGAGGTATGACTCTTCGGCAGTTGGCTCCACAAGGCCTGCTCCGCCGCCTGCTGCATCTCCGAATCCAACGTAGTGTACACCTTTAAGCCGCCGGAATACACCATGCGAGCGCCGTATTTTTCAATCAAACGCTGCGTCACATAATCTACAAAATAAGACGCTGTTGTTTCTTGCTTACGAGCCCCGCTGCCGCCATAGCGCAATTCTACCTTGGCGGCCTTGGCCGCGCTCAGGGAATCCAAATAATTGTATTTAACCATCTGTTCCAGCACAACCTGCTGGCGCTCCTTGGCTCCTTTGGGATTGCGCAGCGGCGACAGCTCGCTGGGCCGCTGCGGCAAACCGGCCAGCATGGCGCATTCCGCCAAAGACAGTTCGCGCACGTCCTTGCCAAAGTAGACCTGCGCCGCCGCCTGGACGCCATAAGCGCCTTCGCCGAAATAAATCTGATTCAGATACATTTCCAGAATTTCGTTTTTAGAGTACTTGGCTTCCAGCTCAAAGGCTAGGAAAATCTCCCGCACCTTGCGCGTGAAAGTCCGTTCATGCGTCAAAAGAGCGTTGCGAGCCAGCTGCTGCGTGATCGTGCTGGCGCCTTCCGCTACGCCGCCGGAGGTAACGTTTACCCAGACCGCTCTGGCAATGCCGCGCACATCAATGCCGGGATGATCGTAAAACCGGGCGTCTTCCGTCGCAATAAAAGCCTTCTTTAAATTATCCGGAATTTCCTTCAGCGGAACCGGCACCCGGTTTTCCTCGGCATGCAGCGTAGCCAGCAAGTTCCCTGCCGCATCATAAACCTGCGTCGAAGCGGCGCTGTTTTTCTGCAGATCACTGCTGCCAAAATCAAAGAACCCGCAGCCGCTCACCAGCGATATGGCAGCCATCAACAAACAAAGAACGCTCCATCCACGTAAACGTCGTAGCATATAGATCATTTCACCTCATAATTTTTTCCAAAAACAAATATTCTTCATTATATTCGGCATGTTCTCCTGGTTTCCTGCCCAAAAAGGCAGGACGAAAGACAGAGGGAGAACGATTTTAACAGGAGTAAAAGGATGATACGAAAAACCTCACTAATTTAAGTTTATAGGGTCCTGCTGATTTAATGAGTGCACCGCCAGGACAAGAGATTTTTTCGCCTGGCAAGGAAGAGAGCTGCAGGAATAGCGGCGCTCTTTCAAGGTTTTCTGACACAGCCAGGCGGAAAAAGAATTGCCTCTGGCGTGTGATACGAATAAACTAGCAGGGCCCTGGGCAAGTGGAGCTATGCCGAGGCTTTCTGACAAAGTTTGGCGGAAAAAGGTCTGTTTTGGCGCAAAATGTGAGCAATGCAGCAGCTCCGTAAAAGAAAGACGCAGCACCTCCTGCTACGTCTTTGCTTCATGGTTCCAAGATTTCTTAGTAAGAGTCGGTCTTAAACTGATGCATCACCGCCGGGGCTGCGCCAGTTCCGGCGGAAAAAGAAATATCCACTACATCGCCGGGCCGCACTAACGGCAGCTTAGGCGATAGCGACGCCGCGCCCATAAACACCGGCGTCTGCCCGTCGAGCATCAGAAAATAGTACGATTCGCCATGCTGCACTACCTGTGAGATACGCGACACCGCTCCGCGCAGCATATTCTGTTTCATCTCGCCGGACCCCAGATCCACTAAGCCAGTTTGGGCCAAATTCTGCCGATATGAGCGATACGCGCTTTCCATATCAGCGCCAACGCCGACGATATTGTAGTTTTCCACCGAAACAAAGGCCACGGCTTTTAATAAGCCTTCCTTATCCTTCATAGGCATGATATACGTTGGTACGCCGCCGATATTATACAATACCGGACTGCCGGCTCGGTAGGCTTTTTCCTGCACTTGGCCTTCCGCCGATTTCTTGGCGCTCAGTTCATTGGCGCCAGCCACCTTGTACCACCGCACTTCCTTAGTCCGAGAATTAACCAGCACAAAGCCTACGGTGCTTTCATCCTTACCGGAAGAAGAAATTCCTGTATACCAATAAACGTTATCGTCATCGCCGTAAATCAAATGCAACCCGTCGCCAGCTGGACGCAACGTGCCGGTTTTCGCCAGCAGCGTATTCCAGAAGCCATTGACATACGCGCCCCAGTCACGAATTTGATGGAAAAGAAAATCCTCCGGCTGCACCCGATCCACCCAGCGCGGAACTTCCTCCGGCCCATAACGCTGAATCTCGCCGCTTTGAGCGTCAACAACCGCTACACCAACCGCGTCACTGCCGCCATAACCGACTTTATTCCGATACAACGTCGCCACCCAATAGGGATGCAGATCGTCATCCACTTCAAAGCTAAGGTCGCCAATCCCCACATCAACAAGCCCTGACAGATACAAATGCCGATGCAGATCTTCGAGAAAAAAACCTTTTGTCTGGTATTTCAGCCGAATATCGACGCCGTTCACCTGCTGTATCAAATGCACGTCCTGCGGATTGGTCGCCGAAACCATCACATACCCTTGGCTGCCCTTTTGGCGGTTGCTCCACCATTGGAAGAAGCCGCGATACTCCAAAGGCGCCACATAAAAAAGCTGGTCTTTCACCTTCTGCAGCGACATCTGACCTAATTGCACTTCGCTGCCCAAGGCGGGAATTTCACCAATTTTTTTGTCGGCCAGTCTGGCGGCGATTTCTTCATCAACAATGCGGATCTGCCCTAAATTGATAGGCGCTACATCCGACGAAAAAGAACTTTCCGTAACCGGCCCCAGCAAGTTGCGATATTGTTGACTGAAAAGAACCGGCGTACTGAGCAAAATGGGAAAAACAAAGAAATTGCAAAATGCAAGAATCAACATGGCCGCCCCAATAAAAGTCATGGCCTTATAACGCATCATCAGCATAGCCAAACGACGATGATTGGTAATCTCAACCACTCTCGGCCGCTGCTTAAAAGCCCAAGGCAAGAGACGCCGCAGCAACTCTTCCCAGGCATTGCGGGTAATCAGATGGGGAAACCGCTCCGCCAATGCGGATAAAGGCCAAGCCAGCAAGGCCATGCCGCCCCAAAAGGCAAGAAATGACCAATCCGTAAAGCCCAGCGCCAATACCGGCATCCGCACGAATACATAAATTCCCACCAAGATCAGCAGTATACAAAGTCCTTGGATTCTCCGCTCACGCATCTCTGAACCCTCCTTGTCCGCTTTCCGTCTCCGGTTTGCTCTTAGCTCCCGTCCTACAAGGTACGGATTATTTGATACATGGAATCCCGTTCCACCGGAATCCGGCCGATTTGACGAATGGTTTCAATGATCGTTTCCTGCGTCAAAAAGGTATCCGATTTGGCGCCGGCGGCATGCATGATTTTTTCTTCGCTGACTGTCCCGTCAATATCATTAGCCCCAAAGCCGAGCGCCAACTGCGCAATCGGCAAAGTCAGCATCACCCAGTAGGCCTTGATATTGGAGAAATTGTCCAGCATCAAGCGCGAAATAGCCATTGTTTTCAACTCATCCCACAAAGAGGTTCGCTGATGCGTCGCCTCTAGTTCCGTATTGCCGGGGTGAAACGGAAAACAAATAAAGGTCTGGAAGCCGCCTGTTTCGTCCTGCAACGCCCGCAGCGACAACAGATGATCAACTCGTTCTTCCAATGTTTCAATATGCCCGTAAAGCATGCTCGCATTGCTGCGAATGCCCATCTTATGCGCTGTACGCTGCACTTCCAGCCATTCGGAAGCGGTTGCTTTGTTGGGACACAGCTCCTGCCGCACCCGGTCGGAAAGGATTTCCGCGCCGCCGCCGGGAATGGACTGCAAGCCCGCTTCCTGCAAGGCTTTGATCACTTCCGCCACCGACAACCCGGATAACTTGGAAAAATAATGAATTTCCACAGCGGTAAACGCCTTCCGATGCAATTGAGGCAGTTCCCGTTTCAGCATGCGCAGAACATCCAGATAGTATTCAAAGGGCCAATCCGGATGCAACCCGCTGACAATATGCAATTCCCGCAAGTCCGGGTCCTGCGCCGCCAGCTTAGCAAGCCGCAATACTTCCTCCTGATTCATAGCGTACGCCTTCTTGTCTCCTTCATCACGTCCAAAGGCGCAGAACCGGCAACGTGAAACGCAAATATTAGTCAGATTCACATGGCGGTTCACATTAAAATAGACATAATCGCCGCTTATGCGTTGGCGAACCAGATCCGCCAAATAACCAATACGCGCAATATCCGGCGAAGCAAAAAGCGCCAGCCCGTCTTCCTTGGACAGTCTCTCCCCGGCCCGGACTTTTGCTTCAATCGTATCTAAGGGGGTCTTCAACAACAAACACTCCTTCCCAACCCTTCGGCCAACGCCGCAGGGAAGAGAGCCTCAACTTATAGACGCTCCATTGTCCATTTTCTCCAAATTCTTCGCAGAAGTCAACCGAAAATTATTCTTTACCCCTTAGCTTTATACATCCTTTTCCACGCAGCAGGGGTTTGCACTGGCTTCGTCGAATTTTACCTGCTATATAATTATGTTTCAGCATCCTGTTTCCTGAAAGGAGACAAGCCATGCAACAAGCTATTTTTGACGCGATCCACCGCCTGGCCGGCATTGTGCATCGCACGCCGGTCTTAACGTCGCGTTCTTTAGACGAAGAAAGCGGCGGTAATTTGCTTTTTCTAAAATGCGAAAATTTCCAGCGCACTGGTTCTTTCAAGTTCCGCGGCGCGTATCAGTTTGTCAGTACCTTGACCGCCGACGCCAGAAAACGCGGCGTACTCACCGCCGGCCCTGACAACCAGGCTTTGGCTTTAGCCCTCACAGGGCGTTTACTGGAGACGCCGGTACATGTATTGCTTTCAGATACCCTTTCTCCGCAAACTCGCCAGACCCTGCTAGCCTACGGTGCAATTCTCCATTTCGGTTCCGCTGATTTTTTCAGCCGCGAAAAGGAAGCTTGCCTCATGGCGAAGGAAGAACAGTGGCAATACGTTTCTCCTTGGGAGCATAAAACGATGCTGGCCGGCCATGCCACCGCCGCCAAAGAACTGATCGACGACGCCTACAGCCTGGATTATTTATTGGTTCCCTGCCGCCACGGCGGCCTCCTCGCCGGCAGCGCCGCCTATATCAAGCAAGCGCATCCCCACTGCCAGGTTATCGGCGTCCAAGAAGCCACAGAAGCCGCCGCGCCGCTCCCGCCCTCTTCCGAGCTGACGGTTTCTCTCATCCAGCGGCATGTAGATGACATCATGACGGTTTCCGAAAGAGATGTCCTGCGCGCTATGTTCTATTTGTGGTCGCGTCTGAAAATCGTGGTGGAGCCCGCCGGTTCCTTAGCGCTAGCGCCGCTTTTAGCCGGGATGCTGCCGCTTTCCGGCAAACGCATCGGCCTTCTGATTAGCGGCGGCAACATCGACATTGGCCAAGCCTGCAACATCTTTAAGGACTGCTAATATCGGCGCCACTTATTTATGCACATCTCACACCAACACAAATCTTTTTTTCGCCAGACTTTGTCAGAAAGCCTCGGCAGAGCGCCGCTATGCCTGCGTTTTCTTTCGCGTCTGACTAAAAAATCTCGCGCGTTGACGGAGCGTTCATTAAATTAGCGGCACCTTTTACTTTTTGGAAAAAACACCGTTCTGTGAGCACCATCACAGGCAATTCACTTCCTTCTGCTTTATACTGGAATCAGGTTAGCAAAGCCTTTGATTCAAGCAGCGGCTTTGTATAAGGAGGAATGTCTCATGAATACTGCTGTATTTAAAAATCTGCCTGTTGCCCAAGCCGTCGAGCTGCCTTCATTGGTCGCCAACCGCGACGGTGAAATTGTCAGCCGGACGCTGGCACAAAATCCTCATGGCAATGTGACACTGTTCGCTTTTGCCGCCGGCGAGGCCATCAGTACCCACGTTTCCCACGGCGACGCTCTGATTACCGTCCTCAGCGGCAGCGCCCGCATTACGGTTGGCGAAACAACGCAGGACGTGCCAGCTGGCAGCAGCATTCTCATGCCGGCCAATGTTACCCATGCCGTAGAAGCTGTAGAGGATTTTAAAATGATTCTTTTAGTGCTCTTCCCGGAAAACTGATTAAACAGGAGTAAAGGGAGGGCCCCGAATAAGGGTCGATTTTTAGCAAAAATACGCAATAGACTAAGAGAAGCCAGGCTAACGCCTGGCTTCTCTTAGTCTATAAAGGTCACTACTTCTTCCAACGCTTTGCGCGGCGGACTGCCGAGCGCGGTTGCAGGCACTCCCAAGGGAGTCACCGCCAGCAATTGATAGTCTTCCTTGGCAAAACCTAGACACGCACTAATTTCCTTCGCCGCAAACGTCGGCCCTGTCATCCAGCAGCCGCCATAGCCAAGTGCTGCAGAAGCCAACAACAAGTTTTCCATAGCCGCTGCCACATTCTGAATGCCTGGCCGAGCCAGTTGCGAGGTTTTCGCCGCCTCCATCACCTGCGGCTCCGTGCAGCCCTGCAAATCGCTTGCCGGGTAAGGCCCGCCATAAGCCAGCACCAATACCGGCGCATCGCGAAACACCGTATAATAAGGTAACAAGCCGCGAAAGGAGCGTGCTTTTTCTTCTGTTAAAAATGCCGCCAATTTGGCATTCTTAGCTTCGACAATTTTGGTAATCTCCACAATTTTATGCCGGCTGCGTACGACGACAAAATGCCAGTTCTGCACATTTTTTCCCGAGGGCGCCTGCGTCGCCGCTGCTAAAATCTGACGCAAATCCTCTGCCGGTAGCGGCGTTGGCTGAAAAGCACGAACGCTTTTACGCTGATAAATAAAATCCAATTTTCCCATACAAGCCCCTCCTTAATAGCCCAGTTCTTCTTCCACCAGCCAAACCTGCAAATCCGTCAGCGGCGGCTTCTTGTCAATAATGGTAGTTACATTGCAAATGCGAGTCGGCCCCTGACAGTTCATACAGCGACCGCTTTGCACGCAAGGATTGGGCAGCTTCAAGCGCTGGTTGTTGCGCGGCGCCGCAATCGCGCGAATACGCTCTAACGCCCCCTCTAAATCGTCGACAATCTTGTTGACTCCAGCAAAAACAATTACCTTCTTCGGACCAAAAACCATGGCGCTCACCCGATTGCCGACGCCGTCTACATTGACAAGCTGCCCGCCTGCGGTCAACGCATTGGTGCTGGTCAAAAATACATCACAAGAAAGCTCCTTCTGCCTCATCTCCAGCACTTCTTCCTTAGACAGTCCCTGTTTGTTGTGGTTGTATACGACATTGCCCCTGGCTTCTAATTGCTCCGCCACCTGCAGCTGCATCAACGTCCAGGAACCGCCAAACCCGACGGTTGCCTCCACCGGAATCTCCTCCAACAATTTGGCCACTCCTGCAGTCGCCTGGGAAAAATGCTGCACTCCAAAGCGATTTTTCTTTAAGGCCTCCAACGTCTTTGCCACCCGCGTATCTGTCTGTGCTGTCATTCTGCCGCCTCCTTATTTATCTTTTGATTTTCATTATAGGATCCGCTATAATTAATCACAAGTACAAACATTTTTGTATTATAGTATCCAAAAGGATACCATTGTGATAAATAAAGGAGATTTGCGCCATGTTTTGTTTTAACAATGTCGAGTATCAATGCAGTATGGAACTTTCCTTAGGCCTAATCGGCGGCAAATGGAAAGCCCTTATTCTTTGGCACTTGGGATGTCATCATACGCTCCGTTTCAGCGAACTGCGCCGCCAACTACCCAAAGTCACGCAAAAGATGCTTACCCAGCAGCTCCGTGAGCTGGAGGAGCACGGTCTGGTAAACCGTCTGGTTTACGCCCAAGTCCCGCCCAAGGTTGAGTATTCGCTAACCGAAGAAGGCCAAAGTTTGCTACCGATTTTGGAGCAGCTCTGCCAATGGGGCCAAGGCTACGCCGAGCGGCATGATGCAACCGCCTCGCCGCAAGCCGCCAACCGTTAGCTTCTATTAATGAATGGCATCCACCGCCAGCATTAAGCGATAATTTCCCAGCGCCGCCAGCTCATCTAAAAAAGCGGCCAATTCCGTCTGCCCAGTAAACGCCGCCCGACACCAATAACAGCCGTCGCCGCTAACCCGGTAAGATTCACGCACCGCCGGGTGACTGCGCAGCAGCGTTTGCATTTCTCCATGGCGGCCACTGCTCAAAATAATGGTAATGAGCGCCGTCGTCGCTCTCCCTGTTTTGCTTTCATTTACCACCGCTTGATAACCGCAAATGACGCCTTGCTTCTCCAAGCGGCGTACGCGCTCGGCCACAGCAGGTCCGCTCAAATGTACGGCTTCGCCCAGCTCTTTCCATTGCATCCGCCCCTGCTTAGAAAGAATCTCCACAATCTGCTTATCGATTTCGTCCATATGCCGCTCCTTTCTCAGTGCTCTTTGCTTTCCTTGTTCCTACTCTTTCGAATCCTCCTACTCTCCGGTTTTCCTGTTCACTCCCCACGCCTTTGTTTATATGCACTTCATTCTCTCCTCAGCCGAAAAATCCTTTTCAAGCCTTCTTCTCGCTGGCAAGCTTCGCCAGCTTAGAGAAAAAGGCTTTTTTCTTTCATCAAGAAAGCCTGCACCGCTATTTTCTTTTTTCTCCTAAGCGTTGAAAGGCTATACTGAGAATAGGAAAAACCAGAAGGAGTACGAAGATTGAACAAGAGAACCGGAGTCACGAGAGGGTATGACGGAGACTGCGGTGGCCGTGACTGTATTTGAGATTTTTATTGGAGCAAGACGGTCCGGAGGACGCAAAAACAGGAGACAACGGAGTAAAGTTCCGTATGTCTGAGCGCCAGCGAGTTCACGAAACTGCCGTCGTCTCCTGTTGTGGCGAGTCGCGCGCAAATCTTGCCTCAAATACAGTTATGCCGCCGTTAAAATGGTTCAGGAGAACCGTCCCCCTGAACCATAAAACCCTTTCGCGTTTTTCGCGTTTTTCGCGGTTCGTTAGCCACAAACCCTTGCCACTCATTCTGTTTCAGCCTCTCAAAACTTATAAATTCTGGTATAGAAAGAAAAAATAAGCATCTAAAGGAGCTGTTACTATGCACTTGCAATTATTTCGCCATGCCACCATGCATCTATCCTTGCCCGAAGGGACGATTTTAATTGACCCCATGCTATCTGCGCAAGGAGCCTTAGATCCTGTTCCCCACTCGCCAAACCCCCGCGCTAATCCCCTTGTACCTTTGCCGCTTTTGCCTAACGAGATTGTAAAAAGCAGCAATGCCTGCCTTGTCACCCATCTGCACCGGGATCATTTTGATACTGCCGCAGCACAGCTCTTGCCTAAAGAGCTTCCTATTTTCTGCCCGCCTTTTGCCACTGCAGCGCTACAAGAACAGGGCTTCAAATCCGTCCAAGCGGCAGCGCCCCAAGCCCATTGGCAACAGCTAAGGTTGACACTGACCGAAGGGCAGCACGGCTTAGGAGAAATTGGCCGGCAAATGGGCGCAGTAGCCGGCTTTGTCCTTACCGGACCGGATAGGCCCAGCATCTATCTGGCTGGCGATACTGTCTGGTGTCCTGAAGTTGCCGACGCCCTAAAAACACATCGACCGGACATCATTATTCTCTACGGCGGCGGCGCTCGCTTTACCCATGCCGGCCCTATCACCATGACGGAAACGGACGTTCTTACCGTCTGCCGCCATGCACCTCAAGCTCAGGTTATCGTCGTGCATATGGAAGCTTTCGACCATTGCCTGCTCTCGCGCAGTCAACTGCGGCGGCATCTTCAAACTGCCGGAGTCAATGCCCTTGTACCAAACGACGGAGACATCATTATGTTAGATTAAGTTTAAGTTTTTTGTAAAATTTTCCTTTTCCCTCTTGACAAGTGTTAATTTTTCAAATATTCTATTAATAGGTTCTCTCTTCATTGTGATCCCAGGGAAACCAACCGACGATGGTTTCCCGCCCATAACTCCTCCTCTTTTTCTGAACCCGGAGTCTCGCCAGGCTCCGGGGCTTTTTTTATTTATAGAAAACAAGAAATGAAGAACGTCACACAGAGTAAGCAGAGGGAAGCAGAGAGCAAAGGAAAAGCAAAAAATCGAGAATCTAAAGGCACGCCTGAAGATAATTGGAAATAAATATAATCTATTTTAATATATAGGACCAAGACATTGCGGTTTAGATTTTTATTGAAGTAAGACGGGCCGGAGGATTTTTTCGTTTGCAGCGCGAATTGCTATTCTTACAAAATCACCATTGCAAAGGAGTTGTCCCGCGATGACGCAAGCAAATATAACGTATCTTTTTCACAGCGGCTACAGCGTAGAAACAGCCACGCGCTTTTTGGTCTTTGACTATTACCAGCCCAGCGAGGACCTGCAATTTTTAACATCTCGCTCCTTCCAAAACAAACCGCCAGCCTGGGTGTTTGCTTCTCATTCCCATGGCGACCATTTTGACCCGGTTATTTTCACCTGGGACTCTTCCGAACAGCCCCTTACCTATGTGCTCAGCGATGATGTATTTCCCAAACGCATCCCCGCCGTCCATCGCTGCCACGTTCTCAAGGAAGGCGAAAAACTTAGCCAGGACGGACTTGTTATCACCGCCTACGGCTCTTCCGATCTCGGCCTTTCCTTCCTGATCGAAGCGGACGGCCTGCGAATCTTCCACGCCGGCGATCTCAATTGGTGGCACTGGAAGGGAGAAACAGCGGCTGAACAGGCTTATGCCAAAGACCTTTTCCACGAAAAAATGGCCGCTTTACGCGGCCAGCAAATCGATATCGCTTTTTTCCCGGTGGATCGCCGCTTGGAGGAATTCTACGCTTTAGGCGCAGAAACTTTCGCCAAAGAAATCAAGCCCACTTGGCTGCTGCCTATGCACTTCGGCAAAGACGTAGAAGCCAGCCGCCTTTTTGCGGCCAAAGCCGCCGAAATCGGCGTAAAAACCAAAGTCATTGAACACGCCAACCAGCGCTTTGAGATCACCCTATAAGAACGAACAAGAGAATCGGAGTCGCGAGAGGGTATGACTGAGGATTACGTAATTTTAAACAGGAGTAGCGGGAGTACAGGGCGGGCACGTATCTATACACTTTTGTAGAACTCCTTAAGGGAGCCGCTGCTTTAAGGAATATTCCGCCACGACGAGAAATTTTTTCGTCTGGCAAGCCGAGGAGGCCGCAGTAATAGCGGCGCTCTTTCGAGGTTTCCGCGACGCAGCCAGACGGAAAAAGAGCCGCCGTGGCGGGATATGAGTAAAGCAGCAGCTCCCTAAATTAGCCCATCTCGTCTAAGCTGAGAGCAAAGCTCTCCCCAAAGAGCTCCATAAAGGTTTCTACCTCTGGTAATGGCGACGCCGCCAGCTCGGCGCGGATGGTTTTTTCCGCCTTACGAAATTCCGCGTTGCCAGCTTTATCTTCTTCCACACATTTTAAATAGGCGCAGATTTTATCTGCTGCTTTTACCAATTGCCAAAGCTCTTCTTCCTGCGGCTGCACGAAGAGGAGCTTTTCGTATTCTTTCCGCAACGGTTCTGGCAGCATAGAACAAAGCTTATTTTTAGCCTGTGTCTCAATGTCGTCATAGAGACTTTTAATTTCATTGTTAAAGTATTTAATCGGCGTCGGCAAGTCTCCCGTAAATACCTCCGCCACTTCGTGAAACATGGCCAACGCCATAACCCGCTCCGCATCCACCTGCCCGCCATGATAAGCGTTACGAATCAGAGCCAGTGCGTGAGCAACCGTAGCTACCTGCAGACTATGCTCCTGAATATTTTCCTTCTGCGTATTGCGCATCAAACCCCAGCGCCAAATCAGGCGCATCCGAGACAAATAGGCAAAAAAATGGCTCATGCTTCTTCTCCTTTAGCTGTTTCCTTCTGTTCCAGCGCCAGATATACCGCCGCTAAAATCAAAGCGCCGCCGCCAAAAAACGCCGGGGTCAACACCTCTCCCAGCAGCATGGCGCCTAAAAGACTTCCCACCACCGGCTGCATCAAGAAAAACAGCCCTGCCTTGTGGGAATCCACCAACGCCAGCCCCCGGTTCCAGCAAAAATACGCTACCGTCGTAGCAAACACCGCTAAATACAGAACACTGAATAAAATCGGCAGCCGCAACAACTCCGCTTGATTCCAGAAAGACCATTCGAACGCTACCGGAGGCACTGCGCATACCGTAGCAATCAATACGCCCCAGAAAGTAATGCGCAACGCCGGATGTCGCCCAGACAACCCACGGGAAACAACCGAATAGTACCCCCAAAGCAGCGCCGCCGCCAACAAAAATAAGTTGGCCCACAAATTATCGGCTTCTCCTTCTTGAGGCATGCCGACAATGAGCAGCACGCCTAATAGCGCGATGCCAGTCGCCGCTTTTTGCTTGCGGCTCATCGGCTCACGCAGCAGCCAGACGGCAAAGGCCGACTGAAATACCGGTGAAAGAGACGTAATCACCGCGCCCAGGTGGGCCGAGGACAGCATCGTCCCGGCAAATTGCGCAGCAATAGAAAGAAAATAACCGTAAAAGCCAATGCGCGCCATATCTTTCCAGTCCCGGCGGCATTCCAGCGACAGGCCTTCTATACGGCACCAGAGATACAATAAAACTCCTGCAAAAAGATACCGCAAAAAAAGCAACGTAAAGGGCGGCACAACATCCAAAATAAATTTACTTGCCACATACGCTCCCCCCCAGAGGGAAGCAGCCAGCGATAAATGCAACGGTCCCTGCCACGACATAACAAACCTCCTGCGTACAATAATCGGTTCTTATTATTGTAACAGAAGCGCCCCTTAAAAACCAAAGCCCAATTTTCGACTATCCTCCCTGTACGCCATGCAATCGAAAACGATGAACTGGCCGCCCCACTGCGGCATATTCCAAGACCAAACTCACTTTTTCCGTTTCCGTCAAATACTCCAAATAGCGGCGCGCCGTCGCTCGCGACAAGCCCAGCTCGCCAGCTACTTCTTCGGCCGATAACGCCCCTTGGGCCTGACTAAGCAAATTTACCACCAGCCCCAGCGTCTGCGGATGCAGGTTCTTGGGCAGTCCCTGCGGGGGCGTTTCTTTTTTGATTTCGCGCACCTGGTCTAACTCGGCCTGGGTAAAACTTTCTTGTTGAAACACCTTGCCCCGATACTCCCGATAACTTTCCAACGTGCGTTGGTAGCGATCAAACTTAAAGGGTTTAATAATGTAATCAATAGCGCCTCCTTGCCGAGCCAGGCGCACGCTCTCGCTGTCGTTGGCGGCAGTAATCAGAATTACATCCACTGACGCCGCCTCCTGCCTGAGCTTAGCCAGTACGCTCAGCCCGTCCAAATGCGGCATATAGACGTCAAGAATTACCAAATCCGGCTTGCATTCTGCAAGCAGCCGCAATGCTTCCTGGCCGTCCCGCGCCGCGCCGACTACGGTAAACCCTTTAACCGCTTCGGTAAAGCGAGTATTGATATCGGCTACCATAGGATCATCTTCTACAATCAGCACTCTAATGGGCTCCATAGTCATCCTCCTAATTTTTATGAGGCAAGGCTACGCGGAACAATACGCCGCCTGGAACGTTTTCATGGGAAATCGTCCCCCGATTCACCGCCACCTTTTCCGCCGTCAGCGCCAGCCCGTAGCCGCGCTGGCCTCCTTTACTGGAAAATCCTTTTTGATACATGGCGTTCGCAATATCTTCTGCAATGCCGTCTCCTGTATTGTAGACTTCCAATACTAACGCTTCCGCTGTATTCTCCAGGAAAACTTCAACTCTCTTTGCAGCAGAGTTTACGGCTGCCTCCAGGGCATTTTCCAGAAGATTCCCCATAACAATGACTAAATCGCCATTTGTCAGCTGATCCGGCAAGCGCTGAATCAGGGTAGATGTTTTTACTTCCAGGGTTACGCCCAGCTCTCTGGCGCGGCTGTATTTTCCCAAAAGCAAGCCAAAAATAATAGGATTTTTAATATTCTTCTGTAGCTGCAGCATGGTTTCCTGGCCGCGCTGGTCTTGTTCCACCAAAAGATTGACGGCTTCTTCAGTCTCTCCCAGTTGAATCAAGCCGGCTACCGCATGCATTTTGTTCTTGAATTCATGAGCCTGCGCCCGCAGCAGCTCAATCAGCTGATGAATGCCTGTCATTTCCTCCGCCAGGCGCGTCATTTCCGTACGGTCACGGAAGGTAATCACCAGGCCGCGGCTTTCTCCTTCGGAGACTACCGGCACAATATTAGCCAAAATGATAATTCCCTGCAGTCGCTGCTCTAAATCGTACAGCGCCTTGCCGTCCTGCAGCACTTGCTCCAGAGGCAGCTGGGGGAGGTATTCTTGCAACGGCTTGCCGACAAAATTATCCCCTAAATAGGAGGCCGCCCACTGATTTAAAAAACGGATGCGCCCCTGGTTATCTACCGCCACCAGTCCTTCTTTCAACGCATCTAGCATGGCTTCTTTTTCACGCAGCAACGTAGCAATTTCATGCGGCTCTAAGCCGAAAATAGCCTTCTTGATATTTTTTGCTAACAGCCAGGCGCCAACCATACTGCAGATCCAAGCCGCCAAAAGTCCATACAAAACATTCCGGGCTTGCGCTAAAACCTGAGCGTAAATATCGTCCAGATAAAATCCCACCGAAACAAAGCCCAGCTGGCCGCTGCCGTCGGCGGCAAAAATAGGTACATACCCTCGTAAGGTCGTCTCCAGCAAGCCGTGATCTACGCTGTGAAATTCGTGCCCTTCCATAACCGGATCCCGATACAAATCGCTCACAGGCAGACCAATATAATCCGGCAGCGGATGAGCAATACGAATTTTGTCCATATTAGCCACAACGATAAAAGCCGCGCCGCTGTAATGGCGCACCTGCTCCGCAAACGGCTGGACGCGCGCCGAATCATCTGGTGTCAAAGGGCGGCTATTCACCAGCGGATCAGTGGCCACAACCCGGCCAATAACAAAGGCTCTCTCCGCCATATCCGCCACTACCTGCTGGTAAATGCCGTTGACTACCAAACCGCCTCCCACCATCAACGCCACGCAGACCGCGGCAATGGATAGGGCCATAATTTTCAGCTGCAAAGACAGCCGTTTTCTTTTATACAACAAAAGACCACCTCTTTTTCAGCACATTCCACAAAGCCTTGCGGATTCCTGCCGTGAAAAGAGGTGGCTTTTATGGAATTGCCCTTTCAGTTTAGAGCGGTTTGCGAATCACGTCGATAATACTGCCGTCGCGGTATTCCACGACACCGACAATTTCGTCAGTCACAGCAATCGGCGCCGGCACGCCCGCCAAATCATAGGCCATCTTCTGCAGCTCTTCAATCTCCATGACCGGAATGTTGGCTTGCTTCAGATTGTCCTTCAAATCCTGACGGCGCGGATTGATAGCTACGCCGCGCTCCGTTACAATGACGTCTACGGTTTCTCCGGGCGTAACGATGGTTTGTACCTTGTCCAGCACCATCGGCAGCCGTCCGCGTAAAAGCGGCGCTACTACAATCGAAAGATTGGCTCCGGCGGCCGTGTCGCAGTGCCCGCCGGAAGCGCCCATCATAACGCCGTTGGAGTTGGTGATGACGTTGACATTAAAGTTCACATCCACTTCGGTAGCGCTGAGAATCACCACATCCAAGCTATTGACGATGGGTCCCTTACAATGGGGATTGGCGTAATACGAAGCCGACATTTCAATATGATTGGGATTGTTTTTCAAAGAAGCAATGGATGGAATGTCAAAGTCCTGTACGTCGTAAAGGGTTTTGAACAAGCCTTCTTCCAGCATGGCTGCAAAGGGAGCCGTAATTCCGCCAACGCCAAAGCTGCCTGTAATGCCTTGGGCCAGCATTTTTTCGCGCATAAAGCGAGCTGCCGCTAAGGACGCACCGCCGCTGCCCAACTGGAGCGAATAGCCTTCTTTGAAGTAGCCGGAGTATTCGATCACCTGCGAAGCGTATTCGGCAATCAGCAGTTCCCGCGGGTCGCTGCTGATGCGCAAGGCGCCGGAAGCAATTCCCTTGGGGTCGCCAATGCTGTCTACGGCCACAATAAAATCTACTTGCGTCTGCGGAATGCTGATGGGATACAGCGGCTGATCCACGAGATTGTCAGTGATAGCCACTACTTTATCGGCGTAAGCCGCGTCGCTCATGGCATAGCCCATGGAACCGCAGGCCGATTTTCCTTCGACGCCGTTAATATTGCCGTTACGATCGCAAGCAGGAGCTCCAATGAAAGCTACATCAATGGACAGTTCGCCGCATTCGATCGCCCGAGCGCGGCCGCCATGGGAGCGGACGATGACCGGCTTCTTTAAAAAGCCGGAAGTAAACAGCTCACCCAGTTGGCCTCTGGTACCGCTGGTCTCTACGGCGGTAATGACGCCTTCACGAATGTAGGGCAGAATGGCCTCGTGTGCATTGGTCAACGAGCTGGCGGCAATCGTCAGATCCTTGATCCCTTTGCGGGCAATAGCTTCCACCACCATGTTCAGTACGGCGTCGCCGTTGCGGAAATGATGGTGAAAGGAAATGGTCATGCCGTCCTGCAAGCCGCAAGCTTCAATGGCTTTATCAATGGATGAAAGAAGTTTTTCCGATTTAGGCATGTTTACGGGAATTTTCGGTCCCCGCAGACGCCCCTGGGGCTGATAAGCAAACGGCCCTTCATAGGGGCGCACCCGTCCCAAGCCAGGAATTTCCTCCGGAATAAACCGGCCAGCTGCATTAATCATGTGCTTCTTCCTCCTTCCGCAAGCCCAGCGCCTTAGCATAGGCCAAAGTCCGCTCCGCCCGCAGCACTACCGGCGTATCAATCATTTTACCATTCAGCGAAATAACGCCGGAATTCTTGGCCAGCGCTTCTTGATAGGCCTCCAAGATACGTTCCGCCAAATCAATTTCTTTTTCCGCAGGCGCAAAGATTTGATAAATCAACTTAATCTGCCGGGGATTGACTACCGATTTGCCGTCAAAGCCCATTTCTTTAATTCGCGTCGTTTCCGCAATAAAGCCTTCTTCGTCGCGAATGTCCGAAAAGACGCTGTCGATGACCTGTACTCCTGCCGCCCGGGCCGCCAGCACAAGTTGGCCTCTAGCCACCGCCAACTCGCCGCCATGGCGGGTACGGGATGTTTTCAAGTCCGCCAGGAAATCCTCGCCGCCAATGGCCAAGGCTTCCATACGCGAACTAGCCGTAGCAATTTCATAGGCTTGGCGCAGGCCTTTCGCTGTTTCAATGGCAGCCATCATACGAATCGAACCAGGCTCAAAACCGTTGGCTTCTTCCGCCGCCGTAATAATCGCGTCGATCTCTTTAATTTCCTCCGCCGATTCCGCCTTGGGCAGACGAATCAAGTCCGGCTTCGCCGGCAGCACCCGCTGCAAATCCTTTCTGCCATAAGGCGTGCTAATATGATTGATGCGCACCCCTACTTCGCAAGGATAGGAAATGGCTTTAATCGCTTGATATACTAAGTCCCGCGCGGCATCTTTTTCGCTGATAGCCACCGAGTCCTCCAAGTCCAAAATAAGAGTATCAGCCTGGTAAATGCCTGCATTTTGCAGCATCCCAGGATTATTTCCGGGTACAAACATCATGGCCCGACGCAAACGTTCCATTAAGTGGTCCCTCCTTTTTCTCTTCGGCTTACTCTTCGCCACAACTGCGCCGCAGCGCCGTAGTCAGCCGAGCCCGCAAGGTACATTCCAGAGCTCCTCGATCATTCACCAGCAGCTTCACATCGGTCAACTGCGCTTCTTGAAGCATTTCCAGCATCAACGCGCGAATTTGTTCGCCATACTGCTTCATGACCACGCTGGTCAACTCCATTTCTACGCCGCTGCCCGCAGGCAACGGAGATACCGTAATCATCACATCGCTGGATTCCAACGTACCTGCCTGAGCTGTTGTTTGCAAAACCATTTCGGTCCCTTCCCTTCTATAATAAATTAAATACAGTCGTGTCTGCTTTTACCAATACCCCAACACTTTCCACCAAGCGCCGCCTACGCCCAACCAAATAACAATATGCATGAGTGAAACCAAAAAGCCCAGCTGCCACCATGTCTTTTGGTCCACATAGCCCGCACCGAAATATACCGGAGCCGGTCCTGTGCCAAAATGGGTCAGACAACCGCAAATGTTGGAAGCAATCGCCACGACAAAGGCCGAAATAAACGGCGGCGCGCCAGCAGCTACGCCCAGCGTAATCAGTGCGCCGTACATGGCGGTAACATGCGCCGACATGCTGGCAAAAAAGTAATGGCTGTACAAGTAAATCACAAAGGACAACACCACCGCTGTCAGCATCCCTACGCCGACCATCTGATTCTCCAAAATTTTAGCAAACCACGAAATGAAGCCCAGCTTGTTCAGATAATCCGATAAGGCAATAACGCTGCCTACCCATACCAAGGTATCCCATGCCCTTGTTTCCTTGATAACATGGTTCCAAGTCAATACATTGGTAGCCAACAAAATACACAAGCCCATAAACGCAATCAGCGTGCCGTCCAGCTTCGTGTACTGCGCTGTAGCCCACAAGCCAATGAGCATCACAAAGACGACCAGCATGATTTTTTCCGCCCGAGACATCGGCCCCATTTCTTTCAGCACGTTATCCGCCATGTCGCGAGCTTCAGGAGTTTTCTTGATTTCCGGCGGATACACCTTGAACAGCACATACGGAATGGCAACGAGCGCCACTATGCCAGGCACTGAGGCGGCCACAAACCAATCCATCCAAGTAATATCTACATCCAAAATCTTCTTCGCCATCGCCGCCGCTACTGGGTTGCCCACCATGGCAGTCATAAACATCGCGGAAACCACTAAGTCAATATGAAATACCGAAGTTACCAAAAACGCGCCGATTCTCCGCGCTGTTTCGCCAGGATGCGATTCAAAGGCTTCGCACAAGCTGGCTACAATCGGAAATACCAGACCGCCGGCACGCGCCGAGTTGGACGGAATCGCCGGTCCAATAATAATGTCGCTGATAGCCAGCGAGTACACCAGCTTCAAGCTGCTGTTACCGAAAGAGCGCATCACCAAATACGCAATCCGCTTGCCGAGGCCGGTGATAATGAACGCCCTCGCTAAAATGAAAGCAGACACAATCAACCACACTGTGCCGCCGCTGAACGCCCCCAGAACCTGAGAGAATTTCAGCGTTCCCGTCAGCGCCGCCAGCACCATAGCAATCAGCGCCACAGAACCCGCCGCAATGGGCTGCAAAATAAAGCCTGTTACCGTGCCCATAAAGATGGCAAATAGATGCCATGCTTGCAAGGACAAGCCATCCGGCGTCGGTATAAGCCATAGGGCAACTACAATGCCCACAGTAAGAATAGATGATACCATTTTGCTCAAGCAAACCCCTCCTGTCTGTGATTGTTTTTTCAATATTATTAAAACACGCCAGACAGGGCTACCATAGTTTTTGCTCATTTTGTTCATAGTGCGCGTAATGCTCAGGGAAAAAAACGAAGTACGATAAATTAAACAAGAGAACCGGAGTCACGGGAGGGTACGAATGAGGGTGTGCTAACGGCAGCCATCCCACCGGCGCTTCGCGCCACCTCCCTTTAATAAGAAAGGCATATCAATTCGCAAGCTGATAGCCTAACATCCGCGCCCGGCATCTGCGGCAAAACTTTTGCGAGCGAAGCGGTCCGCAGGAGCTGCAAGGCCAGGTGGAAGGATTAGAAATACG